>ERZ773010.1198-NODE-1198-length-16538-cov-29.979676_pt1 | contig 16538 bp, 22 predicted proteins | sample MGYA00580842_ERZ773010 | MGnify/ENA primary metagenome ERZ773010 (study PRJEB29015, sample SAMEA2737982) | human oral metagenome | biome: human oral; feature: human-associated habitat; material: dental | place: China | collected 2107 ...
CGGCTGTCCACCATCCGGCAGGCCGACCAGGTCGTGTTCCTGGAGCCGTCGCCTGGTGGCGCGCGGGTCGCGCAGGCCGGGACGGTGCCGGAGCTCACCGGACAGGACGGTCCCTTCCGCGGCTTCGTCGAGGCCTACACCGCGGCCTCCCGCTGGCAGCTGTAGGACCTACGGTCCGGTAGGTAGCAACAAAAGGCTGGTCTGCCTGCCAAAACCCGCTACCTACCGGACAGTAGGTTTGTCCCTAGCCTGGGACGGGCGACGAATTACGATTGGTGGGGGTGAGATAGGAGGGCCAGGTGCTGTCTGCTGATGCGGCTGTGCTGATCCGGGAGATCCAGGAGCCGGAGCTCCCTTTGCTGGAGGACTTCCTCTACGAGGCGATCTTCGTTCCTGAGGGGATCCACAGCCCGCCTCGCTCGATCATTCGTCATCCTGAGGCGTGGCCCCTGATCGATGGGTTCGGCACCCTGCCCGGCGACCACTGCCTGGTCGCGGAAACCGGCGACGGCGTGGTCGGCGCGGTGTGGGCGCGCACGGTCAAGGCGTACGGCTACCTCGACGAGAGGACCCCGCTCCTGTCGATCTCTCTGCTTCCTGGATATCGCGGCCGGGGGATCGGGACTGCGCTGTTGGGGCAGATGCTCGACGACCTGCGGTCGCGTGGCTACCAGCGGGTCTCTTTGTCGGTCCAGCGGGCAAACCCGGCCTTACGCCTGTATTGCCGCGCTGGTTTCGTCGTCCATCATGACGACGGCGACGAGCTGGTCATGGTCCGCGACCTGGCAGGCGCGGACCAGCCCGGTACGCCAAACCCGGGATGAGCGACCCGCAGAACGCGCAATACGTGATGCTCCAGGGCGGTTGGCCGCGAGGAGGGCCGGTGTGTGCCATGGCAGGCCCAGCCGTCGTGATCGGTCCAGGCCCAGAGGATGGCAGCGTGGTGACTTCAGGTGGCCGGCCTGGTGCCCTGAGACGGACGACTCACTCGCGCCGGTGCTCTGCCTGCGCGTTCTGCAGCTGTCTCGCGTACTCGTCGAGAAGGTCGCTGACCCTATCGGCCAGATCAGCCAGGGGGACGCTGTCAGCCTTGGTGGGCTGAGAGGCCTGGAGCATGGCGGAGATGCTCATGCCCAGGACCCCAGCCCGGTCCTCCGCGATACCCGGGGAGATGGTGCGTGTCTGGGCGGCGAAATAGCCGATCAGGAGCAGTTCGAGAGCGGCTGCCTGTTCCTCGGCCGACCAGTCGGTCCGGACCGTGCCGTGCTCCCGCCATAGGGGGATGAGGCGGCGCAGGATCGCGGGAGGCCCGCTCTCGGTGGCGATGGCGTGGGCGCGGGGATCGTCGAGGAGCGCGCCGAGCACGTCGGCGTCCGTGACCTGCAGGGCACGGACCAAAGGACGCCCCAGCCAGGCCTTAGCGAGGGCCACGCACAGCCGTTCCGCGACCGCCAGCGCGGGTTCGGCGCGGACCTGCACCGCCAGGTCGTGGAGCACATCGGCGAGGCTGCGGACGATGATCTCAAGGAAGAGGTCCTCCTTGGTGTTCCAGTACAGGTACGGGGTGCCCTTGCCGACGTGGGCCCGCTGGGCGACCGCGCTCATCGTCACGCCCTTGAACCCCTGTTTCACGACGAGCTCCTCCGCGGCTGCGAGGACCTTCGCGGCCCTGCTGCTTTTCTGCGCGACAGACATGGTGGTCATGACCCAAGCTTCGCTCAGGCCAGGTCCGCGGCCAAGTCGCTGTTGCGCAGCCGGAAGTGCTTGGACCGGAGCATCAGGTTCATCAGCGCCGGGAACTTGAACATGAACCGGCGCATCGCGACGCTGATGCCCTGCCTGCGCTGTTCCTTCGCTGAGGTCTGCGTGAAGATCGCGCGCATGGGGTAGGCGGACTGCTGGAAGTCGGCGATCGCCGGGCGGAGCTTGTTCTCCCAGGCCGACAGCGCGGTCTCGACGTCGTCTGGGTGTTTGGCGAGCATGAGGCCCAGCGCGTCGGCTCCCGCCAGCGCAGACGTCGCCCCCATCCCGGAGTACAGGGTGGGGCACCAGGCAGCGTCCCCGAGCAGCACGACCCGGCCGTCGTGCCAGTGATCGACCTTGACCTGCTCGACCGAGTCGAACAGGAACTCGTCCGTGTTCTCCAGGTGCTCGATGGCAGCGCTCATCATGTCGCCCAGGGGCTCTGGGCCGTAGACCTCGCGCAGCCGCTGGGAGACGCCGGTCTGCCGGGCCCTTGCACGCTCAGCCTCCACGTCGTCGACCTGGTACGAGAACAGCACCGTGGGAGCGTGGTCGGCGAATGGGAACACCCAGAACGAGCATCCCGGCTCGGAGAGGACGGCGCCCTCCTGCTGCACGAGACCTGGCAGCGGCTCTGAGAGCTCGAAGGCGCAGATCATAAACCCGAGCCGGTTGAGATAGCGCTCATGTGGGCCCCAGGCCAGCTGCCGCACCGTCGAGCGGATCCCATCCGCGCCGACGACCAGGTCGAACCGCTCCGTCGTCGACTCCTGGGTCTGGGTGTTTGTCAGCACGACCGACACCCCGTCGCCGTCCTGGGAGATGGCGGTCGGTGTGGTGGAGAAGCGGATGCTCACGTCGTTAGGCAGGGCCTCGAAGGCAGCCTGCTCGACGTCGCCCCGGAGCATCATCCACGGCCCGTTGGGCAGGTCCTGGAAGCCGAGACCAGGTTTGCGGTTGCCAGCCCGGTCCACCGTGCATGTCTGTGCCCGGGCTGGGGTCCGGTTGGGGATTCTCTCCAGGCCCATCCGGGCTGCGGCGATCCGGCCGCTCCCGAACATCGCGATGAAGTACCCGCCGCGACGCCTGCGGGCCGCACGTTCGACGACCACAGGGTGCCAGCCGCCTTCTTCAGGGCAGTCGCGGCGGACAGCCCGGCGATGCCGGCCCCGACGATCAGTGCTTTGCGTGAGGTGCCTGTTGTCTGTGCCATGCCTCCAGATTAGACATACTGACCAAAATACTCAAATGGTCAGTATGTCGATAGGATCTCTGCGGCCTCGGCTGTTCCGCGTTTGGTCTCGTTTCGCAGGGCGTGCCGGATGATCCACCGGCGTTGGGGCGATGGATCATCTGTCCAGCGGCCCAGTAGGGCCAACGCCGCGGACCGGTTGTCCTTGAGGTAGTCGTTGACGTTGTTTGCCACCGACTTCTGGACGAAACGGGAGGGGTCGTCCTTCAACGTGTCGAGTACCTCAAAAACCGGCTCGGGTTCTTGGGTGAACAGCGACAGCCTCTTCGACCAGGGAAGTCGTGGTCTCAGGCCCTCTGACGCGAGCCGTCGCAGACCGGGTGTCGGCTGCGGCGGAGCAGTGCAGTGATCCCTGGGATAAATTGGTGGCGGGCTGCGAGGCCTTCTTCGCGTCCAACGCCGACCCCGAGATACGGCAGATCATGTTGATCGACGCTCCCGCCGTGTTGGGGTGGGACGAATGGCGGTCTATGGATGAGGCCTCGTCGGGAAAGCTCCTGGTGGAGGTGCTGGGGGAGCTGATCGACCAGGGGGTCATCGCTCCGCAACCGGTCGAGCCGATCGCGCGGCTGTTGTCGGGGGCGATGAACGAGGCGGCGGTGTGGCTGGCAGAGACCGACTCACCCAATGCCCTGGCTGACACGCTGGCTGCGCTGCGACGGCTACTTGAGTCGCTACGGGCATGACCCCGGCTAGGCAGGGGACATCCACAAGCGAGTCAGTTGCGTCCTGCCATGACTCCGCCGTCGGCATTCCAGACTGCCCCAGTGACCCAGCTGGCTTTCTCTGACAGGAGGAAGGCCGCTATCTCGGCGATCTCCTGTGGTGTGCCGACACGGCCGAGTGGATGAAAAGCATCGAAGGCACTGACGGCCTCATCGACCTCATCCTTCGGGATGAATCCACCGTAGATAGGGGTACGCACAACGGCTGGTGCGATGGCGTTAACACGGATCTTGTGCGGTGCCAGTTCCATGCCCAGATGCTGTGTCAGGGAGTGCAGACCAGCCTTGGCCATCGAGTAGGCCGAGGACGGGGTTGCGGCGATCGCCTGCAGTGCCCACATGGATCCTATATTCACGATCGACCCGCCTCGTCCGCCAGCGATCATGTTCGTGGCGATGGTCTGAGTGATGAAGAACGTGGAGCGGTTCAGGTCCATGTAGGAGTCGTAGTCGGCGATGGTGTGCTCCAGGAATGGCTTAGGTGCGAATACTCCAGCGGCATTGACCAGAAGCGTCGCGTCGCCGTGTTGCTCGGTGAGCTGTCCTCGCAGTCGGGTGACGGCATCGACGTCGTTCAGGTCCGCTGCCAGTGTGTGCACGGGCTGACCGTGCTTGGCGAGTGCGTCACGTGCTGTGTCGAGCTTGCCCTGGTTACGCCCTACGACCACGACCTCACCACCCTCGGCGGCTACCCGCTCGGCGATGGCATAGCCCATGCCGGAGGAGCCTCCGATGACAATCAGTTTGCTGTCCTCAAAGGTCATATTTGCAGTCATTCCTCTCTTGTTCTTTCCACTGGCCTGATCTTTCTCAGGCGTTCTTCATAGATCCGGACCTTCAGCTCGACCCTTAGCAGCGCGACGACCCTGAGGAAGAGCTCAGCTGATCCATTGTTGCCACTTGAGGTTATGCAGTGGTCATGCTTCACGGTAGGGGGTCAGCATGAATAGCCCGATAGTGTTTGATTATTGCTGAGCGTCGGCAGGCGTCTTGACCAGATGCGCCGTGAGGATTTCCAGGTCTGAGGATAGTTTAGATGCTGGATCCCAGACCGCCTCGTAGAAGATCTCGACCTCGATCCCTTCCGTCCGCAGGAGACGGTGCGGGGCGCTGGGCGTGGCGAGTTTCGACTCTGGGATTACGACGGTGCCCAGGCCGAGTCTCGCCCACTCCTCCAGCACGTGATAGGTCCAAGCCTTCCCCGGGTAGGTTCGCATCGGCAGGTTGTGGGAGGCGAATAGGTCGCGGGTAAAAGTCGTCAGGCCGCAATCTTCGGTCATGAGGATGAACTGTTTGTCGCTGAGATCGGCGAGTTCCACTGGTCCGGTTTCAGTGGTGTTGGAATCCACGACTACGACCGGCTCGGAGTCCACGATGCAGTTCCTGTAACGTGGCAGGGGTCCTACTGAGGGAATCAATATGAGATCCAGCTCCCCATTGAGTAGGGACTCCCGAAGGTCGGCGACGTTTGCCTCCCGCAGCACCAGCTGTCGTGGACCACTCAACACGTTCAGGCTGCAGACAATGTGATAGGCACACGCAACAAGTCTGGGGTTGATCAGCGGGGAGACACCCACCCGGATATCGCTGCCCACCGGGCCTGTCCATCTCCGGGCTTCGGCAGTGATCTCATCCAGTGCCGCTAAGGCCCGCTCTATCAACGGCAGCAGCCGTGTTCCAAAAGAGGTCGGCTTCACTCCGCGCGGGGAACGCTCGAAGAGCCGGTCGCCAAGGCGGTCTTCGAGTTTGGCTATACCGTTCGACAGCGCCGGCTGCGAGACGCCATACGATCGAGCTGCTGAACTGAAGGAGGCGGTCTCAGCTACCGCCTGCGCATAGCGCAGTCCTTCGACGCTGACTCTCTCAGTCATAGCTTTATGTTATCGCCTGATATCCGGTGGGCCACTACTGTCATGGTGCTGGGGAGCCTAATCTCGAAGCCTGTCCCACTATGCCGTCCGTCATTGTCTATGACGGGGAATGGAGCGAGCCTGTGAACAGCGATGCTGCCACGACGCGAGTTAATGCCGAAGGCGATAGGGATCGTTGTGATGTCGTTGTCGTTGGTGCGGGCATTACTGGACTCACTGCTGCCGATGCCCTGACGCGCGCTGGGGCATCCGTGACGGTGTTCGAGGCCCGCGACCGGGTGGGGGGCCGTGCTCACAGCGTTATGACGAATGCAGGGAGGGTTGATCTGGGTGCCACCTGGTTCTGGCCGAATGAGCCATTCACCCAAGCGTTGAGTTCAGAGCTCGGCCTGGGCAATTTCCCGCAGCAGCTCTCGGGAGATGCCCTGTTTGCGGCTGAGAAATCGTCCGGATTCGGTACTCGACGACTGAGCGGGAATCCCATCGACGTGCCCTCGTGCCGCTTCGTCGAAGGTGCTCAGGTGCTCGCTGAGAAACTGAGCGACCGGCTCGCCACTGGTGCACTCCAACTGGGTGATCCAGTCAGCGCTCTCTCGCTGGAGCAGGACGGCGTTCAGGTGACTGCGTGCAGTGCACGCCTCCTGGCCAACTATGTCATTGTCGCGATCCCACCGGCCCTGGCCGTTGAGCAGATTACCTTCACACCCGGCCTACCGGAGGGAGTCCGGGTGACCGCGGAGTCGACGGCTGTGTGGATGGGATCGATGGTGAAGACGGTCGCTGTGTATGACCGTGCGTTCTGGCGTGAGGATGGACTATCCGGGGCAGCGATCAGCTACGCCGGGCCATTTCGTGAATTCCATGATCACAGCGGGCCAGACGGGGAACCAGCCGCAATCTTCGGATTCGCCCCCGCGGACTCTCTGGCGGGACTGGGCCCGCAGAGCGTCGAGACGATTTTCATCGAACAACTCATGAACCTCTTCGGTCCTGCCGCAGCTGGGTTTAGCGAAGTCCACCTCCAGGATTGGAGCCAGGAGGCCTACACCATGCCTGAGGCCTTACAGCCGGGCGCATCGACTGCCTCATACGGTGCGGCGGAGTTCCAGCATCCAGTTGGCGACCGCATCTACCTGGCGTCGACCGAGACTGCTCCCGTATATGCCGGTCATATCGAGGGTGCCATTAGGGTTGGCAAGACTGCAGCCCGCCGGGTTCATGCACAACTGGTTTCCAAACAGTCAACAATAGGCGACTAGAGAGAGCTAGAGTTTCAACATGTGCCACACGACGACCCCGCAGGAACCCGCAGGTGTCCCGGAGGGGCAGACCTTCGACTCCTACCCGGAGTTCCTGCGTGCCATCGGCCCCGGTATGAGGTTGTGCACCAGCGACTTCACCGGCTGGGCGGAGATCGCGGAGGTCCGCGACCACAGCGTCCTGGCGGTGCGTGACAGCGACCGGCGCAAGGTCGAGGTGCCCCAGGAGGCTCTCCTCGACATCCGGGGCGGGCATTGCGTCCGGGTCGATCGAGTCCGCGCGACCATCGACAAGCAGGGCTGGGAACGGGGCTGACCGCCGGGGACGATGATCCGCTCCGGCTCGATGAGGCTGTGAGTACGGAAATGGTGGCAGACGGTGTGAGGTCCGGCGGCCCGGAAGAGAGGTAACCAGTGTCTGTGTCGATCAATCACGTCGCGGTTTTCGTGCGAGACCTGGAGGCCGTCCGGTCTTTTTACGAGACCTATTTCGAGGCGGTGGCCAACGACCAATACCACAATCCGCGCACTGGCCTGCGCACTTATTTCCTGACCTTTGAGGGTGGCTGTCGCCTTGAGCTCATGACGAGGCCAGACGTCCAGGCGTCTGGATCCGCCGACCAGGTGGGCTGGGCGCACACCGCTTTCTCTCTCGGCTCTGCCGAGGCCGTCGATCTCCTGGCGCAACGCCTAAGTGATGACGGTTTCACGATCGTCAGCGGTCCCCGGACCACCGGGGACGGCTACTACGAGGCGGTCGTCCTTGATCCTGAGGGAAACCACGTCGAGATCACCGTGTAAGAGATTCCGCTTAGATGTTGAGCTATTCAATGGGGTCTTTGGGGTTGTGGAATTCTGTGGTTGATGCCGGCCCGAGGCCCATCTGGCGCTCCGCCCTGCGTCAATCGAGTCGGGAAACTCTCAGATGGGCCTAGGCGTGATGCCTGTGCGGTTTGATTCCTCGCAGCTTATCCGTATGGTCCAAGGAAGCGTTCGCCGTTGTAGTGGATCATGTGGGTGGGGTGATCTGCGCACCAGACTTCGGACTCCCAAGCGAGCTTGTCGACATACTTGCGGAACTCGGCTCGGTCGGGGAAGCAGGAGATGTACACGAGCCCTGCCGTCGAGCCTGCGAATAAATTAGCGAGTTCGGCTTGTCGTTTGGAGTCAACGGGACCGTGTGAGCTGGCCGCCTCTAGGAGCACGAGCCAGTTGCGGTCTGGCAGGTAGATGACGAGGTCGGGCATCTTTCCGTGCTCTTTGACCTTCACGTTCAGTGACGCTAAGGCGTTGCGTTCGAAGAGAGCCCATTTGTCGCCTGCATCGCCAATGTACAGCACCTGTCCGCCGGGGGTGAAGCGAGGGCAGAAGTCCTCGACCATCACCTTGAGCAGCACATTCTGGCCACCGGGCGTCAGCGTGAAGGTCGACCCATCGGGAAGCGTAAGCGGGATGCGATTCATTTCGCGCGCAGCAGCGTAGCGGGACTTGAGGCCCGGCAGATCAGCGAGATATTGGTCCACAGCTGGCTGCCAGTTGTCGGTACCATATGCACGCAGTACGTCCAAGGCCTCAGCCGTGATCTGGTAGTTCCACTTCGGTGAGTTGATGGGGCGCCGTGGTTCGTTGGGGTTCTGCACGACGAGTTGCGCCTCCACGAACTGATGCAGTGTGAACCGGCGGACTGTCTCGCGTGTGTTCGGCGCGTACTCTTTACCGTACTCATCGCGGATGAAGTCCATGATCGCCCGCGTGCCGAGCATGGGGTTGGCGGCCTCGGCCCAAGACTCGGATGGTGTGAGTCGCAGAAGTGCTAAGAGCACCAATGCCGATCGCTCATTGCTGCGCTCGGCGTCCATGCCGAGCGTTTCAAGAACGATTCTGGCATCTTCCACATATTCAAAGGCAGCCTCGTTTAACTCGTTCATGCGGCGATCAACTTCATGATCAAGGAGTCTACTTCGACCTGGGAGACAGCCGTGTTACATCCAAGCGCGCGCAATGTGGCTCCTGAGGGGAATCGTAAGGTTCGTAGGTCGGTGGCGTTGACTTGGGTGTGACCAGAGAAGGTGCGAAAGAATTTGTCGATCACGGACGAGTTGAGCCACACGCTGATGCCCTTGGCGAGGTCTTCGTCGAGGCCTTGACCATTGACGTGGAAGACGTTGAGGTGGTTCTCAAATGCCACCTCCCCAGGGTTGTCCAGAGGTGACCAGAATGAAGCAACGATCCGTCGGCGTTCCTCCTTCGCGCTGAATCGCTTGACGATCGTGTACCAGCCCTCCGGCAGTAGCATCTTGCGATCCTTGTCATCATTGGGGTGGAACCATTGTGGCTTGCGAATTTTTCGCGGCCAGAGTACGCCTCCGTCTCGGAGGTTGCCGGGATAAACCAGTGGTACGGCGCCTGGCCGGTTGACGGCACTCAACGCATGACGTGACCGGAAGTCCACTACCCGGCCAGTGGAGACCTGAAGACCAAGATCGGTCAAAGAACAAGGTTGAGAGAGTACTATTTCGGCGACAGCTGTGTCGTTGGCATCTGTGGCTAGGCGGATGAATCGGTGGGGGTCGTTTGGGAAGACGACCTCCTCATAGGCAACGTTGCGGGACGAGACTTTGTGGGCACAGGATGTGTCAGCATGGTTGTGGCTAACCGAGAGCTCAACGACCCCAGGGATTGCGCCACGCGTTCCTGCGAAGATTACGTTCTCTTGGAGGACACCGGTGTCTGCGAATACTGTGGAGCGGGAATCGAAAACATGAACACGATCGAGCGCGATTGAATCAAGTAAGTGAGCACGAAATGCGCCGAAGTAAGGGCCGTTGAAGAACGAGCGTGGAGTGATCGCTACAACCTGTCCACCTTCCCGAAGGGCCGTAACGGACAAGGAAAGAAAAGCTGCATAAAGATTCGGTACATCGATTCCAGCGGCGCGCATAGCAGCTCGACGTGTGCTTGACACCGCTAGTTTCCCATATGGGGGATTCTCGATCACGAGGTCGAACTGACCATCCAGGTTGAGTGAAGCACCCAAGCCGACGGTATCAAGAATGAAGTCTGCTTCAATGATCTCAGTGCGGACCCGTCCTCCACCAGCCCGTTCGCACGCAGAAAGTGTGGCCTGGAGGTTTGGCAACACGACCGGGTCGCACTCAACAGCGACAATTTCAATCGACAACTCCGGCTGCTCCGCCAGTACACGGCTTGCAAGCGCTGCGGTGAGCACACCGGAGCCCGCACCAGGATCAAGCACACGTAGAGTCCCAGATGCGGGTAAGCGAGGCATTGATGCGATCAGCTGAGCCGCTGCTATGGGCGTGAAGTGCTGTCCAAGCTCGCTCTGGGTGCGCGCATCAAGTCCTTTGAGGGCGGCAACTCGCTCGCTCTCGGCGAAACGCAGAAGATTCATCGCCAACACCCTCTCATCGTATCCGGGGCCACTGGCAAATACGTAGGTGGCGGTGTGGAAGTCATTCGACAGGGCCAGCGCCGGAGTGGTTCACGTCTTGTGCCCTGCGGAGAGCAGTTGCCCTGGCAAGCCTGAAAGAGCGTTTGGTGTGGTATCTGCTGCTTAACTGGCTGGCATGTCCATGGCTGATAGCCTGCTCCACGACGCCGAAGCCAGGTACTTCGTTGCCTTCGGGAGCAATCCGGCCGTTGCCATCGGCCACCGAGCTATGACGGTGGAAGTTTTCACTGTGGAATCAGGGCTGGTGCTATGCGAGATACGCGCCTTCGACAGCGAGCGGGACGAGTGTGGCAAAGCCGAGAGACTCCACGAGGTCGGTGACCTGATTCCCGCCGCGGTTCCTGATGGTCATGAGTGGTTTCTGGTGGTGTGTCGGTGAGGTGTGTTTACGTTTCTGTGGGTCTAGGCGTGATGCCTGCGCGGGTGAGACGACGTTCGCGGTCCCACCGGTTGTACTCGTCGGGGTCGTAATGGTGTTTCTCCGCGCCGAGGGGAGCGAGGACGCGGAAGCCGATGAGCTGCATGATGACTCCCGTGAAGAATCCGAGCAGGAGAAGCCCGAGGACCCAGTCCCACCAGTGGATGATGCGCTGCTGATAGACCTCGATGAGGTACCAGACCGCGAGGGGCAGGTGCCCGAGGACGACGGCGCCAAGCCCGGGATTGTAGAAGGTCCTCAGCCTGCGATTCGTGATGATGCCGTGGGCGATGAACTGCGCGGGAAAACCCGCCAATATGGGCGCAAGCCCTAGCCAGACCTGATTGGGGAAGAGCGCCGGAAGAAGGTAGAAGACCCAGGCCGCCAGGTTGATCCAGATACAGCTGAGCTGGTTTGTGGGGAACCGGTCGGCGGGCACGTCCTTCTTCGGCGTCCTCCACAACGTCTCGCACAGTACCTCGTTCAGGACCCAGGGCTCGCCGCCGGGGAACCGGTACTCCTCGAACTGGTGGATGAGGATGACGGCGAGGTTCAGCACCAGGATGAGCTGCACGGTCGGGAGGTTGCCGAGCCATGCCCATATCAGGACGGGGATGACGATCACCCCGCCTATGTCGAACCAGTGACGCAACAGAAACTTCATAACCCGTCCACTCCTCAGTTCCTCGGGGGAGCGACCGCACCGCTCCCTGGGTCCCCTCCAATCATACCTCATCAAATGATGATGTCAACAGATGATGATTTCTGGGTAGAGTCCTCTCATGAGCACTATGGGCAAGCGCACAGGACGGCCGGTCGGAGGTGGTGACAACCGGGCTGTGATCCTGGCCGCGGCGCGCCAGGAGTTCGCGGCGGCTGGTTTCCGGGGGGCGACGCTGCGGTCGATCGCCAAGCGGGCTGGCGTGGACGTCGCGTTGCTGTCGCACTACTTCGGCAACAAGGACGGCCTGTTCGCTGCGACCCTGGAACTTCCGGACGGCGTGGGTGACGCCCTGGTGCAGGCAGTGTCCGGTCCTGAGCGAGGGCTGGGGGAGCGGGTCACCAGGTGGTACCTGGGCATGTGGGAGCGCCCGGAGACCAGGGAGCAGATGCAGGTGCTTGCGCGGTCCGCGCTCGGCAATGACGTGGCAGGCGTCCGGATGCGTGACCTGCTCACCGGGGTGATTCACCGTCCTGGCCTGGCTGTGTTGGATGAGAACCCGGAGGGAGTGGGACTGGCCATGGCGCATCTTGTCGGGGCCGCCCTGGTGCGCTACGTGATCCGGTTGCCACCGGTCGCTGACATGGACTTCGAGACGCTCGTAGCTCGCACCGCGCCGGCAGTCCAGCTTCACTTGACCGGTCGTTCCAGCTGACGTGCTCGGTCCAGTGGACCCGGCCATCTCGTCCCGGCCTGCTCACGGCGACCGCCCCGTCACCTCCCGGTCCGGGTCATCGCCGGTGGGCTTCGATGAAGGAGATCGTCTGCCCGGCGACGGACGTCGCGTCGTCGCCGCCGAAGGAGTGCCCGGCTCCCTCCACGGTCACGAGCTGCGCATTGGAGTATGAGGTGTTGACGGCGTTCTGGGAGTACGAGATCGGGACGATGTTGTCCTGGTCGCCGTGGAAGATGATCACCGGGCCGGTGTAGCCGGAGATCAGGGAATAGGGATCCATGTCGTAGACGTCCGCGAAATAGATCCGTCCGACCGGGGTGCCGAAGAGGCTGTATTTTTCGGGGATGTCGGCTGCGCTGGCGAAGCGGGAGCGGGCGTCGTCGGGGATGACGAGAGCGGGGAAGTACAGGATGAGGCCCGCGATCCGGTCCTCCAGGTCGGCGGCCTCCAGAGCCGAGACATACCCACCCTGGCTCGCCCCGAGTAGGAAGATGTTGCTGGCATCGACGACGTCGAGAGTCTGGATGGCGTTGAAGACGGCGTTCAGGTCCGCTTTCTCGGTGAGGACGGACATGCGGGTGGTGTCGTTGCCGGATGCGCTCGACGTCGAACCACCGACGAAGTCATAGACGTAGCCGGCCATGCCCACTTGAGCCAGCCGCTCGGCGAGGGGAGCCATCTCGCTGTGAGTGCCCGAGAAGCTGTGACTCATGATGACCATGGTCCGCGTGTCTGAACTCGCGGGCACGTAGAGCTCTCCGTAGAGAGAACCGTTCGGACTCGCGATCCGGTATTCGTAGCGCGTATAGGCGTCAGTCGTCTCCAGCGCGGTCAGGTCAGAGGTGCTTGTTGCCTGGGTGCTTTCGCTGCCGGTCGTCGCGGGTGAGGTCATAGGCTCCTGCGGTGTCGGCTGCGTCTGCGAGCCCGACGGCGACGACGCGCATGCTGCGATCCCCAGCGTGGCGGCTGCGGCAATAGCGCTTGTCACAAGAGTTCTTCTGCTCGTGGTCATATTCATCCCCTTCGAAAGATGAAAGGTCGCAAAGTCGGTTCCAGCAACAGCCAGTACTGATGGACGAAACCCCTGCCCGGCCTTCAACTCTATGCGCTCGCCGCGGTTACGGTGCTCCGTCCTGGGCCGGGAGACATGGATGAACTGCAGCGTCGGATCCGTATTGCGTATACCACCTAGATTGCGTACCACTTAGTAATCCCCCTCTGAGATGCTTCCCGGAAGGTGGCCTGAGAATTCAGTTCCTTCTTCCGGGAAGCTTTTATGTGTCCATGTGGTTTCCTTAACTGAGCTCCAGAGGTCATCGGCTGTAGGGGGTTGTTTGAGGATTGGGGTGCACACCCGCATATGAGGCTCTACGGTGCCTTGAGAGCGACGGGCGGTCGTCGTGCATGAGGCATCTGAGTCCGGGCATGGATGCGCTGAGATGGCCGCCTTGCTTCAGCCTGTGTTGGCCTCGAAGGCTGAGCCGTATCCTCGCGTCGCAGCGGGTAATGGAGGGGATGGCGTCGTCAGCGCTGCTCACGGAACTTGACCGGCTCGCTGACGGGCCCGATGCCCTGACGGGTTCTGTTGACGTCGCCGGAGGGCCCGACGCGAACTGAGATTTCCATCGTCGCGTTGCTGCTCCCTGTGAGAGGCCAGCGATCATTCAGACGCTTCAAGTGGGTGGGATCGTGTGACTGTGGGCATCCGCCACACGCATACGGGCGAGTCGGCGATTAGACTGCGAGCATCGCATGAATCTCGATGCTCTGAAGTTTGGTCATGCTGACGCTGCCCGCAAGGCCGCCGAGATGCACATCCTCACCATCCGAGACACACTGCTCTTACTCAAGTAGAAGGGACAGCATGCCCACCCACAGCTATGCACTCACGATCACTTGGACAGGAAACACTGGCGAGGGCACCACGAGCGCACGGGCGTACTCGCGAAACCACGAAGTTGCGGCAGACGGGCTTCCCACGATCTTGGCATCGGCCGACCCTGCGTTCCTCGGAGACGCAACGCGTTGGAACCCCGAGCAGTTCTACGTGGCCGCTCTCTCACAATGCCATATGCTCTGGTACCTCCGATTTGCAGCGGACGCCGGAATCGTGGTCACCGCTTACGAAGATCGGCCGACTGGCGTCATGACTCAAGACGCATCGGGAGCCGGGCAGTTCGAGAACGTCACGCTGAACCCTGTTGTGACGATTACCGCGGACAGCGATCCCAAACTCGCCGAGGAACTTCACCACCGCGTAGCGGACTACTGCTTCATCGCACGCTCGGTGCAGACACCTATCCACCACAATGTCACGATTAAGAGCGCTGGGTGAACACACGTTATTCCGAGCGCTGGCCGTCAGCTATGAGCGGACGGTAGCTTGGTCAAGCGATCAGCGAGACTTACTGTTCACCGGACAGATCCGCTTCGCTGACTGACGTGATGATGCAGGGAACGGCGCGTCGATACAAGCTCAAAGAGATGCTGAAAGTGATCGCTCGTGATCTTGGCGCGAGCTTCCTCGGCGGCAAGGCCAAAGTTGTTGAGGTAGTCCATGATCGACTCAACCTGGGCCATCGCTACCGGGCTACTTGCGACGCTCGGCCCGGCGCTCATCCCCGAGACCGGGTCATGGGGCAGCGTGCTCCTCATCGTCGGCTTCGCTGTGCTTGTACTCGGCCTGGCTGTGGTCACCTATCTGCTCTACCGGGCTGCTTCTTGATGCCGTGGTCTATGCCGTGGCTGCGGCACGCTATCTGTTCCTCTCCGAGAATCAACAAGGCCCCGTCGCTTTCCTTCTCGTGTTTGCCTATGGTGCCCTTCTCATTGCACCTCACCTCGTAGTCAAGAGACCACAATAGAGAGCCGCGAACTAGGAGGGCTATTCACGGGGGTAGGATCAACAATATTTCTTGCCAACACTCGGTTGACCGTGGTTATGAATGGGCTTCCATTAGAAGCCATCTTGCAGTGCTGCCTGCAAAATCTATAACACTTCAAAATCGCCCTGCGAAGATACGGGGTAAGAATCAAAGATTTCCGATTCGGTGGGCAGCAGCGGGGCTAACTCGAACACTCGACGTCGCCTGGAGTGCCTTGTTACCGCTTGGCATAGCCCTCTTAAAACAAAACCTGCCGTCTTGGGTGCATCGAACCCCTGCTGCATGGGCCTGAAAATCAGGGAAACAATTAGATTTTGTTAAATGCGAGCTACAACAGACGAAACTCGATGATGCGAGTGCATCGGAAACAGCGCCTGAGTCGGAGCCAGATGTCGTTTCACACCCTAGCCGCCGTAATCGAACACCGCTGACCAAGAAGGAGGGTCTGTCCGATTAACGGTGTGTAGGGTCCGGTGGTTTTCATCAGTGCGTGGTTTGGTCGAATCGTCCAGGGAAGGTGGTTGCGAACGTGTTGAGTGCGGGCTTCCGCCTGATCACTCAGCGTGCCCGGCCCCTGCTGGTGGGGTCAAGGGAGCGGGTCACCAGGTACAGGCACTTCAACGCGGTTTGTTCGTTGGGGAAGTGCCCACGGGCCTGCACGGCCCGGTGGTACCTCGCGTTGATGGACTCGATGGTGTTGGTCGTGCAGATCACCTTCCGGATCTCCACGTCGTAGGCCAGGAACGGTACGAACCCCGCCCACGCGTTGCGTCACAGCTGCATGATCGCCGGATACCGGTCCCCCCACTTGGTGGCGAACTCGGCACACCGGTCCTTGGCCGCTTGCTCGGACGGGGCCATGTACACCGGTTTGAGGGACTTCACGATCGCGTCGCGGTACTACCGGCCGGCGTAGCGGAAGCTGTTGCGGATCAGGTGGATGATGCACTGCTGCACGACCGTGTGTTCCCAAGTCGTGTTGATCACCTCAGGCAGCCCCTTCAACCCGTGACACACCGCGATCATCACGTCGACGATGCCTCGGTATCTTCACCTCCGAAAAGATCTGCAGCCAGAACCGCTGGCAGCGCGATACGGCTACTCGCATCGGGAAGGAGTTCTTCACCTCCGGAAAGATCTGCAGCCAGAACCGGACACCCTCAACACCATCACCAACCCAGATGCCAAGGATATCGCGTTCCCCATTCATCGTGACACCCACGACAACATAGAACGGGATGGTACGAACTTGACCGCCACCGACCTTCACCACGATCACGTCAACGAAGACCACCAGGTAGACAGCATCCAACGGCCGACTCGACCACTCAGCGAGCTCACCAACGATCTTCTCGATGATCCAGCTGATGGTGTCCTTCAACACCCTCGCTCCATACACCTCCTCGAAATGGGCAACGACTCCACCGATGCTCAACCCGCAGGCACTCCAACGACAACACAATGAGGCTTAGTCAGAATGTGTTTCTGTAGAATTCGAGTGCGGCTACTGTGGTGA
>ERZ773010.1201-NODE-1201-length-16525-cov-21.579781_pt1 | contig 16525 bp, 11 predicted proteins | sample MGYA00580842_ERZ773010 | MGnify/ENA primary metagenome ERZ773010 (study PRJEB29015, sample SAMEA2737982) | human oral metagenome | biome: human oral; feature: human-associated habitat; material: dental | place: China | collected 2107 ...
AAGAATTCATCCAGCATACCTCAGCTAGCTCCCAACGCTCTTTTATGCAGACCGTAGAAATGGCAGAGCTGCTGAGCAAGCGTGGCTTCAGTACCCAGTATGTTGGCTACACTGACCCACAGGGACAGGTAGTGGTGTCTGCTGTCCTCTACAGTATGCCGATGACTGGCGGCCTCCATATGGAAATCAACTGCGGCCCTGTCTCTACCGATGCTCAATACCTGACCCTCTTCTATCAAGCTTTGCAGGCCTATGCTAAAGAAGAAGGCGCTCTAGAGCTGATCATCAAGCCCTACGAGACTTATCAGACCTTTGACAGCAATGGCCAGCCCACATCTGATGAAAAAGGCCAGCTTATCCAGCAACTGACTGATTTGGGCTTTGACTTTGACGGCTTACAGACGGGCTATCCAGGCGGGGAGCCTGATTGGCATTATGTCAAAAACTTACATGGTCTGACGGAGAAAGACTTGCTCAAGTCCTTCAGTAAAAATGGCAAGGCGACCGTCAAAAAGGCGAATACCTTTGGCATCAAGCTAAAAAGGCTAGAACGTGACCAACTCAGCATTTTTAAAGACATCACAGCCGCTACTTCTGACCGGCGGGAATATGATGACAAGCCGCTAGACTACTATCAAGATTTTTATGATAGCTTTGGTAAGCAAGCGGACTTTATGACAGCCAGTCTTAACTTCAAGGACTACCTTCAGAACTTACAAAAAGACCAAGAGAAACTGGGCCAGAAAATTCAGAAACTGCAGGCGGACTTGGAAAACAATCCTCAATCTGAAAAGAAGCAAAACCAGTTGCGAGAGCTTTCCAGCCAGTTTGATAGCTTTGAAACCCGCAAAGCAGAGGCCAAAGAGCTGATTGACAAGTACGGCGACCAAGACCAGATTCTGGCTGCCAGTCTCTTTATCTACACCCCTCAGGAAACAACCTACCTCTTCAGCGGCTCCTATCCTGAGTTTAATAAATTCTATGCTCCAGCCCTGCTGCAGGAATACGTTATGACCGAAAGCATCAAGAGAGGCATTCCATTTTACAATTTCCTCGGCATTATGGGAATTTTCGACGGTTCTGACGGTGTTCTGCGCTTCAAACAGAACTTCAACGGCTTCATCGTTCGAAAAATGGGAACTTTCCGCTACTACCCTAACCCTCTCAAGTTTAAGCTGCTTCAGCTCATTAAAAAAATTCTAAGACGTTAAAAAACCAAGGTCCCCCTTGGTTTTTTTGTGTGGTTATTTATAACGAGGTGTCGCAAAACCACGGATATTTCCATGACCGATGCGGTAAGTGTTGCGTTTAACTACGTTATTGCTGTTGCCTTCAATCGTGTGAATGATGCCATTTTCGACTTTTTCGACAATACCGATATGATCAGCCCAGCCATCGTTTTGCTGGGTATCTTTGTCCCAGTTAAAGGTGATGATATCACCTGCGCTAGGTGTCGAATTGCCATCTTCATTCCAGATGCCTAGTCTCTTGAAAATATGAATATGACGCTCTACACCACACTCGCGGCCAATAAGATCGCTCAAGCCCTCTCTTTGGAAAATAACCGTCGTGAAAATGTCGCACCAGTCATCTGTGTTTTTTACAGCATAGCCAACCGGCAGAGGTCTGACACTGTTATAATCGTTGACCAAGCGTTGATGCTCAGCACTGCCTCCCTTGACACCTACCATAGCAGCTGCCGCCGCAAGAACGCGGTCTCGCTGACTAGCTGACTGAGGACGGTTCACAGAGATAGAGGTCTTTTCTCCGCCTGCTCCCTGTAGCTGATTTTGATTATTTAAGTAATACAAGTGAACATTATACTCGCCTGCATTATTCTTATGGTCACGTGCGTAAACATGCTTACGATAAGTACCGTCAGCCTGACGATCAGCCGTGTACCATTGGACATCATCTTGTCCGTTGGCCTCTGACCAAGTCGGCAGGTAAACTGTCTTGAGACCTTCTGGTGCCACAATGCCTGATACTACAATATCAAACTCTCCAGTATCATTATTTTTATTTTGAATACTGATTTTACCCTGCGGCTTACTGATAGACACATTGGTCTTGATGCCGCCTGCTCCTACTAGCTTGCCATCATTTTGCAAATAGTAGAGATGCACATTATACTCGCCCTGAACGTTGTTATGGTCACGCGCATATACATGCTTACGATAAGTACCATCAGCCTGACGATCCGCTGTGTACCATTGGACATCATCTTGGCCATTAACCTCTGACCAAGTTGGCAGGGAAACAGTCTTGAGACCGCCTGGAGATACAATATCTGAAACCACAATATCAAAATCGCCGGTTTCGCTGTTGCGATTCTGAATGCTGATTTTACCTTGCGCTTTTGGTTTCTCAATGGAAATAGTCGTTTTAGTGCCACTCACACCAACCAAGCTACCATCATTCTGCACATAGTAAAGGTGCACATTATATTCGCCCTCAACATTATTGTGATCACTCAGACGGACACGCTTACGATAGGTGCCATCCGCTTGACGCTCAGCATCGTACCACTTGATGTCATCTTGGCCGTTGGCTGTAGACCAGGTTGGAACAGAAACACTCTTCACCCCCCCTGGGGATGAGATCCCCGAAACCACAATATCAAAATCACCGGTTTCATTGTTGCGATTCTGGATGCTGATTTTGCCCTGCGGCTTGCTGATAGAAACGTTGGTCTTGATGCCGCCTGCTCCTACTAGCTTGCCATCATTTTGCAAATAGTAGAGATGGACATTATATTCGCCTTGGACATTGTTATGATCGCTCAGGCGAACTCGTTTCCGATAAGTGCCGTCAGCCTGACGTTCTGCGTCATACCATTTGATGTCATCTTGGCCATTGGCCTCTGACCAAGTTGGCAATGATACGCTTTTGAGACCGCCTGGAGAGACAATACCTGAAACCACAATATCAAAATCACCGGTTTCGCTGTTGCGATTCTGGATGCTGATTTTGCCTTGGGCTTTTGGTTTTTCTATGGAAATAGTCGTTTTAGTGCCGCCAACACCGACCAAGCGGCCATCATTCTGCACATAGTAAAGGTGCACATTGTACTCACCCTCAACATTATTGTGATCACTCAGACGGACATGCTTACGATAAGTGCCATCAGCCTGACGCTCAGCGTTGTACCATTTAACATCATCTTGACCATTCACAGTAGACCAAGTTGGCAGGGAAACTTCCTTCAGACCGCCCGGAGATGAAATACCTGAAACCACAATATCAAAATCGCCAGTTTCTTTGTTTCGATTTTGAATACTGATGGTGCCCTTAGGTTTGCCAAGAGAAACGGTCGTTTTAGTACCGCTTACACCAACCAAGCGGCCGTCATTTTGGACATAGTAGAGATGGACATTGTACTCGCCCTGCACATGATTGTGATCACTTATGCGGACTCGCTTACGATAGGTGCCGTCGGCCTGACGTTCAGCAGTATACCATTTGATATCATCTTGACCATTGGCCTCTGACCAAGTCGGCAGAGAGACACTCTTAAGACCACCAGGGGATGAGATACCTGAAACCACAATATCGAAATCACCAGTTTCGCTGTTACGATTCTGGATGCTGATTTTACCCTGTGGCTTGATGATAGATACATTGGTTGTAGTACCGCCAACACCGACTAATTGACCGTCGTTGCGGACATAGTAGAGATGGACATTGTACTTGCCAACCGAATCCTTATGTCTGCTAGAATCAACAGAAACTTTATAAGTACCATTGGCCTGCTGAGTGGCTGTGTACCAGATAATATCGTCTTGACCATTAGCTTCAGACCACACTGGAACACTAACAACAGACACTCCATAAGGAGCAGAAACGTTTGAAATCACAACATCAAAGCTGCCGTTGACATTATTCTTATTCTGAATACTGATGTTACCCTTTAAAGGCTGCTTAGCAAGAGCAGACTGCTGGGTAAATCTCCCAGTGTAATCAACGCTATGGTCAAATACATGCTTGCCAGCTAACAGCTGAGCCTGGGCTGTAAACTGCCATGCTCCAGCGCCACTATTGTATTTGAGAGATTTAGCTCCATCAAGATTTAAATTAGAAGACGGATACTGGGCCACCCAGAAGTTGCTATAGCCAAATTGCGATGTATTAACCGGTCCCTTGCTGCGAAGATTATTTTGATCCAGCCAGCTGGCACTGGTATAGTACATCAGGTTAGAATAACCCAGTCTGCGCATCTCATCCGCCCAAGCCTGGGTATGCTGGTTAATCCCATTTTGCATTTTAGGATCTTCCATGTCATTGACCATGACTGTGTTTTTAGGCAAACCTAGTCTATTAGCAAAGGCAGCATAATAACGAGCTTCTGCTCTCGCTTCTTCATCACTGGTATAGTGCGAGAAGGCATAGGTCGATACTTGTAAACCGGCTCCCTGAGCATTTCTCACTTGAGACTCGGCAAATGGATTGGTGTAATGGGTTCCTTCAGTTAGTTTGACAACGACACCGCCAACCCCTTGCTGGGCTAATTTACGATAGTCGTCTACGCTGATATGGCCATTGTGGCTGCTGACATCTACAAAGGAAGTACCTTTAATCTCTGCTTGGGAATTCCCGCGGGCTGCCTGAGCCTTTGACCCAGCATTATAAAATACAGTTTTTCCAGCATTACTAGCTTTTGGTGCTGATGCTACTGCAGGACTGGCCTTTGGCTCTGAGGCAATAGCAGAATCTGCAACAGAAGAGCTTGCTTTTGCTGACTGATCAGCTGCAGTTTCATTCTGATTAAAATTATTTGCATCTGACTGAGTTTGCCCTTCTGGCTTAGCAGGTGCCACCTGAGTTTCTACAGTAGCTGATTGAGCTGCTCCTCCAGACTCAACAGCTGTTCCTACAGCATTCGTTATTTGCTCCTCTTGCTTAACTGCTTGAACTGACTGTTCTGCAGATGATACTCCTACAATCGGCTGATTAGACGCTTGCGATGCAGCCGCATTCACTATCTGATTCTGGGAACTAACAGACCTTTCTGTTTTTAAAATTTCTGACTCAGCGATTGTATGTTCCTCGGCTTTTGCAACATTGGCAGTCGCTGCCAACAAAATAGCCGTACTCGCTAAATAAACCAATTCTTTCGATTTCAACTTTTCTCTCCAACTTTTAAAAAACTTGTCACCTTTGGGAGGACAAGTCTTTTTTCAACATTTTTTATTTTACAAAATCAAGCAATGCTAAGAAGCTTTCAGCTTCAAGTGATGCACCACCAACAAGAGCACCGTCAACATCTGGACAAGCCATGTAAGACGCAACATTTTCAGGTTTTACAGAACCGCCGTACTGAACGCGAACCTTGTCCGCAACTTCTTGACCAAAGTCAGCTGCGACAACGTCACGAACTGCTTTACACATCTTTTGAGCGTCGTCTTGAGTTGCTGACTTACCAGTACCGATAGCCCAGATTGGCTCATAAGCGATAACCAATGATGCAACTTGCTCAGCTGTCAGGTCTTTCAAAGCAGCTGATACTTGAGCACCAACGAAATCTACAGCTTTACCAGCTTCGTAAGTTTCAAGCGATTCACCACAGCAGATGATTGGCACCAGACCATTGCGGAAGATAGCGTGCGCTTTTTTGTTGATGTCTTGGTCTGTTTCATGGAAATAATCGCGGCGTTCTGAGTGACCGATAACGATGTAGTCAACTCCAACTTCTGCAAGAACTTTAGGGCTGTTTTCACCAGTGAAGGCACCTGCATCTTCAAAGTAAGCGTTTTGGGCTGCAACTTTAAGATTGCTTCCTTTAGCTGCTGCCAAAACAGTTGTCAAATCAAGTGCTGGAGCAGCGATACCAGCTTCTACCAAATCGGAAGAAGGTAGCTTAGCAGCAACCGCTTCTACAAAAGCCTTTGCTTCTTCAGGATTTTTGTTCATTTTCCAGTTACCAGCAATAAATGGTTTACGTGACATATTCACACACCTCTTCTATTTTATTTATAGTAACATTGTAACACAGTTGAATGAAATAATAAAGGTTATCCACAGAATTTCATCAAATTGAAACATCTTTATTTTAAGGGATAAGATCTGTGGAAAATTTTTCTCATTATTATCATTTTCCATTCGGATCTTCAAGCCAGCTCTTTCTCCACCAGAGCATGCACCTGAAAATCACTTCTTCAGTCTGCTAGAAAAAAAAACAGAACCTAGTCTGAGACTAAGTTCTGTCGCTTTTATCAACTTCAAAGAGAATCACTGTTTCTTCTCTTGTTTGTAAAACTCTTTTAAGGCATCCTGCCAAGTCGGAATGACAAAGCCTGTCGCTTTAGCCTTGGTCAGACTCATAGTTGAGTTGAAAGGCCGCTTAGCCTTGGCTGGGAACTTGCTGGAATCAACCGGTTGGACTTCCACATCTGTATCTTTAAGAATTTCCACTGCAAAGTCATACCAAGTGGTGTCCTCTGCAGCGTCATTAGACAGATGGTAGTAACCAAATTCCTTTTGATTTTCAGCCAGATGAGTCATAAACTCAGCCAGCGTACGAGTCCAAGTCGGACGGCCATGCTGGTCATTGACTACAGTCAAAGTTTTGTGCGTCTTGGCAAGATTTTGCATGGTAAAAACAAAGTTTTTACCGTAGTTACCAAAGACCCAGGCAGCACGGATAATATAGAAACGGCTGGAATATTTCTCAACCAGCTCCTCACCCATACGCTTGGTACGGCCATACTCAGTCTGCGGATCTGGACGGTCATCTACTTCCCACTCCTCACCGACAGGCTTTTGGCCGTCAAAGACATAGTCTGTCGAGATGTAGACCAAGGTTGCTCCGTGTGCTTCTGCTGCTTTTGCCACATTTTCTGTACCGGTCACATTGATGGCATAGTCCAGCTCTTTTCCTTCGTCCTCAGCAGCATCAACAGCGGTATAGGCTGCGCAGTGATAGACCAAAGTTGGCTTGACTTCCGCAAAGACCTTGTCCACCATTTGGGCATTGGTAATATCCATTTCTGCCACATCAACAGCCACATACTCCTCATTGCGCTCATCCAAAAGATAGCGGAGCTCTGTTCCCAACTGTCCATTCGCACCTGTAATTAAAATCATTTGTTTTTCCTTTCAGATCATAAATATTCAATGAGTTTATTATAACAAAAAAAGCAGAAAAAATCTGCTTGGTCGAATCCCTATCGGAAAATATACTTCATAGTATGATTTAGAGAACATCCTCTTGCCGCTTTTGATATTCTATATACAAGTGATACAACAATCTGCAAGTAATAATGAATAGACTTATCATCAGAGGCAAAAAGGTTCGAGTGCTTGAAGCGTAGAGAGTGGGGGATAATGAAATGACCATGCGGCCAATAAAGCCAATTACAAATAAATAGGTCAGCCATATTTTTTCTTTAAAATCTGAAACTACAAGCCACAAAGCGTAAAGAATCATTAATAGCAGCAAGCCATAAAAGGCTACTGCGCTCATATACGTGATATTAAAAGAAAATGTCCCTGATTCTCTGGCTGCTTTACTGATACCTGTTAATGTACCAAAAATAGTATTCCAGCCCATTTTTTGTGAAAAAATATTGAGTATGACAAACCCGCTCAGAGCTATGGCTGTTACATTTTTCTTGTGAAGAGCATAAACAAAGAGCACAAGCAAGAAGACCATCACAAAGGCAAAGGACGTGGAAAGCATATTATCCCCTGTCTCCAGAAAGCCCAGCCCAAGCTTTTGGAAGATATTCAAGTTCGGAAAGTTGGGGAACCAACTGACAATATTCTTTTCCAAACGCAGAGCATTCCCCGGAGATAGCTTGGCTGATAAGATTCCTACACCGCTCAATGCCAAATAGCATAAATTACCCAGTAAAGGTTTTTTATCTTTATTTGCAAGGACAGTTTCAAACAGAAGCCACAAAAAAGCATAGACTGCTAATTGTTCTTGCATGATAGTAACTAAAAAGCACAAAAGGCTAGCCATATTAATCCAAATATTTTTAGATTCTCTGAAAAAAAGTGCGAAAAGCAACAAGGAAGCAGGGAAAATGTAATTAACATAGGTCGGAATAGAGCCCGCACTTAAAAATTCAGTTGCCGGAAGGAATATAAAAATTAGTAAAGCTGGCAGCCAAGGCAAGGAAGGAGTCAGCTTCCTTAAAGCATAGACCAAAAGCAAAGTTGCCAGAAAGGCTGCTGCTATAAACAGCTTTTCGTGAACGGAAAATAATAAGGTGGCTGACTCAATGAGCAGCCTACTGCTCCATGTAAAATAACGATCAATCCCAAAGAATAAATAATTGTAATGAAATTCCTTAGCGTATTATAAAAAAGCCGTTTGGTCTCCTACTGGGGTGATTTTATTATTGATGTAAAACTGTATCGCATAAATAAACGAAGACAAGCATAAGACAATATTAATTTTTTTATTTTTCACAATCTCTCCTCAGCTAAATAAGAGTCACTTACTCTTCTCCTTAATCACATAAATCGGCCGATGCTTGGTTTCCATAAAGATTTTGCCAATGTATTTGCCTAGGATACCGATGGTCAGTAGCTGAAAACCACCGATAAGGAGAATGACAGTCATAAGGGACGGCCAGCCCGATGTTGGGTCACCAAAAACTAAGGTACGGATAATAATTACCGCCATCAGGATGAAGGCTAAAATCCAAGACAAGATACCTCCTAAAAAGGCGATGTTGAGCGGCGCATCAGAGAAATTGACGATACCTTCCAAAGAATAGTTGAAAAGAGACCAGAAATTCCAAGAGGTCTTGCCAGCCACTCGTTCGACATTTTTGTATTCCAAGTATTCGGTATTGAAACCGACCCAGGCAAAAATCCCCTTGGAGAAGCGATTGTACTCTGAAACTTCCAGAATGGCTTCTACCATCTGGCGGCGCATCAGTCGGAAGTCACGCGCACCATCTACCATCTCTACCTGACTAATCTTGTTAATCAGCTTATAGAACAAATTGGCAAAAAAGCTTCGGATTGGCGGCTCTCCCTCGCGAGTAGTCCGACGAGTCCCCACACAGTCCAGCTCAAGATTCGAGTCCAGCATGGCCTTCATCTCAATCAAAAGCTCTGGTGGATCCTGCAAATCTACATCCATGACTGTCACCAAATCCCCGCTCGCCTCTTGCAAACCAGCATAGAGGGCAGCTTCTTTTCCGAAATTACGAGAAAAGGAAAGATAACGAACACTGTTATTTTTCTGACTGAGTTCTCGTAAAATAGCTAAAGTTCTATCTTTTGAGCCATCATTGACAAAGATGTATTCAAAATAATCATTTATTTGAGATTTAATTTTTTCCATTTCCGCATAAAACAACGGAAGCGACTCTTCCTCGTTAAAACAAGGAACGATGATTGAAATTGTCATTTTAGCCTCCTTATGACATTAAATATATTCTAACATAAAAATAAAAAAGTTAGGAACAAAGCCTAACTTTAAATAGTTTTGTACATTTTGATGTTAATAGTAAAAACTAACAAAATCTAAAATTAGAATTTTAAAAAAATGGTAATTAAAAATTGATTATCTTATTAATTCAACAATTGAAAGATAAAAATTGCACTATAATAAATTAAAGGAGAGGCTGAAATAATCACTAAACCAGTCATAAATCGTGCATTATATTTCAAAGTTTTATTTGTAAATGGAAGTAATAACAATAAGAATGGTAAAAAATATCTTGGTTGTACTCCGACTACCATATCTGAAGCCACTTCTGAGTTCTGCAGATAAAAAATGATAAATATTAATAAAATAGCCCCCACAAACAATAATCTAGAAGCAAGATTGTAAAGCATTGCTAACTGATTGTCAGTAAAATCAGATTCATCTTCCTTATCTTTTATAAAAATACTAAGAACCAAGCCTATAAAAGAAAGTAAGGTTAAAGCTGATGGAACAGACATTGTTTTTGTATAATCTGAGTACCCTAATTGCATGCTATTATATGGGTAGTTTAAAATGTTATCAGCAAAAATTCTCAGTGTTCTCAAAGGATGTGAAAGCATAAATTTAATTTGTCTTACTTGGTCAACATTTTCACGGCCATAATATTCTACATTTCCATTCATATTTCTTACAATCATATACCAACCTATAGTGATGATGGCGCAAATACATAAGACTACAGACAAGGTAATTAGACCTTTTTTATTAATTGCTTTCGTTTTAAACCCTGCATATAAAATTGGTAGATGTAGTCCTAAAATTAGAAATGCTGGTATTTTAGTCAGGACAACACAAAATGAAAGTAATATAAATAACCAAATATCTTTAATATTCAATTTTTTATCTTTAATTATACTTAAATAAAGAGATAGAGCATAAGATATAAACAAAAAACTAAATCCATAGCTTAATTCATCCGCCGAAATAGCAGCAAAGGAAATAGTAACTGGTGGTAAACTTCCTATAATTGCTAAAGTAAGTTTTCCAAAAGGTATCTTCCTAATTGCCAATACAAGCATTGTAAATACCAGTAAAAAACCTGATAATCTCATCAAAAGAAATGTTGTTACAACATTTAAATGCAGTACTTTTCCAATCCATGCTGCAATAATGTAAGGAGCATATACAAATGGGGTATAAATAGCAGCTGCTGTTGCATCTTTGGTAGAAATTCTTTCTTGATGTTTACCTAATTCATCAAATTCCTTTTGCCAATCAGAGCTAATAATTTCAGTCGTAGGCTGTCCTAATGATTGAACAATTTTTTCCATTGGCTTTTGGATAAAAGTTTGTTCATCCTTTGTAACTTTTCCTCTAGTAATAGACAAAGGATTATCTGCATAAGTCATTACCCTAGCATAATGCACTTGTTCATCAAACCACGACATTGGATAACGGAAAAAAACCGATGACAAACCTATAATAAATGAAGCCAACAATAAAACAACAACTGCTATAGCATATTTATTACTATATATATTTAAAAATCTTTTTATCAACTTTTTCTCCTATTCTACTAAAATATTACATCTTCTCTAAGAAGCATTTGTTTTCTGACTTTTAATATAAAATTTCATAATCAATTTAGCTATCCAATTAGGCCAAAAAATTTTCAATGTTTCTAAATCTTCGTTAGTTCTAGTATTATCTGCAATTGTTTTTGAAGTTTCTGATTCACTATGGATACGATGACACATCAATTTTTCATTAACAAAAGCGAAACTCCCTTTCATTTGAGCAATTTGATACCAAGCAATCCAATCGAGGTTACCTCTTAAAGTCTCATTAAAATGGAAATCAGTTAATTTATTTAAATTATAAGTTACAGCGGGGCAACAAATAGCATTTCCGAATGAAAGAATTCTTCTTCTCCAAAATACAGATTTAGGAAACAGATTAATTGTATTTAACATAGCCGCTTTAATTTTCAAATTAGTTGTTGTTGTAATCTTTTGTCCATCCTTCTCTTCAAAATAATCAGAATAAATAATTAATGTATCTTCATTTTTGAGAGCCTTTTTCAAAATTAACTCTGCATATTCTGGAATATAATAATCATCTTGATGAGCAATAGTCGCATATTTTGTATCAACAAATGACAAAGCATTATTCCAATCTTTACCAATTGAACCACCTTGTTTATGATAACAAGGGAGATTATACTTTTGACATAGATTTTCAATAGTTTGATTTGGTGTAGACGTATACAAAATCACCTTCGTACGAAGTGATTGTTTTAGTAACGATTGAATACATTCTTCTAAATAAGAGCTTTCTCCATAAGCACATATTACAAATGTATGGTTATTATAAGTATTTGTCATTATATTTTCCTTTTTCTTATCCAAATAAATATTCCAAAACTACCTAACATATAAACAAACATGACTATCATAAAACTTATAGCTGCTCCCAATATTCCATTTGCTTCAACTTGAAATTTTGTAATCCATTTTGAAACAATGAACATCAAAATATATACAATCATTAAATAAGAATGTTTCCTAAATATTGTTAAAATATTTTCAAATACTAAAGCAATGGAATAGAGTACACCAGAAAAAACAAGAATAGTTAATGCTAAAGTATTATCAGATAAATTGATACCAAATATTAAGCTTAAAATAGGGACTCCCATGAAATAAGTCGCAGTTGTCACAATTATTCCAATCAAAAATAATATAGTTAATAATTTATTCACTACACTATCAAACTTTTGTAGGTCTTTTTCATACCAAAATTTTGACAATTCAGTAATAAGAGGACGTATCACCAATACACACAAGCTCATAAAAAAAACTGGCATAAATAAAATATTGTAATCCCTTTGAAGTCCACTTTTTAAAAGACCTTTTTGAAGTTCTAATGCAATAACTAAACGTGGTTCATTAAAAATTTGGTTTAATATAAATCCGTAAAAAAATAAAGGAAAGCATATTTTTATTATTTGAAAACATTTTTTTAGATTATTTAATACAAATAAAAAACCAAAGTTTATTTTTACAAATTTTTTTGAAAACTGATAATCATATATTATAACAAATAAAATATTAAATAATGCTAATATTAGTAATGCAAAGATCAATGATTTAGAGAATAAAAGTCCAACAAACAAAATAATAATACTTAAACTATATCTATAAAGCATTGATTTTCCAGCAATATCTAGCCTTTCCTCTTGCTGAAAAAGTCCTTGAAATAAATCTGAGAATACATCACTTACCCTGTATAAAATTAGTAATAGCATAATTGCTAAAGAGGAAAAAGACATATCATAATGAACTAAGTGCAAATATGGAATAATGGTGAAAGTCATTATAAGTACTGTCAATATACGCGTTAAGAAATAACTATCAAAAGAATGATGCTTTTTAACATCTGTTCCTTGATAATTTCTAACTTGAAATAACCCAATAATAACCCATAAATTACTAATTGACATTGCCAAACTATACTGATCAGCAATTTTTGCTGACTGCAATCTAGTTACGATTAAAAGATAAATAACTGATACAGCCGCCGCCGCTAAATTCCCCAACAAATTCCAAAAATATATCTCTTTATCCGAGGGATTAGTTCGTATCTTCATCTTTATTCCTCAATGCAATTATCTGTACTAGATTTTTAAATTTTGTATCTAATTTTGATAACTTTAAAGTTAATTGAAACTGATTAATCAACAATAAAAAAATGATGAATAAAAAGATAAAGTTAACGGCTGAAACTATTCCTAAAGCATTCGCGATTTTTTCTGCTAATTTTGGAAAAATACTGAAAACTAATAAAACTATTGAGAAAAATATCCAAAATAAGGCATCATTAATTTGAACTTGTGATTTTCTGATGCTACGTAAAATGAAACTACATGTCAAAATAGATACAACCGTTAATACAACTTGAAACCAAATCGTCATTCTTTTAGCCTCTCTTTCTAAAGTTTTGGATAATCAAAATAGATGCAAACATATGTGTCATATACTGAATAGAGCGCGAAAGCGTCAGATAACTTTCACCTGCTTGACGCTCTTCCATCCGTACCTGAGCTTCTGCGACTTTTACTCCATGACGAATTAAATAGGAAACTGTATCTGGTTCTGGCCCATAATTGATATTAAGTGCAAATTCTTTGATCAAATTCTCAGAAAACATCCGCATCCCTGATGTAGGATCATTAATCGTTTTACCTGTTGTTAATTTAATTGCTCCGCTAATCAACGTATTCCCTAACATTCTGAGAGAATTTTCTCGTTTTTCTGTAACAAAACGAGAACCAATCACCATTTCATACCCCGAATCAATCATTTCTTCTAAAACAGATATATATTCAGGTAAGTGTTGGCCATCGGCATCAAACTGCACTGCTTTTTTATATCCTTTTTCATAAGCATATCGAAGCCCCGTCTGAAAAGCTCCCGCCAACCCCAAATTTACTGGTAAATCAACAATATTATAGCCTTTAGCATGAGAAATTACTGATGTTTGATCTTTCGAACCATCATTAATAATAACATAGTCATACTGAGAATAATTTTGAATAATATTATCTACAACACTAACAATTGATGCTTCCTCATTATAGGCTGGAATAATAATTAACAAATCTGAAGATTTCACTGATTTGATCTCTCCTTAAAATAGTTTACTCCCATTATACAATATATATGCCTCATTTTCTACTGTGTAAATGATTATAGTAGGCTCAAGCATAAAACAATTTAGAATACTCAAAGACTGAGATTTCTTTATATCTAACTTTTATAAGCCAAAATAAGATAAAAATACGAATAAACTCAGATTAGTGTTCACTAATTTCGAGAATTTATTCGCATTTATCTGTTAATATAGAAGAAACTAGATTTTCACTTAAAACACCCTAGTCATCAAATCCATTTGGATGCTTACTCTGCCAACGCCAAGCGTCTCGACACATTCGTTCAATATCAAACTTAGCCTCCCATTCTAATTCATCTTTAGCTTTTTTGGAATCTGCATAGCAAGAAGCTATATCTCCTGCACGCCGTTCTGTAATCTCATACGGAATTTTCTTTCCAACTGCTTTTTCCATATTTTTTATAATTTCTAGAACAGAGTAACCTTTTCCTGTTCCGAGATTATAAATATTCAGTCCAGACTTACCTTCTAGCTTCTGAAGGGCAGCAACATGTCCTCTTGCCAAATCTACAACATGAATATAATCTCTAACGCCTGTCCCATCAACTGTAGGGTAGTCATTACCAAATACCCGTACTGATGACAATTTCCCTACTGCAACCTGAGTTACATAAGGAAGAAGGTTGTTTGGAATTCCATTCGGATTTTCCCCTAAATCTCCGCTTTCATGTGCACCAATAGGGTTAAAGTAACGAAGAATCACCACATTCCAACTCATATCGGCTTTATAAATATCTGTCAAAATTTCTTCTGTCATTAATTTTGTTCGACCATATGGATTTGTAACTGAAAGTGGAAAATCTTCTAAAATTGGAACTGTATGAGGATCCCCATATACAGTTGCTGAAGAGCTAAAAATAATGTTTTTACAATTAACCTCTTCCATCACTTTTAAAAGCGTTAAAACACCTGTGATATTATTCTTATAATATGCAAGAGGTATTTGCGTAGATTCTCCTACTGCCTTTAATGCAGCAAAATGAATGACACCCGTAGGTTTTTCTTTCATAAAAATTTCGAACAGTTTTTCCTCATCACAGACATCTGCTATATAGAATGGAATGTTTTGCCCAACAATTTTTTCAACAATTTCAATACTTTTTTTGTTGCTATTGATTAAATTATCAACTACTACTACTTCATGACCAGCATTAACTAGTTCAATAACAGTATGGGTACCTATAAAACCTGCCCCACCTGTAACTAAAATTTTATGTCTCATTTAAATCAACCTTCACTAATTAAAATATACTGACATTATCTCACAAAAAATCATTATATTCAAAAAAAAAAAATAGAATATTTAAAAATTCAATTTCTAAATATTCTAAATTATAGCTATTATTTGTTAAATAGATTCCAAGGCGATTCTCAAATCCTCAATCAAGTCATCCACATTTTCCAAGCCGATAGAGAGACGGATTTGATTTGGCGTAATACCTGCTGCTAGCTGAGCCTCTGGAGACATCTGTCCGTGAGTCGTCGTAGCTGGATGGACAACCAGAGACTTAGCATCTGCTACATTGGCCAAGTCAGAGAAAATCTCCAGGCTGTCAATAACCTTACGAGCTTCTTTCTCCCCACCTTTGACATTAAAGGTGAAGATAGAGCCCACGCCTTTAGGGAAATATTTTTCTGCCAAAGCATGATATGGACTGTCAGCAAGCTTGGGATAATTGACCTGCTCGACCTTAGGATGCCCTGCTAAGAAATCTACAATCTTCTCGGCATTGGACACATGGCGCTCTACGCGCAAAGAGAGAGTTTCTAACCCCTGCAAGAAGAGAAAGGCATTGAAGGGTGACATGGCAGCGCCCGTATCGCGCAAGAGCTGGGTCCGCACAGCAGTGACAAAGGCTGCTGCTCCGACATCGCGTGTATAACTGATATCATGATAGCTAGGGTCTGGATCGACAAACTGCGGAAACTTGCCAGAAGCTTCCCAGTCGAAACGACCGCTGTCCACAATCACACCACCGATGCTGGTTCCATGACCGCCGATAAACTTGGTCGCAGAATGCACCGCAATGTCCACACCATGAGAAAAAACATTGATCAGATATGGGGTAGCAAAGGTATTGTCGGAAATCAACGGAATCCTGTGAGCATGAACCAGCTCTGCCAAAGCATCAAAGTCAGGGATATTAATCAGAGGATTGCCCAAGCTTTCAATCAGAACCAGCTTGGTATTATCCTGAATGGCTGCTTCTACTTCAGCCAGGTTTTCAATATCGACAAAAGTCGTGGTAATGCCATAGCGAGGCAGGGTTTCCTTGAGCAGATTAAAGGTGCCGCCGTAGATGGTGGAGGCTGCCACTACATGGTCGCCAGCATGCGCCAAAGCCAGAATGGTATAGGTAAGGGCCGCCATACCAGAAGCTGTTGCTAGAGCTCCGACTCCACCCT
>ERZ773010.1202-NODE-1202-length-16525-cov-5.180206_pt1 | contig 16525 bp, 17 predicted proteins | sample MGYA00580842_ERZ773010 | MGnify/ENA primary metagenome ERZ773010 (study PRJEB29015, sample SAMEA2737982) | human oral metagenome | biome: human oral; feature: human-associated habitat; material: dental | place: China | collected 2107 ...
ATAAAAATTAAATATTTTCAGTTTTTTTGACGAAGATGAATGACCTACCTGAACTGTAACTTATATTGTTAATTTTATAATATAAAAGCTTACTAATACTTGACGTAAAACTTACAAGTGTGATAAAATCTTGAGATGTTAGGAATTACTAACTATAATATTATCTTAAGGAGAGGCATGTATTATGTTAAAGAATAAAGATAAAGTCTTTGCATTAATATTTTTAATATTGGGTGCTGTGCTGTATTTTATTCCGGGTAAGATAGCTTTAGTATGCCCGGCTATGCCCGATGGCGGTTTTATGAAATGCCATTGGACAGGTGAGGTAATCAAGGCACTGGGAGTACTGATAGTGATTATAGCAGCGGTTATGTTGTTCAATGCGTTTGTATTAAAGAAAGAGGGCTTGGGTCTTGGGCTTGTTACAGCCAATATAGCTATAGGAGCATTTACCATGTTGACTCCTCTTCATATAATAGGAACCTGTCCTAACCCTATGATGCACTGTAATGTGGCAACAAAGCCCGCAATACTTCTTGTGTCGGGAATTTTTATAGTTGCCAATATTATTTATATATTTCTTAATAAGAAAAATTAAATTCAGAAAGTAGTTTTTATGTCTATCTTAGAAGTCAAAAATGTATCTAAAAAATTTATGCGTGGAGATAGAGGATTTTATGCCGTGGAAGACGTAAGTTTCTCTGTAGCTAAGGGGGAACTTGTCTATATAAAGGGGAAGTCCGGAAGCGGAAAAAGTACTCTTCTAAACCTGATAGCCGGTATATTAAGACCTGATACGGGCAGTATAAATTTCAATACTATCGATATAAGCACTTATACTGATGATAAGATAAGCGAGTATAGAAATATTTCCGTAGGCTATGTACCTCAAAGCCTTGGAACCTTGCCTAACCTTACAATAGCCGAAAATGTGGAGTTGCCGATTCATATATATAAAAAACATGAGCCGGCAAAAGAAAGAGCTTTGATGTTGCTTGATAGGATGCAGATACTTAGCTTAAAAGATGAGTTTCCAAGGTCACTTTCCGGAGGAGAGCTTAAAAGGGTATTACTTGCCAGAGCGCTGATGAATGAGCCTGAACTTATTATAGCAGATGAGCTTACTTCCGATTTGGACAGTGCTACGACCAAAGATATTATGGAAATTTTGTATGATATTCATGAGTCGGGAACGACACTTTTAATGGTTACACATGAGGATGATATAATAAGAACTAAAGACAGAGTTATACATATGGAGGCAGGAAGGCTATCAGCCGAGTAGGGAGATTATGATGAAAGCTATAAGAAAAAAGAGCATTAAGTATGTATTAGCCGTATTTACTCTTTTGTGTTTAGTATTTAATACCTTAAATACTTATGCAGATACGACTACTTATAAAAACTGGAATGAAGTGGCAACTGCCATGGAAGAGCACATATTAAAAGGTGCCGATATTTACAAAGAGGGCGGCAGTGAAAAAGCAAATGAGGCAAGGGATTCTATAAATGTTGCTTATTATAAGTTTTATGAAAAGCTCGGCTTTGAAAAGACTGTTATGACATCTATATCGGGAAGCAGAGGTTCGGATGTAGAACATCAATTCTATTTGGCAAAAAAAGCCATAATGGATTCAAAGTCGCCTGATGAAGTGGATGCTGAGGTACAGAAGTTAATACAAATGCTTCACGAAGATGCAGACACACTTGACGGTGTGAATTCTGATGCTAATAAGGATGAAACTGCAAAAGAGTCAAGCTCTAATGGGGGAAGTAATACCAATAAGCAGGGACAGGATTTTGTAACCTTTATGGCAGCTTTCGGACTTACTTTAAGAGAGGGACTTGAGGCTATACTTGTCATAGCTGCAATAATAGCCTACCTGGTCAAGACTGATAACAAGAAACACTTAAAAGCCGTGTATATAGGAGCTATAGCCGGTATAGTGATTTCTGTAGTTCTTGCGATAGGATTCAATATGATAGCAGCAAGCATAGGAGAGGCACAGTCAGGTGCTTCACAGGAGATATTTGAGGGTATAACGATGTTTATAGCCACTGCGGTACTCTTATATGTAAGTAACTGGATGTTATCAAAGTCCGAGACCGAAGTTTGGAATAAATATATCAAGGATCAGGTTGACAGCTCAATAACCAGGGGCAATGTATATACACTTGTTTTCACTTCCTTCCTTGCAGTATCAAGAGAGGGAGCCGAGCTTATACTTTTCTTCCAGGGTATGCGTTCCAATATAGCCAACAGCCCGTATCACATGTGGCTGGGACTTGGTATAGCTATAGTCGTGCTGGTATTCGTATATATACTTATAACAAAGTTGAGTATACGCTTACCGCTAAAGCCGTTCTTCATGGCAACAAGTATACTTATGTTCATACTTTGTATTTCATTTGTCGGAAAAGGCATATTCGAATTACAGGAGGCGGATGTAATAGGAAGAACCGTTATACCTGCCATGAACGGTTTCAATATTGATTTTCTCGGTATATATGACCGTGTAGAAAATCTTGCAGCGCAGTTTATTATTTTAATAATAACAATAATATCTATTGTTATACATATGCAAAACAGCAAAAAAATAAAAGCCGAGTTGGAACAAAAAAATAAAAATTAAAGTCGGCAAAGGGAGGTTTTATGTTTAAGAAGAATCTAATAGTTAAGATGTCAGTGTTGGCGGCAGTAGCTGCACTTTCACTTGCAGGCTGTACTTCAGGCAAAACAGAGACAACAGCGGCAGAGACAACAGCGGCTGAAACAAGTGCGGAGGCACCGGCTGTAGGTGGAGGTTTTGAAGAGTTTCCTATAGGAGACGAGCAGGAAATAGGACCACTGGTTGTAGCAGGTGTATACTTCCAGCCTGTAGATATGGAACCGGCAGGTAACAGTATACCTAAGGCGGAGGCTGATGCACATATAGAGGCCGACATCACAGCTTCAGCAGAGGGAGCAACACTCGGTTACGGTAAGGGTGACTTTGTTCCATGGTTAAAGGTTAAGGCATATCTTCAAAAAGAAGGTTCAGATAAGGTTCAGGAAATAGCCTTCATGCCTATGAATGCTTCTGACGGTCCACATTACGGAGCAAACATCAAGTTTGAAGACGGTGTAGGTAAGTATAAGGTTAAATTTGAGATTTCAGCACCGGGTAACGAGTATCTCTTACACACAGACCCTGAGACAGGTGTAACCGGAAGATTCTGGACTGAGCCTTTAGTAGCTGAGTGGGATGACTTTGAGTGGAACGGTCCACAGTGGTAAGATAAGTACCGATAATACATAAATTAGTTAATAAACAAAGAGGCTGTGGCAAAGTTCATTTTGCGACAGCCCTTTGGTTTGTAATATGTAATTGTTTTAGACAGGAGGTAGTAGTATTTTAAAGATATTTATAAAGACCATGGAGGAGATTATAGCCTTTCCTCTTATTTTAGCCATATTGGCAGCCTATTACAGGACGGCAAATCCTAAAAAGAAAGCCTATGTGCTTAGCTTTTCGGTAGTAGCGGGTATAATAAGTGCCTTAATATCAGCCTATATAAGACGACTGCCTAATTATGTAAATAGGGCTAATCTCGGATTTTACAGTATGATTCCGGTTATAATCTCGGCAATATTTATCATATTTACTTTAATATTTGAAAAAAAAATCAAATCAAAAAGCGAAGTTGTATTTGAAAATTTATTGGGAAGTCTGGTATCTATCAATATAATTTCTTCATTTTTTTGCTATATGCCTTCTTTCTTTTTGCAAATTGATTCATTTGTATATTATGGAGAAAGTGCGGTAAGTACCATAGTGCTTTTTAGAGTTATAGGTTTTGTACTTGCTATAATAATGCTTCTTTTATCACTTTTTGTTATATACAGAACAGGTATGAAGCTTGACTCAAGTAAACTTAAGGGAATACTTATCTTCAGTATGCTTGTAAGGGGTATCACACAGCTTAATGTTATAGTCAGCAGACTGTATTCATTAAAGATTATTCCTAAAAATTCTACAGTATTCGTTATTACCGCCTATATTACAAATAATGCGAGGATATTTGACTTCGCTCTTATGGCAGTGCTTATTATAGTGCCTGTAATACTGTGGCTGCAAAATATTAAGATAACGGAAAGCTATAGAAATAATGCGGAGTTCAGGAAGATTGTATACAATATGAGAAGAAGAAGACATCTTGCACAGTTTTTCTTATTTGTAATGATTATTAACATTCTTTCCCTGTCGGTTATAAAAACCTATGCTAACAGAGAAGTTCCCCTGTCTGCACCGGAAGATTATAAGCTTGAAAACGGACATATAGAAATAACACTTGATAGCGTGTCGGACGGACATTTGCACAGGTATGTGTATGAAGCAAGAGACGGTAAAAAGGTGAGATTTATAGTGGTTCAAAAGTCACAGGGTTCTTACGGGGTAGGGCTTGATGCCTGTGAAATATGCGGCCCCAGCGGATATTTTGAAAGAAATAACGAGGTCGTATGTAAGCTTTGTGATGTAGTGATGAATAAGGGAACTATAGGTTTTAAGGGGGGCTGTAACCCTATACCTTTTGAATATAAAGTACATGACCAGAAGATAAAAATAGATATAGAAGTTTTAGAAAATCTATCCTATGTGTTTAAGTAATCGGAGGGGAAAAAATGTTTTTTAGAATGATTAGAGGTGCCTTATTCAGGCAAAAGGGAAAGATGCTTATGATAGCATTTACTATAGCACTGGGTGCAAGCCTGTCCACTTCCATGCTTAATACCATGCTTGGAGTAGGGGATAAGGTAAATCAGGAGTTGAAAGCCTACGGTGCCAATATAAATGTCGTGGCTAAGGAGGCTTCCTTGCTGGATGATATATACGGCATGTCAGGTGATGACGATGGGACTAATAAGTACTTAAAAGAAGATGAGCTTGGCAATATAAAAACTATATTCTGGGCATTCAATGTAGTTGATTACACACCGTATTTTAATACAAGGGTAAATGTAAACGGCGACAGTGAAAAGGTCAAATTAGTCGGTACATGGTATGCACATCACATGAGTCTTGATACCGGTGAAGACCTTGACACAGGTATGATAAACCTAAAGAATTGGTGGACTATAGACGGAGAATGGCTTAAGGACGATGAAGAAGCCGTTATGCTGGGTTCTCTTTATGCCGCAAGGAACGGATACAAAGTAGGGGATGAGCTTAGTTTAAGTTCCGAGCATCTTACAAAGAATCTTAAGGTAAAGGGTATATACGAGTCAGGCAGTGATGAAGATGCGTATATATATACTACATTAAAACTTGCACAGGAGTTTGCAGATAAGACCAATGTGGTAAACAGTATAGAGGTAAGTGCTTTAACAACACCTGATAACGATCTGGCAAGAAAGGCTGCAAGAAATCCATTATCCCTTACTGTAAAAGAATGGGAAGTATGGTATTGTACCGCCTATGTAAGTGCCATTTGCTATCAGATACAGGAAGTAATTACCGATTCGGTAGCCAAACCGATAAGACAGGTGGCGGAGTCTGAGGGAGATATACTTAATAAAACCACCCTGCTTATGATACTTATTACGGTGCTAAGTCTTATAGGTTCGGCACTTGGTATTTCCAACTTGGTTACAGCCAGCGTTATGGACAGGCGTACGGAGATAGGACTGCAAAAGGCGATAGGAGCAAGTAACACAAGGATCATAGGGATAATACTTACAGAGATAATCATAACCGGAATTATAGGAGCGGTAGCAGGATATTTTGTAGGGCTGGGACTTACACAGGTTATTGGATTTAGGGTATTCGGTTCAGCCATCACCCCTGCGCCTATGGTTATTCCCATAGTTATGATTTTAATACTTCTTGTAACCTTACTTGGAAGTATACCTGCTATAAGGTATTTGCTTAACCTTAACCCGACTGAAGTGTTACATGGAAGGTAGGACGAGGATATGTTAAAAAAGAGAAATATGTACTTAAAGATGGTAATGGCATCATTATCCAGAAGAAAATCACGAATGCTTACTGCTTTACTTGCAATAGCCATGGGAGCAACTATTCTCTCGGGTCTTGTAACGATATATTACGATATACCGAAACAGATGGGTAAGGCATTTCGTTCCTACGGAGCCAACCTTTTGGTAATACCTACAGGTGCGGATGAGAAGATAAGCTATGAACAGCTTAAGGAAATAGAAGAAGTTATACCTGCGGATAAGAGGGTGGGTATAGCACCATACATATATCAGAATACGAAAATCAATGAGCAGCCCTATATAATAGCCGGAACAGACCTTGAGGGTGCTAAGGCAAGCAGTCCTTATTGGCTTATTAACGGAGATTGGCCCTCTCAAACAAGACAGGTCCTTGTAGGAAATGAGATCGCCAAGGCACTTGATCTTTCACTGGGTGAAAAGATAAGCCTTGTTACACCAAAAAGCACGGGGGAGGACGCCACTACGGACTTTGAAGTATCGGGTATAGTTACTACTGGAGGTAAGGAAGAGGAGCTTATATTTATGAGTCTTACAGACCTGTCGGAAATCATAGGAAGAACCGATCTTGATGTAGTGGAGTGCAGTATAGAGGCGAACAAGGAAGAGCTTGAGAAAATAAGTGCAGACATAGCGGCAAAGGATGCAGCCCTTACCCCAAGACCGGTCAGAAGGGTTACACAGTCTCAGGATCTTGTATTAAACAAATTACAGTCATTGGTATGGATAGTTACATTTATAGTTTTATTTATTATGATGATATGCGTATCTACAACTATGATGGCGGTAGTTACGGAAAGAAGAAAGGAAATAGGACTGAAAAAAGCACTTGGAGCTTCCAATAAGGGTGTTATAATGGACTTTTTAGGTGAGGGCATGGTGCTTGGTATAGTAGGAGGCGGACTTGGAACAGGTTTCGGATACCTCTTTGCGCTACAGGTAAGTATGAGCGTATTTGCCAGAAAGGTGTCATTTTTATGGCCTTTAGTACCTATAACTATCCTGGTTTCAGTAATAATAACAGTGTTAGCGTGTCTGTATCCGGTAAGCAAGGCGGTGGATATAGAGCCTGCATTAGTTCTCAGAGGAGAATAAGAAAGGATTGATCTATGAATATATTGACATTAAAAGATGTGTCTAAGATATATGGAGAACTTAAGGCACTGGATAATATAAATCTTACGGTAGAAAAAGGAGAATGGCTTGCCATTATGGGACCTTCGGGAAGCGGTAAAACCACTATGATGAATATTATAGGCTGTATGGACAAGGCTTCCATAGGAGAGGTTATACTTGACGACACCAATATTTCAAAGCTTTCACCAAAGGAGCTTACTGAAATAAGAAGGGATAAGATAGGTCTTATATTTCAGCAATTCCACTTAGTTAATTATCTTACGGCAGTTGAGAATATAATGATGGCTCAATACTATCACTCTATGCCGGATGAGGAAGAGGCTATGGCAGCCTTGGAGGCGGTAGGTCTTGCGGACAGAGCAAAGCACCTTCCTAACCAGCTTTCAGGCGGTGAGCAGCAAAGAGTGTGTATAGCAAGAGCGCTTATTAATCACCCCAGCATACTTCTTGCGGATGAGCCGACAGGAAACTTGGATGAAAAGAATGAGTATATAGTTATGGACATCTTTGAAAAGCTTCATAATGCCGGAAGTACTATAATAGTGGTTACTCATGACCCCGAAGTAGGAGATGAGGCGGAGAGAATGATAGTTTTGGAGCACGGAAGGATAAGCAGGGAAGAGAAGAAGAAAAGAAGCCGCCCTGTTGTAGATGAAAATGCTACAAACGAAAATTTGAAGAAGTTCATATAGAAATGTTTAAGATTTTTATAAAGTTATTGCCTATATAATATCAATGTGCTATAATTCCCAAAGTCGTATATATGTATACGATGTTAACAATATATGAACTTATCGTGAACTTTTGAATTAAGAGTTACGGTTTGAGTAGCTTGGATATGTACGTATAAAAGCAAGCTTTTACTTGATATATTATATATGTATGTATGTTTATCAGGTCGGTGCAGATATTTATTTTTGTTTAAATTATAAATAAGATTTAAATATTTTAATTTTTTTACAAATATGAATGCTTTACCCAAACTGTAACAATTAAGATGCTGATACTGCAATAATTGCGGTATCGGTTGTGTAGGTTTTGTCGGTGTGGCTGTTTCACGGTGGTTTGCTTAATCATAGGAGGTAAATTATGAAGAAGAGTTTAATAATGGCAGTACTTGTAGCAGGTCTTGCAATTACAGCATGTAGCGGACAGAGCAAGGAAGAGCAGGCAAGCTCAATGGCAGAAAGTGCTATGAGTGATGTAAGCTCAGCAGCAGAGAGTGCTATGAATGAAATGAGTTCAGCAGCAGAAAGTGCGGGCAATGCGGCAGAAAGTGCTGTGAAGGATGCAAGTTCAGTAGCGGTTGACGCAATTACAGAAACAAGCTCAAGTGCAAACTAAGCTAAAAGCTTGTCAGTATTTACTTGAAATTAAATTTAAAATAATATAAAATAAACTTAAGCTGTTACAAGATATAGATGTTTTTGTGGCAGCTTAAGTTTTTCTTTTATATAAAAGTATTATTACTTATAAAGGAGCTGTTATGCTAAGAACAAGTAATACAAAATGCAGCAGTAAATAAAGTAAAAGGCTGCTATATAAAGTGTTACTTTCTTTTTATGAATAGCTATAAAGATAAGGAGGTAGTTGTTATGAGAAAAGGTATTATAACCTTTGGTGTGATTTTAGGTTTGGCATTAACGGCATGCTCAAGCAAAGGAGAGTCTGCCGACTCCGCATCCGGCGAGTCCGTGACAGAGGCTGCCAAGGCAAGTGCTGAGTCAGTGGCTTATAAAGACGGAACCTATACGGGTGAGAGTGATAAGGACGAGCATGGCGGAATGATGAGAGTTACTATAGAAATCAAGGATTCCGTTATAAGTAAAGTTACTGCGGAAAATCTTAACTCAGAAGGCAAGGAAAAGGGTGAAGAGTACGGTAAGGATACCAATAATGAGGGGCTTTACAAGAAGGCTCAGGATTCCGTAGCGGGTGCGGCACAGTATGCTCCTGCGCTTGAGGTTTCAAAGGATATATCCAAGGTTGATGCGGTAAGCGGTGCTACACAGTCCTATGAAGCTTTTAAAGTTGCTGTAAACAGGGCATTGGAAAATGCCAAGTAAGGAGTTGAGTTGGATAGACTGGATACTCTCGGACTTGCAAAGAAGAATATAAAAAATAAAGCATCAAGAACTTATCCTATGATTTTACTTACAGCTATTTTATGCTTTGTAATATTTTTAAGCAGTTTTTTAATTATGAGCTTAAAAAACGGTATCAGTTCTTTAGCTAACCGTATGGGAGCGGATATAATAGTTGTGCCGGAAGGCTATGACAGTAAAATCACAGGAGCGATACTTAGAGGGGAGCCTAACAGTTTCTTTTTTGATAAAAGCGTTGCTGAGAGGGTAAGCAAGATTGATGGAGTGGAAAAGGTCAGCCCTCAACTCTACCTTGCGACTTTAAGTGCCGGATGTTGCTCATTTCCTATTCAGATAATAGGTGTGGACTTAAAAGATGATTTTATTGTAGGTGCATGGCTTACCTCACGAATAGACAATAAATTAGCCGATAATGAAGTAATAGCGGGATACAATATACAGGGAAATCATAACTCTGAGGTTAAGTTTTTTAACCAAGGCTTTAAGATAAAGGCAAAGCTTGACAAGACCGGTATGGGATTTGACGAGAGTGTGTTTATGAGTATGGAGCAGACCAGAAAACTTGCCAAAGAGTATGAAAAAATACTTAACCTTCCTATAGCTGATAATGAAAATCTGATATCTTCCGTAATGGTAAAGCTTAAAAAGGACGCAGATCCGGTGGCGGTGCTTAAGAATATAAGAGCGGCATTTCAATCAGAGGGAGTGTATGCACTGCTTTCCAAGCAAATGATGTCGGAAGTATCTTCCAATATGAAGAATATTTTAATTTATGTATACATACTTATGGGAGTGCTTTGGCTTATGGTGCTTTTGGTACTTGGAATAGTATATAATTTCTCAATAAAAGAAAGAAAAAGAGAATTTGCAACTTTAAGAATACTTGGGGCAACTAAGCGTAAGTTAATGAATATAGTGCTTAGCGAGATATACATAATCAACCTTATAGGTGCTGTAATAGGAACTGTTCTGGGCTTTTGCATAGCTATGTTATTCGGTCCGGCTATAAGTCTTTCTCTTAAACTGCCGTTCTTGGAACCGGGCTTTATGCAGATGATTTATCTAAGCCTTGCAAGTCTTTTAGTGGGAATATTTATCGGACCTATGGCGGCGAGTTTTGCACTTAATAAAATGTATAAAACGGAGCTTGCTCTTTTATTAAAAGAAAATGAATAAAAAATTGATTAAAGTCAAATCAATCAGGGGCATCGTTCACAAAATAAGTGTACTAAAAACGATGAATATTTTTCCGAGTGTATACATCAAAAAATGCAGGCATAGTTCGGCTAAGCTAAAGGTTTTGATGTATGTGATTAAGGAAAGGAGGCAGTTGTTTGATATACTTATTTAAGAATCGATGCACCGGTATAGAAGGAGGTGCTTATAGTGTTGGTAATACAAGAGGCTGCTGAGATGTATCTTAAGACTATATTGAGATTACAGCAAAGTACCGGTTATGTACGTTCTGTAGATATAGCAAGGGAAATGAATTATTCCAAACCTACGGTAAGTGAGCAAATGAAAAAATTTCGTGAAAACGACTTTATAACTATAGAGCCGGACGGTCAAATATTGCTCACAGACAAGGGTTTGGCAATTGCAAAAAGGACACTGGAAAGGCATCATGTATTGACTGATATTTTAGTAAAAGTAGGCGTGGATGAAAAGACCGCAAAAGATGATGCCTGTAGAATAGAGCATTACATCAGTCAACAAACCTTTGAATGTTTAAGAAAGTATTTTGATGCATAGGATGCAGCAAATAGTAAATAATTATTTGATAATTATAAATACAAATACCACAAGGCAGTAACAAGGAAAGTTAGTGCTTTGTGGTATTTATTTTATAAAAGCATGCGGGTGACAGGACTTGAAATTTATTTTAATCATTGTTTATCAACCGCTACTTCAGGTATTAATATAGGCTGCATGTCATAACTGTAGCAAATGATACATGTACTACTTTTTCCTGTGTTTAGTGCCGGAAGCAATTCTACAAGCTTTTATTTGATATATTATATATGTATATCTATCAGGCTGCTGCCGGAATTTATCTTCGTTTAATTTATAGATAAAAATTAAACATTTTTAGTTTTTTGACGAAGATGAATACCCTACCTGAACTGTAAATATATTCACAAAATATTCATAAAAAATTGGCACTCAACTCTTGACATTGCTAACAATAAGTGTTATATATTATATATAACAAATAAACAATATATATCATACATTGATTTATATAGATTATTAACATGAAAAGGAGAAGAGATTATGTTATTACCAAGAAAAACCAATAGATTATTTGATGACTTTTTTAATAATGATTTTTGGATGTCAGATTTACCTGCATTAAAAGCTGTACCAAGCATGAAGACTGATATAAAAGAAGTTGATGGCAATTATGAGTTAAGTGTGGAACTTCCCGGATTTAATAAAGAAGATATTTCGGCAGAGCTTAAGAACGGTTATCTTACAATATCTGCAAAGCATGAGGAAAGTGATGATAAGAAGGATGACAACGGAAACTACATAAGGCGTGAGCGTAAGGTAGGTTCTTGTGTAAGGAGCTTTTATGTAGGCTCAGCGGTTAAAGAAGAGGATATAAAAGCTGCTTATGAGAACGGAATATTAAAGCTTTCTGTTCCAAAAGATAAAGAAGAGGCTGTAGAAGATAAAAAACTCATAAGAATAGAGTAGTTGAAGTATCAACAGGACGGTACATCAGCTTAAGTTTGAATTTTGGTGCATAGGATGCAACAAATAGGAATATAGTAAATGATTATCCGACAATCATAAATACAAATACCACAAGGCAGTAACAAGGAAAGTTAGTGCTTTGTGGTATTTATTTTATAAAATCATGCGGGTGACAGGACTTGAACCTGCACGGTCGCCCACAAGAACCTAAATCTTGCGTGTCTGCCAATTCCACCACACCCGCTGATGAAATGCTAAGTAATGATAATATATACTATCACATATGTCAAGTGAAAAATAAAATTGGCAGACTTTTTTATAAGCCATATATGATAAAGTCCTACTATACTCCAAATAAAATTGGCAGACTTTTTTGAAATTAAGTATAGTCCGCTCTAATCTAACTATACCTCAAGCATTACCTTTACGCTCTCATCCTTATTCTCTTCTATGTATTCAAAAGCCTTTTGATAATCTTCAAATGGGAATACCTTGCTGATCAAAGGTTTCATATTGATCTTTCCTGCTGCCATATAGTCTATAGCGTCTTGGAAATCCTTTTCTATATACATAAGTGTACCTAGGATATTGATTTCTCTGTCCTGAATCAAAGCAAGATTTACTTCAGGGCTGTAACCGTATACGCCTACTATAACTATGCTGCCGCCCTTCTTAATACTTTCAATAGCTGAGTTGACTGTAGCGCCTATACCTACACATTCAAAGAATACATCCGCCTTTTCACCTGCGAAAGCCTTATCTACAGCCTCTTGCATACTTACCTTGGAAGTGTTGGCAGTATGTGGAATACCGCATTTTTTAGCAAGCTCAAGTCTAAAGTCTGAAAGGTCTGTGATAAGTACTGACTTGGCTCCTTCCGCAAGAGCTGCCTGTGCAGTTACATTTCCTATAGTTCCCGCTCCCATAACTACTACATTTAAGCCTTTTACACTTCCCGGTATCCTTACCGCATGAACACCTACCGCAGCAGGTTCTACAGTTGCCGCAAGCTGTGCATCAAGCCCGGAAGGAATAGTCTTTACAAGCTCTGCAGGTACTGTAAAATACTCGCAGGCAGCACCCGGAGTCTGGCAACCTATAACTTTGATGGTGTCGCAGATATTGTAACGCCCCTCCTTACAAGGACCGCAATGCTTACAGAAAATCTGAGGCATCATAGTCATAAGCTCTCCGACCTTTAAGTTTTTAACATCAGACCCAAGTTCTATTATCTCTCCCGACATCTCATGTCCAAGTCTTATAGGAAAGGACATAAAAGGATGCTTGCCATGGAAGGCGTGTATATCGGAACCGCAGATACCTACATTTTTAACCTTTACCAAGACCTCGTCGGCAGCAGGGCAGGGCTTTTCGGTTTCACTAAATTCAATTGTCTGTAGTTTGGTTAAAATCGCTTGTTTCATATCGTTCTCCTTTAAAATAATTTATTAAAGCTTTTATAAGTTAAAAATACAATATGTTTCTAATAGTTTATTATAATACCTATTATTATAAATACTTTAATTTACATTACTGATGTGCCTGTTCAGATATAAGTTTTTTTACACTTTCAGGGCTTATATCACCTTCCATAGGTCCGAAAGCCGCAGCATTCAAAGCACCTGCTGCACTTGCCGCACTTACGGCAGAGTCTATATCACTGCCCTTTATTAACTCGGCAAGAAAGGCACCGTCAAAGCAATCGCCGGCACCGGTAGCATCAAGCTGTGTAACCTTGCATGCAGGATAGGACTTTGGCTTAGCACCCTTTTTGTAAAGAGTAGAGCCTTTTGAACCGTTTTTAAGTAAAATGATCTCCATATTCGGATAATTAAAACAATGCTCTATGGCATCTTCTATATTGTCCTTCTTACTTATAGAAAGAAGCTCGTCTCTTCCGGGGAGGAAGAAACTTGTATTTTGCATGACTTCTTCGATAATATTATAAATACTTTCGTCCGTCATTAACTCGGTTCTTATATTAGGATCAAAGGATATCTTTGCCTTTGCAGACTTAAACTCATGCATAGCCTTTAGTATCTCTAAGGCAAATTCTTTTTTTGCCATAAGAGAACATCCCATAATATGCATAATTTCAATATTCGGAAAGTCCTCAGCTTTGGGAGCTTTAGCCTCAACCGCAGGAGTATTGCCCATGTGGAAGATAAATTTTCTTGAGCCGTCCCTAAAATAAGTAACAAAGGCACAGGCAGTTGCTATCTGAGGGTTGGTAATTACATGGCTTATATCTATATTTAACTCTTTCATTCTGTCAAGCAGACATTTACCGAAGTCGTCTTTACCGACACCGCTTATTAAAGCTGTAGGACAGCCCATTCTTGCAGCGGCAGAAGCACAGATTGCCGGAGCGCCGCTTGGATAAGGTCCTTTGAAATAAGCAGGTGTATACAGTTCAATATCTTCTCCTTCACGCATTATTTCAACTAATGCTTCACCCATAATCAGAAGTTTACTCATAGCTTTACCTCATTAAGTTTTAGCTAAATTATATCCTAATAGGAAGATAATAAGCAATCAAAATTTTATGAATATATAATAACTGCCGGATGCTGACGGTTATAATTATACTGCTATAGGAACTAGGGGAGTTAGCAGCATAAATAATGGTCAGAAACAATTAGATAGCAACAATTAAACAGAAACACTCCCTATTTCAATCATACTCGTCAAATATTGAAATAATGAGTGTTTTTTGTATTACAACTTATTTCAAACCTCTAAAACTACTTGATTTAATGTTTTTGCTATCAATTCCATTGTCTTTAAGAAATGTTTTCATCAACTTAACATCATCAGGTTGCCCGGCTAAGAAATATGTAGCTTTATTTTCGTATTTATCTATCGCATTTTTTAGCGTTTCTTTGCTTTGGGAAAGGTCGGTGTCGGTTTTATAGATCAAATTTGTCGTTTTATTTGCCAGCTCTATCAGTTCCTCGTTAAAGACTGTAACCCCCTTATCCAAGTGGCTTAGAATAATCTCTCTCTTACCTGCCGATTCTTTTATGATAGGTCGTATTGCTGCAATGCCTACATCAGATGCAAAGCAAACAAGTACTTCTTTATCATCTGCAAGCGATAATCCAGAATCCAACCAACTCATTTTGACCTCAGTCCCTGCCGTTAAGTCAGCTAAAGTTTTCTTATAGAAACTACCGCTATTATGTGTCAAAATAAGGATTTCACCCTCATCAGGATTGGAAGCAATGGTAAGCCAACGGCTTTTTTGTTCCTTCCCTTTACTGTTTCTTGTAGCCCCGGATACCGTATCGGAAACATTTTGTTGGCTTTCTTTAGTATCAGCTAATTCAATCTTAGCAAAAGAGCCTGATTTCCATGTCATATTATCGGGTTTTGTCAAGTGGATAAGGTAAAGGTCTTTATTGAGGTTTTCAACAGATTTTACCGATAAAGTTTGACTACGCCCAAGATAGGTAATTACTCCCCAAGTAATGAGAAATATGACTCCAAGAATAGATATAATAATTATTAACATTGTTTTACCTCTTTTCATTGTTACTCCCTGTTTATTTACAATAGTTTATGATCTGTAATATGAATGAATAAATATTAAATTCATTCATATATTTGTAAAAAATAAAGAAATAAATTCTTTATTTAAGAATGCCTTTGATGAAGTTAGTTGCAAGTATTTCAACTGTTCTGCCGATATTCGGAAAATCATTTTCCGTGATGTGCATATCCATGTAGTAAAACAAATTATAGACCTGCAAAATATCTTGAATTTTTTCCTCTGAGTATCCTTCTGCCATCATGCGATCGGTAAAGGTCTTTACTAAAAACTGATGAAAGGGATTTGCAACTTTGCCTTCTTCCGAGGAATAATAGTTATGCAACTCATCAGCAATAGCAGGATTGTACCATTCTGCAAGAATTTTATTGGAAGCAACAAGGTGTCGTGACTGTCTGAAAATCTGACTGATGAGTTCAACCATATCTATTTTCCAATTAATATCATCTATCATTGCTTGACGTGCACGGTTATTTTCATCTATATAGATATCTAGAAAAATAGCTTCTTTACTTTCATAGTAGTTATAAAAAGAACCGACCGCCACACCAGCTTGCTTGGCAATTTCAGAGATTCCTGTTGCCTTGTAGCCTTTTTTAGAGAAGACATCATAGGCGGCTGCTTTTAATGCCTGCTTTTTGTCCATGCTAGTAGCTCCTTTATGTTATAATAATGAATGAATGGTTATATTAATTCATTCATATTGTAGCAAATTATAAAAATTCTGTCAATAGAAGTTCGATGATATATTTTAACTTTATTAGATGTGTTGTTTGTAAGTTTACTGCATCCCTTCCCCAGATCCGGTATAAGGGAAGGATTACTTTTAAATCTGTAAATTCGCTGTATTACTCGGTAAAATCTCCTGTTCCTGTAAAAGAAGAACTACTTTTTAAGTCCAGAATAAAAGTCGCTGCTCCCCCTCCGCCTCCCATTAGCAACATAAACAATAGCTATGCCTCTACCCAAATCCCTATACGGCTATTTCTTGCGGGTTGGTGACTACAGAAACACTCCCTATTTCAATCTTTTTAGCGG
>ERZ773010.1205-NODE-1205-length-16493-cov-3.448351_pt1 | contig 16493 bp, 21 predicted proteins | sample MGYA00580842_ERZ773010 | MGnify/ENA primary metagenome ERZ773010 (study PRJEB29015, sample SAMEA2737982) | human oral metagenome | biome: human oral; feature: human-associated habitat; material: dental | place: China | collected 2107 ...
CCAAGCCCCAAGCCGATAATCCCTGCCCCGCGACCGAGTATTTTAGCACCGCCCCCTAGGCGGGAAGATGTTTTTGGTACTGCACCTCCTTTGGGGTTCGTTGGAACTTCTGTGGACGGCAGCCTGCTCCCCTTCGGATTGACAGGAATCTCGGTAGACGGTGATTTGCTTCCCTTCGGGTTTCTTGGTGCTTTCCCTGTGCGCCCTGCGCCACCTGCGCCACCTGCGCCCGCACCGCCGCCATTCACAACGACGGACTGCGCGTGAACGATCATGCTCTTCACGCTCGCAGCGGTTTCTCCAAGTACTTCTGTTGCTTTCCCTGCGACATTACCAGCACTCGCCTCTTTGATGAACTTCCCTGCTTTTTCAGCGAGGCGTACAATTTTATACAATCCTGCGGCTAGAAGACCACCCGCAAGAACAGAGCCGATGCCGTCCAGCTCCAAAAACTTGTTTTTAAGCTGGACAATAATATCCATGGCAAGTCTGCCAACATCACTGATGTCGAAACCGTCAGAGATGTACTCTTTGAACTTGTTGATGTCCTCCTGTAGCCCTTGCAGAAATGAACGCAGGCCGTCGGCGCCTGCACCCGTCATAAACTCGATTTGCAGGTCTTCCCATGCGCTTTTGAGAATGTCGAAGTCACCTGCCAATGTATCTGCACGTGTAGCAGCCATTTTTGCTGCTGTACCTTCGGAATTGTCCACAGCATCAATGAGTTTCTGATAATCCTCGTCCGTCGCCGTCATAATGGCAAGCAATCCGGAAAGGGCTTCATCGCCGGCAAGCATCTTGCCGAATTTCATCATATCTTTTTGAGACAGCTTGCCGCCCTGACTGGTCAGCTTATCGGCAAACGCCATCAATGCTTCTTTGTTGCGGGTTTTAGAACCAGAAAGTGCCTCCGCATATTCAATAAGCCCTTCTGTTGACAGCCCTTCTTTTGTCTTCGCACGCAAATCGTTAAAAATGGAACGCAGTGGCTTTAACTTCTCCGTTCCATCCTCTCCAACTTCAGTGATACTGACCCCAAGCATTCTCATCGCATTGGCTGTAGGAATGGTATCCGCCCCCATTCTGGTTAATGTGCTGCGGAGCGCCGTACCTGCCATGGATGCCTTGATGCCCGAATTTGCCATAAGTCCAAGAGCAAGGGCAACATCATTGGAAAGGTCGGCTGCATTCTTATAGGAATCAGCAAAAAGCCCCGCCGGGGCTGCTGCATACTTGAATGCCTCCCCCATCATTCCGACGTTCGTATTGGAGTGTGTCGCTGCCGCCGCCAACACATCAGTGAAGTGCTCGATATTCTTTGTAGCATCTTCGCCGCGTGTGTCGATATGGAGTGCCGTCATAGCATCCGTCACGATGTCGGAGACATGCGCCAAGTCCTCTCCACTTGCCAGCGCGAGATTCAGTACAGGCGCAATGCCCGCAATCATCTGCTCTGTGTTCCACCCAGCCATACCCATATACTCAAACGCCTTGGCGGCTTCTGTTGCAGAGAACTGCGTCGTCGCCCCCATCTCACGCGCCTTTTGGGTAAGCGCATCCATAGCGGCAGCCGCTTCCGCTGCTCCCATATCAGACGTGGAAATCGCCTTGACCGTCGCCATCTGCGCCTCGAAGTTCTTATATGTCTTGATCGTATCGTAAACGCCGTAGCCAATGCCCGCGCCCGCGAGCATCTGTCCACCCATGCCTGTGACGGACTGCAATGCCCCGTTCACTGCGCCGCCCACCTTTGATGAAATCGTATTCCTTGCAGCGATTGTCACCGTCCACACCTTGCTTGTCAGCGAGGAAAGTCGTGCGTGAGCCTCGCGCACCTTGCTCGCCGTTCGGTCAATGGCACCGATGACGGCATTGTACGCACGCCCAGTAATGCTGCGGAGCGTCTCACGCGCCCTACTCCCTGCGGGTGTGATGCGGTCAATGGCACGAAGCACGACTTCGTATTCCGCTTTCGCGAAGTTTTTGAGTCTCGCTTGTGTCTTTTCGACGCTTTTTTCAAATCCGCGCAGCTTCTTGTTCGCGCGATCAAGCCCCGGACTTACGTTGTCCTTCGTCTCCACGACAATATCAATGACGTGCTCCGCAGCCATAGTGTCCCTCCTTTCTAGGTCGAACCTCGATTCTCTACCTCAATTTGTGCCCGCACGCTTGCACGAATAAACATCCGTACAAGCGGGGGCTTCTTTGCGTATTCATCCGGCGTCATGTGAAGCCTCTGCAAAATATGATGCAGTAGAGCCAACCCTCCGCCGGACAGAATTAGTTTTTTGTGGTTTCCTCCAACTCGTTGTTGTCATAGCCGGAGATGGCGTCAATCTGCTCAAGAATCTTGTCCTTCTCGCCAGACTTCAAAATCTTGTCGATTGCGTCAACGCCCGAAGCCACGTTTAGAGCGTCCCACATCGCCTTGTTGTCCCACAGCTTTGCGCGATCCTCGGGAACCGTCGCTTCATAGATGAGCTGGGAGCGATAGCGCACAGAGTTTGTGGTCTCCGGCACCTTGACGCCGATGCGCTTGTTGCGCACATATTTTGTGTTCTTCGTGCGGCAGCGCTCGTACTCTTCCTCAGAGAGCGGGCGAACGCGGAACGTAAACAGAACCACGTTCTTGCGAATCACGCGCATGGTGTACGTCTCGTCCTCAGACTGCTGGTAATTCGCCGCCGCAAGAAGGGCGTGCAGAATGTCGCCGTCGTACTCCTTCAGTTCCTCGTCAGATGCAGACTTATCTGCCGCAACCTCTTCAATCGGGTCGGCGGCAAGCATAAGCTCATTGTCAACTTTTACAGCCATTTCTTATCCTCCTTGGTTTATTAGTAGCTGAGCAGGTTCTGAAGCTCAGGCGGACGGTTGACAAAGAGACTCCACTGGCGCTTGATGAGATCACCAACGGAGACGTTCTGAAGGTCAATATTGCCGCTCGGTACACAGTCGCGGAAGATCATGCGCTCCTCGCTGCCGTTGCGCCCTTTCACAACACCTTGGAATGTCCAACGTGTTCCTTGCCCGGAGTGCATCATGTTGAACAGGTCTTGGATGAACGCATTGTCCTCAACGACCACCTCAGTAAAGTTGAGTGTCACGCTGTATCCCTGAAACACCTCATGCTCCTGCGCATCGCCGATCGGCTGGTATTTTGCATTCGTGATGTTGGTCTGTACCTGATACGTCTCCACCGTTGCAAGCAGCCGCCCGAATTCATCGAACAAGAGCCCGTCCTTTCCGGTAAATACACGGCGTGCGTCAACAGGACCTCTCGGATTCCACATAGATTACTCCCCTTTCTTCTCTGTTCGCTCCGGTGCAAAGCGGAACTGATACGTGAGATAAATCTTCTCAGCGCTGTCAATGTCATCAATGGCGAGTTTGAACCACGCCGAGTCACCCTCTGCGGGGTTGCCCGGATCCTCATAGACCGTTGAACCGCTCATGAGTTTTTTCTCAGCAATCATCGTATTGATGACCTTCTGTGCTGATGCCATGATGGTCTGCCGCCCGTCCGTGTCGTTGTTGACGTTGCCGACCAGCTTTTCACACGTGCTATCCACGCGATCCATCAGCTCGAAGCGCGTTTTAGTGCGGCGAATCTTCTTCCAGCCTTCGTCCATCGTGGCATCCGGCGTGACGAGCGTATTGATGGCGCTGTCAATCCATACCTGATCGCTGTCGTTGAGCGTGAGAACGAGGCATCCCTTTGTCTCTGCCTTGATGATCTCGCCGTTCGTGAGTGGCTCCGTGAGGCTAACAGCATTGGCGATGACATTGTGTGTGAGGCTCGTATTCGCCTCAAACGCCGCGATCATACCACCGATGCGGGCGGCTGCACGCCACCCCTCGTACTTCGTGCCATCGCTGCCTACCCAGCCGTTCAGCGTGTAGACAATCTTCTCATCGTTAAACGATGCGGCTTGCGTCATGCGTTCGGTGAGCGCCTGTGCGCTCTTTCCGGCAAGGGACGCAAAGCCGAGATGTCCCGTCTGGTAGCTCTGTACGACAAAGTTCTGCAAGAGGAGCTGGACGGCGCTGTCATCCGTATCTGCAACAATGCAGTTCCACTTGTAGCGTTCGAGAATGTCCGTCCCCTTCTCGTAGGAAGCCGTATTTACCGTAGGATTCTTGCCGCCTGTGAGCGGCTGCTGTGTAATGGCGGCTAGAGGTCCCTTCACTCCGTTTTCAGCCTTTGCCACAAAGTTCTTGCTCTGCGCCATCGCCGCAACGAGATTCTCCGGCTCTTTCTCTCCGGCGTCGAAGGAATACTGCTCGAAAATCTTAGTTCCGTCATAGATAATAACCTGCCGCCGATCCGTAATGAGATTCGTGCGCACGGACACTGTAAATGCCCGTGTGCCCGGATGTGCCGCCGTAATCGTGACGGCCTTCACAGCGGACTCTTCCGCATTCTTCAGTTCGATGCTTCCGGCAGCACCATCATTACCGCCAATACGCACAGCACGAACCGTGGTTGCGCCGCCCTTGAATGCTTCCTTGATCGCCGATACCGTATCTGCCGTACCGTAGTAATCCGCCACACTGTTCTGCATGGTGACATCCATGTCGAACTCCTCGTTCAGAGCGCCCCAGTCCGCCTGAAAGAGCACTGCCGCCACGCCATTGGTTGCGCCGACGGTCTCAACGCCGCCGTTATTCTCGCGACGATAATATACGCCCGGACGAACCTTCTTTTCGCCAATGCTGAAAATACCGCTCATACGTTATTCACCCACTTTCTTATCTCGAAAACTTGCAACGATTTCCTGTGCTTCGGTTTTTGTTGCGCGGTCTTTCTCTGCAAAACGAAACGCTGCAAGAACAGTATATTCCCGTACATCAGAACCAAATATATCTGGACGCTGTGCAAACTCCTCGGCGGTATAAATATCCTCCGTGGTCTCAATCCTTTCGGCGGTATAAATATCCTCCGTGGTCTCAATCCTTCTCGCCTGTTCGGAGAGCTTTGTAAATTCCTCGGCGGTATTGACATCCTCCAATACTGCCGTGTCTTTTACTTTTTCATTCATGGATGCTCCTCCTTAATGCCATCCAACACGATGAATTCCATGCGCATATATGGGTCGCCTGAGCAGCCCATACTGCACGCTGATTCGCAATTGCCCCGTGAGTTCATCTCCCGCTGCGTCGCCCTTGATCTGCTGAATGAACATGGGCGAACCGTCGAGCATCGTGATTTCCCCCGCAAGAGCAAGCGATTGACTGAACTGTTCCAGCCACGCGATGCGGTCATGTAGAGACGGGGCAAAGAGATGAACGACGATCTCGGCATTCATCCACACAACGGTGTTTGTCTCCCGATCTATGGATGCCGCTCCTTTGCTGAAGTAGATTGTCGGTCGCTCTCGTGTCGGCTCAAAAATACCTCGCAGCCACGCTCTGCCGATAACAACAAATTGACCGCACCATTCCTCTGTATAGCGACACATTGCAATGACCGGATCAGGGTCACATGTTTCAAGAAGCGGGTACTCGTAAATCTCGAAGTTCACCGTCATACCAACAATCAGCGGTTCACGGTCACCAACCGCTTCCTTGAACACCTGCGTCTCTTTCCACTTTGCCGAAAACGTCTCTCCGACATCCGGCGTAAAGAACACCCCCGCAAGAGTATCACGCACGAGCGGCTCAATCTCCTCGGGGGGCGTACCCGTCGTACTGCACGCAATATCCACGAACATGACTTTGCGGCGATCTCGCGCAGGGTCTGCAAAAGTGTCTGCCGAGAACACAATACGCGGGTACTGCGCATCTCCCCACATCTCGTCTTTATCATCCGGTGCTTCTTGAAAAAAGATTGCCGGCATACCGCCGAATGTGGCGAGCTTTTCAGAAAGCGCTGCGCTCTCTACGAGGCGCTTCCGTACAAGGGCTTCAATCGTAGCCATTTGTCATCTCCACCCTTTCAACGGATTCCAAGTCGCGGCTGTGCGCAATCGCCCATTCGCCGTTTTGGACTTCTTGCGCACGAATCGTAAAGTACCGTGTTGCGCGATGGATCTTTGGCAAATAGACAATTTCAGCCTTTTCAGCGCAAACATAAACGACAATTCCGTTTATATGCTCTTTCCATGTGCGATGACGCGCCCGCACAAAGTCTCCTGCGCCAATCTTCTCAAGATCAAAGAGAGGGGATTCCTTTGTGATAACAAGCGCCATTTATCTCACCTCACCGAATATGCCGACAATCTCAGGCGTGGCATGGTTGATGATTCTTTGCCGAAAGGGACGCGCCTTCATGCGTGCCGTACCGCTTTCAAGTGCAGCGGCGTACGGCATATCGCTCTTGATACGGCACGTAATCCTCACGCCTTTGCCGGTGCTCTGGGAAAGAACAAATCTGCGCCAATTACGACGCAAATTTCCGGTGTCCGGTGCGGGGGGTGCGCCGGGGATAGATGCGGTGTGTATGCCTTTTGTGCCGCGTTTGTAGACACGTCCCGCACCGTTCTTCCCGAGCACATCATAAGCTGAATTCTGCATGGCATTAGTCGCTCGAAAAGCGCGGGCACGCGCTTGTGTATTTACATTCTGTACTTCGTCATGAACCTCAGCTTCTACGGAACGGATTACCTGATTTACGCTACTCAATACGATCACTCCTTTCTTCAACGTAATAAATCGTGAAAATACCGAGGATAGAGGCATCATCCACGCCGCGTACATAAAAATAACGATTGTTATGGACAAGCCTATCTCCCGGCTTCGCTGCGGGTTCGCCGTAATGCTGCACAATGGTATGCGTCACAGGGTGCTGCAACGCTTTCCACCGTACGATTTCCGAGGTCTTAGCATCCGAAAGGACGCCACGAACAACATTAAACGTCGGCATGAATACAGCTTGCGGTCTGCCGCTCTCTGCGGTTTTCATCTGTTTTCGTTCCACCGTGAATTGGTGAAACAAGCTGCCCGGTCTTAGGTACAAGGAAATCACCCCCTGCCCTGATGGTTGTCATGCATACCCTCGTAGAAATATGGAGGACGGTGCTTCGTTCCCGGGATCTCGGGCAATGAACTGACTATCGACAACTCTTTCTTCAGTTCCTCATAGAGCGTTTTCCACTGCGCGTATCGCTGACTGAGCGACCACTGGACGGGGCCTGACTTTGTATCAACCTCGGGAGCGAAACGGTAGAGTACGCTCTTTATCAGCTCAAACTTTGCACGTCGCCATGTGTGTGGGAATGCCGTAATGACCGCCATGATTTCCTCATCTGTGAGGAGTGCTGTTTTATCCGGCTCCTCCACAAGCACATCGCCAAGTTCAAACCGCATCTGGTTGATGCCGCCATCCGCAATCTGTGCGCCGTCATATGTAAATGACCTCGACATAACTACTCAGCCTTGCGTCGGCCACGCTGCTTTGGCTGCTCCTCGTCCTTGTTCTCAGCCTCCCCGTCAGCCGTATGCTGACCCGCAGCATCTGTTACAGATTCGTTGAGCTGATTGATGACCTCCTCAAAACCAATAGAGATAATCCCCATCGCTCGCAGTGCCTCGACCCGCTCAGGGAGGACCTCATCTACCGGAATGGAATCGCCGATCAAATAGTCCGTGCCGCCGAAGCGGCACGGTTTCAGTGCAACAAAAACCATGATAGGAAACCTCCCGTCAGTCGACGCAGTTCTTGAGGAACACCGCGAGGTCGTCGCTCGTCTTCTTCATATCCGTTGCAATCAGCCCTTCGATGAACTCCGTGTGATCCGCAGGCGCTCCCTCAAACTGGCTCGTCGCAATATACTGCCCGTTGCCGAGCATATCCCACGCGAAGATGTAGCCCGCTGACGGCTCATCAATCTGAGGCGTATCCGTCGTGTAGCAGAGAAGCGCCGCCTTGCTGTCGCAGATGTACTGCATCTTCTCGTCCATACCTGCTTCTGCTGCGTTATAGGTGGAATCGAGAACAACGACCTGCTGCACGCCAAAGAGCTGCGCGAGTACCTGCTCCGTTACAACGGCGGGGTTTGCCGTTGTTCCCGTGTACTTGACGCGTTCCATGATGAAGTGGTTGCTCTTGAGTTTTGCGAACACGTCCACACCGAGCGCGAGCTTATTGGGCCTCCTGCGACCAACGCGGCGAATCTCATTGATGAGACCGTCAAACAGCGTCACAGGATCGCAGTTGCTGTCGTCGAACTTGAGGAACTTTTTCTGCGAGGCGTTTGCCGCAGCCGCGCCTTCCCACTCGTTTCGCCAGACGCCCGCCTTAAAGAAGTTCTTCGCAAACAGGAGATCCTGATGCAGATTCATCTGCTCTGCGACAAACTTCACCTTTGCACGGCGCGGGTCTGCCGCTCCCGGCGCAGCCGAGCGCGTATAATCGAGCGCCGAAATCTTGTCGATGCCGACAAGGACCTGATCGACCTTGCACGCATACGTCTTATCTGTCAGTCCCATGACGGCAGGTGCGACATGACCGAACGCTGGTTTTCTCTGCACATTGTCGCGTGCGAGATCGCCCTTGCTGAACTCGTAGTAATAGCTGGACGAAAGCCCGACTGGGCACACGGGGAACAGCGATCGCGCCGCATACTCCCCTTGCTGGAAGTACGCCATACTCATATTCGAGAGATAGGCGTTCGGCTTCCACGTCCCCGCTGCCTTTTTGATCTCAATATCTTTTACAGAAAGTGCCATTTCAAATTCTCCCTTGTTAGGACTTCATAAATCCCGACTTCGTGATCTGTACCTTCACTGTCTGCCCCTTTGTGGAGCAGTCCTCGAGTGCGAACCCGAGAATGAACTTCCCTGCCGCTGCTTTGATTGCAAGCCCCTCTGCATCAGAGGTGAGTGGATCGCCCGCCGCAAACGCAGCACCGCCCTTCCACACACCGATGTCTTTGACCTGCACGTTTACGTCAGCACCTGCCGCAAGTGCGGCAGACGTCTCAGCAATCGTGAGCCCCACCGGAACGAGTGTATCGCTGCACGGAACAGCACCGCCGCTCCCGAGCGCTACAGCCGTGAAAGGGCCCGTCTTAATCTCGGTCTTTACAGGCACAACAATCGTCGCTCTGTCGCTTATTACAGAACCGTTAAACATCCTTTGCCCTCCTCTTACTCGAACTCTGCGATAAGTTCCGGATTCTCCTGAAACGCCATATCTCGCGCCACGAACACACTCATCTCGGGGTGCGCCTTGCGAATCTCCTCGACGCGCTTTGCAATGCGCGCCTCTGCATCCGTCGCACCGCCATTGCCATTCGAGCCGATCTCGTCAAACATCCCCGAACGCTTCGCGATGTCAAGTGCGGCATCCAGTGCCGTGATGATCTGATTGTATGCTTCCTCACTGGCCACCTTCGTGCTCTTAAGCACAGGCGCAAGCTCCTCGGGCTTCTTTCCGAGTAGTTCATAGCGCTTGGCGATCTCCATAATCTCAGCGTCTTCCTGCTTCTCCATGCGTTTCTGCACATTCTCAAGCATCGCCGCGAACTCCGGCATGACTTCCTTCAGCACCGCGGCGGCCGATTTCTGCACCGGCGCATCCGTAACAGGCGCAACAGGTACGGTCGGCGTGTCAACTTCCTCAGATGTGCCATAGCGCTTCTCGATGTTCTCGTAAAAGGCCCGCTCCTCAGCGGTCATCTTGCTCTTGTCAATCTTCATATCTGCATCCTCCTCTGCTTTTTCAACGGGTTCTGTTTCTTCTACAGAAGGCGTTTCATCCACCCCCAGTGCCGCTGCGCGGCTTTTCATGATCTCGATGTCCTCAGCAGTCATTGCAATCGGGTTCATATGTTTCTGCACGTCGGCGACATTACCGCCGCCCCACTGATTCGCAAACCCCAGCGCGGCGACATTAAACTCCGACAAACTCTGCTTGAGAAGTGCCGTCTTGTCTGCCACGGTATCGTCACGCATGATGGACATAAGGCTGCACCGCAGCGCATCCGTCACATTCCAAATCTCCTCACAGACACGCTGCTGTTTCAGCTCGGAATTTGCTGCCCCGAATGTCTTTGCACCGCCCTCTGACTTTGCCACGTCTGCAACTTCATCCTCCTCCAAGCCAAACCGTTTCGCGATGGCGTGGATAAGGCTCTTGATTTTACTCTCTCCCACTTCCTCACCCCCTTTCGGCGCGTGCTTAAAGAGCGCAATGTGTGCGCGTTGATTCGCCCCCGCATCCACAAAATCCACCTTCGTGATCTTGAGGTCTGTCAGTTTTGTCGGCATAGCTTCAGCTCCTTTTTCCCACGAAAAAGACGCTCATCACTGAGCGCCTAAATTGCTTTATACAATTTCAGGGATCGCCGTCCCCTCAATGGAGAACATCGGATATTCTCCCGACTTGACCTTCTCCCAAACTTCATCATCGGTAACGTAGAACCCAATCCACCATCCCGTCGGCAGCGTGCCGTCCGGAATGCCCATCGCTGCCATCTTCTCTTTCGTGAACACAACGGATTCGACAAGTACGGCACAGTCGCCGCGTTCGTGCATCTCGCCGCCCTCGCGGTAGAGCTTGACGAACTCGTAGGCGGCACGTTCAAGCGTCTCCGGATCAATAACATCCTCGGAAAGATCGACAAGAGCCGCCCCGCTCTCGTCTTGTGAGATACTCGCCCACCCGAATGCAAGCCGTCTCTCGTCGCTCGACTTTTGAATATTGAACTGCCCGTGTACCGTCTGCTCTGTCTGAAACGGTCTCATCCATGCCCCTCCTTCATGCAGGTCGGTATGTGCACGTTTAATCCGAACGCCTGAATCACATCCAAATACCCGCAATCCCGATAGATTTCCTTTGCCAGTTCTTCTTTTCCAATGCTCTTGACGATGCCACCTAGATTCTCAAACAACGTAGAGATTCCTGCATTGTAGCTTCCCGATTCACAGAAGGAAGCAATCACAGAGAGCGCAGAAAGTTCATCTGCCCGTGCTGCACCGAGAAGCTCTGCCCACTTTGTCAGATGGGTGTTTGACTTCGGCGGGAGCAGTCCTGAAATATCCTGATAGCCCTTGTTGAACTTCTCCACGCTGATACTGCACATCTCAGGAACAGCCCCACCGCCTGTGAACAGCACCGTGACGATTGCATACCCAAGCGGAAAGTTTGTCGGAGGTGGCGGCAAGAGAGCCTGATACTCATAGACTGTTGCACGGTTCATAAGATCGAGCGCGCGCTGATGCAGCGTATACTGAACCGCAGCTGTCAGCTTTTCATCGTGCGGCTTGAAGTAGTCCGTAACCGCCGCCCGCACAGGCGCAAAGAGCGCTGTAACCTTCCCCGCTCCCTTATAGCCCGCTTCCAATCGGTCGAGAGCTACGAGCGCCTCTTTTTCTTGCAGCATAAAACCCCTCCCATAAGAAAAGCACTCCGCAAGGGTGCAAAGTGCTCATTCCTTTTCATCTTCATACTTCTTCTGTAATTCTCGAATGCGACGGTTACGTTCCTCTGAGATCGGCTTATAGCGTTCAGAGTTTGTATCCAGACCGAACAGCTTTCCTTCGGCTCTCAGCTCCTCACTGATTTTATCCTCCTCAGCAATCGCCCAATCCAGAATTGCCTCAAACTCTCTCTGTGCATCGTCTTCCGTCACCGCTTCCACCTCCTATAGCCGAATCCGCGCCGCTTGGCTTCTTGAATTACCATACTGTGCCGAAAGACAAGTTCCTCTGCTTCGGCAAACGTGGGCATCTTATCAATGTCTTGCAGAAAGCGATTCAGTTCATAGACATATTTTTCATCAATGCCGCGAAGTATACCTCTTTTGTTGGTTTCCCTTTCCCAAGGTTTTTTACAGGGAATGGCGCCCACCAGCGCGGGTCAGAAAACAATCCTTGTTCAACCATCGAAGTCCTCCATCAACAGAATTTCGCATGAACCGTCCACTTTTTGTCTTATGCGCTGCACCGTAAGTGCTTATTCGTCCAGTGCCTTATATCGTTCAACAAGAAGTCTGACTTTTTCATCATACTCTTTGTTGATTGCTTTAATCTCCTCCGGCTCGTTATCTAACCCGGGAGGCATCCTATTTTCTCTTCGTAGTTTTTCTACAACCGCATCAATTCGCCTGTTGGTCTCCCTTATCAGGGCGTAGAACTCCTCATTCAATGCCGCTTTTTTTTCAGCGTTTCTTTCGTCGGTATCCATATCCCAACTCCCTCGCTTTTTCAACAACTTTTGCGTGAGCAAGTTCACCGTCTTGTAAGACCTCAGCCAGTGTCGGCATATTTTCAACGACATTTGCGTCACGGTTCAGTTCATAGACATATTTTTCATCAATACCACGAAGCACAGAAAGTTCATAGAGTGTGAACAAATCTATATCCGCTTTGCTGAACGACCACTCATTATCCGACCCGACAGGATGATTATGTGTCACCACGGCACCGCGCAGTTCCTCACCGAGATCTTCATCGGGGTACACACCATTGAGATGCCCAACACAGAGAATAACGCGCCCTTCCTTCGTGATAACAATGGCGTTCTCGACCGCCTGTTTTGCAATCTGCGGCTCGAAGTATTCTACTGTGGATTGTACCACGTCCTTATTCTTGAAATCAATCCTGCCGAGTTCCTGCGGCACAGGATGGTCGGGGGCTTTCCTTTGTCCTTCTCCCGATCTCAAGCCTCGTGCTGGTGCTGCAATCTCTTTATACTGAACTACACAGCGGCAGCGAGGATGCGCGGGCGGTGTCTCGTGCATTCCGGGAAAAAGTTCTTTCCCCTTGATGTCAAACGATTCATCAAATCCAATCTCCTTCCCGTTGAGTGCACCGCAGCGCGGGCAGACACGCCAACGTCTGGCCGCACTGCGCCAGGCCATGCAGAAACAGGGCATGCGCCATATCTTGACACACGGCCCCATAAGCCCGTCCCGCATCGCGTTCCGTATGCTCATGTTTTCCCCGCGGTTATAGGCAAAGGCAAGCTCCGTGTTCGCAATCATATCCGCACGTGTCCGATGCTGCCGCGCCGCATATTTGAGTGCCGCTTCCTGCGCCTTCTTCGCCGCACTTGCCTCAGTCATACGTGGGTGCGCCTTGCGGAGACTGTCATAGACACTCTGCTGATACCGCGCATTTGCCGCTGCATCACTTTGCGTAAGACCTATACAGGGGCGAATGTGTCGTGCAATCTGCGCCGCTGTCCAATTCTCCTGCTGCCCCTTCCACAGAATCATCTTGACCGCCGCGCGTGTCTCCTCCCCGATGTTTGTAATAAGCCCCGCCGTTCGCTCACGAATCCAGTTCTGCACATCATTATCCGAATCATAGAGGAGCTTGCCGCCGAGCTTTTCTTCCCACGCTTTCGCACCTGCTTTCATTGCTGTGAGATATATAGGCGCGAAATACTCATTGATGAGCCGCGCATAGTCATCCTGCCACTGAAGAATCTGCTCCTCGTAGCCGTTTAGTACCGCTTCGCGCAGTTCTTTGTATGTCACGGCAGTCTGTTGATCTTGAAACACCGAACAGAGCCACTCAGCGAGTTGCGGAGATTCTACATTTAGGAAATCGTCGAGCCGCCGCAGGATTTCTTCTGTCTCGTCACTGCTCTTTCGTTTTCGCAGAACACGCACGGGAGAGAACACCAGCATGGCTATCCCCTCCTAAGACGCTTCTGTGCCGCCTCTGTACGCCCGTTTTCCTCCATCGCAGTGTCTTGTATGTCCTGCGCATTTTCTTCGCTATCTGCGAGATGTGGCGGCTTCATAGCGGGTTCTGCATACGCATCCAGACGCTTGGGAAGCCCCGCCTGTTGCCGCACGAAATCCTCAAGTCCTGCATCGGGTTGGAGCACCCCAATGCCCGTCATCTTCTGGATGTAGTCGCCGAGTTTTCCGATGTCTTGTGTTTCAATGTCTCCGTGTACCAGTTTCGGATAATCTGTAATCCCGCCGAACTGCTCGCCGTTCATGTCCACGAGATACGGAATCGCCTTTTTGTTGAACTCCTCACAGATGATGTCCAAAAACGCACCGATGGCAAGCGAGAACATCTCCGTCTTATTGTCCGAGAGGGCGAAGCTGCCAACCTTCTGGTGGCCGAGCAGAACAAAGTCTGCCAGCACCGTCATCGCCATACGTGTGTCATAGCGGTCAATCGTCGCATTCGTATCGAAGTTGCGCTTCCCGCCTGTACTGAGCAGCTTCAAATCCCATTCAGCAGGGAGAACGATGCCCTCCATGCTGTCACGACGAATGTTCTTCACCAACGCTTCCGCCAGTGTGCGCGTACGTACAATGTCAGGATCATCGCTCCATATGTCCACACCTGGAGGAGCAACGAGCACGGGAAGTCCTGCAAGATCGCGCTCAATACCGATGCCCTCGATCTCTTGAAATCGCTTCTTGAAGAACCACGAGCGGTAGGCGTTGCGAAGAATGCTGCGCCCCTCAGGGTTCCCCTTGCGGCTCTCCGTGCGGAACAGAAGCAGTTTTTCTGTGGGAATCGTGATGAGTCCAAAGTCGGGCGGCGGAACCTGTGTCATGCCTATGAGGTCATCACGCGCACCGTATTCCCATTGATAAAGCGTGTCCTGTGCGCGAATCGGCAGCTTCTGCCATCCGATGAGGCCGTCCTTGTGCTTGCTGTTCAGCTGCCTGTCACGCTTTCGCCCCATACGGCGCTTGTAGACAATTTCATGTGCGCTCCATCCGTAGACGAGGAAAGACAAGATCTCTGAGAGTGTCCCCGTCCACGAATCCTCCATGTCATAAAGGCAGGATTCAACAAACACAGCACATTCCTCGTCGACTGCCTCCGCGCCGTCCGGCTGCACGCCCCAGTGAACATTTCGGATGAGCATCTTGACGGCAAAGAGAATCGCACCGATGATGTCGTCATTCTCGGACATCTCCTTGTACGCCCTGATGCCACGCTGTCCGCGCAGTTCCGGCAGAAACTCCTCATAGAACACACCGCCGTAACGCTGCTGCCCCGTGCGTCCGATTTCATCCTTTGGCATCCATTCTCACCTCTATATCCAGTAGCTTTCTTTCATGAGCGCATCGCTGATTTTCGGCAAATGCGAACACCCAAGTGCAAGCGTCGAAAGCGCATAACGCACGGCGTCGATTGCATGGTTGTCCCGGTCGGGATATGCCGAGATGAACTGCCCCTGCCGATTCCGTTCATACTCGTATGTAACAAACTCGCGGTAGGTGTTCGGTACACGCTGTTTGTCGATGAAAATATGCGCCCTGTCTTGCAGCCACTTGATTCCGTGCGCCACACTGTCAGGCCCCTTCTTCACGCCGAGCACATTCAGCCCATAGCCGCGCATCTCTGCAATGCTCTTTGGCTCGGCAGAATCCGCCATGACAACTCTGCGCTGCGTACGTGGCAGAATCCATTCCGTCGCCTGTCGATTGGAAAGCTTTTGTTGATACAGTTCATCAAAAATATAAACAGCTTCATGCTTCGCGTCGTAATGCAGTGCAACAAATGCCAGCGGATCAACGGAAAAACCGAAGTCCAGCCCATAATAAAGGTGGTCAAATCCCGCAATCTCCTCTGATGTCATACGCCTGTCTTCCACATTCTCGAACACCGCGCCGCCCGTGCCCGTGACCTCACCGAGGTATTCGTGCCGATAAAGCGTCTCATTCTTTTCTTTGAGCCGCTCTGCTTCTAAGATAAACTGCTCACCGAGCCATGCCTGCGGTACATCCAAATAGGTCGATCGGTGCACAACGCGATCGTCGCGGTCAAATAATGCCTCCTCATTGACCCAGTTGTTACGGCTTTTGGGTGGATTGTAAGAGTAAAACACCCAGTAGTGCGCCCCGCCGCGAAGGAGGGACTGAAGGAGGCTACGCACCTCCTCCATGCCCGTAAATTGGTCAAGCTCCTCAAGCCAAACGACGCCGATGTAGCCAAACGGAAGCTTAATTGACTTCACCTTGCTCTTATCGTCCACGCCGAGAAAAAGAATCTTCTGCCCCGTACGGCGGTACTCGAACGACAAGGGACTCACCCGCGCTGCGAATGCGTCGGATAAGCCCAGCGCATTGATCGCCCAATCTACTTGGTTGTAGACACTATTACGCAGCGTGTTTGCGACCTTTCGCAGCACAACCACATGGCAAAGCGGATTCTGCAGGAAGAGGAGCGGCACACAGAAAGATGCAAAACTAGACTTCGTAGACCCACGCCCGCCTGCAAGCCAATAGTGCGTATAGCGATGCTCCTGCACGTCAAAAAAGAGCCCGTCAAAGCTCGGTGCTATCAGTTCTGCAACGTTGACTCTCTGCTCGTTCATTCCGTCTCCTCCCTCTCAAATACAAACGTGATCGGCGCAACGTTGTCTATGCGCCCTTCGTCAAGCGACTTCTCTTTCAGTTTGACTTCGCGCTCCCTCATACGCGCCTCCATGCTTTCGCCGATGGTGTCCAGAAGTAGCTTTGCCATCTGCGAATTACCGTTGCACGCCGTTCGGACAATACTCCCTATGACAGCATCACCAACGGTCAGCCCCTCATCGGTGAGTTTCGCTGCAATCATAATCCCTT
>ERZ773010.1207-NODE-1207-length-16472-cov-15.043552_pt1 | contig 16472 bp, 7 predicted proteins | sample MGYA00580842_ERZ773010 | MGnify/ENA primary metagenome ERZ773010 (study PRJEB29015, sample SAMEA2737982) | human oral metagenome | biome: human oral; feature: human-associated habitat; material: dental | place: China | collected 2107 ...
CAGGCGTCGGTATGCTGGCCTGGTTCAGGGAGGGGGCAGGTTAACGAGGTGCTGGGGTAGTCCATCAGGGCTGTCAGGATGCGCACGGCGATGTTGGGGCTGTGGGCGTAATCTGCCGCCCGCAGGGCGGGCAGATGACAGCGCAGGAAGACGAATTGCTGCGTGTTCACCTGGTCTCTGCCGGGTGGGCTTCCCCATTGGGGCGCGCCTGGTGGGAATGACGATATGTATAACGCTTGAAATGTAAAGGGCCGCTTCTATGGAGAAGCAGCCCAGATATAACCCGAGAGTCCCTGCCCCGGGAGGTGGCGCCAGCGTGTGGCTGGCGCCTGTACCTACCCAATCAGCGCAGTAGCGACAGCACGTTGTTGGGCAGCTGGTTGGCCTGGGAGAGCATGGATGTACCAGCCTGTTGCAGAACCTGAGCGCGGGTCAGATTGGCCGTTTCCTGCGCGAAGTCGGCATCCATGATTCGGCTACGGGATGCAGTCTGGTTCTCTGCGTTGACCTGCAGGGTTTCGATGACGGCCTGGAAGCGGTTCTGGATGGCCCCGAACTCGGCACGCTTGGAATTGACCTTGGCCAGCATGGCGTCCAGCTTGGCCAAGGCGTCGGTGGCGAAGGTGAAGGAGGAGATGCCGGGAGCGGAGGCGGCGTTGGCACCCATGGCGCCCAGCGCACCTTTCAGATCGGAATCATCCGTCATGGTCGCGGTGGTGATGGTGATCTGGTCGGTTGTTGCATTGTTGGCGCCGATCTGGAAAGTCAGGGCGGCGCCAGCGGCGAACAGTTTGGTGCCGTTGAAGGAAGTGCCGGCGATATTGCGCTTGATCTCTTCGGCCAGAGCCTGGTATTCCTGGTTCAGGGCTTCGCGGTCGGTCTCGTTGTTGGTTGCATTGGCAGACTGAACAGCCAGTTCACGCATGCGCTGGCCCATGTCGTTGATCTTGGACAGGGCACCCTCGGCGGTTTGCGACAGGGAGATGGCGTCATTGGCGTTGCGGATGGCCACATTCATGCCGCGGACCTGGGTGTTCATGCGCTCGGCAATGGCCAGACCGGCAGCGTCGTCCTTGGCGCTGTTGACGCGCAGGCCGGTGGACAGACGCTGAACCGAAGTGGCCAGTGAGCTTTGCGTCATGCTCAGGTTGCGCTGGGCATTGAGCGACATGATGTTGGTGTTGATGATCTGTGCCATGTGAATGCTCCTGAAGGGGCGAGATGTTTCCTGGTCCTGGTTGTCGGGGATCGTGTGCCTGTCTGTCAGTTCATCTGTCAGGGGCGCCTGAAATCAATCCCGTTGCAGCTGATATCGGCCGGGCATCGATCAACATTAAGGGTAATGGCGCCATCCATATTGGGGTGGGAACCATTGGTCGGGGACCACACAGGCAAAAAGGGCCGCATTCCGAAGAAGGCGGCCGGTGGTTTTGCCGTGCAGAAGCCCCGGAGGGGCAGGGCGCCGGAGTGTTGCCAGCGCCCGTGCCGATCAGCGCAGCAGGGAGAGCACGTTGTTGGGCAGGGAGTTGGCCTGCGAGAGCATGGCGGTGCCGGCCTGCTGGAGCACCTGCGAGCGGGTCAGGCTGGCCGTTTCGGAGGCGAAGTCGGCGTCCATGATGCGGCTGCGGGCAGCAGTCTGGTTTTCGGCACTGACCTGCAGGTTCTCGATGACGGCCTGGAAGCGGTTCTGGATGGCCCCGAACTCGGCACGCTTGGAGTTGATCTTGGCCAGCATGGTGTCGAGCTTGCCCAGTGCATCGGTGGCGAAGGTGAAGGAGGAGATGCCGGGAGCGGAAGCGGCGTTGGCACCCATGGCACCCAGTGCATTGGACAGATCCGTATCCCCGGTCATGGTTGCGGTGGTGATGGTGATCTGGTCGGTCGTGGCGTTGTTGGCGCCGACCTGGAAGGTCAGGGCAGATCCCGCAGCGAACAGTTTGGTGCCGTTGAAGGAGGTGCCAGCAAGGTTGCGTTTGATCTCTTCAGCCAGGGCCTGGTATTCCTGGTTCAGGGCCTTGCGGTCTTCATCATTGTTGGTGGCATTGGCAGACTGAACAGCCAGTTCACGCATGCGCTGGCCCATGTCGTTGATCTTGGACAGGGCACCCTCGGCGGTTTGCGACAGGGAGATGGCGTCGTTGGCGTTGCGGATGGCCACGTTCATGCCGCGGACCTGGGTGTTCATGCGCTCGGCAATGGCCAGACCAGCAGCGTCGTCCTTGGCGCTGTTGACGCGCAGGCCGGTGGACAGGCGCTGGACCGAGGTGGCCAGGGCGGATTGCGTGGCGCCCAGGTTGCGCTGGGCGTTGAGGGACATCAGGTTGGTGTTGATGATCTGTGCCATGTTCTTGCTCCGGTAGGGAAGAGATGCGTTGGTGAGCCTGTGTTGATCCGGTTGCCCGGGCTGTGAGTCCTGTTCCCGCGTATTCGGTCTGGACAGCGGGAGACGCTCCCGATGACCAGAATATCGGCGGGCTGTGTGTGGGCTTGATGCAACAGGCAGCCGTTGGGTGGCGGGCAGACTGCCGGCCATCGGCCATGGCGCAGAAAAGGGGGGATTTGCTGCTTCAGATGCAGGCGTCGGTATGCTGGCCTGGTTCAGGGAGGGGGCAGGTTAACGAGGTGCTGGTGCAGGGGGAAGGTTCGGGCGGGACTTGCGCCAGGCAGGTGTGCACCCGTGCCGGGTGCACACAGCAAACGGCGCATCCTGAGATGCGCCGTTTTGGGGTGATGTTGCAGCGAATGGTTCTCAGTGGCAGGCGGTTGTCGTCTTGTCTTGTTCCCGCCTTGCCCTGATCAGACATGGGGCGTGCTCACTGCAGCCGGAACACCTCGTCCAGCGTCTTGGCCGACAGGATACGGCGCGACCAGTGCTTGAGTTCATCCAGACTGGCCGAGGCCAGGCGCTGGGTAACGGCTTCGTCCAGCGGGCCGAAGCGTTCGGCCAGCTGCTCGGCCAGCGTTTCCTGGCGGCCGCTGAGTTTGCCTGCCTGTTCACCCAGCAGGATGCCCTCCTGCCGCCCTTTCTGCCAACCTTTCTCGATCCAGCTTTCTGCCAGTTGGTTCATGTGTCGTTTCTCCTGTGGGTACAGCCGAGCGTACAGTTGCTGCTCTGTGGTGTCGAGTTTCAGATAGGTGTGGATGATGCCTAGGTACTTCACCAGCTGGTCGGGGTCCGGCTCCAGTTCCAGCAGCCCCTGCCAGGCCTGACCGTACACCCGAACCCGGTCTTCCGGGGTACTGGGGTAGTCCATCAGGGCCGTCAGGATGCGCACGGCAATGTTGGGGCTGTGGGTGTAGTCCGCTGCCCGCAGGGCGGGCAGATGGCAGCGCAGGAAGCCGAACTGCAGGGTGGTTACATGGTCTCCGCCGAGGGTGAGACTCTCTTCCATTGTGCCACGCTTGACGGAGATGACAATCTGTACGATGCGCCGGGTCTGTTCCCGCCGCATCATCCGTACCGTGTAGCCCAGCAGCCGCTCCGGGTTGAAGCGGGAGGGTACGGTCTCTTCTTCCAGCAGGATGATCAGATCCTCCCGGGAACGGTCCCGCTCCCTCTTCCCCGTTGTCCACCAGACAACTATTAGCCACCGCATATCACGCCGGGCGGACCACATCGACCACTCATGCCACTGCCCGGGCAAAGCCACGGGGAGAGGGTCAATATGGTCGGGAACGCCCAGTCCCGTGCCGTCCCAGCTCTCTTGGATCCTTTCTCTTTTCGGACACACGGAAGCCATTCGGCACGGGCGTTTCTGGTCGGAAGATGCCGCACCGTTGCTGGCATCCCGGAGACACAGTCCATCGAGAGTCCAAAGCTAATATGGCAACCCAGAACCACGTAACGAAACACCCGATCACCACTGGCAACGCCGTCCGCAAGGCCGGCACCGCCCAGGCAGATGACGCCGCCAAACTGGCCAAAAAAGTCGAAGACCAGGAGGCCCAGCAGCTGGCCCAGGCCGAACAGGCCGGCGCCGTGCAGGAAGTCAGCGCCATGACCGTCGCCCAGGCCGAAGCCGCGGGTGCCGTGGCCGCCGAAGGCTCGATTGGTGCCGTGAGCGCCGAAGCCGCTGCCGGTGCCGCCGCTGAAGCGGGCGCCGCCGGTGCAGGTGCCGCTGGCGCTGCAGCCGGCGCGGCCGCTGTGAGCCCTGCCGTGATCGGCGCAGCCGCCCTGGGCGTGGTTGCCGTGGCAGCCGCCGCCGGCGGTGGCAGCAGCGGTGGTGGCAGCTCGTCGCCGTCCAACAACGGGCTGGCTACGGACAAGCCGGGCAACAGCAACAACAGCAACAACAGCAGCAATGCCGGCAATAACGGCAGCAGCAACGACAACGGCAACAATGCAGCCAACAATGGCAGCAACACGGACAAACCGGCAGAAGATTCGAAGCCGGCCGATCAATCCAAACCTGCAGAGGACCTCAAGCCTGCAGAAGGTCACAAACCGACCGACCAATCCAAACCCGTTGATCAGCCCAAGCCCGGCGATCAGCCGAAACCCGCTGACCAGCCCAAGCTGGTCGAAGGCCCTGCCGAATCCGAGCTGAAGGATGGCCAGCCGCTGATTGCAGAAAGTGGCGAAACCAAACTGTCCAATCTGGCGGATGTGTTTGCAAAAGCGTCGGGAAATGACGCCAAACCGGCCGAGTTCATCAGAATCACCAGCATCAAGGCCGCCGAAGGCGCAATCGCGGACGGAGAGTACGGCCCGCGCTTCATCTGGGACGAAACGGTCGAGAAGGCGCCTGCCACAACCGGCAAGGACGTGACTGATACCACGGTGGTCGACAATACCCAGACCAACAATGCCGCAACCACGACCATTGTGACCCATGCCTATGAGGTAATTGACGCAGGCAAGCCCGTCACATACAAGGAAGCCCAGGAGCTGGCCCAAAAGGCCGGCGGCAAACTGCTGACCATCGACAGCGCCAAGGAAGCCGAATGGCTGGGGTCGCACTTCTGGGGTCAGCTGGGTGAATACGATGGCTCCAAAGCGCTGGAAGGTAAAACCGGCACCGAGAAAGAGGCCATCGAGGCCAAGATGGCCAACCAGCTCGCCAAGGACGGTGCCTGGCTGGGCAGCGACGCCACGAATCCGCCTGCCAATGGCAAGCCTGCTGTGAACGCCATCATCCGCAAGGGTGGTGATGAGGAAAAAGGCATCAAGACCTACCACGCTGAAGGAGAAGAACCCAAGCTTCAGCACTTCGTCGTCGAATACGACAACTACAAGGCGCCGTTGACGCTGAACGGTAAAGAGGTAGTGGAAGGCAGCACCATCCTCAAGGAGGACTTTGGCAAACTGGTCTGGAACTCCACGCAGAACAAGGGCGGCAGCCTGACCTATCAGGCAGTTCAGAGCGCAGAGAAGGATGCTCCCGTCGTGGAAGGCAGCCAGCCCCACACGCTGAAACTGACCGAATCCAGCACCATCACCCATCCGATGGTGTCGCCGGAGCCGCCGAAAGCGAGCGACAACCCCAGCATGGATAACGATCAGACCGTCAAGCCCGTCTATCCGGACAACAACCAGAAAGCCATCACGGTCGAACACGACAAGCTGGTTGCGCTGGACAAGGCCATCCTGGGCGGTTCGGACGCCACCAAGCAACCCGCATTCGTCAAGATCACCTACGTCCACGAAAACGATCCGGACACGAACCCTGATGCATCCGCTCTGACGCTGCAAAAACCCGGCAAAGACGGCACGCCCGATATTACTCACCTTGGTGGGGGCGACGATGATCCTGTCATCGCAGCAGCCGACTTCCAGTACCTGAAATGGGACTCCGCCCAGAACGCCGGTGGTTCCTTCAAGTTCCGTGTGGTGGACGCCAATGGCAAGCCCGTTACCGGCATTGCCGAACAGGAAGTGACCATCACCGAAGACCCGGCCAAGGCAGCTCCGCCGCCGCAACAACCGCCGGCCCCCACTGCTGCGCCTGCCGACAAGGTAGGTGACTACGACACCACGCCCAAAACCGTGAACGCCAAGCACGATGCAGCTGACACGGCACTGGATAAGGCCATCTTTGCCGGCAAGACCGATGCGAATACGCCGGATGCGATCAAGATCGTTTCGGTGAAGGCCAGTGGTGCAACCGATGAAGCCGCCGACGGCAGCCTGTTCAAGCTGGATGGCACGACAAAGACCCCGCTGAAGGCCGGTTCTGTCATCAGCAAGGATGACTTCGACAAGCTGCACTGGGATGCCACGAAGGGTAACGGCAACCACACCATCGAGTTCGTGCCGGTGAAAGCCGACGAGAGCGAGATCACGGGTGCCACGCACCAGACGTTCACGGTGCAGGAAGCTGCTGCGGAGATCTCGCCGCCGCCGCAACAACCGCCGGCCGATCCCTCTACCAAGATTGGTGCGTACGAAGCTGCCCAGCCAATCGAGCTGGCTCACGACGCAGCTGGCCACAAGATTGGCGCAGACGTCTTCCTGGGAAGGGACCCCGCCAAGGCTCCGGATGCCGTGAAAATCTTGAGTGTCGAGCACCAGGACGTCGCTGGAAACACGTGGTACCCCGCCGGTGGTGGCGAAATCCCCGCCTTCGGCAAGGGCGCTACGAACGCGGATACGCTCAAAGCAGGTGACATCCTTAAGCAGGCGGATTTCGCAAAGGCCCAATGGAATGCCAACCACGATCACGGAAGCGGTAATTATCGTGTGACATTCAAGCCTGTCACCGTGGACGGCCAGGACATCGCGGGGGCAACAACCCAGACCATTTCGATTCACGAAAAGGCCGAGAGTCCAACCTACACATCCCAGACATCTACGTTCAACGTCGCAACGCATGATGGCACGGCTCAATTTGGTGCCGGCATCTTCCGTGGTACCGATCCTGCCAAGGAACCCATGTACGTGCGGATCACGGACGTGAAACCGTCTGGCGAAGTCGTCGGCGGCGAAAGCGGGCTCTTCCTCAGAACCGAGGATCCCTCCAGCGACCGTCACTTCACCCTGGAAAACATCACTGAATGGAAGGGTCTGGTACTCTCCTACGAGCAGATGGGCCAGCTGTACTGGGATGCCAGCAAGAACGATGGCGGTTCCTTCAAGTTCAAGCCCCTGGGCGGCGACATGAAGGAAATCGACGGCGCGGTGGAACAGACCGTGACCGTAACGGAAGCTCCGGCACCGCAGGCCCCGGCCGACAAGCTCGGCGTGTACCCCAACGAAGCCCAGATTGCCCAAGCCGCTCACGACAAGGCTGACGTCAAGCTGAGCAAAGCACTCTTTGGTGGCACTTCGGGTGAGAACACCCCCGAAGCCATCAAGATCGTGCACGTCAAGGGTAGTGGCGATGCCGAAGTCGAAAACGCGCTGTACAAGAAGGACGGCAGTGATACGACCCTGCTGAAGGCTGGTGACACCATCGTACAGGAAGACTTCGACAAACTGTTCTGGGATGCATCGAAAGGCAGTGGTGACCACACCATCGAGTTCGTGCCGGTGAAAGCCGACAAGAGTGAGATCACGAATGCCCCCCACCACAGCTTCACGGTGCACGAAGCCGAGGCTCCCGCGGTCGACAAGGTTGGTACGTACGATGCGCAGCCCAAAGAGATTACGGTCGAACACGACGCAGCAAAAACACCGCTTGCGTCCGACCTCTTCTCTGGCAAGGCCGATGCACCGAACGCCCCTGATTTCGTGAAGATCCTTCACGTCACTAAGGCTGGCGAAAGTGCTGAAGTCGAAGGTCTGTTCAAGGAAGACGGTACAGCTGTAGCAAAAGACGCCGTCATTGCCAAGGAAAACTTCGGCAAGCTGTACTGGGATGCCGGCAAGGGCGATGGCCAGCACACCATTACCTTCACACCTGTGAAGGACCAGGACGGTGCGGCTTTCGACAACCCGGTTGAACACAGTATCACCGTGACCGAGAAACCCGAGACGCCTCCAGCTCCGATTCAGGCCGCCAACAGCTTCGGCCAGGGCGACACGCTGAAGCTGGGCATGATGATGGGCAATCAGCCTGGCTTCTCGACGAAATCCGTGGACACCCACACCGTCATCAGCGACAGCACCAACCTGCTGGATGACCAGCTGCAGCACAATCTGCCGCCGCTGTAATCCCACCCCGAACGCAGGCCCGCCCTCCCCCGCCTAACAGCCCCGGAGGGCCGGGCTCCCGTTCACCGGGGCTGCAGTCAGGGGGCACCCGCGCCCGTCCAATACCTGCAGCCCCTTTCAACCGCACAGGTTCCACCGTCTTCCCGCCGGTGCCACCTGTGCGGTTTTTTTCATGCGCAAATACCACCCTGTCGACACACCTTACACCCGTACCCTTTCCTGCCCGCCAACTTTGCCCACACATGGCCAAATGGCCTATGCCGTTATCCATCTGGCCTATATTCACGCCCGCACCGTTTTGCTGAAATGCCCGCGCTGTCTTTCATGAACAAACCTTTGGGCGCTGACATGAACGCATCCCCTTCCCCACCCATCAACCACGACTGGATCTTCAAAAACCTCGTGCAGGACTACCCGCAGGCGGCGCTGGCCTTCTTTGCGGCCGACGAGCACATCGGGCTGGACGACGACATCGAGATTACCTTCCTTGGTCAGGAACCACCCGAGACGGACATGACCGAGGGCAAGCTGATTCTCGACATGCCTATCCGGGTGAGCTGGCGGGACGGTTCCCGGGAGGACCTGATCATCCTGCTGGAAGAAGAAACCGTACCCTCCCGCTTCAACCCGGAGCGGCTGCTGGGGTACACGGTGCGGGTGATGCGCCGGGAGGGCACCCGGCGGGTGATCCCCATTGTCATCTCCCTGAAGCGTGGCACAATGGAAGTGGAGATGACCGTAGGTGGCGACTACGTTCAGCCGCTGCCGTTTCGCGTCCCGCACTGTCATCTGGCCATGCTCGATGCGCTGGACTATGCTTATAGCCCCAACATCGCCGTGCGCATCCTGACGGTCATGATGGGCTACCCCAACACCCCGGAGGCCCGGGTTCGGGTGTATGGTCAGGCCTGGCAGGGGTTGCTGGAGCTGGAGCCGGACCCCGACCAGCTGTTCAAGTATCTGGGCATCATCCAGACCTATCTGAAACTCAACGCCGCCGAGCGGCAACTGTACAACCGGCTGTATCCACAGGAGAAACGACGCATGAATCAACTGGCTGAACGGCTGATCAGGAGAGGTCGGCAGGAAGGGCGGCGGAAAGGGCGGCAGGAAGGACGTCAAGAAGGCGTCCTCGACGGCCGCCAGCAGACGCTGGCTGAACAGCTGGCCGAACGTTTCGGGCCGCTGGACGAGGCGGTCACCCGCCGTCTGGCTTCGGCCAGCCTGGACGAGCTGAAGCACTGGTCGCACCGCATCCTGTCGGCCCAGACGCTGGACGAGGTGTTCCGGCTGCAGTGAGCGACCGTCTGGCCGTTGAGGGCTACCCCCTGATTGACAGCTGAGGCGTGGGGAAGAACCGCTCAGATGTCTGTGATAGGGGCGATGGCTCAGAGATCGGCCAATGCCAGACGCCAGAAGGGCCACCCTGTACAAGCGGTGGCCCTTCTGGTGTCTGTGCCTGTGTTTTTGCCTCCGTCCTGCCCTCGTTCCGGCTCCTGTTGCCTGGTGCTGGATGCCCCCCTGCCGGACACACAGGGCGGTCAGCAGGGGAGACTGGGCAGGGAGGAGGGGCTGCGCCTTACAGGTGGGTCACCTCCGGGTTCATCGGCACCAGATGGCCCATATCCGTACTGCTGTGGATGTAGAGGCTGTCGTGTGCCGGAGCGGGGGCTTCACCGTAGGTTTGGCCGTCGTCGCTGAGCAGGTCGTCGAACTGCAGGGCATTGATGGATTTTAGGGCGCGCCCATGCTGGGCCTGTACGACGGATTGCTCTGAGTGTTCTGAACCCGTATCCGTAGTAACTTTTGGACCGTGCCCTTCCTCGCCTGCGTCAGGAGAGGCTTTCGGGTCAGTTGAGTTATTGAGCGAAGCAGGCGATTTGTCCGGATTGGACTGGCCGCCCCCGGTGTTTTCTGTCGGGGAGACTTTTGTGGTCTCGGCGTCGTTATGCTGGCCTGCATCGCCCGCATTGCCTTTATCGGACGGATCGCCAGATGCGTTGTCCTGGGCGGATTTCTGTTTTTCCCCGCCCAAGACCTCCGTGCCGGTTTCTGCGTTGCTGGCATGCTCTTCCGTTATTACCTCACCCTTCGGATCGTCTCCCTGTGACTGCGTGGCGTTCGGGTCATGTTGCGCCGATTCGTCATGTTGAACGCCGTTGCCCTTGCCCGTTCCGCCGGCCGGCTTCTGACCACCAGCCGGGTCTTCGGAAGCACCCTGGCCAGCCCCTTCAGCCGGCTTTCCGCCCGCAGGTGCCGACCCCGGCGTGCCAGATCCTTCGCCCGAAGGCTGCTTCGCCTCCTGTGACGAATGTTCCTGCTGGACCTCTGCCGCCGCATGCTCCCCGGTTTGGGTCGTTTGTGCCGCATGTTCATCCCCGCTGTTGGCAGCCGGAGCTGGTGCCTCCACGATCGTGATGGTGCGGTTTTGGACGTGCCCGGGAATGTCCTGGTGCTGGGCATCCACGGCCGTGAAGCGGAACTGGCCGCCTTCGGCGAGGGAGGCGTTCCAGTGCACCTTGGCAAAATCGGCCTTGTCGATGAATTCGCCGGCAGCAATGGTTCTGGCGCTCGCGCCTTCGCCCACGGTCAGCACGGCACCGGTGATGGCCTTGCCATGGCCGTCCACGATGTAGTCGATTTTCACGGCATCGGGCACCTTGCCGTTCTTGCCGGTGAAGATGTCTGCGTTCAGCGCATGGGAGGCTTTGTCGTGTGCAACGTCCACGCCCTGGCCGTCGTTGCCGTAGTAGGGCTGCTCGGACATTTCCGAGATGTTGATGGTCTGCTCCACGACGCCGGGCAGGTTTTCACCATTCTGGTCCACGGGGATGAAGCGGATGCTGCCACCGGTGTTGGTGCTGGTGTCCCACTGCAGGTTCTGGAAGTCGGCCTGTGAGACGACATAGCCGCCATTGGCTGTGGAAATTTCCATGGCAGCGACACCGCTCTTGTTGAGCGTCAGGGCCGAATGGGCCTTGTCGGTGTCATCGGCTTCTTCGATGTGCGTAATCTTGATGGACGCGGGCTTGCGCTCGGCATTCGTGCCATTGAACAGGTCGGTGCCCAGCCTTTGTACGCTGTCATGGCCGACGTGTGTGACCTGGGTGTTGCTGTCCGGATAGTGCGGGGGCAGCGGGGCAGCAGCTTCGTGGATGTGGATGGTCTGGGCTTCGATCTTGCCAACGACCTCGCTTGCCTGGATGTGCTCGCCACCCGCCTTGACCGGAATGAAGCGGAATTCACCCCCATCAGCCTTGCTGGCATCCCACGTGAGCTTGTCGAAGTCAGCTTTCTGAACGATGGTTTTACCGTCGATTACCGGCTTGCCCTGGAACTGCAGATGGCCGCCGCCGGCCAGAATTTTCACGGCCTCCGGCTGCTGGGCGTAGATGTCGCCCTTGAAGAAGCGGGCGTCGATCTTCGCTGTCTTGTCGTTGTAACCAACGTTGGCTGTCTGGTGGTCGGGGTTGTAGACCGGCGCTTTGGGGGGAGTCACTTCCTCGTGCGCCGTGCCGGATCCGTTGCCGTTCGAGGTCGAGCCGCTGGCTGAAGAACCTCCTGCAGGGGAGCCGCTCTGTGCCGAACCGCCCGGGGGCGTACCACCCTGGCCCTGCGCACCCTGCTGTGCCGGCGGAGGCGCCTGATGACCACCCTGGTCGGCGTCGCTGCCGGAGCTATGACCATGCTGGGAATCATCCTCTACCGCCGGCGTTTTGTTTCCGGGGTTGTTCTGACCGTCCTGTCCCGGCTGCCTGTTGCCGGTGTCCGGTTTGGCGTTCTGTCCCTGCTTGTCGCCACCGGCAGGCTGTTCCTTGTGGCTGTCATCGACATCGCCCTGGCCGGCCTGCGGAGCAGGCTGGGGCGGGACGGCTGGTGCGGCAAGGGCCTTCACGTCCGCGCTTTCGGTCACGTGGATGCTGCGTTCCTCGGCATTTGGCAGCTTTTGGGCATTGTCACCGTCTCCATCCATGGCAACGTACCGGATGGTGCCTGCTTCACTCTGGCTGCCGTTCCAGACCAGCTGGTCGAACTCGTCGGCGTGAATGATCTGGCCTTCAACCACGGGCTTGCCGTTCAGCGTCAACGGGGCCTTGTAGTCATCGTATTCGATGACGAAGCGGTTGAGCCTGTCGCTGGTGTCATGTTGGGGCTCCACCTTGAAGCCGCCGCTGGCCCTGGTGCCTTCAACGGTGAGGGCATTGTCCTTGCTGTGGTCGGCATTCGGCCGTTCGACCTTGTTGCCGCCGATCCAGGCCGGACGTGTGCCGCTTTCTTCCGACAGCCGGCTCAGCAGGTTGTTCTGCAGCCACGACAGCTCGTCCAGATCGTCGATCATGGCCAGTTTGCCACCCAGTCTGGCGGCTTCTGCCTGGGCCTCGGCAAGTGTCAGCGGTTCGTTGCTGTTGATCACTTCGTAGCCGGTGAGCTTGACAGGCTGTTCGCCGGCGGCGGCGGCCTTGCCGTTTTCTGCGTCGACTTTGGCGTTCACGGTCCCGCCCTTGTCGTCTGCGTCCCCTGCCTGTGCGTTCACCGCTTCGACCTTGACGACGCTGGCCAGACGAGTCAGCGAGGCATGGACGCCACCCAGACCCTGGGCGTCATGGTCGGTGCCGGCCGCGGCAGACTTGTCGTTGCCGTCGTCGTTGCCCCAGCGTACGACCCGGGCATTCGGGTGTTTGGCGTCATGCGACGATTCGATGTGGGTGATCTTGATGTACTTGACTTCACCGTCATAGCCTGCGGGCTTGGCCGCTTCGAAGGCCGCCTTTGCGTTGGTCAGACGGGTCTCGCCGTCCACGGCCACTTTCGGGGCGTTGGCCGTACCCTGGGCGATGGCGGGGCCACTTGCCCCGGATTGCGGGGGCGGGGTGTCACCGCCGGGCTGGGCTTCGGCGGACGGGGTGCCACCCGGGTTGCCAGGTTGCTGGCTGTCGTTGTCGGTGCCGGGTTTGTCGGCATCGACCCTGGGCTGGCCGTCAGCGGGGGTCTGCGGGTTCGTGTTCGGCTGTTTGCCGGGTTCCTGCTGGGCCAGCTGGTCGTTGCCCGGCTTGGCCTGGGCGCTGGGGGCCGGGGCGCTGCTGCTGCCACCGCCGCCACCTGCGGCGGCGCCCACGGCAGCCACGCCCAGCACGCCCAGGCCGATGGCCATGGGGCTGACGGCGGCGGCCGTACCGGCGGCGCCCGCGGCACCCACGCCGGCAGCCGAAGCGGCATCGGCACTTGCGGTGGCACCAACGACGCCTGCGGCGGCATCACCACCGGAGGCGGCCATTACGCCTTCGGCCGAGGCAACGAGCAGCGTGCCGTCGGTGGCCTGGGTGGCCGAGGCGTCGGCCAGCTGTTCGGCGTCGGGCTGTTCGGTGGCGGTGGGCTGCTCCAGCTGCCGCTTGGCCGAGGTGCGTTTGTGCAGCAGGTCCAGGGCGTCGTCCTGGGCCTGGGCGTTGCGCACGGTGGCCGCGTGGGCGGCTGCGTGCGGGTTGCTTGTCATGTGGGGCTTCTGTGCCATGTTCGAGTCTCGCGATGTGATGGGCCGCGGTACCCGTCGTGTTCATGACGGTGGCTGTGAGTCTTCGGAAAGGTCTGGTGCGTGTTCGTGGAGGCTCGCCCGGCATGGGCAGGTAGGGCACGCGGCAAAATGGACCGGAGTCACTGTGGCACTGTGGTGCGGATGCCGCATCCGTTTCGGGCCGGGCGGTCGTTGTTGCCCGCCGGGCGCAGCAGCAGCCCGGGATGGGCGGGAGGCGTACGGATGGTGCCCTGAAGGCTTGCCTGCACATGCCGTGGGAAGAGGTGATGCGCGGTGTCACGCCGCAGCCGGCTTTGGGTTAGGATGCAGGGCAATGAACGGGAGCGTGCCTGCCCGAAGGGAACATGGCTTTGCGGCGCTTCCCGGATGGCGGCGAACGGGGCCCGGTACGCTTTGGGGCCATGACGCACGTCCAGACACGCTTTGTGGCCGGCGCTGCTGCGGTTATGTTGACGGACCGGCAGGGGCGTTTCTGGCTGGTATTGGTATGCAGGTTTCTGGAAGGATTTCGATGAAGATCAGGGTAGCGGCGGTGCAGATGGTGTCCGGGCCGGATGTGGCGGCCAATGTGGAGGCGGCGGGGCGTCTGGTGGCGCAGGCAGCGGCGCAGGGGGCGCAGGTGGTGCTGTTGCCGGAGTATTTCTGCCTGATCAGCGGCAACGACCGCGACAAGCTGGGCATTCAGGAGGTCGATGCCGGCGAGCAGCCGGAGGCCGACACACCGCTGCAGCATTTTCTGTCGGTCACGGCGCGGCAGCATGGCATTACGCTGCTGGGCGGCACGGTGCCGCTGAAGTCGCCGAAGATCCATAAAATCTGCAACAGCCTGCTGGTCTATGGCCCCGACGGCAAGCGGCTGGCGCGCTACGACAAGATTCATCTGTTCGGTTTCCAGCGCGGCGAGGAGTCGTATGATGAATCCGTGGCCATTCATGCCGGGCGCACGCCGGTGGTGGTGGATGTGCCGGTGGGGGCTGCGGCAAGGGCTGTTGCGAGGATGGGGGCTCCGGGAGGCGCAGACGAGAATGAAGTGGCGTCGATCCGGGTGGGCCTGGCGGTCTGCTACGACCTGCGCTTTCCGGAGCTGTTCCGGCAGATGGCGCCGCTGGATCTGATGGTGATGCCGGCGGCCTTTACCTACACTACCGGGCAGGCGCACTGGGAGCTGCTGCTGCGGGCGCGGGCGGTGGAAGGGCAGTGCTGGGTGCTGGCCTCGGGGCAGGGCGGCACGCACCCGGGTTCGGGGCGACGCACCTGGGGGCATTCGATGCTGGTGGATCCGTGGGGCGAGGTGTGTGCGGTGCTGCCGGAAGGCGAGGGTGTGGTGGTGGCCGATCTGGACACGGAACGGACGGCGCAGGTGCGCGAGAGTCTGCCGGCGCTGCGGCACCGGGTGATCTGAGATGTGCCGTCCGGTTTGATTCGTGATGCCTGGTTTGATGCATGTCGTCTGGCCGGGAAACGGTACCGGACGGGGTGACGTGCTGGCCGGATGATGATCCGGGGTGGCGTCAGGGATTTGAGGATATTGTGAATGTTGATGAAGGCAGAGATGACGCGAAAAGGCAGGAAGGATTCTCCCAACGGTACATCTGGTACATCCGGTGCGTCCGGTACAGGCGGCAGGCGGTCTGCGAAAGGTGGCCGGAGCGCACCGGCAACGCGTGCGACAGGTCGCGCAGGTACGGCGCGCGAGGTGGCGCAGCAGGCTGATCCGCAGGCGGTGGCGCGGGCGTTCCTGCTGGAACCGGGCGGGCTGGTGGAGGCCGATCTGGAGCGGGCCATCGGGCGCATCTTCGAGCACCGGGTGGACTATGCCGACCTGTATTTCCAGTACACGCGCAGCGAGGGCTGGAGTCTGGACGAGGGCATCGTCAAGTCGGGCAGTTTCTCGATCGGGCAGGGCGTGGGCGTGCGTGCCGTGGCCGGTGACCGTTCGGCCTTTGCCTATTCGGACGAAATCAATGCCGCCGCGCTGATGTCGGCAGCCGATGCCACGCGCACGATTGCGAAGAGCGGCCGTTCGGGGCGCGTGCGGGCGGCCGGTGCTGCTGGTGTGGCTGGCCAGGTGTCCGGCGCAGAAAGCGGGCGTGGTGTACGGGCGTCTGCGCTGTCGCCGGCGCAGCTGTCACAGGCTTTGTCGGGCGGTGCTCGTGCGAATGGCCATGGCGGCCGGGGAAGACGTAATGCAGTGCCTGCCGGTCTGCTGTATGGCATGGCCGACCCCATCGCGTCGCTGACGGCGGCCGACAAGGTGGGGCTGCTGCAGAAAATCGAGGCGTATGCGCGCAGGAAGGATCCGCGCGTGACGCAGGTGATGGCCGGACTGGCGGCCGAGCACGACATCGTGATGGTGATGCGTTCGGACGGTGTGCTGGCGGCGGATGTGCGGCCGCTGGTGCGGGTGTCGGTGCAGGTGATCGTGGAGCAGAATGGCCGGCGCGAGCAGGGTCATGCGGGCGGCGGTGGCCGCTTCGATCTCGATTTCTTCACCGACAGGCAGATCCGCGCCTATGTGGACGAGGCGGTGCGGCAGGCGCTGGTGAATCTGGAGGCGAGGCCGGCACCGGGGGGCGTGCTGAGCGTGGTGCTGGGGCCGGGCTGGCCGGGCGTGCTGCTGCACGAGGCGGTGGGCCACGGGCTGGAGGGCGATTTCAACCGCAAGAAGTCGTCGGTGTTTGCCGGTCGTATTGGCGAGCGGGTGGCGGCGAAGGGGGTGACGGTGCTGGACGACGGCACGATTCCCGACCGGCGCGGGTCGCTCAACATCGACGACGAGGGCAACCCGTCGCAGTGCAACGTGCTGATCGAGGACGGGGTGCTGAAGGGCTATCTGCAGGATTCGCTGAA
>ERZ773010.1208-NODE-1208-length-16471-cov-16.212537_pt1 | contig 16471 bp, 10 predicted proteins | sample MGYA00580842_ERZ773010 | MGnify/ENA primary metagenome ERZ773010 (study PRJEB29015, sample SAMEA2737982) | human oral metagenome | biome: human oral; feature: human-associated habitat; material: dental | place: China | collected 2107 ...
TCCAGCCCCTGTTTGTCGACCTGGCCGCCGAACCCGCGCGTGACGTCCTGGACGGCCTGGACGCCCTCCTGGCAGCCTCAACCCGGACCATGCCCGCCAGCGCCTGATCCATCTCTGCTTTTCTCATCGCCGTGCCCGACGCCGCCAACATCATCTCCCTCAGCCTGGTCTCCCACACCAACGTCGGCAAGACCACCCTTGCCCGCACCCTGCTCTCGCAGAGCGTGGGCGAGGTGCGCGACGAGCCGCACGTCACTGACACCAATGACCGCTTCGAGCTGGCCCAGACGCCGCAAGGCGACCAGCTGGTCCTGTGGGACACCCCCGGTTTCGGCGACAGCGCCCGACTGGCGCGGCGCCTGCTGCAGTCCGACCGCCCCATTGGCTGGTTCGTCAGCCAGGTCTGGGACCGCTTCGCTGACCGCGCCCTGTGGTCCAGCCAGCAGGCCGTTCACAACGTCCGTGAAGAAGCCGACGTGGTGCTGTACCTGGTCAACGCGGCCGAGAACCCCGAGGATGCCGGCTACGTTGAACCCGAGATGAAGATCCTGGCCTGGATCGGCAAGCCCATCATCGTGCTGCTGAACCAGATGGGCCCTCCGGCCGGCCACCAGGCCGAAGAAGCCGAGATCGACCGCTGGCGCTCCTACCTCACCCGCTTCGGCAATGTCCATCAGGTGCTGGCGCTGGACGCTTTTGCCCGCTGCTGGGTCCAGGAAGGCGCCCTGCTGCAGGCTGTCGAGCCACTGCTGCTGCAGGCCAAGAAGCCCGCCTTCGGCCGGCTCAACCGCCTGTGGCAGAACCAACGCCGCCAGACCTTCGACCGCTCGATGCACATCCTGGCTACCCGGCTGGCCGCCACCGCGCTGGACCGCGAACGTATCCCCAACAGCAGCCTGAAGGACCAGCTGCGCGAGGTGGGCAAGGTGCTGGGTGTCTCGCGCTCGCCGCAGGACGATGCCAAGCAGCAGGCCATGGCCAAGCTGGCCGAGCGTCTCAACACCGCCATCCGCCAGTCCACCGACGAGCTGATCGAAGCCAACGGGCTGGTGGGTCACGCCACCGATGAGGTGCTCAGCCGCATGGCCGATCACTACGACGTGACCGAGAACCTCAATGAAGGCCATGCAGCCGTCGTGGGCGGTCTGGTCACCGGCGCACTGGCGGGCCTGAAAGCCGACCTGCTGGCCGGGGGCCTCACCCTGGGGGGTGGCATGATCGCCGGTGGCGTCCTGGGCGCCCTGGGCGGTGCCGGCCTGGCCCGGGGCTACAACATGGTGCGTGGCATCGACGCCATCACCGTCACCTGGACCGACGCCGTGATGAACCGGCTGGTCCAGTCTGCCCTGCTGACCTACCTGGCCGTGGCCCACTACGGCCGGGGCCGGGGCGAATGGGCGCAGTCCGAACACCCCGCCCACTGGGAACAGACCGTCACCGACGTGCTGGGACAGCAGCACGATCAGTTCACCCAGTTCTGGCGCAAGCGGCAGAACTATGGCCCGGACGCCCTGGCCAGCGCCCTGCAGACCGAGCTGACCCTGGCCATGGAACGGATCCTGATCCGTCTCTACCCCAACGCGCTGTCGATGGCCGCCCTGGGCAGTGGCGCCCGGCGCCTGAACATCGCCCTGGCCGCCGACCTGGCCGAAGCTCGTGGCGATAACCCTCAGCCCGCTCAGCAGACTGCCGACGAGCCCGAGTACGCCGCTCACCTGCGCGCCGGCTTTGCGGCCGCCCGCGGCCCGGTTTCGCCGCCACGCTCTGCGGCGTCCTCGCGCACCCCATCGCACGAGGACACCCAGGCCACGCCGGAAGGGGACGAGCCCGCCCAGGAACCCGACACCCGCCCTTTTGGCAAAGGCAGGTCCTTGGCCGATGGTTCCGGTAGCCAGCAGGCTGCCGCTGACCGGACGCCCGCCGACGCCCTCCCGCGCCCGGCCCAGGAAGGCCCTGCCATGAACGGGAGTCCACAGCCTTCATCTCCTGCGGATACGGCTGCCCCCGCCACTGTGCCCGACGCGTCTCCAACCCCGGAAGACCGAAAGCCCGCTCCCCGGGCCGTGTCGCCCAAGGCCGCGCCGTCCCCTGTCCGCCAGCCGGACAGTGCCCCGGTCACGGACAACAACACGGAAAAATCCGGCAACAGCACCAGCCCGGCCGACTCCAGCACGGCGAAAACCGACGCCGAGACGGCCGCCATCGGCAGTGACACGGCAGCAGACGCACCAGCAGCACCAGCAAAAGCCGACAACAGCGTGCCTGCAGGCACCGCCGCCGCGGCCAGCAGCAGCACGGCTCCGGATGTCCCCGCCGAATCCGGCAACAACGTGACCCCGGCTGCACCCGGCAACGACAAGGCAGCAGATGCACCCGCTGCCACGGACACGGGCGCAGCCTCCGACAAGGCCCAGGCACCTGCCGACGACGGAGCATCCGCCCCCCCAAAGCCGGACGCTGATACGCCTGCCGCCGACGTATCAGCCACCTCCCGGCGCGGTGGACAGGCCCCCGAGGCCTCCGAGAACCGAAGCCCCCGCCGCAAGCAGGGATCCGGCAAGGGGCGTCGCAAGCGGCGCTGAACGGCATCGCCGCCGGCCGGCACGCCCCCATCACCGGCTACCAGGCCATGGATGACGATGAACCTCTCCCGCATCAAACGCTGGATCCTGCTTGGCCACCGCTGGCTGGGCATCGGCACATGCCTGCTGTTCTTCCTGTGGTTCCTGTCGGGTGTGGTGATGATGTACGTGGGCCATCCCAAGCTCACCTGGCAGGAACGGCTTGAACATCTGCCGCCGCTGGAGGCCAGCCAGCCCCTGCTTTCGCCCGCCGACGCCTTCCAGCGGGCCGGCATCCAGGGCACCGTCACCGACCTGCGGCTGGCCAACGCCCGCGCCGGACAGCCCGTCTACATCGCTCGGATCCGCCCTGACACCCGGCCCGCACCGGACGCCCCCCAGCCCGACCCGCGCCTGGTGGCCCTCGATGCCCGCACCGGCGCCCTGTTGCCCCCCACCGACCCCGCCACGGCCCTGGCCAGCGCGCAGGCCTATCTGGAACAGGCTGGCCTGTCGCACCCTTCATCATCCGGCACCCCTCCTGCAGCCAGCCCTCGGCAGCCATCCCCCGCCACCGCGCAAGACACCCCGGGCAAGCCCCTGTATCAGGGCGTCACGGTCGAAGACGCCCACACGCACAGCGCGGCCATGGATCTGCACCGGCCGCTGCACAAGGTGCTGCTGCCCGACGCCGAGCAGACGCTGCTCTACATCTCCGGCACCACCGGCGAAGTGGTGCGCGACGCCCCGCGCCTGGAACGGGGCTTCAACTACCTGGGCGCCTGGCTGCACTGGCTCTACCTCTTCCGCGACACGGCCATCGACTGGACCGATCTGATCATCTGGCTCTCCGTCATCGGCACCGTGGCCACCCTCAGCGGCTTCCTGTCCGGCATCATCCGCTGGCGCTTCTCCCGCCCCTACCGCAGCGGCTCCCGCTCTCCCTTCGCGCCCGGCGCCCTGCGCTGGCACCACATCCTTGGCCTGGTCTTTGCGCTGACCACCTTCACCTGGATCTTCAGCGGCCTGATGTCGATGAACCCCTGGGACATCTTCGAAGCCGATGACAGCATCATCGACGCCCGGAGAATCAGCAGCCCGGACATCCAGCTATCACACGCCACCGCCACCCCGCAAGCCCTGCTCGCCAGCGCCACCATGCCCGTGCGTGAACTGCAATGGCACACCCTCCTGGACAAGGCACGGGTGAAGGCCATCCGGACGCACGACGTCCCCCCAGGAAGCGCGGACCAGCCCATCCTGCTCTCGGCCAGCACCGGCAAACCCTACACCCTGGAGCCGGAACGCCTGCGAAGCGCCCTTTTCACGCTGCAGGCCGGCTACCCGCCCCGCATCGACATCCTCCAGCAGGACGACTTCTACTACTACAGCCGCACCGAGCACACGATGACCGGCGGGCGCAAGCCGCATCCGCTGCCCATCTGGCGCGTGCGCTACGATGATCCCAACCAGACCTGGCTGCACATCGACCCCGCCACCGGCCAGGTCCTGAACGAACTGGACAGCTACCAGCGCACCGAACGCTGGCTCTTTGCCTTGCTGCACAGCTGGGACTGGCTGCCGCTGCTGCAAAACCGGCCCCTGTGGGACATCTTCATGCTGGTGCTGGCCGCCGGCGGCCTGGCGCTCTCCGCCACCGGCATCTGGATCGCCGGCCATCGCCTGCACATCAAGACCCGCCGTTGGCGGCTGCTGCGCCGAAAGCAGCAGTGACCGCATCAAAATCCTTCACATTTGAGCAAAAACAATTCAATTGCAAGAAAATCCGGCTCCTCCGGCATATCGTTGGCACACTGATACATAATCACATACAGAGACAGTCAACGCCAACAACAAGCCGTTCATGGACTTCCGCAGGCGCCCATCGAGATTCCACACCGCCATCCTGGCGTGGCTGCTCGTGGCCCTCGCGTCTTCCCTGCTGTCGCCGCTGGTGCAGCGCATACCGGCCGGCGATGTTGAAACCGTCATCCTCTGTCACGGCAATGGCGGCTTCACCCGAATCGTCCTCTCGAGCGACGATTCCGACGGCCCTTCCGCGCCCCCCGCAGACGCACGCTGCTGCCCGTTCTGCCTGTCCTCCCCCATGCCGGCCCTGGCGCCGGCGCAGGCTTTTCCCTCTTCCACGGCATGGCGGCACATCCTGCATGCCGTCGCCCCTCATGGCCACACGGCCACGCTCGCCCTCCATTACGGCTCACGCGGACCCCCTGCCGCATTGATGCCTGCCTGATCGCGGCACGAAGCGATCCCCCACAGCGACGGATCCCCGTCACGCAGTCATCCTTGCCCGCACCGGCAGCACCCAATCCGTGCGCCGGTACCTTGCCTTTCGGCAGAGTCCATCATGAGCATTCCGCGTCTTCCCTTCAAACCCTTCGCCATGCCCGCGCTGCTGTTGCTGCCCGTCCTGCCAGCGCACGCCATCCAGTCCCTGGATCCCGTCACCGTGCGCCCGGCCCAGCAGGAAGGGCTTCAACAAGCCCCATCGGCCGGATCGCGCCTGGGACTGCCCATCCAGAACACCCCGGCCAGCGTCGACGTGATCTCCCGCGAACGGATCGATGCACGCGGCGACACCACCATCAACGAAGCCACCTCGCGCGCCGCCGGCTTCAGCAGTCTGGCCCATCCGGGCAACAGCGGCAGCGACCTCTCGGTGCGCGGCTTCACCGGAAGCAGCTCCGTCATGCAGCTCTACGACGGCGTGCGCCAGTACGGCGGCCTCGGCGTCAGCTATCCCTTCCACGCCTGGGCCGTCGAACGGATCGAAGTCCTCCGGGGCCCGGCCTCCGTCATCGACGGTGACGGCGCCATCGGCGGCGTCGTCAATGTTGTCCCGCGCAAGCCACGCCAGGGTGCCATCCGGCACGAAATCCGGGCAGGCATCGGCAACCGCGGCCAGCGGTCGCTGGACTTCGACAGCAGCGGCTCGATCAGCGAACGCCTGGCCTACCGGATCGATGCCAGCGCCGAACGCGGTGACGGCTGGGTGGACCGCGGCAAGCACAGCAGCCAGGGCCTGACCGGCGCCCTGCAATGGCAGTTCCTGCCTCGCTGGCAACTGCAGCTGAGCCACGCCGAAGGCCGCCACAAGCCCATGCGCTACTTCGGCGTCCCGCTGATCGACGGAAAGCCCCTCGAAGCCCTGCGCCGCACCAACTACAACGTCCAGGACGCCCGCATCACCTTCCGTGACCACTGGAGCGAACTGACGCTGCAGGGCTCCCCCAGCGACAACATCGCCGTGCGCAGCCGCCTCTATCACATCCGCAGCAATCGCCTGTGGTTCGACGCCGAGAACTACACCTGGGATGCGGCCCGCCAGCAGATCCGCCTGGCCGGCGACACCGCCATCCGCCACCACCAGAAACAGACCGGCAACACCACCGACGTGACCTTCGACAGCAAGCTGCTGGGCATGGACAACACCATCTCGGCCGGCTTCGACCTCAATCACAGCAGCCTGCAGCACGACAACAATACCTACAGCGGCAACCCGCGCTACGTGAGCCTGCTGTCTCCCGAGACAGGCTTCTTCGACAGCGATCTCCCCTTCATTCCCCGTTACCGGAACACCGCCGACCAGTACGCCCTGTTTGTCGAGGATCGACTGGCCGTCACCGGGCAGCTGTCCCTCGTGGCTGGCTTGCGCCATGACCGCGTCCGCATCCGCCGTGACGACCTGATCACCGGAAGTCGCGCCTTCAGCCGCACTTGGAACAGCACCGGCCACCGCCTGGGCGCTGTCTATGCGCTGACCCCGACCCTGTCCGTCTACGCGCAGCACAGCCGGGCCGCCGACCCCTCCACCGCCCCGCTGATGATGAGCGCCAGCGGCGCCAAGGCCGACATGACGATCGGCCGCCAGATCGAAGTGGGCATCAAGCAGTCGCTGCCCCAGCAGCGTGGCGAATGGACCCTGGCCGCCTACAACATCACCAAGCACAACCTGCAAAGCCGTGACCCGGCCAACCCCGAGAACAGCCTCCAGGTCGGCAAGCAGAGCTCCCGCGGCATCGAAGGTACCCTGTCGCTGGCACTGTCCTCCACCCTGAGGCTGGATGCCGACGCCACCGTCCTGCGTGCCCGTTATGACGACTTCAACGACGCTGTCGATGGCGCCATCGTCTCACGCAGCGGCAACACCCCGCCCGACGTGCCCGAGCGACTGGCCAACCTGTGGCTGAGCTGGCAGATGCTCCCGCAGTGGACGCTGTCGGGCGGCGCGCGTCACGTCGGCAAGCGCCACGCCAACCGGGCCAACGACCTGACGCTGCCCGCCTTCACCACGGCGGATCTGGCCCTGAAATGGCAGCCCTCCGACGCCACCACCCTGGCGCTGCATGGGCACAACATCTTCAACCGCCACTACTACAGCACCGTCTACTACAACGAGAAACAGTGGTTCGTCGGCGAATCACGTCGCGTGCTGTTCACCATCGACAATCGGTTCTGACACAAGCAACCTTGGGTCACGCCCCGGGCCCCCAGGCCGGGGGCCGGCAGATTCCCGCCCCCTTTCATGCAGGCCCTGGTGATCGCCCACGGGTCTCGACATTCACCCCATTCGCCCCATTGCCCCATGAACATTCCCATCAAACGCTGGCTGCTGCTTACCCACCGCTGGCTGGGCATCGGCCTCTGTCTGTTCTTTCTGACCTGGTTCGTTTCCGGCATGGTGATGATGTACGTGGGCTATCCCAAGCTCACCCATGCCGAACGGCTGCAGCACCTGCCCACGCTGGATGCCGACGCGCCGCTGCTGTCCCCGCGCCAGGCCTTCGGCATGGCCGGCATCGACGGCTCCGTGTCCGATCTTCGGCTGACCGCCAGCCGCGCCGGCCAGCCCGTCTACACCGCCTTGCTGCAGAGCGGACCGGATGATGCCGAAACCGCCGTCGCCGTGGATGCACGCACCGGACGCCGGCTGCCACCGGCCAGCCAGGACGTGGTTCTGGCCAGCGCACGGACCTACCTGCAGCACGATGGCCAGCCGACCTCCGAAAGCGCCCCGTCGTCAAAGCCGGACCAGGCTGAGCCGGCACTCACCTACGAAGGCACCATCGACGAAGACCCCCACACCCACAGCCGCAGCCTGGATCCCTACCGTCCCCTACACAAGGTGCAGCTGCCCGACGCCGACCGGACGCTGCTCTACATCGCCGACACCACCGGTGAAGTGGTGCGCGACGCTCCCCACACCGAACGCACCCTGGACTACGTGGGCACCTGGCTGCACTGGCTGTACATGTTCCGGGGCGGCAGCTTTGACGCCTGGTGGCCCACCATCATCATCTGGCTGGCCACCATCGGGGTTCTGGTCGCACTCACCGGCAGCATCGTCGGCATCCTGCGCTGGCGTTTCTCACGCCCCTACCGCAGCGGCTCGCGCTCACCGTTCCAGCCCGGCGTCATGCGCTGGCACCACCTTGTGGGCCTCTTCTTTGCGCTGACCACGCTGACCTGGATCTTCAGCGGGCTCATGTCCATGCGCCCGTGGGGCCTGTTCAAGAGCCCCCACACCGCCCTGGAAACCGAGAGCATCAGCAGCCTGCAGCTGGACCCGGCACAGGCCCCCATGATTCCCCACGTGCTTCTGGAATCTGCCCACCGCGACGGTCTGGGCGATGTCCGCGAACTGCAGTGGCGAACCGTCCTGGGCAAGCCGACGGTCCTGGCTCTGGGAGCCACCGGCGCCCCACATGTTCTGGATGCCATCACCGGCAAGCCGACCCGGGTAAAAGAACAGGACCTGACGGCCGCGCTGAACGCCCTGACCCCGGATCATCCTCCCCGGATCGAGCAGCTGAAGGAATACGACTTCTACTACTACACGCGCGCCGACCACACCATGATGGGCGGCGGCACGCCGCAGCCCCTGCCGTTCTGGCGTGTTCAGTTCGACGACCCCGACCAGACCTGGGTTCAGCTCGATCCCGCCACGGGCACCGTCCTGAGCACGTTCAACCAGCATAAGCGCGTCGAACGATGGCTGTTCTTCCTCATGCACAGCTGGGATCTGGTGCCGCTGCTGCATCGTCGTCCGCTCTGGGACATCATCATGCTCGTGCTGGCCATGGGCGGCCTGACCCTTTCAGCCACCGGCATCTGGATCGGCACCAAGCGCCTGGGCATCAAGACCCGCCGCCGCAAGCTGCTCAACCGCAAGGATCAGGCGGCGCAGTGACTACGGCACCTCGTGCCCCTGCGAGGCGGCATAGACACTGATCCAGTCCGCCTCGGAGAACTTCACACGCACCGCCTCGGCGGCAGCCCGCAACCGTGCCGGGTTGCCCGAGCCCACCACCGGCATGATGGACGCCGGGTGCGCCATCAGCCAGGCCAGCGCCAGCACGTCCAGCCGTTCCTCGCCCTGCGGCGCGCCCACCGCCCGCAGGGCCTCGGCCACCCGCACGCTGCGGGCATCCGTCGTATCGAAGAGCCGTCCGCCCGCCAGCGGTGACCACACCATCGGGCGGATGCGCATCCGCAAGGCCAGATCGATCGTCCCGTCATCGAAGGCGTTCAGATGCAGCGGCGAGGCCTCAACCTGGTTCGTCAGCAGGGGCTCGGCCAGATACGATTGCAGCATCCTGAACTTGGGCACCGCAAAATTGGAAACCCCGAACCGCCGCACCAGCCCCCGCCTGCGAAGCTCATCAAATGCCCCGGCGATCTCTTCCGGATTGGCGCATGGCGAGGGACGGTGGATGAGCAGCAGATCCAGATAGCCGCACTGCAGGCTTCGCACCGAACGCTCGGCCGACCAGACGATGTGCTTTCTGGAATTGTCGTAATGCTTGGCCTTCATCCACGGCAGCGCCTTGTTGGGAAACAGGATGCCGCACTTGCTGACGATGCACATCTGTTCGCGCAGCGAAGGCTCCAGCGCCAGCCCGCGCCCGAACATCTCCTCGGTGGTGAAGCCCCCATAACAGGCAGCATGGTCAAAGACCCGGATGCCCAGCGCCAGTGCCTGATGGATCAGGCGCAGGAATCCCTGGTCATCCAGCCCCCATTCATGGGCTCGCCAGTAGCCATGCGCCAGACGCGCATGGGTGAAGAAATTGGTGGTCATGGCGTGCTCCTCTCACTCCCTTGACAACTATACCTAACTCAAGAAGAGAGTGTTGACCATGACCGGACTGGCGGCGCTACCTGGCCCGCACCAGCAACAGTCCACGCACGCGTGGCAAACGGAATCCCGGTCTGGAACAGCGGACGGGATTCCGGCAGGGTCCGGGTCCCAGGTGCAGGAACCGCACCAACGCAAGAACCGGACCGACAGCGACGTTCAGAAATCCCAGTCCTCGTCCTCGGTGGCCACCGCCTTGCCGATGACATAGGACGAGCCGCTGCCCGAGAAGAAGTCGTGGTTCTCGCTATCGGGCGACAGTGCCGACAGGATGGCCGGATTGACCTCACACGCCGCGGGCGGGAAGAGGGCCTCGTAGCCCAGGTTCTGCAATGCCTTGTTGGCGTTGTAGTGCAGGAAGGCCTTCACGTCCTCGGTCAGTCCGATGCCGTCGTAGAGTTCCTCGGTATACAGCGCCTCGACTTCGTACAGCTCGAAGAGCAGCGAGAACGCGAAGTCCTTCAGGCGCGCCTGGTCGGCTTCCGGCAGCCGTGCCAACGCACGCTGGAACTTGTAGCCGATGTAGTAGCCATGCACCGCCTCATCGCGGATGATGAGACGGATGAGGTCTGCCGTGTTGGTGAGCTTGCCGCGGCTTGACCAGTACATGGGCAGATAGAAGCCCGAATAGAACAGGAAGCTCTCCAGGAACACGCTGGCGATCTTGCGCTGCAGGGGATCGGACGCGGCGTCGTACTCTTCCAGGATCAGCCGCGCCTTGGCCTGCAGCTGCGGATTCTCTTCCGACCAGCGGAAAGCCTCGTCCACTTCCTTGGTGGAACACAGGGTCGAGAAGATCGACGAATAGCTGCGCGCATGCACCGCCTCCATGAAGGCAATGTTGGTCAGCACCGCCTCTTCGTGCGGTGTCTGCGCATCCACCATCATCGAGGGCGCCCCCACCGTGTTCTGGATGGTGTCCAGCAGCGTCAGCCCGGTGAACACCCGGATCGTCAGCGTCTGCTCTTCCTCGCGCAGCGTGGCCCAGCTCTGCACATCATTGGACAGGGGCACCTTTTCCGGCAGCCAGAAGTTCGCCGTCAGCCGGTTCCACACCTCCAGATCCTTCTCGTCCTGCAGCCGGTTCCAGTTGATGGCCAGCGGCACCTTCCGCACCTGTTCCTTGTTCGACATGTCAATCACCTGTTCTTGTCGGGCCGTGGCCCCTGTTCCTGTTCCGTCCACCCTCCGTCACCGCGAAGGTTTCCCTTCGCGGAACACGGCGGCGCTCACAATGCGCAGGACACGCACCCCTGCACCTCGGTCCCTTCCAGCACCGCCTGGCGCAGCCGCACGTAATAGATGGTCTTGATGCCCTTCTTCCAGGCGTAGATCTGCGCCCGGTTGATGTCGCGCGTGGTGGCGTCCGACGGGAAGAAGAGCGTGAGCGACAGGCCCTGGTCCACGTGCTCGGTGGCCGCGGCATAGGTGTCGATCAGCGGTTCCGGACCGATCTCGTAGGCATCCCGGTAGTACTCCAGGTTGTCGTTCGTCATGAACGGTGCTGGGTAGTACACGCGCCCGATCTTGCTTTCCTTGCGGATCTCCACCTTCGAGACGATCGGATGGATGGAGGACGTGGAATGGTTGATGTAGCTGATGGAGCCCGTGGGCGGCACGGCCTGCAGGTTGCGGTTGTAAAGACCGTGCTGCATCACCGCCTCACGTAGCGTCGCCCAGTCTTCACGGGTGGGTAGCGTCACGTCCATCCGTGCAAACAGCTCACGTACCGTCTCGGTCTCGGGCAGCCAGTCGCGCGTCACGTATTTCTCAAAGAAGCTGCCGTCTGCGTACCTCGACCGATCGAACCCCACGAAGGTGCTGCCCTTTTCCTGGGCCAGCAGGTTGGAAGCACGCAGCGCGTGGTAGGCCACCGTGGCAAAGTACACGCGCGTGAAATCGATGCCTTCCGGGCTGCCGTAATGAATGCGCTCACGCGCCAGGAAGCCATGCAGGTTCATCTGCCCCAGCCCCACCGCATGGGCCTCGTCGTTGCCACGCCGCACCGAAGGCACGCTGTCGATGGCCGACATTTCCGAGACGGCGGTCAGTGCGCGCACCGCCGCTTCCACCGTTGCGCCCAGATCCGGGCCATCCATGGCAGCTGCAATGTTCAGCGAACCCAGGTTGCAGGAAATGTCGGTGCCCAGATGGCGATAGCTCAGATCGTCGTTGAAGGTGGACGCCTCGTTGACCTGCAGAATTTCGGAACACAGGTTGGACATGGTGATGCGCCCCTCGATGGGGTTGGCCGCGTTCACCGTGTCCTCGAACATGATGTAGGGATAGCCGCTCTCGAACTGGATCTCGGCCAGCGTCTGGAAGAATTCGCGGGCATTGATCTTCTTCTTGCGGATGCGCTTGTCGCCCACCATCTCGTCGTATTTCTCGGTGACGGAAATCTCCGAGAAGGCCTTGCCGTAGACCCTTTCCACGTCATGCGGTGAGAACAGGTACATGTCGGCATTGCGCTTGGCCAGCTCGAAGGTCACGTCCGGAATCACCACGCCCAGCGACAGCGTCTTGATGCGGATCTTCTCGTCGGCATTCTCGCGCTTGGTGTCCAGAAAGCGCAGGATGTCCGGATGGTGGGCATTCAGGTAGACCGCACCGGCACCCTGCCGCGCACCCAGCTGGTTGGCATACGAGAACGAATCTTCCAGCAGCTTCATCACCGGAACCACGCCGGACGACTGGTTCTCGATGCCCTTGATGGGCGCGCCCAGCTCGCGCAGGTTGGTGAGCATCAGCGCCACACCGCCACCCCGCTTGGAAAGCTGCAGCGCCGAATTGATGGCACGCCCGATGCTCTCCATGTTGTCTTCCACACGCAGCAGGAAGCACGAGATCAGTTCACCCCGACTCTTCTTGCCGGCATTGAGGAACGTGGGCGTGGCCGGCTGGAATCGACCGCTGATGATCTCGTCCATGAAACGCAGTGCCAGCTGCTCGTCGCCGCGCGCCAGCGTCAGCGCCACCATCACCACGCGATCCTCGAAGCGCTCCAGATAACGCTGGCCGTTGCGCGTCTTCAGCGTGTAGGAGGTGTAGTACTTGAAGGCGCCCAGGAAGGTGGGAAAGCGGAACTTCCGGCTGTAGGCCTCGTCCCAGATATGGCGCTGGAAATTGCGCGAATACTGGTCCAGCACTTCGGCATCGTAATAGCCTTCGTCCACCAGGTAGCGCAGCTTCTCATCCAGGTTGTGGAAGAACACCGTGTTCTGGTTGACGTGCTGCAGGAAGTACTGACGTGCCGCACGACGATCGGCCTCGAACTGGATGTTCCCGTCCGCGTCGTACAGGTTCAGCATCGCGTTGAGCGCGTGGTAGTCCAGCCCCGGTTTGTCGTCATCCGACACGCCCGTATCGGAAGCTTCGTAGCTGCTTGCAGCCGTCATGTTCATTCCCTGCATCATCATGGGTGACTCAGGGCCTCTTCACCCTCATCCACCCTTTCCTTCATTTCCAATCGGTTCCCTGCCCGTCCGCGTCCGTCGTGGCATCCGCATCGCACGTTCGCCCATGCGGGTGCGCCCATGACGGGTCGGCATTCAGACAGGCTCGACCTCATCCAGACTGGCCCAGAATCGCTCCAAGCCTTCACGCACTCGCACCACATCCAGCTCGGTGCCGGCCAGCTCGAAGCGGTAAAGCACCGGCACGCCGCACTTGTCGCCGATCACCCGACCGGCGTGGGCAAACGTCGTGCCGAAATTGCGGTTGCCACTGGCAATAACCCCCCGCAGCAGACGGCGATGATCCGGGTTGTTCAGGAAGCGGATCACCTGCCGGGCCACGGCGCCGTGCCCCTCGCCATCAGCGTAGGTGGGCGAGATCAGCACGAAGGGCCCATCCGGCTCAGGCATCGGGGCAGACTCATCCACCGGAATGCGCATGGCCGGCAGGCCCAGCTTGTGCATGAAGCGCTCGGTGTTGCCCGAGGCCGAGGAGTAATAGACCAGCCCCGCCATGGCGGATGTCAGGCCAGGCGGCCGATCATGTCAGGACGAAAACCGGTCCAGTGGGCTTCGCCGGCCACGACCACGGGGGCCTGGCGGTAGCCCATGGCCAGCACCTGGGCCATGGCGACGGCGTCCTGGGTCAGGTCGACCAGCTGGTAGGCAATGCCACGGGCATCCAGCGCACGGGTGGTGGCGGTGCACTGAACGCAGGCGGGTTTGGAGTAGACGGTGACGGTCATGGGCCGGATTTCCTTCAGACGGGGAGCGAAGGGCCGGCAGCAGTCCGGGCGGACGCGCGCAGACAGGCGCCATCCACCATGACCCGCTCCTGCCCACCGCAGGGTTGTCATCCATGCCGAAAGGCGCTGCCGCCATGAAGATGGGCGGCCTTTCGGCGGCTATCGGGGCAGGTCTCCTGGCTTGCGGGTCCTTGCGTGGCTGGAACCTTCCCAGACCCCATGGGTCCAGTGGTTCAGGAAGGGTCCGTCCGGACCCCTTCCAGCCTTGCTCACCGCCTACAGTTGCGGGGGCAGCGCCGGCATTGCACCCTGAGCGAAAGGCCTTGAGGCGACCTTCCCGGATGCGCACCGGCTTCCCTTTTCATCCCGGGGCAGATCTCCCGGGAACCTCGATGAAGCGCATTGTACCCAAGATATGGGGTTCGTCCAGCCCGCATACACAATATGTAGCGCCTTTAAATACCCTGGGACACCATGGAAAGTGTTGCGCGAACGCCAAACGGCATGACCAACAGTTCTGCACACCTTGCAGGAACACGCGCCAAGTGCCCGCGGGCAAAGGATTTTCCAAAAACATCCACGTTGCATGGATGCTGCACGACCGTCCGTCGGAAAGGTGCTCGGCAGGTCGGTGAAAGGAGGGCTCAGTACCCTGTCGGCCACATCGGAAGGACGTGGCCGGACGGGAAAGGCTGTCTGACGATCTCGGCATCGTCTTCATCCGGCATGAGGGAAGGCGCCGGATGGTGCACGCCATGAGGTGCCGACGCAGGGTCGTCGGGGCACCTCATGGCGCCGTGCGGAGCAGGATCACTGCTCGGCAAAAGCTCGCTCGATGACGAAGTCACCCGGGGTGGAGGTGTTGCCCTCGACGAAGCCGCGCTTCTCGAACATGTCCTTCAGATCGCGCAGCATCTCGGGGCTGCCGCAGATCATGATGCGGTCTTCCTCGCGGTTGAAGGGCGGCACGCCCAGATCGGCGTTGAGCTTGCCGTTCTCGATGAGGGTGGTGATGCGCCCCTGGTTGCGGAAGGGCTCGCGGGTCACGGTGGGGTAGTACAGCAGCTTGCCCTTGATCAGCTCGCCCAGGTATTCGTGCTCCGGCAGCTCCTTGGTGAACAGGTCGTAGTAGGCCAGTTCGTTCACCTGACGCACGCCGTGCACCAGGATCACCTGGTCGTAGCGCTCGTAGGTCTCGGGGTCGCGCGTGATGCTGAGGAAGGGGGCCAGGCCGGTACCGGTGGCCAGCAGCCACAGGCGCTTGCCGGGCAGCAGGTAGTCGGTCACCAGCGTGCCGGTGGGCTTGCGGCCGACGATGACCTTGTCACCGGGCTTGATGTGCTGCAGCTTGGAGGTCAGCGGACCATCGGGCACCTTGATGCTGAGGAACTCCAGATGCTCTTCGTAGTTGGCGCTTGCAATGCTGTAGGCACGCAGCAGCGGCCGCTCTCCTTCTTTCGGCGGCAGGCCGATCATCGTGAAATGGCCGTTCTTGAAACGCAGCGCCTCGTCACGCGTGGTGGTGAAACTGAACAGACGATCGGTCCAGTGATGGACGGTCAGAACCTCTTCTTCGCTGAATGCTTTCGATTTCATGTATGACCCGGGCAGCACCCGGCAACAGATGACGGGCAACGCAGAGGCGCGCCAGCCCGCAGGAGTGGAAGGCCGACATTATGAACCGATGCCGGCCGTTTGCCAGCACGGAGGCACAGGAATGCCATGGAATTAAGTGATCGCGCACTTACAAGGCCAGGCATCCGCTTTCGGGAAACACTTCCTGGGAATGCCCCGCGCCTGATGCAGGCTCATTGAGCATGGTACATGGCCCTGCGAGGGCCTGCCCCAAAGGGGGCGCATCACTCAGCCAAGGATCAGAGGGCGGACCGGACACTGTCGTCCGGCCCGCCCCGGGCCTCAGTCGAAGCTGCGCGAGCGCAGCACGTCCAGCGAGTTGTCGCTGCCGGTCTGGGCGCGCAGCACGTAGCCCTTGCCCAGGGTGTACTGGATGCGCAGCAGGTTCCAGACGCCGCGCACGCCCTTCTCGTAGCTGACGAAGAGGCGGTCGTTGATGCGCTTGCCCAGCGACACCACGCCGGTTTCGGTGGCGTCAGCGTTGCTGCTGCTGCTTGAGCCCACCAGGCCCTTGGGCGTCATGCTCTCCTGAATGCCCGAATCCACACCGGTGTTGGACGCATAGCCGTAGTTCAGCACGTCCAGACCCAGCCGCTCGGCAATGGAGGGCGAGCGCACGCCATTGTCGTTGCCCAGCAGCATGGTGCCTGCCTGCTGCAGGGCCAGGACCTGGGCAGCCCCCCCGGCCTCGTCAGGCGGTACGCCCAGCACCAGCCAGGACAGCTTGTTGGTCTCCGACATGGAGGGCTTGGAGATGAGCGAGATCCGCGGGTTGCTTGCCTGCCCCGTGATGGAAATGCCCACTTCCACCGGCAGGTAGGGGCGCTTGGCCTCGATGTCCAGCGACGGATTGTCCACCGGACCGGTGAAGCGGATCAGGCCCTTGGTGAACTTGAGGTTCTGGCCATAGGCCTG
>ERZ773010.1209-NODE-1209-length-16457-cov-2.684795_pt1 | contig 16457 bp, 20 predicted proteins | sample MGYA00580842_ERZ773010 | MGnify/ENA primary metagenome ERZ773010 (study PRJEB29015, sample SAMEA2737982) | human oral metagenome | biome: human oral; feature: human-associated habitat; material: dental | place: China | collected 2107 ...
CAATATCAGAAGTAATTGTCTCATAGATTAGATAAATTACTAAATTAGATATAGCAAATATACTTCCTAGATATATATTCTTCACCCATTTGGGGTATTTCTTTCCCTGAAGCATAAAAATCATTATAAATTATTCATCACTAAGCATCATTTTTCGCCACCTTTTTCTTGTATTTATATAGTTTTCCAATTCATTTTTAGCATTTTTCTCTAATGCATGAGCTTCATATTCCTGCATTACTTCCTTTTGGTATCTTGTTTTGAGCTTTACCGAAGGTTCTTTGTAGGTGAATCTGTGTTTTTCATCAGAAATCATAATTGTATCACACTTAAATATACCTTGCCTTGTATTGTCTGCTAAAAGAAATTGGAAGAATGCATCTTTGCGCTTACCTCTTAGGTTCCCTTCAAAGAAAGTCATAAAGAATATACGCCCTTTTCCTTTTTTTCGCTCTCCGAAAAAGAGACTTATCTGTGTATTTCTTTCTTTAGTAAGAACGCTTTGTAGCATTTTGCGATATATAGACTCCAATAAAACTGCCTTTGAAGTATCTCCTACTGCAGGGTTCTTAGCTACGGCCTCGAAATCCTTAGTACAGAAGGCATATACAAAATTAGTAAGTGTATTTTCCCTATATGCCCATTGTTTCTCACCTTCTACATAGAGCTTATAAGTCTGTTGAGCAAAGCCCATGTAGGTAGATGCCAAGAAAAAAAATAAGTGCAATGTTTTCTTCATAGTGATATATGTAAAAAACACCAATTGCATTGTAAAGAAATGTAATTGGTGTAGAATAAAAAAGTAAATCTTTTTTAGCTTAAAGCATTAATTTTTGCTATGATAGCATTTACTTCTCCTTCAAAGTTCTTAAGAAGCTGTTTGTAGAAAGCTCCTTTATCTTCAGTAGGATGATTGATTTGTTCAAGGTATTTGTCATAAGTGACATAGATTTCCTCTACAATAGCTCTTGATTGCTCATTTTTTTTATCGGTAATCAATTCCCAGATAATAAGAGTATCTACTAATTCCCCTAAAACAGAAGCAACATTCTTTTTTAAACGTCTTACGCTTGCCATAAAATTTATTTTTACAAAATTACTTATACTTATTTCTCAAAAAGGACATCTTTCATAGAGAATACCCCCTTTTTATCTACAATCCATTCTGCTGCCAGTACTGCTCCTAAGGCAAAGCCATCTCGGCTATGGGCAGTATGCTTAATCTCAAGTGTATCTACCACGCTTTTGTAGGTAACAATATGGGTGCCAGGTACATTTTCTATTCGCTTGGCAGTAATAGGGATTTTATCTTCAGTAGTCTCACCCAACTCCCAACCTACCTTATCTGTTTGTTCAATAATCTCCTGAGCCAAAGTAATAGCTGTTCCACTAGGAGCATCAAGCTTTTGGGTATGATGTATCTCCTCAATAGAAACAGCATATTCAGGATATTTTTGCATGAATTGGGCTAGAGTTTTGTTTAGCTCAAAGAAAATATTCACCCCTATACTAAAATTAGAAGCATACAAAAAAGCAGCCTCATGTACCTTACATAAAGCCACAGCCTCTGGATAGTGTTCCAACCAACCTGTGGTACCTGCCACAGTAGGCAATCCTAAGGAAAGTGCCTTGCTAATATTGGCAAAAGCACTCTGTGGAGTACTGAACTCAATAGCTACTTGTGCTTTGGAAAGGTCATAATCCCCTGGTGCATCTACTTTTAAAACTATCTCATGACCTCGTTCAAGGGCGATGCGTTCAATGGTCTTTCCCATTTTTCCATAACCTAATAGTGCTATTTTCATCTTTGAGCGTTCCTTTTAATACCCCGCAAAAGTAAGAAAAAAAATACTATGCAACAAATTTTCTTATCAACAATTGTCAGAATTTTCGCTTGATATGTCGCCAACGGTAAGCACGTATCCACTTACCCTCTTCAGGACTTACCAAAAACGATTGTTTCTGCTTCTTGGCTATGAAATATCCTTTCATGTAATCCCAAAACAAACGAAAACTTCGTTTTTTGTAAGCTAATTTGGCACTTGCCAGAAGAGAAAGTAATCCTCCATAACGCAGGCGGTAGAACATACCTCCTTGCATATATTGCGCCTGTGGATTATAACGACTTGCTGTAGGACGCAGGTGTTTTACCTCCAAATCCTCAATAACAAGCAATTCCCAACCATGATATTGCGCTAATAACTCATCTACTGTATCCCAGCCCATAGCCTCTTTAATTCCTCCAATAGCCTCAAAACACTCCTTACGGTAACTCTTAAGTGCTCCACGCAAGTGGTTCTTATTTGTGAGGTTTTCTTTGATCCATTTTCCATCCTTCTCTATACTACAAACGCCACCACACATGCCCAATTGTGGATTTTGTAGGTAGTAAGTTTGTAAGGTAGCCAAATAGTTTGGGGGAAAGATAAGGTCAGCATCATACTTGCAGATAACATCCACCTCACCCAAGAGAGGCAAACCTGCATTGAAAGCCTGTACTATCTTTCCTCCAGGGAGGCGTTGGACAGAGGAGCTTCGGTAAAGCGTTCTAATTTGAGGAAAGCGCCTGCAATAATCGGACAATACCTCAGCTGTATTATCGGTAGAATTATCATCTATCACTACAATAGTATGAGCAGGAACTGTTTGTGAGAGGAGACTATCCAAAGTCTGTGATAGAATGTCTCCCTCATTATGAGCAGGGATAATAATCCCTAATTGTATAGATTGTTCTTTCAAAACTATGGTAATAGGGTGAAGTTAGGATAAGCAAGTAGTTCTTTTTTCTGGTTTTCAAACTGTTCTTTGCTTATGGCACGCGTGCAATGTTCATGTAGAAACACCTTATAACCTAAGTTAAGTGCATCGATCATAGAGAAGTACACACAATAATCGGCTGCCAATCCTACAAAATGAAGTTCGTCCAAGTGTAGCCCTTTCAAATAACCATCAAGTCCCGTTTCTTTGAGCTTTTGATTATCAAAAAAAGCACTATAACTATCTATATCAGGGTTTGTTCCCTTACGAAAGATAGCATCAATAGCCCCAGTGTGCAGTTCTGGAAAGAAATTCGCACCTTCACTGCCTTGTATGCAATGAGGAGGCCAAAGAGTCTGCTGGTAATCATCCTTGGTGATAGACTCAAAAGCTTTCTTGCCATCATGAAGTGTAAAAAAGCTAAAATGATTCACAGGGTGCCAATCTTGGGTAGCTATCACATGACCAAACTGAGGAATAAGTTGATTCACAGGATCTATAATTGCTCTTCCATCAGGAACAGGAAGCTCTCCTGTAATAAAATCATTTTGAATATCGATAAGTATAAGTACTCTATTCATAACATTATGAATTTTATTTAATTTCAAATACCACTGAAAATTCCATTTGTAGTTGTATAGGTGAGAAATCGGGAGTATAGCTCCTCTCCGCCACATCCAATTCTGCTGCTTTCATATACATGGCACTTCCCTTGAGATAGGTATGATTGTACTCCTGAATACTAAGTACTTTTCCTATTCCCTGCCCTACTACTTTTATAAGGCTTTCAGCCTCATACTTGGCTTTTTTTAAGGCTTTTTCTCTAAGTAGTTGTAGGACTCTATCTGATTGAGAATATTCCTTACGATTCACCTGTACATTGGATATACCATTTTTCTCCAAAAGAGCTATTACATTAAGCGCAGTAGCCGCATCGGAGACTAATAGTTCATAATTTTCAGCCTTATTGATATTGGTTTTGAAGATTTTTTTGTCGTAAGTACTAGACATTCCATATACAGAAAGTTGCTTTTGTATATCTATCTTTGCCACCTGCAAAGACTGAATCATTTTGTTATAGAGTTCTTCTGTAGATTTTTTCTCTCTAGAATCTTTTACAGAAAGTGCAATCTGCAAATAGATTTTGTCTGGAACCACCAAAGTATCTGCATTTACTTGGGTTCTATAATAGGGCTTTTCCAAGAAATTTTGTTCTTGCCCATACGCTAAAGTAATAAGTGCTAATAAAATGACTATTCTTTTCATAAATAAATATTCTAAGATTATAGAGAGATAATGAACTTCACATAACATAAAAGCATTATATGAAATTCATTATCTCACGCTTTTCTAAGAAAGGATAAGTATCAGAATAACATTTTTTCCTGTACAGATATCTCTCTGAAATCCTTTCGGAAATAGTCTTTTATTCTCTATTGTCATAAAGATTCTAACGTGTTTCTTTATATTTTTTCAAGAATCTTTCAATAGGATTTTCGCAAGCATCTACCCCTTCTTCAAAGGATTTAAATTGCTTTTTGACCACGAAGCTATCTCCTGGTACATTTACTTTTATTTCCACTATTTTATTTTCTTTGGCAGTGGTATTATCTAACTTTAAATAGACATCGGCATCAATAACCTTATCATAGAAAAGGTCTAATTTGTCCATTTTTTTCTGAATGAAGTCAACCAATTTTTGATCTACTGTAAAACCGACATTGTGCAAATTTACTTTCATAATCTGAAAAATTTAAAATTAGTACTATTTGTTTGTCATCCTCGGATGCGCATTTTTGTATTGATTTTTTAGCTCAGCTATACTACTATGAGTATATACTTGTGTAGCTGCCAGTCCTGCATGCCCCAAGAGTTCCTTAACTGCATTAAGGTCTGCCCCATTATCCAAAAGATGTGTTGCAAAGGAGTGTCTCAGTACGTGTGGGCTTTTCTTTTGCTTTGTTGTGGCACTGCTAAAGTACGAATTTATTATGTTATATACAAGTTTTGGATACATTTTTTTACCACTATCGGTCAAAAACAAATATAATTCACTGGTATTCATAGATTTACGCACATCCAAATACTTTTGAATACTTTCCAAAACCGAAGGTATTAGGGGAATCACACGCTCCTTATCGCGCTTTCCCAGCACCTTTATTGTCTTTTGAGAGAAATCTATATCACTTATTTTCAAGTCTATAAGCTCTGCCCTACGCATTCCTGTTGCATAGAAAAGTTCTATAATTGTCCTATTGCGCACTTGCGGGTAATCCTCTCCCTCTTGAGCTTCAGAAAGTACAGTCTCTATCTCCTTTTGAGAGAAAGGAATAGAAATTTTTTTCTGTGTTTTAAGTGGAATATGCTGCAAAAAGGGACTGCTATTTATCACCAAAGAGCGCACCAAAAAACCATAATAAGCCTTAAGAGAAGCTATTTTTCGATTGATAGACCTATTGGTAATACCGCTTTCTACTAAGTGAATAATCCACGATCGAATTAAGGGATAATTCACTTGAGAGAGTTCTACGGTTGTATCTTTTTCTCGAAGGTAAGCTGTAAACTCCTCCATATCCGTAAGGTAGGCTGTTACTGTATGGGGAGAATACTTCTTCTCCAAAGATAGGTAGTTCTTGAATGCCTCCATTTCTTTTTAGAATAAAAAACCTCCATTGCGAATGGTACTGCCCAAAATTAGCAAGGTTACTGCAATCAGAGTAACACATAGGATGTGTACCGCCATTTCGGGGAGCTTCTGGATTTGCCCCTTAGCTAGCTTTGGAAGCACTCTTGTTTGGGCACTGATGGCAAAGCAAATGGTCGTGAGTAGCCCAATAATTTTCAGTGATACCACCGTCTCCACTCCCGAAGCAAATGAAAACCATGAAGATAGTGGCGCATTTAGGTCATAGGCCATCAGAATCCCTGTAATGACCAAAAGGAGCAGTGAGGGCATCCCTATAGGCTCATAAGTCTTCTCAAAACGAGAAATAAAGTCAAAATTCTTATGCTTAAGTGCTTTAGGCAAAAAGCCCAAAAGTAAAACCAAATGCCCTCCTACCCAAACAGTTGCACTGATTAGGTGAATGATGAGTAGTATATGATGTTTGTCCATACAACAGCTTATTACTATTTGTTCTTAATAGAAGAGCAAATGTACGAAATAATTTAAGACAAATGAAACTTTTACTCAAAAAAATTCTTCCTTGATTATTAGTCAATTATTTATATCTTTTTTGTATATTTGTCCCTTGATAAGAAATATTCCATTATAATGAACAGACATCTTCTTTTGTTGTTATTGTTTGCTTGCTCTTGGGTAAGTAAAGCCAATATGGCAAAACCATATACAGATGGGACTTCTCATACTTGTCTTATTCTTACCAATGATTGCAGCGTAACCCATGAGAAAATCATTGCGGAAATCATCAAAGATGATAAGAACTCCTTTAATAATTATATCATCCGCTTTAGGGCAAAATATCATATCTCCTCCCCTAAAGAACAGTCTATACCGTTGCTCTTTATGGCTTCCAACTATCTGAATGACCAGCAAGTTTTTGTAAATGGACAAGCTATCTCCTCAAACTCTATTGACCAAGAACAAGACTATCCTTTTCTGAGAAAAGAAGAAATCATTGACACCCTACAATATTCTGATGGTACTCCTACCCGATACAATACTTATACTAAGTACTATATTTCCTATGATGGAAAAGAAGAAGAAGAGGTACCCCCCTCAGATCTTATCTACTTTACAGCTCCTCTTAAGTCAGGAGAGAATGTGATAGAGGTTAGCTATAGTGCTTTCCCTACTACTTTCCATTATGGGTTTCTTCCCCCTTACCGGTTTGAATACAATTTATATCCTTCCAAATTTTGGAAAACTTTCCCTGAGATAGAGATTGAAATCCACTTTCCAAAGGAATTAGAATTTGAGCAATCCTCTATGGAAAAAGAGGAATATACAGTAAGTGACCAACTTTTTAAGGGAAAGATCAAGGATATTACCTATGGTAACTACTATTGGCAATTTTCTCCTAAACCTTCTTGGTTTGGTCGTATCGTCCTTACAATAAACCCTTTAGGATTTGGAGCTATTCTCTTTTTAGTTGCCGCAGGGCTGCACATTTATACTATCAGAAAAAAAAGCAAATGGGGCTTATGGTTAGGTGTATTCTTAGCTCCCTGCTTTTCTATGTAGGATTTTTTGCTGCAATCCCTTTTATTGACTGGGTTTTAGGTCGTCCAAGCAATCAGGGATATGTTTTTCTTATAGCTTTCACTTATCCTATTTTTCTTATATTCTATGGGATGGTCACTTTTATTTACTACAAGTATGAAAAAAATAAAATTTAAAGATATATGTCATTAATCAAATCTATTTCAGGTATTCGTGGTACCATAGGCGGGAAGGTTGATGAGAACCTCACCCCTATTGATGCCATCAAGTTTGCCGCTGCTTATGGCTCTTGGCTCAAGGGGCAAAGTGGCAAAGAACACGTCAAAGTAGTCATTGGGCGAGATGCACGTATCTCTGGAGAGATGATTCAGAATTTAGTACAATACACACTTATTGGCTTGGGAATTGATGTAGTTAATATAGGCCTTAGTACCACCCCTACCGTGGAAGTAGCTGTTCCTTTGGAAAAGGCCGACGGAGGCATTATCCTTACTGCCAGCCATAACCCTAAGGAATGGAACGCTCTAAAACTACTTAACAATAAGGGGGAATTTGTTTCTGATGAGGATGGTAAGGCTATTCTTAGAATCGCACAAGAGAATGATTTTTCCTTTGCCACAGTAGATAACTTGGGCAAACTCTCCCATGATGACAGGTATATAGACCTTCATATAGAAAAGGTGCTTGCCCTCCCTTTAGTTACTCCCGAAGCTATCCAAAAGAAGAAATTCCGCGTGGTAGTGGATGCCGTTAATTCTACAGGAGGCATTGCTATTCCGAGACTCTTGGAACGATTGGGTGTAGAGGTTGTCAAACTCTATTGTGAGCCTAACGGACACTTCCCACACAACCCTGAACCGCTAAAAGAGCACTTGGGTGATATTTGCAAAAGAGTCGTAGAAGAAAAAGCGGACTTCGGTATTGTGGTAGATCCTGATGTAGACCGTTTGGCCTTTATTACCGACCAAGGAGAAATGTTTGGCGAGGAATATACCTTGGTAGCTTGTGCCGATTATGTATTAGGAAAGACTAAAGGAAATGTAGTTTCCAATCTTTCCTCCTCTCGCGCCCTACGCGATATTGCTCAAAAGCATGGAGTAACTTACTCAGCTGCCGCTGTAGGAGAGGTGAATGTGGTTACTGAGATGAAACGTGTTGGAGCTATCATAGGTGGAGAAGGTAATGGAGGTATTATCTACCCTGAATTGCACTATGGTCGTGATGCTTTGGTAGGCGTTGCCTTATTCCTCTCCCTCTTGGCTAAAAGAGGCAGCAGTGTACAGCAACTTAGAGAGAGCTACCCTGCTTACTTTATGAGCAAAAATAAAATACAACTCACTGAGCAAATCAATCCTGACCAAATCCTCAAGGCTATGGAACAGAAATATGCTCATGAACAGACCACTACTATTGATGGGCTTAAAATAGATTTTTCAGAAAGTTGGGTACACCTAAGAAAATCCAATACAGAACCCATTATCCGTATCTATACTGAGGCGAAAAGCCAAAAAGAAGCCGATGAGCTAGCACAGCGCTTTATCCAAGAGATGCAAGCACTTATCTAACCCAATCCTCTGCTTATGAATATGTATATTACCTTGGCTATCCTTGTGATAGCCTCTGCTTTCTTTATGATGGGGAAGATTCGTTCAGACCTAGTAGCACTGTCCTCCCTTCTTCTATTGGTTCTCTTTGGCATTCTATCACCAGAGGAAGCACTATCGGGTTTCTCTAACTCAGTGGTAGTGATGATGATAGGTCTTTTTGTTGTGGGAGGAGCTATCTTCCAGACCGGACTGGCTAAGATGATTAGTAACAAACTACTAAAACTCGCAGGTAAGAGTGAGCTGAAACTCTTTGTGTTGGTTGTCTTGGCCACCTCCTTCATAGGAGCCTTTGTGAGTAATACAGGGACTGTTGCTCTGATGCTTCCTATCGTGGTGAGTATGGCGATGAACGCTAACATCAACTCCTCTCGGCTGCTCATGCCTCTGGCCTTTTCTAGTAGCTTAGGAGGAATGATGACCCTTATCGGAACGCCCCCCAACCTTATCATCAACGGAGAACTGATAAAGAATGGCTTTCCCTCTCTTACCTTTTTCTCCTTCACTCCTGTGGGACTGGTAGCTCTTGCTGTGGGACTACTGTACCTTATTCCTGTAAGCAAACGTTTCCTAAACAAGACAGATCCCCATCAAGAAAACAAAAAAGATGGTAAATCCCTTTCAGACCTCATGGACGAATATCAGCTTTCTAAGGATATTCACTTAGTCATGATAGGAAAGAATGCCCCTTTTGTAGGAAAAACTTTACTTGAAAGCCATATATCTGAAAAATATGAGGTAAATGTAACCGAAATACTCCGCAAACCAAGCCTTAACAGTTCTATTTTTCAAAATCCCAATCGTGAATTGGCTCAAGCTAGTACCATCCTCAATGAGGGAGATATCCTCTTTGTACAGGGGGATATTCGTAAGATAGAAGCTATGGCTTGGGAGAAGTCACTACGACTCATAGAAGACAAATTCACCTCTCAAGAGGAGCTCATGAACTCTCAAAAACATGGTATTGCCGAGGTGTTGATTACCTCTACCTCACGTTTGGTAAATCTACCTATCAAGAAATCAAAGTTCAGAGAACAGTTCTCTCTCAATATCTTGGGAATGCAGCGCAATGAGACCTATATTCTTAAAAACTTAAAAGATCAGCGTATCCATTCGGGAGATATACTCTTGGTACAAGGCTCTTGGAAGAACATTGCAAGGCTCAATGACCAACATAGACACTTGATCGTACTAGGGCAACCACTCAAAGAGGCTTCCAAGGTGACTCTTACCCATAAAGCACCTATAGCAGCCATTATCATGCTACTTATGGTGGTAAGTATGATGTTTGACTTTATTCCTATACAGCCCGTAACAGCCGTTTTGGTGGCTTCCTTACTTATGGTGTTCTCTGGGGCTCTCCCGAATGTGGAGGCTGCCTACAAGACTATTAACTGGGAGAGTGTAGTACTTATTGCAGCCATGCTCCCTATGGCCTTAGCTTTGGAAAAGACGGGAGCTTCTGCATGGGTTTCCGAGATGCTTGTGGGTAAGTTAGGTGGTTATAATCCTTATATTCTTCTGGCAAGTATCTACTTTACTACCTCACTACTTACAATGTTTATCAGTAATACAGCCACCGCTATTCTTATTGCTCCTATTGCAATGAGTGCTGCCATAGGTATGGGTATCAATCCACTACCTCTACTTATTGCTGTATCAGTAGGTGCTAGTATGTGCTTTGCCTCCCCCTTCTCTACTCCACCCAATGCCTTGGTAATGTCTGCTGGACGCTATACCTTTATGGATTATGTGAAAGTAGGGCTTCCCTTACAAATACTCATGGGAATTGTAATGATCTTGGTGCTACCTATCCTCTTTCCCTTTTAGATAAAAGTTAGAGGCTATCCCCATTGGGATAGCCTCTAACCATTTCTAAATCAAATATCACTATTTAATATCTTCAAAATCATCAATAGTGAATGATGATGAATTCTCTTTATCCTTATTAGAAGAGAATGTTTTCTTGAAATCCTTCTGATGTTTTTCAGAAATTACTTCCTCTCCTTTTTCTTCAAATACATAAGAGGTCATCTCATCCAAGATTTCCCTAAACGCGTTAAAGTCTTCTTTATAAAGATAGATCTTATGTTTTTGATAATGGGAAGAACCATCATCATGAGTGAACTTTTTACTCTCTGTTATAGTCAAATAATAGTCACCAGCTTTGGTACCACGTATATCAAAGAAATAAGTTCGCCTACCTGCTCTTAGAGCTTTTGAGAAAATTTCATTGTTTTCTCCTTCATTTTCATACATATATTCTATATTTTAAGTGTACAAATTATTTATTTTATTGTATCATATTCTATGATAAAGATATCTTCGTTCTCTCTCTTAAAATAATAGTGTTCACGTCCGAATTTCTCTCTCCCTTCAGGCGTATTAATCTCCTTGATAGCTTCCCTATCCTTGGCTATTTCCTTTTGAAGAAATTCTTTTTGCCGCTTAAGGGATTCTATTTCTTTATTTAGTTTCCTTTGGGAAAGCAAAGAATTGGAGTCAAAGAACAACATCCATATTCCAAAAGCAGCAATGCCAATGAAGTAAGCATATTTCTTGAAAAAAACCTGAAAATCTATCATTTTATTGGATTCTGTTATGGACAATGGTTTTGACAATGTCAATAGCTACCTTATTATGTCGGTTATTAGGAATAATGATATCGGCATATTCTTTGGTAGGCTCTATAAACTGCTGGTGCATTGGTTTAAGAGTGGTTTGGTATCGGTTGAGTACCTCCTGTATATCCCTTCCACGCTCGGTGGTATCTCTTTTGATACGCCTTATGAGACGCTCATCAGAATCAGCATGTACAAATATCTTAATATCAAACAAGTCTCTTAGGTCAGGATGAGAAAATATCAAAATTCCCTCTACTATAATCACCTTGCAAGGTGCTATAGGTATCACTTGTGGTGTTCTATTGTGTTCTACAAAGGAATAAGTGGGTTGCATGATCATTTTCCCTTGCTTAAGTTGGGAGAGATGCTCCTTGAGCAAATCAAAATCTAAGGATTTGGGATGGTCAAAATTCACCTTAGTTCTCTCCTCAAAAGTCAAGTGAGACAAATCGTTATAGTAAGCATCTTGTGAGATTACACTCACCTCTCCTTTGGGTATTTCTTGAACAATTTGATTGACCACTGTTGTCTTACCACAACCTGTCCCTCCCGTTATTCCTATGAGTAACATTCATTGTAAATTTTTGCAAAAGTAATTATTTTTCTTGACTTGAAAAAATTGTTTTTCTTAAAATATAACCCTTGCTAAGGTTAAAAATCATCTTTAAAAAAATCCTCATACTCCTGCCAAAAACCCTCTACTTGTTGCATGTTTTTGCTAAAAAATTCCATAGTCTGTTGCCAAGTATCCTTATTGTATATACAAACTCCTTGTTTTTCAACCCAGATACGAGCTATTTTCTTACCATTTTCCAAATAATAACTTTGTTCAAAATAGTTTTCAGGCAAAAACTCTGTCAATATAGATTTTAGAGATAAGAATTTGTTGAAATATTTTTCTCTTTCCTCTTCATCTCCTTCTATATCGATACATACCATCGCTTTCTTAGTATCAAAATAGAACCTGAATTGGATAGGCTTAACCTTCGTTTTATACAAAATCCACTTATAAGGGAAAGATTTCCCAAAGGATACCCAAAATTCTTGCCTGAGCTTAGCTGCTTCCTCTTTGCTATACATCTATTGGTGGTGATAAGGTTCGTTATTGAGAATAGTAAAAGCCCTATAAAGTTGTTCTACAAAAAATAGGCGTATTATCTGATGCGAAAAAGTCATCTTAGAAAGTGAACAAGTACTATTTGCTCTCTGATAAACTTGCTTTGAAAAGCCATAAGGTCCTCCTATAACAAAAACACATTGCTTAACTCCTGTATTCATTATCTTCTGCAACTGGGCAGAAAACTCTAAAGAAGTGTATTCCTTTCCTCGTTCATCTAAAAGAACTAAGAAGTCATTTTCAGCTATTTGCTTAAGCAACAAAACTCCCTCCTTGTTCTTTTGCTCCTCTTGTGAGATGTTCTTGGTGTTTTTCAGATCTGGGATTGTTTCTATTTCGAATTTTATATAAAATCGTATTCTTTTCTTATAGTCTTCAATTATTTTTTCCAAAATGGATACATCTGTTTTTCCTACTACAAGTAATTTTATAGTCATTTTACGTTATTTTTTTCTCATCATCATCTAATATTCGCTTGATTGCATAAAGAGTATGAGTAATTTCTTGTGCATCTTCGTCAAAAATCCCCTTAGGGAGAATACGATCAACACGTACCTTACCATAAGCATGAATGATATAGCTCGGTTGGATAAGAAGTCCCACATGAATAATACGCCCCTTGTTATCATTGAAAAAGAGTAGGTCTCCTACTTCTGCATCTTCTAAAGTAGCCACATCATTCTCTATCATCTCATGTTGTGAAACCATATCACGTGGAAGCTTTATTCCCATTAGCTTATAGACCATCTGTACAAATCCCGAACTATCAATCCCAAAAGGAGATTTCCCTCCCCATAAATAAGGAGTATTTAGATATCTCAAGGCTATCTCTACCACATTCTTACGTAATACCTTTCTCTGTACTTCTCCAGAGAACAAATGACCTATAAAGGGGGCATTGCTTACAGTAGCTCCTATACAGATGGGCAAAAGATCATATTCTTTATCACTAATCTGTACATAATCGACCATATCTGAAGCATAGCGAGGAAGTATCTTCTTAGTCTCCTCATAAGTTGCTTCACTTATAGGAGATAATTGTTTGGCATCTATCCAACCTTCATAATTATCAAAATCTGTACGTACATAACACCAACCTTCTTCTTCTTTTATAACAAAACACAATTCCCCATATAATAGCTGAGAAATTTGTTCACTTTTATGAGAGGCTTCATCTCGTAGAGGTACTATACTCAAATGACATATAGCATACATAATTTATTTCCTTATAAAGAGTACAATATTACGATATTTTTTCCTACTAAACAAATTTATAGCATAGTAAAAGAAAAGAGGCATGTAGGATTATGCCTCTTTCTCAATAAAATTATATATTACGTTACAAACTATGCCAACATGGTAACAGGATTTTCTATGTAAGCCTTCAAGGTTTGCAAGAATTGTGCTCCTGTAGCCCCATCTATAGTGCGATGGTCGCAAGCAAGGCAAAGCTTCATAGTGTGTCCTACTACTATTTGTCCATCTTTCACTACAGGTTTCTCTACGATAGCCCCTACTGAAAGAATAGCAGAGTTAGGTTGGTTAATGATAGAAGTAAATTGCTCTACTCCAAACATACCCAAGTTGGAAACAGTAAAGGTACTTCCATCCATTTCAGCAGGAGTTAGCTTTTTGTTACGTGCTTTTCCTGCCAAATCTTTTACTAATACTCCTATTTGAGATAAGCTCAAATTATCAGCAAACTTAAGTACAGGTACTACCAATCCGTCCTCAATAGCTACTGCCACACCTATATGTACATGCTTGTTATATACAGTAACATCTCCTTTCCAAGAAGTATTCACTTGTGGGTGTTTTCTAAGAGCCATAGCACAAGCCTTCACTACCATATCATTGAAAGATACCTTAGTATCAGGCAAGTTATTGATTTGGCTACGTGATGCCATTGCATTTTCCATATCTACCTCTATAGTAAGGTAGTAGTGAGGTGCAGTGAACTTAGATTCAGAAAGACGCTTAGCAATTGTCTTGCGCATCTGAGAATTCTTCACTTCTTCAGTAACCTCTACTCCTACAGGTACATACGCTACAGGAGCAGCAGCTTTTTCAGCAGAAGCAGAAGCAGCAGCTTTTGCTGATGGGGTGAATCCTTCCACATCTTTGCGTACGATACGACCATTTTCACCACTTCCTTTTACTTCAGAGAGGTTGATACCCTTATCCTGAGCAATCTTCTTAGCCAAAGGAGAAGCAAATACACGTCCGTCAGTACCTGTTGCTGCAGGTGTAGCAGCAGGAGCTGCAGCTTTAGGAGCCTCAGCTTTACCCTGAGCAGCTGCTGGAGCAGCACCACCACCTTGAGCAGCTGCTAGTACAGCGTTTACATCAGTACCAGCAGGACCTATAATGGCAAGTAATGAATCAATAGGAGCTGTTTGACCTTCTTTGATACCTATATATAATAGTGTACCTGCATAGAATGATTCAAACTCCATAGTTGCTTTATCCGTTTCTATTTCGGCCAAAATATCTCCTTCTTTTACAGTATCTCCTACCTTCTTAAGCCAAGAAGCTACAGTACCTTCTGTCATGGTATCACTTAGTCGAGGCATGGTAACAATCTGTACTCCTTCAGGCATAGCTACAGGAGCGCTTGCTGGAGCAGCAGCGGGAGCCTCAGCAGCAGGTGCTAGAGCAGCGGCAGGTGCAGATGCTGCACCTCCTCCTATAAGAGCTGAAATATCTTCGCCTTTCTCACCAATGATAGCCAAGAGGGTATCTACAGGAGCTGTTTCACCTTCTTTTAGACCAATGTATAATAAGGTTCCTGAGTAGAAGGATTCAAACTCCATAGTTGCCTTATCAGTTTCTATTTCAGCGAGAATATCACCTTCTTTTACAGTATCACCTACTTGTTTGAGCCATTTTGCTACGACTCCTTCTTCCATTGTGTCGCTTAATCGCGGCATATTTACTATTTCTGCCATTTTTTTATAATTTATGAGGTAAAAAAGGATAATTTTCTTGTTCGTATACTACATCATACATTACATTCTTTTCAGGGAATGGAGATTCATTAGCGAACTTTTCACACTCTGCTACCAAATCCTTCACACGTTCGTCAATTGCCTCTATTTCTGCATCAGTGGCATATTTCTTTTGTTTGATTACATCAAGAACTTGAGTAATAGGGTCTATCTTCTTATATTCTTCCACTTCCTCTTTAGTACGGTAGTGTTGCGCATCGGACATAGAGTGTCCACGGTAACGATAAGTACGAATATCCAAGAAAGTAGGGCCTTCTCCACGGCGTGCACGTTCTACTGCTTCATATACCTTTTCGGCTACTGATACAGGGTTCATACCATCTACAGGCTCACAAGGCATTTCATAACCTAGACCTAATTTCCAAATATCAGGATGGTTAGCAGTTCTCTCCACAGAAGTACCCATAGCATAGTGATTATTCTCACAGATAAATATCACTGGGAGTTTCCAGTTCATAGCCATATTAAAAGTCTCATGGAGTGTTCCTTGGCGTGTAGCCCCATCTCCCATAAAAGTAAGGACAACTCCCCCTGTCTCATTGTACTTTTCAGCAAAAGCTAAACCAGCACCTAGGGCGATTTGTCCTCCTACAATCCCATGACCTCCGAAGAAGTTATGTTCCTTTGAGAAAATGTGCATAGAACCTCCCAAACCTTGTGATGTTCCTGTTCCTTTTCCAAAAAGCTCTGCCATAATCCTACGTGGATCTACACCTAAAGCGATAGGATGCACGTGATTACGATAAGCAGTAATCATTTTGTCTTTCTTAGGGTCAATCACATGCATACACCCTGCTACGATTGCCTCTTGTCCATTGTACAAATGTAAAAATCCTCTTACTTTTTGTTGGATATAAGCAGAAGCCAATTTGTCCTCGAACTTTCTCCAGAAGAGCATTTCTTCATACCATTGTAAGTACGTCTTTTTATCTATTTTTTTCATTATCACAAATGAATTAATATTTCTATTTAAAGTTCTTTTTCAAGTTGCAAATTTACGAATTTTTTAATTCTTTGCAAAGGTACAAAAACTTTTTTTCATCACAATATCTTTTTTTGATTTTCTTCTCTTTTTATCAATGATATAGCAAAACACACCTCCAAAAAAAGCGCTACAAAGAAGGCAAACATAAAGGAAAGTATATCCCAATCATCTACCTTTCT
>ERZ773010.1212-NODE-1212-length-16435-cov-7.614225_pt1 | contig 16435 bp, 10 predicted proteins | sample MGYA00580842_ERZ773010 | MGnify/ENA primary metagenome ERZ773010 (study PRJEB29015, sample SAMEA2737982) | human oral metagenome | biome: human oral; feature: human-associated habitat; material: dental | place: China | collected 2107 ...
TGCGCTCTCCCGATGCTCAAGCCCAAGAAAAATGGGTAAATGATACTTACAACCAGATGTCTCTCGACGAAAAAATAGGGCAACTCTTTATGGTATCGGTCTACTCAAGCCATATAGGCACTAAAAGGGCTGAAGAAATTAAAGACTTCATCAAAAAATACTACATTGGGGGAATTATCTTCTCTAAAGGAGGACCTAAACGTCAGGCTAAACTCACCAATGAGTACCAATCTCTCTCTAAAATACCTCTTTTTATGGCTATGGATGCCGAGTGGGGACTCGCTATGCGCTTGGATTCCACCTATGCCTATCCGTGGAATATGACCCTCGGTGCTATTAAAAACAATGCACTTATTGAGCGTACAGGCAAACGCATCGGGATGCACTGTAAGCAGTTAGGAATGCAATTTAACTTTGCACCCGATATCGATATCAACACGAACCCCGATAACCCTATTATTGGCAATCGCTCTTTTGGAGAGGATAAACTAAACGTTGCCCAAAAAGGAGTTGCTTTTACCCGTGGAATGCAATCAGTGGGGGTATTGGGCAGCGCAAAACACTTCCCTGGGCACGGCGATACTTCTAAAGATTCACACAAAACCCTTCCTACTATCTCATTTACAGCCAATCGATTAGATGAGATGGAACTCTATCCGTTTAGAGTGCTCGCCAAAGAAGTAGCTAGCGTGATGATAGGTCACCTAAATGTCCCCGCATTAGAACCTAAAGCTGGGTTGCCTTCTTCCCTTTCTTCAGTTATCATCACCGATTTGCTCAAAAAGAAAATGGGGTATGAAGGCTTGATTTTCACCGATGCGCTGGGTATGAAAGGTGTATCAGAATATCTGCCTGTAGGCGAAGTGGAAGTAGAAGCCTTTTTGGCTGGAAACGACATTTTGCTAATGCCTGCTAATGTAGCCAAAGGCTTTGAAGCAATGAAAAAAGCCTACCAAAACAAACGTATCAGCGAGGAGCGTTTGGCACACTCAGTAAAAAAAATACTGATGGCTAAATACAAAGTAGGACTCACTTCTTTCTCTCCTTTAGACGAGACAAAAATCAATGAGGGCTTGCACACCCTCGAAGATGATTTGCTCACCGAAGAACTTTTTGAAAACGCTCTTACTGTAGGACAAAACAAGGAAAACATTCTCCCTCTAAAAGATCTCGACAAACGCAAAATTGCCTACGTGAAATTTGGCAACGACAGCGGTTGGGCATTCTATTCTTCCTTGCGCAAATACGCCGAGGTAACCCTTATAGAACCTCAAAACGAAACCCAACTCTACAATGCAATAGAGAATTTCGAAACAATTATCATCGGGTTACACAAACCTGATAAAACTCCTTGGGATGCTTATAAATTTAGTGATAACGAACTGAAATGGTTAGAGCATATCGCCAAAAAGAAAAAAGTGATACTAACTGTTTTCACTCGTCCGTATGCAATGCTCAACGTAAAGAATATCGCACATATCAAAGCGATAGTATTTGCTTACCAAAACCACAAAGTAGCTCAAGAAAAAGCCGCTCAACTTATCTTTGGTGCTATCGACGGCAAAGGTGTATTGCCTGTAACTGCTCACCCCGAATTGCCCGTAGGCACTTCTATCAGCACCCAAAAAATAGGGCGATTGGCTTTTGGATTACCCGAAAGCGTAGGACTCAATTCGGCTAAACTTAAAGAAATTGATAGTATTGCTTTAGATGCTATCAACCAAAAAATGACTCCTGGTATCCAAATATTAGTCGCCAAAAAGGGCAAAACAGTATACCGCAAGAATTTTGGCACTTTAGATTATAATCCCGCCAATAGAGTTACCGATAACACTATCTACGACCTTGCTTCACTCACCAAAATATTGGCTACTCTCCCCGAATTGATGCGTCTATACACCAAAGGTGATTTCAAACCAGTAGATACCTTTGAAGATTTGCTACCTAAACTCAAGCACACTAACAAAGCGGAAATGACGATGAAAGATGTGCTCTCTCACTACGCTCAATTTCAGGCGTGGATTCCTTTTTTTAAAAGAACCTTAGACTCTGTGCAAAAGCCGAGTACCGCATTTTATAGCAGTGTGAAAAGCGATGAATTCCCCACCGAAGTAGCCAAAGATATGTACCTCATAGAAGGATATACTGATACGATTTACAAACGTATAGACGAGAGTGAACTCATCAAAGATAAAAAGTACCTATACAGTGATTTGCCGTATTACTACTTCAAAAAATTTATAGAGAAGAAAGAAAAAAAGCCCTTACAAGAGTTGGTGCAAAAACATTTCTACAGAGGTTTAGGGGCTTACCAACTCACTTATTTGCCTCTACATAAGTTCTCTCCCGTAAATATTGCCCCTTCTGAAGATGAAAAAGGATTTCGCAACCAAGTGCTTCGCGGTTATGTACACGACCAAGGTGCTGCGATGTTAGGAGGTGTAGGCGGGCACGCGGGGCTTTTTGGCACTGCCGACGATGTAGCCAAAATGATGCAAATGTATCTCCAAAAAGGTTATTACGGAGGCACGTGGTTTCTGCAACCTCAAGCAGTTGCCCTTTTCAACACTTGTAACTACTGCAGCGAAGGCAACCGCCGTGGTTTAGGGTTTGATAAACCTCAATTAGGTCGCTCAGGACCTACTTGCGGCTGTGTACCTATGGACAGTTTTGGACATACTGGATTTACGGGTACTTTCGCTTGGGCTGACCCTACTAATGAAATTTTAATTGTTTTTCTCTCTAACCGCACCTACCCTTCTTCAAATAATAAATTACTGATTAACAAATTAGTGCGACAAAAAATACAAAGTGTAGTATATCAAGCTATCATTTCACAATAAAAATTAAACAAAAAGATTTGGTATATAATAGAAAGTTTTAGTATATTTGCCTCATTAATCTTTTAAAATAAAATTTATTGTATGGAACCTTGGATTATTGCCATTTTCATTATTGGCTATCTTTGCATTACTACAGAACACCAAATAAAGGTGGACAAAACTATTTCGGCTTTAGCTATGGCTGTTATCTGTTGGACACTCTTAAAAGTTTCTAACATCGATGTAATGGAAGTTATGAACGGTGTATTAGTACCCGCTGACCCTGCCGACAATGCTACTGCTATCGACAAAGCCTTACAACATCACTTAGCTGAAACAGCCGAAATTCTCTTCTTCTTAATCGGTGCGATGACCATCGTAGAAATCATCGATATGCACCGAGGGTTTGAAATCATCAAACGATTGATTCGTACCCAAAGTAAGGTAAAACTCCTATGGATTATAGGAATTATCGGTTTCTTCCTCTCTGCAATTATTGATAACCTAACTACTACTATTATCCTCATTACTATTCTGCGCAAGCTCATCCCAGATCAAAAAGAACGTATATGGTACGCTTCTCTCATTGTAATTGCTGCCAATGCAGGAGGTGCTTGGTCACCTATCGGCGACGTAACTACTACTATGCTTTGGGTGAAAGGCAAAGTAACTGCTGCTAAATTAGTAGAGTACGTATTAATCCCTGCTATTGTATGTTTGGTAGTACCTTTGTTCATTGCCTCATTTTTACCTGTGTTCAAAGGAAAAATCGATACTTCTAACAGTGAAGAAGGCGTTACTTACAAAAGCAGTATGCCCGTACTCTCTATAGGTTTTATCGCTATTATTTTTGTTCCTATTTTCAAATCAATCACTCATTTGCCTCCTTATATGGGAATGCTCTTCGCTTTGGCTACAATGTGGTTTATTTCTGAAAAATTGAAACCTATCAGCGAACTTTCGTCTACTGACAAGGATAAATTCAGTATTCACCGTGCAATGAGCCGTATCGAGTTTTCTAGTATCTTATTCTTCTTAGGTATTTTGTTGGCAGTAGCATCATTGCAAACTATTGGAACACTTTTCAATTTTGCACAAACATTGAATCAAACTATTCCAAGCACAAACGTAGTAATTTTGCTCTTAGGTTTTGCTTCGGCTATTATAGACAACGTACCATTGGTAGCAGCCAGTATGGGTATGTTCCAAGAAGGTATAGACCACGGTATTTGGCACTTCATCGCTTACGCGGCAGGTACTGGTGGTAGCTTGCTTATCATCGGATCGGCAGCGGGAGTTGTAGCTATGGGTATGGAGAAGATTAGTTTCTTCTGGTACGTAAAAAATATCTTATGGATAGCCCTCTTAGGATTCGTTTTAGGATACCTCACTTTGGTAAGTTTTGAAGCGCTACACTTCTTTGGATAATTAACAAGTAACAGATAAAACAATAAAGCCAGCTAAAAGCTGGCTTTATTATTTTATCCTACTGAAACTAATTCGACATCAAAGATAAGAGGCGCATTAGGAGGGATAACACCACCAGCACCTCGGCTGCCATAAGCAAGCTCTGAAGGGATAACCAAGCGGGCTTTGTCACCTTCGCTGAGGAGCAAAATACCTTCGTCCCAGCCTTGTATCACTTGCCCTACCCCTACGGTAAATTGCAAAGGTTCTCTACGGCGATGAGAGCTATCGAACACAGATTTATCTAACAACATACCGGTATAGTGCACCGCTACTTTTTGTCCGGCTACTGCTTTTTTACCATTGCCTTTATGGGTAATTTGGTAGTACAAACCGCTGTCGGTTTTATCAAAGCCTACTACTTCTTTAGCTAAAGCTTCTTCGGCTTTGCGTTTTTCTTCGGCTAAACGAGCTGCTTTTGCCGCTTTCAAATCTTCAAAAGCCTTGAGAGCATCCCATTTTTCAGCTTCTGCTCCTACTCTTAGAATTTCTACTTTTTCAATTTTATCACCTTGTGCAATTGCATCTACCACTTCTTGACCTTCTACTACTTCACCAAAAACAGTGTGCTTATTGTCCAACCAAGGTGTTGCTAAATGCGTGATAAAAAACTGACTTCCATTGGTGCCAGGACCTGCATTTGCCATAGAAATGACCCCCGCTTTGTTGTGTTTCAATTCTGGGTGAAACTCATCGTCAAAACGATAGCCTGGGTCACCAGTACCTGTACCTAACGGACAACCACCTTGTATCATAAAATTAGGAATCACACGGTGAAAAGAGAGTCCGTTGTAATAAGGAGTGCCTAATGGTTTTTGTGAATTTTCCATTTTTCCTTCGGCAAGAGCCACGAAATTACCTACCGTAGCAGGAGTTTTGTCGTAAGTAAGACGCAGTAAAATAACGCCTTTATTAGTAGTTATTTTAGCATAAATTCCGTTTTCCATTTTTATTTATTTGTTAATTATTAATTGAATTGGTTTAGCGCTTCCAAGATAATGTCACAACCTTCTTTGATTTCTTCATCGGTGAGGGTAAGTGGAGGAGAAAGTCGTACGGCGCGGTGTTCAAACAAGAGCCAATAGACTATCAATCCTTTATCCTGACAGTAATTCACCACAAAATCGGCGATTTCGGCAGTTTTCACGATGACTGCTAACATCAAACCGCGACCGTTTACGCTCTCAATAAGTGGATGTTGCAAATACTTGCGGAAGAGTTTTTCTTTTTCCAAAGTTTGAGCCATCAGGTCGGTAGTGAGGAGGGTATTGAGGGTTGCTAACGAGGCAGCTGCTATCACGGGATTGCCCCCAAAAGTAGTGATATGTCCCATTTTAGGACTGTGAGCCAATAGCTGCATACGCTCATACGACGACACGAATGCCCCTACCGGCATACCACTTGCCATACCCTTGCCTATAGCAATAATATCGGGGGTAAAGCCATAGTTTTGAAAGCCAAAGAGCTTACCAGTACGCCCGAAACCTGGTTGTATCTCATCGATGATGAGCAGGGCACCTACTTCTTCACAACGGCGTTTTACCTTGATAAGATAATTGTTTTGGGGTTCGATAAAACCTGCTCCTCCTTGGATACTTTCTAAGACTACCCCTGCGGTACGTTCGGTGATTTTCAGGATATCCGCTTCGTTGTTGAACTCTATAAAATCGACATCAGGGATAAGCGGACGATAAGCGCGTTTGCGTTCTTCATAGCCCATTAAGCTCATCGAACCCTGTGTATTGCCGTGATAAGCGTTTTTGGCAGCGATGAGTTGGGTACGCCCCGTAGCGCGTTTGGCTAATTTCACTGAGCCCTCAATAGCTTCCGTACCAGAGTTTACTAAATAGGTGGTATTGAGTTCAGGTGGCAACTGCTCTGCAAGAAGTTTGCAGAAGTCTACCGCAGGCTTTTGTACGTACTCGCCGTATACCATTACGTGCATATAGGTAGCGCACTGTTCTTGGATAGCCTTCACTACCGCAGGGTGGCAATGCCCTAAAGTGCAAGCCGATACCCCAGCCACAAAATCTAAATAACGCCTGCCATCGGTGGTGTAGATATAGCTACCCTCGGCGCGTTCCACCTCCAAGAGTCGTGGATAAGGTGAGGTGGGAGCTTGATATTTTAAAAAATCTTGTTGTTGATTCATTATTTTTCTTCTTTAATGACCTTAATCATTGAGTTTGTTTCTATTTGGTTAGTAGCATTACCTTTGTAATAAAGTTCAAAAATACCGCTTGGTTTTCCTTGTATAGTACCATCAATTCTCAATTTTGCTTTTACAATACCCGAAGTATTAAAAATAGCATTTTGTATTTTTAGGTCGTAAGTTTCTAATTGGATAATTCTATTAGAAACGAAATTGAGATTTTCTACTTTTCCACTAATAGGCAGCTTAGCGAGTGAGCCTGCATTGAAAGTGAGATTTCGGCAATTGAGCTGTAAGTTTCCTTCTCTACAACTACCTATTTCTAAATCCAAATCATTGATATTCAGTTTTAAATCAATCTCCGAAAGAAAGTCGAGAAGCATTTTGTAGGAAGGCATATTTATAGGTTCTTCCGAACGAATTTTGCCACTTTGCATTTTCAATTCGCTTGTTCCTTTAATTGGGATTTTGAGTTTTATGCCTCCTGTTTGCACAAAATTCACACCTTTAGGTGTTTCCAAAGATATTTTCAAAGTTCCATCTTCAACAGTAGCTTTGATGATAGGGTGAATTGCATTATCAGCATCGATGTAGATATGGTCGTTTTTTTCATTTACCAATGTAACCTCCCACCTACTATCGATATCTATTTTAGTGTACTTGGGCAGTTCTGTTCTTAGTACACTTCTTTCGCCAGAAGCTTGGAATACGTTTTGGGCTGTTGATAAGGCTGTTGCAAATAGCAAGCCTATTGATAGGATTATATTTTTCATTGTTCAATTATTTATTTCACTTAAGAGGACAAGCTGCAAAGAAGACATTTCACTATTCACTTCCTCCTAAGAGGCGGTCTAAACTTGTGATGTCTTGGATGAGCACTTGGCGGGCTTTACTGCCTTCAAAAGGTCCTACTACACCGGCGTGTTCTAACTGGTCGATGAGGCGACCTGCGCGGTTGTAGCCCAATTTGAGTTTGCGTTGCAAGAGCGATGCTGAGCCTTGTTGTGCATTTACTACCACTTCAGCCGCTTCACGGAACATAGGGTCGCGTTCAGAAGGGTCGAAATCTAAATCCATACTTTCGCCCTCAGCACCTACGTATTCAGGTAGCAAGTAGGCATCGGGGTAGGCGCGTTGCGCTCCGATAAAATCAGTGATGTGTTTGATTTCGGGGGTATCCACAAAAGCACATTGTATGCGCACGGGTTCATTACCTTGTGAGTAGAGCATATCCCCCCTACCGATGAGCTGTTCAGCCCCAGAGCCGTCCAAGATAATTTTAGAGTCGATTTTTGAACTCACCTTAAAGGCAACACGTGTAGGGAAGTTGGCTTTGATAATACCTGTAATCACGTTAGTAGATGGACGTTGGGTAGCGATAATCAAGTGAATACCAATAGCACGGGCAAGCTGTGCCAAACGAGCGATAGGGAGTTCCACCTCTTTACCTGCCGTCATTATCAAATCGGCAAACTCATCTACCACTAGTACGATGTAAGGCAAGAAACGATGCCCCTCGTTAGGGTTGAGTTGTCGTGCTTTGAACTTAGCATTGTACTCTTTGATGTTGCGCACTTGAGCATTTTTGAGCAACTCGTAGCGGTTATCCATCTCTATACAGAGGGAGTTGAGGGTGTTCACCACTTTTTTATTATCAGTGATAATAGCCTCTTCACTATCGGGTAGTTTGGCGAGGAAGTGGCGTTCAATTGTCTCGAATATAGAAAGTTCTACTTTTTTAGGGTCGACAAGTACAAATTTCACCTCAGCAGGGTGTTTTTTGTAGAGCAATGAACTCAGTACCACATTGATACCTACTGATTTACCTTGTCCTGTAGCCCCTGCCATTAGCAAGTGTGGCATCTTGGTAAGATCGGCGACAAAAGTTTCGTTGCTAATGGTTTTACCGAAGGCGATAGGGAGTTCCATTTCGGCATTTTGGAATTTCTGCGCCATAATCATTGAGCGCATATACACAGTAGTAGGTTTTTTATTAGGTACCTCAATACCAATGGTTCCCTTACCAGGAATAGGAGCGATGATACGAATGCCAAGGGCAGCAAGCGAGAGGGCAATATCGTCCTCCAAACTTTTGATTTTAGCAATACGCGTACCTGCCACAGGCACAATCTCATAGAGCGTAACAGTAGGTCCTACAGTCGCTTTGATTTTGGAAATTTCGATTTTGTAATCGGCTAAAGTTTTGATAATGGTATCGTTGTTTTCCTTTAGCTCTTCTTCGTTGATAATGATACCTTTATCTCTGGGTTCGTTCAGCAATTCAATTGTAGGGAAACGATAATCGCTGAGATCTAAACGAGGGTCGTATTCACCATAGTTTTCCACTAATTGTTTAGCTAAATCCTCAGGGTCTATTACCGAAGGCGGCACAATTGGGGCAATGGTAAGCGGTGGCGCTTCTTCTTCAGGTACATTGGTAATTTCCAATTCACCTTTGCCATCGAGGAATGGAATTTCTTTTTTATGAGTAAAAGGGTCGATTTTTTCATCTTCTACTTGCGGAATAACGATTTCTATATCTTGCTGATCGTCATCGCTAACCATTGTATCGATGGGGGTAGTAGGAGGAGTTTCGTTTATATCGGCTTGGTTGTCATCGTTTTCGCTGTGATGATCATCGTTGTGTTCACGTTTCAGTTTAGCGAAAATATTTTGGAAGAAAGACATTATTTTTTCGGGAGTGAGCTGCCATTTAGTAATGGCGTATACCAAGGCTATGAAAAAAAGTATTAAAAAAGTACCTATTTTACCGAAATAATCTTGGAGAAAATGATTTACCTCATAGCCTGAAACCCCTGAAAGAATTGTAGATTTACCTTGCAGGAAGCCCAAAAAAGTAGCGAGGAGTACCATTAGCAAAGTACCCCAATACCAACGGTTGAGCAGTGCTATTTTGATATTGAACAGATATTTAAGTCCGGAGAGGAAAATGAGCCATACAGCGATAAAAGTAGCTATTCCAAAACCTTTGTATATCAGGAGATAGCTAAGGTAAGCCCCTATTTTACTGCCTAAGTTATCGGCAATTTCTTCGCGATTGGTAAGGTCTGCCCACAAACTTTGGTCGGCTTGCCAGGAAAAGAAGAAAGAAGTAAAAGCAAAAATCAAAAAAAGTGCAAAAAGCACTAAAAAGCCTCCAAATATCAAGCGGCGTTGTTTGGATTTAACAGCTTTAGCCTCTTTGTTTTTTGCGGAATTTTTATCGTTATCTTTATCCTTATCTTGTTTTTTTTTAGCCATTTTTATTAGGGTTTAGAGGTCGGGGGGACAGGTGTTTAGTGCGACCTCATTGAGGGGGCAAAGATAAGAATAATTTGGTAATTTGGCAATAAAAAACTTTGCCAAAGGTGCGAGCCACACGGGCAGGAAACTTTGGCAAAGTATGATATAATAAATAATTTATATTGTGTTTCTGCTTATTTTTTTATAAAAAAGGAAACAATCAAGAAAATTATTGCAATGGACATTATTGCGAATCCTGCTATGCGAAACCCCTTATAAAAAAACGTTTTATCTTTATCGTCTACTATCTGGTGTTCACTGGGAGTTTCGGGCAAATAAGCTACTGTAATACTCTCGCCTGCTCGATAATTGGTTTGACGGCTACCACTATGAGCCCCAAAATAGGTTACACAAAAAGTATGAGCCGAATTAGCATATTTCAAGTTTATAGGGGCGTTTGAGTTCAGAACAAGAGGTTTTACAATATAAGTATTTTCTCCTACAGTATACTTATAGACTACATAAGTCCTATTATTAAAACCAATACCTCCTACACCTTGACTGCCTGATTTGACAATTTCTAATACCTCTCCTTGTGCTTTCCCTTGATATAGTTTTTTGTTCTTTTCGGTAATTCTTTTGTTAATCTCAGCAGTGACCAAGAATACAAGCGCAAACAGAAAGAATATGCCAGAGCTTAGCAACATTCCTATTTGGTTGTTCATTTGGTTGTCCATTACCTTAGTGATTTATTTATTGGATACTAATATCCACTCTCCGCTGTTTATTAGGGGGTCTGCTTGTTTGAACTTGAGCTCTTTGCGTTCACCAGTACGGATGTTTTGGATTACTACCTTGTTGTTACGACCAATTTTAGGTTGTTCGCGTACGATGGTCTCTACTACCGAACGGCGCTGTGAGGCTTGTTGCCCTACTTCACGGGCGCGTTGCGCCATTTCATCGCTGTTGAGGGCTTCTTCCTTATTGGTTTGGTAGTGCTCACGGGTGCGTTGTGGCGCGTGGGCTTCCTGTACGGATGGATTTTGAGTAGGCAATTCGGCTTTGAACAAGAAAGAGATAATCTCTTTGTTTACCTTATCGACCATAGCTTTGAACAACTGATAGGCTTCAAACTTATAGATGAGTAGCGGGTCTTTCTGTTCGTGTACCGCTAATTGCACTGATTGTTTGAGTTCGTCCATACGGCGGAGATGCGTTTTCCACTCCTCGTCGATGATGCCAAGCGTAATATTCTTCTCGAAATCGCTTACAAGTTTCTTACCTTGGGTTTCGTACGCCTCTTTGAGGTCGGTTACGATGTTGAGCATCTTTTCGCCATCGGTGAAAGGCACGACGATGCGCTCGTAAGTATTATTAGGATTTTCGTATACGTCTTTAATCACTGGGAAGGCTTGAGCGGCACTGCGTTCTGCTTTTTCCTGATAGTGTTTGAGCGCTTCGTGATACAAGGTAAAAGTAAGGTCGTTTGGTGATTGTTTAGCAAATTCGGCTTCTGAAATTTGTGTTTTCAGTGAGAAATATTTGATGAGCTCGAAAGTGAAATTCTTGTAGTTATTACCACCTTTGTTGCTCTCTACTATATTCTCGCAAGTATCAAATATCATATTTGCCAAATCCACTTTTAGGCGTTCACCTTCAAGAGCGTGGCGACGGCGTTTATAAATTTGTTTGCGTTGTGCGTTCATCACGTCGTCGTACTCTAACAGACGTTTACGCATACCGAAGTTGTTTTCTTCTACCTTTTTCTGAGCTGCCTCGATGCGTTTGGTCATCATAGAGTGTTGAATTACATCACCTTCTTTATGACCTAAGCTGTCCATTAGTCGGGCGATACGTTCAGAACCGAAGAGGCGCATTAGGTTATCTTCGAGAGAAACGAAGAAGAGTGAGCTACCAGGGTCACCTTGACGACCAGAACGACCGCGTAACTGACGATCGACACGGCGAGAGTCGTGACGTTCAGTACCTATAATCGCCAAACCTCCTGCAGCTTTTACTTCAGGGGTTAACTTGATATCGGTACCACGTCCCGCCATATTGGTTGCGATGGTTACCACACCACTATGTCCGGCTTCGGCTACAATTTCAGCTTCTTTTTTATGTAATTTCGCGTTCAACACATTGTGTTTCACCTTGCGCATTGTAAGCATACGGCTGAGGAGTTCGGATACTTCCACAGAAGTAGTACCTATCAACACAGGGCGACCGGCTTCGGATAGTTTTACTACCTCATCGATTACGGCGTTGTATTTCTCGCGTTTGGTTTTATAGATAAGATCGTTGTGGTCTTTACGAGCAATAGGACGGTTGGTAGGGATTTCCATTACATCAAGTTTATAGATTTCCCAGAACTCACCCGCTTCGGTGATAGCAGTACCCGTCATACCTGCTAACTTGCTATACATACGGAAGTAGTTTTGCAAGGTAATAGTTGCATAGGTTTGGGTAGCAGCCTCAATTTTCACATTCTCTTTGGCTTCAATTGCTTGGTGCAAACCATCGGAATAACGACGACCGTCCATAATACGACCTGTTTGTTCATCGACGATGAGCACTTTGTTATCAATTACTACATACTCTACATCTTTTTCAAAGAGGGTGTAGGCTTTGAGCAATTGGTTAAGGGTGTGAATGCGTTCGCTTTTTACGCTAAAATCTTGGAATAATTTATCTTTTAGTTTAGCTTCTTCTTCAATAGGAAGACCTTGGTTCTCGATATTGGCAATTTCTACCCCAATATCAGGTAAAACAAAGAAATCTTTATCACCATCGTAGGCAATATCAGCAAACCCTTTATCGGTAAGCTCGATTTGGTTGTTTTTCTCATCAATCACGAAATACAATTCGGCATCTACCTTTGGCATTTCGCGATTGTTATCCTGCATATAGTAATTTTCAGTTTTTTGGAGCAGTTGTTTTACCCCTTCTTCGCTGAGGAACTTGATGAGTGCTTTGTTTTTAGGCAAACCGCGATACACGCGCAAGAGTTGGAATCCCCCTTCTTTGGTATCCCCTTCGGCAATGAGTTTGCGGGCATCGGCTAATACTTTGGTGAGGTAAGTACGCTGTTTGTTTACCAAATTTTCAACTAAAGGTTTCAGTTCGTTGAACTCGTGCAATTCGCCTTTAGGGGTAGGACCTGAGATGATGAGCGGTGTACGAGCATCGTCTATCAATACAGAGTCGACCTCATCGACAATCGCATAGTTGTGAGCGCGTTGCACCAAATCTTCGGGAGTGTGCGCCATATTGTCGCGGAGGTAGTCGAAACCAAATTCGTTGTTAGTTCCGTAGGTAATATCGGCGTTGTAGGCGCGGCGACGCGCTTCGGAGTTAGGTTGGTGGTTGTCGATACAATCCACACGCAAACCGTGGAACTCAAATAAAGGTCCCATCCAGGCACTATCTCGGCGTGCCAAATAGTCGTTCACGGTTACGAGGTGTACCCCATTCCCCGTTAGGGCATTGAGGTAGACTGGCAAAGTAGCCACAAGGGTTTTACCTTCCCCTGTTTGCATTTCGGCAATCTTGCCTTGGTGAAGGGCAATACCTCCAATGAGCTGTACATCGTAGTGTACCATATCCCAAGTAACATCTTTACCAGCGGCGTCCCAGTGGTTTTTCCACACGGCTTTATCACCCTCAATCGTTACATAATCGTGGGTAGCCGATAGTTCGCGGTCGTGTTCGGTGGCTGTTACGGTAATTGTTTCGTTATTAGCAAAACGACGGGTAGTTTCCTTCATAGTAGCGAAGGCTTCGGGAAGAATTTCGTTCAATACCTTTTCAGATACTTGATAGGCTTCGCCGTTGAGTTTATCTACTTCAGCGTAGAGGTCTTCTTTAGCGTCGATATCGTCGGTAGCGTTTGCTTGGGCTTCGAGTTCGGCTATTTTAGTATCGAACTCGGCGCGAGCGTCTTTTATTCTTTGTTTGAACTCAATAGTTTTTGCACGCAACTCATCATTAGAGATATTTTCTAACTGAGAGGCGTAAGTTTTTATTTTTTCAACGATAGGTTGGATAGCTTTTAGGTCGTTTTTGGCTTTGTCGCCAACGAAAATTTTAATAAGGGAATTGATAATGCTCATTATAATGATTAATGATTAATGATTAACGATTAACTTTGCCAAAGATCGTAGCACGAGTCGTAGCACGACAAGCAGTTAGTTGTAGCACGACAGGCAATTTAAAACTTTGGTAAAGGTGACCCTACAAGTTTGTCAATAAATATACCAAAAGGTGAAAACTGACAATTTGTCACTATATTCATTTGCTAATCTGCTACTTTGCTGATTTGCAAATTAAAAAAAGTCTCCTCAGAGAGACTTTTTATTTTTGTTTTTAATATTCATCTTCATTCCATAGGTAATCTTCCTCCGACGGGTAATCAGGCCAGATTTCGTCGATAGATTCATACATATCACCTTCGTCTTCTATTTCTTGAAGGTTTTCCACCACTTCCATAGGAGCGCCTGTACGGATAGCATAATCGATAAGCTCGTCTTTAGTAGCAGGCCAAGGAGCATCACTTAAATAAGATGCAAGTTCTAACGTCCAATACATAAACTAATAGAATTTTATAAATTTTGCGCAAAAGTAATACTTTTTATTTATTATACAAAATAATTTGCTAATTTGTCACGGCGTGTATAGCCTTTCTTCATTTTGTGCTACTCACAAAATATTAGAGCAGGTTCTTTCAGATATACATTTAGCACTACCGAATCTTTCTCTTTCATCTTTATATTATTTATATACACACCTTTATACCCTGAAAAAGTAGTGACTTGCACATCGTATTTTCTATTAGGAAGAAGATAAAAATTTTCTTTATAATTTGAAATAATAGGCACTCCATTAATATGTAAATACAAATTACTAGTTGACAAAGAGCCGTCTCCTTCAAAAATTTTAATATTTAAAATACTTTTAACCGACGCCCTTTTACTTTTATAATAAGACAATGAGTAATCATCGCCTTTCTTGCCAATTTTCTCTTGATAAGGATCTATTTGCCTTTTCATAGAATTGCAACTACTAAGAAATATTAGAAGACTAATTACAAAGATTGTTAGGATTTGCTTCACGTTCATATTTTGCTATTTTAATTATTTCTTCTTTCTCTTCTTCAGATAGTTTTTGATATTCTACTGTTCTTTCTAATTTACTAATTTGCTAATTTGTTAACTTTTTCATTATTCTTAAGAGTCTTAGATATCACATTATAAGGACCGGTGATAATCTCTTCATCTTTAGCTACACCTGAAAGGATTTCGATATTCACATTGTCTTGAATGCCAGTAGTTACCGCACGGAGTTCGGCTTTACCGTCTTTGAGCACAAACACCGCTTCCTGCTTTTTGTCGGCTTCTTCCTTAGGGGTTTTAGGGTCGATTTCAGATTTCTTTTTTACAATAATGGCACTGATAGGTACTGCAACTGCGTCTTTTTTGGTTTGGGTGATAATATCTACCGTTGCGGTCATACCTGGACGGAAGGGCGAATAGCCAACCGGTTTGCTTTCTGAGAGGTCTTTATACGATGCTTCTTCGATGTGTATCTTGACTTTGAAGTTCGTTACTTGGTCTGCGCTGGTGGTGGTATTGGCGGTATTGGCGATATTGGTAACGGTACCTTTGAACACGCGTTTTAGGTAAGCATCTACTTCGACATTCACTGAGTCGCCTACACTTATTTTTACGATATCGTTCTCGTTTACATCTACTTCTACTTCCATATTATGAAGATTTGCCACACGCATAATCTCAGTACCCGTCATTTGCATTGTACCTACTACGCGCTCGCCTAACTCTACGCTGAGCTTAGAAATGGTGCCATCGGTAGGTGAATAAATAATTGTTTTTTTGAGGTTGTCTTGGGCTTCGGAAACACTTGCCATTGCACTCTGTACATTAAAACGAGCTGACTCGCGAGAGGCTTTGGCTACCTCGTAGGCTGAAACAGCTTTATCCCAATCGGATTTTGAGATTACGCCCTTATCGAACAACACTTTGTTGCGCTTATAGCTCTCTTCGGCTTCTTTGAGGGTAGCGCTGGACTGTTGTAAGCTGGCGCGTACGGTTTCTAAACTTGCAGCACTACGCTTCACTACCGATTGGTAAATATCGGGGTTGATGCGCACCAAAAGGTCGCCTTTTTTTACCATTTGCCCTTCTTTTACAGGGAGTTCTATAATTTCGCCTGATACTTCCGACGATATCTTGATTTCCAATTCGGGTTGTATTTTTCCTGTAGCCGACACTTTTTGGATGATTGTTGTAGGAATTACTTTTTGAGTTTCGACGTTTATGGCAGAATTTTCTTCGCCAAACCAACCTGCTTTTTTACCAATAATCAAAATGATAATTAGCAATATAACGGCTAAAATAATGAGAACGGTTTTTCTTTTCATAATAATGAAGTTGTTTTCAGGTGCAAAAGTATAAAACAATTAGTAAATTAGCAAATTTGAAAATGAGAAAATGAGAGAATGAGAAAATGAGAAAATGAGAAAATGAGAGAATTAACAGATTAGAAAATGGGGTAAATGCCAATAATACCACCAAGGGGAATGGACGGGTCGGACAGGTCAGAGGAGGGGTTGTAGTATTCGGAAAGAAACGGAGAAATTCAAAAGAAGGTTAAGAGGAGTTTTGATAAAAAAAGGGTGTGAGGAGGGTGGGGTTAGCTTATAGAGAGCTTATAGGAAGCTTATACGAATCTTGGA
>ERZ773010.1213-NODE-1213-length-16428-cov-5.040982_pt1 | contig 16428 bp, 17 predicted proteins | sample MGYA00580842_ERZ773010 | MGnify/ENA primary metagenome ERZ773010 (study PRJEB29015, sample SAMEA2737982) | human oral metagenome | biome: human oral; feature: human-associated habitat; material: dental | place: China | collected 2107 ...
CATGACATTTAGAACCTCTTCCATTTTGAGTTTGGTAGAAAGATTTTTTATTTTCTGCTCAGAAACAGCATCTAAACTCTGCCCTGCGAAAGATGTTTTTGGTTCTATATAAGACTGATTTTCTGTCACTTCTTGATTTACAATATCTGTTTGAGGTTCTGTATTTTGCTCTTGATTTAGAGTGGAAACATTTTCATTCTGAACCATCTGAGGATTTTGTATCACTTCTACATTTTTATTTTTGAAATTCACAAAAAACGAAATCCCAAAAACCACCGCTATCGCAGCCGCAGAAGCCCACACTGGGTTTATTTTAAATCTTTTCACAGGTCGTTTTTCTACCCTTACCGTTTTATCCAAAACTTTTTCCTGCATTTCCTCGAAAAAGTTTTCTGGCAGTTCAGGCGTTTTTCGTTCCCATTTTTCTATATCTATTTTTTTCATTTTTAAAATTCTTCGCTATGGTCTAAAATATACTGTTCTATTTTGCTTTTCGCGTAGTGATAGTTGGTTTTCAGCGTACTTACGGACATATCCAAAATCTTGCTAATCTCCTCATATGGCAGGTCATCATAATACCTCAGCGTAAAAACTATCCTCTGTTTTTCTGGTAGTTTTTGTATCGCATCTTGTAGTAAAAGCTCTATTTCATCTGCATTTCTCCCGCTATTTTCTGCTTTTTGATTTTCTAGATAAACATCTGCATCCTGCTCTGTTTTCTGCATTTTTTTCACCTTATTCAGATATTGCAAAGCCTCGTTAGATGCTATCCTGTAGAGCCATGTGTAGAGCTGGCTGTCTTTCTTGAATTGCGAAAAATTCTGATAGACTTTGATAAAAGTTTCCTGCAAAACATCCTTTGCGGCATCTTCATCATTGACCAGCCTACGAATATGCCAATACAACCGACTCTGATATGCATCCATCATCATACGAAGTCCTTTTTCTTGACTTTCAGGACTTTGCATGAGAAGGATAATATCTTCATCTTTTACCTTCATTGGTTTTCTATTTGTTTGATGATTTTTTTTGCGAAAGGTTAAATCTAAATTAAAAAAATTTAAATATAACTGATAGTTATAACAACGAAAAAATGTCCAAAAGATATACTCTTTCAGACACTATTATTTTATTTTCAGAAGACAGATTATCTTTTAGCTCTTGCTTCGCTAACTGTCAATCTTTTTCTTCCTTTTGCTCTTCTTGCAGCTAAAACTCTTCTACCATTAGGTGTAGACATTCTTTCTCTAAACCCATGTTTGTTTCTTCTCTTTCTTTCTGATGGTTGGAATGTTCTTTTCATTTTATATACTTTTTCTTGTAAGAGGTAGCATTACTGCTCCATTACTTTTTAAACTTAAAATTATTCTCCCTTTTGAGAGTGCAAAGATAATTATTTTTTTCTACTAAGCAAGAAGATTTTTATTTTATTTTATGAAAATTTTCCATGACAAAGATAAAGAGCGTTTTATGATGATAATTCAAGGAAATTGTTTTTAACAATCGTCCGTTTTATTTTGTACAAATTTAAATAAAATCAAGAAAAAACACGAGACAGAAACACGAATAAAATCATTATATAAGCTACAAAAATCAGTACATTTAAAAAACAAAACATCAATACAATAGAGATAAATAGCATTGATAAAGAAAACCAGAATATACACTGATTTACTATTGTATTTATACACGAAGAATGAATTTACTGCATAAGGAAAACCCATTAACACGAAAATAAATAAGAAAAGACTTATCCAATAAGAAAATTCGGCAATGTTCTCTTCCCCATACACAGCAGTATATAAATGAAAAAAATCACAAATCACATAGATGATATATGACACTATGATCTGAGCGAAAAAAAATTTATAGTTTTTACACATTAATTGCTTTTCTAATTTCATCATTCATTAATTGACATATTTTAGCGTTCCACAATATTACTAGCTGTATTACTCAACGGCAAGAAAATAGATTTTGGTTTCATTTTTATTGTTTTTCTAAACTAAATAACTTAAAAACAAATATACAAAAGGATTTAGAAAGTTAAAATCTTTATACAAGAATAAACTTTAACTTGTCTATAATTCGTTGGTTGTTAAAAATTATATAGATATATTTGTAAAATATTTCAGTTTATGTTTAGTAAAGAGGCTTTGTCAGAGATAGAAAATCTGATTTCAGTAAAAGAAAAAATAGTAATCGTTACCCATTACAATCCTGATGGAGATGCCATTGGGAGTAGTCTTGGGCTTAAGCATTTCCTTAGGAATAGAGGCGTAGAGGCGGAAATCATCGTTCCTAACGACTTCCCAAAGTTCCTAAAATGGATGCCCGAAGCCAAAAAAATAACCATCGCAGAGTATAAAAAAAGAAAAGCCATAGAGCTGATAGAGGCGGCGGATGTGGTATTTTGTTTGGATTTTAATACTTATACGAGGATAGGAATGGTAGGCGACTGGGTAAGCAATTCCAAAGCCGTTAAAATCCTGATAGACCACCACCAGCAGCCTGGTGAGTTTGATTTTGTCTATTCTGATACGAATATTCCTGCTACTTCGCAGATGGTTTATCATTTTATAGAAGCGTTGGGACAGGAAAATTTGGTAGATGAAAACACCGCAAAATGCTTATATACAGGGATAATGACCGATACAGGAGGCTTTCGGTACCGTTCCACAAGTGCGACTACTCACAGAATTATCGCGAATTTAATAGAAAAAGGTGCAAATCCTGCCGAGATTAGTTCTAACACTTGGGATAATAATACAGTGAGCCGACTCAAACTGCTTTCCTTGATTTTAGGGCGAGTGGAATTGGTTAAAGATAATGAAATAGCTGTTCTTTGGCTGAAACGAACTGAATTGCAAGAATTTGGCTTTGAAAAGGGAGATACTGATGGTTTTGTAAACTATGGGCTGAGCCTCGCTGGTGTGAAGGTTTCGGCTTTCTTTATGGAAGACCTTTATGAAGATTTTATCAAAATATCTTTCCGTTCCAAAGAAGATGTGGATGTCAATCAGTTCGCAAGGAAATATTTCAACGGTGGCGGACATATCAACGCTGCTGGAGGAAAATATTTTAAAAGCATAGAAGAGACCATAGAAGATTTCAAAGAAATCGCTGAAAATAAAGGTTTTTAAACTTTTATTTATCTAATTAGGTTACCATCCGCCGCTGGCTCCACCACCGCCGAATGTACCACCGCCACCAAAACCGCCGAAGCCACCGCCAGAACTTCCCCCACCAGAAGATGGGAAACCCCAAAATGTCCCAGGGAAACTGCTTCGCCCCCTGCGGGAAATAATAACATCATCAAAACTATTATATCCGCCGCCTCGTCCGCCACCTTTGTCACCATATTTGATTAAAATTATCATTATTACAATAAAAGCAACAAAAATCAAAACAGCCACCATTGCGAAGCCTCCTTCTTCTTCCTTTTTCTGTGGTTTAAATTTCCCCTGTGTAGCTTCCATCAGGGCGTTTACCCCTTCATCTATCCCCTCATACCATTTCCCTTGTTTAAATTTGGGAATGATAAGATAATCTATAATCTGCCCAGCAACAGAGGCTGTCAGGTATTTTTCCACAGCTCTCCCCTGCTGTATAGAAATTTGTCTGTCTTCAGTAGCAATCAGAAAAACAACTCCATTGTCCACCCCCTTTTTTCCAATTCCCCAAGTCTGCCCAAATCTAGTAGCGAGAAAGTTAATATCCTCCCCCTTTGTAGAAGGAATGATAACCACCTCTATTTCTGTAGATGTGCTATCCTCAAATTTTATCAGTTTCTGGTTCAGCAGTTCCTTTTCCTTCGAAGAAAGAAGTCCCGCCTCGTCATACACAGGATAAAGCACTTTTGGCTTCTCAGGAATAGTATACTGAGCTGAAAGCCAGCCTCCTATACTAATAAATAAAACCCATATGAAATTTCTAAGAAAATGTAATATCATCTGGTAATTCATTTGGGTTTTCCTCACCGACAGGAAAATACTTTTTCAGTTCTATTCCTGTCGCTAAAATTCCATTTTTCAATCCTTGCAAATAGTTACCTTTCGCAAAATCCGCCACCATCTCGGCATGTATTTTATCCCAAAAACTCTGGCATACTTTCTCATGGATACCTTTATCTCCTATGATGCTTAGATATTTTTGGTCAAAATTAACATGAAAAAGGACAGCATTTCTATCCTTGGTTTCATGCATTTGCAACTTTTCAAAAACCTCCCATGCCACACGCTCATTCTCCTGCTCTGTGGAAGAATCTATATGCACACGAATCTCTCCTGTGGAGTGGTTCTCCGCAGTTTTTATAGCTTCCACCAAAGCCGAAACATCAGTGTCTGAGAGATGGTTCATCTTTTTTAGTCTTTAAATACCTCTGGCGCTTTAGAAGCTCCTTCGTCAGCTTTGAAATATGGTTTTGCTTTAAATTTAGAAAACATCGCAACTATCAGACTTGTAGGGAAAGTCTCTACTTTATTATTAAATGCTGTTACAGCGTCGTTATAATAAACAGTTTCCGTTCTGATGCTGTTCTCTATGGCGATATATTCTCTTTGGAAGTTGATATACTGCTGGTCTGCTTTTAGGTCTGGATACTGCTCTGCTACCATCATCAATCTACCCAATGAGCTGCTCAGTTCCCCTTGTGCTTTCTGGAACTTCGCCATATCTTCTTCCGTCATATTGGTAGGGTCTATAGTAATTTGGGTAGCTTTAGACCTTGCCTCTACTACTTTAGTTAAAGTTTCCTGCTCGAATTTCGCATAAGATTTTACTGTATTTTGTAGATTTGGAATCAGGTTCGCTCTTTTTTGATAAACTGTCTCTACATTAGACCATTTATTGAGAACATTATTATTCTCTTGGACTAGACCATTGTACTTTCCTACTCCCCAAAATCCTATCACAGCAACAAGCACAATGATGACGATAAGTCCCACTAATCCTATTCCAAAACACCCTTTGTTATTCATTGTTTTTCTTACTTTATTTGGTTAAACAGATATCAAAGTTACAAAAAAAATTATAATATCATATATATGACCTGATTTTCTGTAAAATAATTTCAGTCACATTAGGTTGAGAATTTACAAAATCCCTTGCTTTTTCAGCCATTTCGTGCAGAAGCGCTTTATCTTTTAATAATTTTACAATAAATTCTGAAGCCTCCTTTTCGCTTTCAAAAGATTTCCCTCCATTGGCGCTGATGAGGTTGTCCGCTTCTGGATTTTTTTTGTAATGATTCCCAAATATCACAGGCACACCGAAAGTAGCCGCCTCTAAAATATTATGCAGTCCCTTATCATGAAAACCGCCTCCCACAAACGCCAAATCAGCATATGAATAAATTTTAGAAAGAAGCCCTATGCTGTCTATTATCAGGATTTTAGCTGATTTTTCTTGTGCGTTTTTGGTTTTCCATTCAGAATATTTCAAAACTTGTTTCTCGTTCTGAAACTCAATATTTCGCTTAATATCATGCGGCGCGATGATGATTTTAGCCTCTATTTTATCAGCGATTTCATCAGCAATTTTTTCTTCTGATTTCCAAGAACTTCCAAAAACTACAAGCGGCTTATCTCCTTTGAATTCTTGGATAAATTCCACAGAATTATCCCGATGTTGTATCTGTTTTACTCGGTCAAAACGGGTATCTCCAGAAATGGAAGACTGCACCAAACCTATATTTTTGGCAAGCTGCTCCGAGCGTGGCGTCTGATGAAAAAACCAATCCACATTTTTTTTCAGTTCGTTTACGAACCACTTCCCATAAGGTTTAAAAAAAATCTGCTTTTCATAAAACAACGCCGAAACCACAAAAATCTTCGTTCCCTTTCTGTGCAGTTCACGAAGAAGATGATACCAAAAATCGTATTTTACGGTAAAGAAAATTTTGGTATCAAACTGGGAAATAAACTCCTGAATTGTAGATTTTTTATCAAACGGAAGATAGCACACTGCATCAGCGATATGCTGTTTTTTGACTATATTTTCGTAGCCAGACGGAGAAAAAAAGGTTACTAAAATTTTATAGTCTGGATATTCTTCTTTTAGGTTTTCTAAGACAGGAAGCCCCTGCTCATACTCGCCCAAACTTGCCGAGTGCATCCATATCACTTTCTGATTTTTCAGCTTTTCCTGAACTATTTTCAGGCTTTCTTTTCGTCCATCCACTCCTTTTTTGGCTTTTTCATTAAACCACGAAAAAACTTTTAATCCAAAAGAAAGCAGACAAATAAAAAGGTTATAAAAAATCATTTCTTATGGGTTTGGGCAAATTCTTTTCACAAATCTCAGTTTGTGCGTGTGTTTGTTTTGGTCTTTATTAAAAATCCCTATGCAATCCAGATCATCTATTCGCACTTTTCCGTGGGCGTGGATGATTTTCTGATTTTCCAGCATGATTCCCACATGAATAATTCTACCTTCTTCATTCTCAAAAAAGGCTAAATCCCCAGCTTCAGCTTCTTCAACAAAATCCAAAACCTCTCCCACCTCAGCCTGTTGATATGCATCACGCGGAAGCTGGATACCATTCACTTTATAAACAATTTGGGTAAAACCACTGCAGTCTATCCCAAAAAAACTTCTTCCGCCCCACAGATAGGGAACATTCAGGAATTCTAAGGCTGTTTTTTTTAGGTTTTCTTTATCAAAGTTATTCTTCGTATCTTCTTGATTATCAGTTTCGATTTCAGAACCTATGGAGAGGAGCGTTTTTTCTCCATTATGCTGATAATTTATAAAATTCTCTGTGACAGTTTTTGTTTTTCTTTTGATAAAATCAGCATCAGAAATCGGTGAAACCTGCTTGGTATCTACCCAACCTTCATATCCATCAAAATGAATTTTTATCTTCGTCCAGTTTTTATCCACTTCTAAAATATCACAACTCTCCCCAAACAAAAGCTGAGTCACGATTTCGGCTCTATCCAAATTTTCCGCCCTCACAGGAACTACTGACACACTGGCAATGGCTTTCATTATCATAATCATTTATTTATCACTAAACTCAACTTTTCTAAAAATATTATTTCTTTCTAATGAGATTTATTCCATCTCGCAAAGGTAGTATAAGATTTTCAAAATCACCATCTTTGGAGACTATTTCGTTTAGTTCTTTTATTTTTTTGGTCATTTTGCTCTTTGGATTTTCCTCTAAAACTTTGCCATACCAAAGAACATTATCAAACAGCACCACTCCGCCGCTTCTGAGTCTAGGTTTTATCAAATTGAGATAATCTACATACGCCGCCTTGTTCCCATCTATAAAAACCAAATCATACATTTCATCCGTGTTTTGGAGAAATTCCCTTCCGTCTTGAAGGCAGAAATTTATTTTCTCTGCAAAATCACTTTCTGCAAAATATTTCTTCGGCAAATAGGACAATTCCTCATTGATATCCAGCGTCGTAATTTTTCCATTCTCAGCCAGTCCCTCAGCCAGACAAAGTGTGGCATAACCTGTAAAAGTCCCTATTTCTAAAATATTTTTAGGCGACAAAAGTTTAGAAATAATCGCCAAAAAACGCCCCTGCTGTTTCCCTGAAATCATATGTGACTGCTCTGTCACACGATAAGTTTCCTCTCTCAATCTTGCCAAAATTTCTGGTTCCTGAGAGCAGTATTTCTCCAAATGATCATCCATTTCTGGACTTAATTCACTAAAAAAACTCATGCATCAAATTTTCTCCAAAAGTAAAGATTTTAAAATAAAAAAAGCCTTAATAGAAACACTATTAAAGCTTTTTTTAATTGTTTTTTGTTAAATTCTATTTTTTCACAGGAGCTATATCCATCAACTTCATGAACTCATCAAGCTTAGGCATGATGATGATTTCCGTTCTACGGTTTTCCGCTCTGCCAGAAACACTCATGTTCGTAGTTTTAGGGTTGTATTCGCTTCGTCCTCCCGCAGTAATTCTCGATGGGTCTACCCCAAACTGTGTTTGCAGTATTTTGGCAACCGCTGTAGCTCTCAGCGCTGATAAATCCCAGTTATCTTTTGGAAGATTAGATGAGTTTAAAGGAACATTATCCGTATTTCCTTCTATCAACACAGAATATTTATCATAATCATTGATAACTTTTGCTACTTTGCCCAAAACTTCTTGCGCAGCAGGAAGAACATTGTAATCTCCTGATTTATAAAGCATTTTATCAGAAAGTGAAATCATCACAACTCCTTTCAATACTTTTACCTGAACATCTTGGTCTGCTACATTATCCAAAGAACGCTTCAACTTGTTAGATAGAGCCAAGTTCAAGCTGTCATTCTTCGCATTTGTAGAAATAAGCTGCTTGATGTAAGCATTAGAAGCATTAATTTCTCCCACCAATTTGTCAATATTTGCAGAAGACTTTCCAGTATTAGAAAGACACGCATCCAATGAGGATTTAAGAGCATCATGCTGACTTTTCAGAAGGTTGTTTTCACTTAATAATGCCGAATTTTGGGCTTTCAAATCCTGAATTTCTCTTTGGCGTTCCGCCACATTTTCTATTGCCTGCTTGTAGTTGAGATTCAGGGCGTCATATTCCTTTTTACTCACACAAGAAACTGCCATAAGAGCCACTGCACCAATGGCAAACATTTTCATTAATTTCATATCTTTAAAACAAATTTAGTTATTAACTCTGTAAATCAAATTCAAAATTAAGAATTTTAGATTAAATCCTTTTATTTTTAATAAAAATTTTAACAGCAATTTTCAAGCCAACAACGCTCATTTTCTTTTATTAAACTTATTATCAACACAATACACCAATGATGTTTATTTAGAAAAATAATTTTATTTTTGCCTAATGCTTTCTCCTGAAAATTTTTTGAAAGAACTTCATCTTCTTCTTCCGTTTCCAGAACAAAAGAGTTTTCTTTTGGCGGTAAGTGGCGGAGTAGATTCCATGGCGCTTTTGGAGCTTTTTAGATTTCATAAGGAAAATTTTGATTTTTCTTTCGAAGTTGCCCACATCAATTACGGATTGCGGGGAGCAGATTCTGATGCCGACCAAAACTTGGTAGAGCATTTCTGTTCTGCACATAACATTCCTTTTCATCTTTATAAAGTAACTGAAAAAGACAATAAACCAAAAAACTCTATTCAGCTGTGGGCTAGAGATTTGCGCTACAATTTCTTTTCAGAAATTATGCAGAAGGAGAACATAGACTTCCTAGCGACTGCACACCATCTAAACGACCAGCTGGAAACCTTTTTTATCAATCTTTCGCGAGGCAGCGGAATAAACGGGCTGTGCGGGATTCCTGCCAAAGAAAATAATATTCTCCGCCCTTTGCTGGGCTTTACAAAAGAAGAAATCTATGCTTTTGCAGAAGAAAACGGCATTCCTTTCCGAGAAGATGTTTCAAATCAAAAAAATGATTATTTAAGAAACAAAATCAGGAATATAATAACTCCTAATTTACTGAATATCAACTCTGATTTTCTTCAAGATTTTTCTAAAAGCATTCTGATTTTGAAAGAAACCAAGGATTTCATTCAACAGCAAACGGATGAAATTTTATCCAAAATCACCATTAAAAATAGTTCTGATGAAAGGATTTTGGAAAGAGAAAAACTCTCTCAGGAAACAGAATTTGCACAATTTGAAATTCTCAGAAAATTCGGTTTTGATAAACGAAAAGAAATCAAAAAAATATTCACAGCAGAAACAGGAAAAACCTTCCAATCAGAAGAAAATATTTTGTTAATCAATAGAAATCAACTGATAATCAAGAAAAGAGAGTTAAATACTGACAATGAAGAAGTTATACTTAATGAAGAGGCGCAAATTGATTTAAGCCAATGGACAGAAAACAACGCCGATGCTCATCCATATTTTTGGATTTTTGATAAAGATAAACTGCATTTTCCTCTGAAAATAAGGAGAAAGCAGGATGGCGATTTCTTCTATCCAAAAGGCTTTAACGGAAAAAAGAAAATCTCAAAATTTTTTAAAGATGAAAAAATTTCTATTTTCGCAAAATCAAAAATATGGCTTCTATGTGATGCCGAAAACAGGGTAATGGGCATCCTTCCAATGAGGCAAGACAGGAGGTTTCTGCCCGATGAAGAAACGAAAAATACTATTAAGATAAAACTAAAATGAAGTTACTACAAAAACTATTTGTTCTAATATTTGCATTCCTATCAATAGGAATTTCCGCACAGGTAAAAGACCCAGTGAAATTCCAGCTGAAAATCAACGAATTAAAAAACAATGAATACGAAGCTGTTCTAACGGCTGATTTAGAAAAAAACTGGCATATTTATTCTAAGGACATTCCAGAAGATAGCGGAATTCCTACTGAAATGAGGGTTTCAGGGAAAAATATTGAATTGATTGGAAAAGTAACGGAAGCTGGAAAAAAAGAAGATGAATTTTCCGAGGCTTTCGGAGTAAGGATTGTATATTACTCTAATTCAGTCGCTTTTAAACAAAAATTCAAGTTAAAAAATTCTGCTCAGCCTTCCAATGTAATCGCAGAAATTACATATCAAACCTGCGATGACAGAGTTTGTCTAGCGCCAAACACCTTAGAATTTGAACAGAACATCGCCGGCAAAAATTCAGAATCCGCCGAAATTCCTTCGCAGGAAGCAATCAAAGAAGAAAACACTGCTGTTTCTACATCTACAAATGAAACCAAAAGTATTGAAAATAGCATTAAAGTAGAAAGCCTTGATGCCAAAAATCCGCTTACAGACTGTGGTTTTTCCGCACAAGAGGAAAGTTCGGATGATTTTTGGATTTTTATATTAGGTTTTATCGGCGGACTTCTTGCGCTTCTTACTCCATGCGTTTTTCCGATGATTCCTCTCACGGTTTCTTTCTTTACAAAAGGAACTGACAACAAGACCAAAGGCAAACGGGATGCCCTGCTGTATGGTTTCTTTATTTTTGTGATTTTTGTAGCACTAAGCCTTCCTTTTCATATTATTGATGGGGTTTCGGGAAATATTTTTAACGAAATATCTACTAATATTTGGTTAAACTTATTCTTCTTTGTTGTTTTTCTGTTTTTTGCATTAAGTTTCTTCGGGTATTATGAAATCACTCTCCCAAGCTGGATTGCAAACAAATCTTCCAAAGCAGAGCAGGCTGGCGGACTGGTCGGAATTTTCTTCATGGCTTTGACTTTGGTTATTGTATCTTTTTCCTGCACAGGCCCTATCTTGGGAAGCCTTTTGGGAAACGTAGTTACCGGAGCTAGTGATGTGGCACTATTACTCACTTATGCATTGGCCGGCTTTGGATTGGCGTGGGCGGTTATTTTTGGGTTATTGGCTCTTTTTCCTCAGGCTTTACAAGCCTTGCCTAAATCAGGTGCTTGGATGAACACTATAAAGGTTGTTTTAGGCTTTATAGAACTAGCTCTGGCACTTAAATTTTTATCAAAAGCCGACCTTGTTTCCAAAACTTTTTTACTAAAAAGAGAGCTTTTCATTGGAATATGGATATTGATAACTATTGGGCTTACCCTTTATCTGTTCGGAAAAATAAGATTTCCTCATGATAATAAAAATGAAAAAATATCTACTCCGAGAAAAATATTCGGAATTGCAGGAATAGGTCTTTTAATCTATTTAATACAAGGTCTGTTTCCAAGCGAAAGACCTAAATTAAAATTATTAAGCGGTATTCTTCCTCCAATAAATGTAAGTTATCTACATAATGAGAAAGATGGTTTTCTGGGAATACATCCTATTCATGATTATTTTGAGGCGATAGAAACTGCTCAGAAAGAAAACAAACCTGTCTTGATAGACTTTACGGGATATGGCTGTGAAAACTGCCGAAAAATGGAAGAATTTGTATGGACAGAACCAGATATTTTAGAACTTCTCCAAAATGAAGTGATTTTAGCTTCTGTTTATATTGATGACAAAGAACTTCTCCCAGAAAACGAACAAACCAGCATAGATATGGGCGCCGGACAGAAAAAGAAAATTAAAACCATCGGTGACAAATGGAGCATGTTCCAGCAGGTGAATTTTAACAATAATTCCCAGCCGCATTATGTCCTTGTCACTCCTGATGGGAAAGTAATTAACAAACCCGTATCCGGCTACATGCCGAAAGATGATTTCAAAAAATTCTTAGATTGCGGCATAAACTATTACAAAAATCATAAAAAATGATAATGCTAAAATCTTGGTAAAATAATAAATTTGCACAAAATTTTGATTTATGAAAAATATAGCGATAGCATCTGACCATGCAGGTCATGAAACAAAAGAATTCTTAAAAAGAAAACTAAAAGCAGATTTCAATATGGTGGATTTTGGAGCTTTTTTCAAGGAAAGTGTTGATTATCCAGACTTTGCACATCCTGCCGCTTCTTCCATTGAGAAAGGAGACTGCGAATTAGGAATTTTAATCTGCGGAAGCGGAAATGGAATGCAGATGGCTGCCAACAAACACGATGGAATCCGTGCTGCACTAGCATGGAATACCGAAGTAGCGGCATTGGCAAGACAACATAATGATGCCAATGTAGTAGCCATTCCTGCAAGGTTCGTAAGCAAGGAAGAAGCATTAGAGATAGCGAAAACTTTCCTAAACACTGAATTTGAAGGAGGAAGGCACCAAGCGAGAGTAGATAAAATAAAGCCTTAGACAAAACCCAATCCCCTTCCAGAATATATTTTGAAAGGGGATTTTTTATTTTTAAACAGGAAATTTTGGCATAGAAAATTATTGGCATAAGAATTGTGCAATATATGAGCCCTTTAAATTAAGTATTTTTATAAAGAGGGTAATAATCAACAAATTAAAAAACGACAATTTGTCAGCTATTTTTATAGTATAAATTATGATAGAATTAGAAGATATTTCTTTTGAAAATCTTATGGATGAAGGTTTCAGTGTTATAACCGAAGAAATTCACGATAAAAACGAACAGCCAAACGAAGAGCAAGAGTCTTTTCCTATTTTGCCTGTGAAAAACATGGTGATGTTTCCTAATGTGGTGATTCCCATCACTGCTGGAAGAGGAAAATCTATAAAACTACTGGAAGAGGCTTATAACAACAAAGAATACATAGGTGTCATCTGTCAGAAAAACTCTGATGTAGAAACACCAAAAACTGGTGATTTGAACTCCATAGGGACGATTTCAAGGATTATCAAAATCATCAAACTTCCTAATGGAAATATCACGGCCATCACTCGTGGTGTGCACCGTTTCCGTGTGAAAAACTACATTTCCACAGAGCCGTTTTTCAGAGCTGAAATACAGAAAATGAGAGATTCTTCGCCGAAGAACAAAGAGGAATTTTATGCACTGATAGACAACATCAAAGATTTAGCTGTAAAAATAATAGAGCTAGACCCGAACATTCCTAACGCGGCTAATTTCGCTATTAAAAACATAGATGGAGCAGAAGATTTGCTGAATTTCATCTGCGTGAATGGTAATTTCTCAACAGTAAATAAACAAAAACTGCTGGAAGAAAAAAGCCTTTCCATTCGTGCAAGAAAATGCTATGAACTCCTGCAGGAAGATTTCAAAAAATTGGAATTAAGGAATAAAATCCATCAGAAAACCACCAAAGAATTAGACAAACATCAGCGGGAATATTTTCTAAATCAGCAGATTAAAACCATTCAGGAAGAGCTGGGCGGAGGCACAGAAAACGATATAGAAGAACTGAAAGCCAAAGCAAAAAAAATAAAATGGAGTGAGGAAATAGAAAATCATTTCAATAAGGAAATCAATCGTCTACAAAGACACAATCCGAACTCGCCTGACTACAATGTACAGAGAAATTATCTGGATTTCTTCACAGACCTGCCTTGGGAAAATTATACCAAAGATACTTTTGACCTTCCAAAGGCCGAGGCTGTTCTCAATAGAGACCACTTTGGGCTGGAAGACATCAAGAAAAGAGTTTTGGAACACATGGCTGTCCTTAAACTTAAAAACAATATGAAATCGCCTATTCTATGCCTTGTAGGGCCTCCTGGTGTGGGAAAAACTTCCTTAGGAAAGTCCGTAGCAGATGCTTTGGGAAGAAAATACATTCGCCTTTCTTTGGGCGGTCTGCACGACGAGAGCGAGATACGAGGACACAGAAAAACCTACATTGGTGCCATGGCTGGGCGAATACTCCAATCCATCAAAAAGGCTGGAACTTCTAATCCTGTCATTGTTCTAGATGAAATAGACAAACTCGGCACGGGAACTCACGGAGACCCTTCCTCTGCCCTACTGGAAGTCCTTGACCCTGAACAGAATAACAGCTTTTACGATAATTATTTAGAAATAGGCTATGACTTATCAAAAGTAATGTTCATCGCCACAGCGAACAGCCTTTCTACTATCCAAAGGGCGCTGCTTGACCGAATGGAAATCATCAACCTTTCGGGATATACTTTGGAGGAAAAAGTAGAAATCGCTAAAAGACACCTGCTGAAAAAACAAATTCACGAACACGGGCTATCTGCACAAGAATTAAAATTAGGTTCAAAAGAACTAAAACACATCATAGAAGCCCACACAAGGGAAAGCGGCGTGAGAAGATTAGAGAAAAACTTGGCGGCTATTGCCCGCTGGGTGGCTCTTCAAATCACGATGAACAAAGAATATGACCCTAAAATCAGCATCAAAAAAATTGATGAAATTTTAGGCGTTCCTATGAGCAAAGCCGTTTCTGAAACCACCAATGAAACAGGCGTGGTGACAGGTCTGGCTTGGACAAGTGTGGGAGGAGATATTTTGTTCATTGAGAGTATTTTATCCAATGGAAAAGGAACTCTCAGCATGACAGGGAATCTAGGAACGGTGATGAAAGAAAGTGCTACTTTGGCGTTGGAATACATCAAAGCAAAACACAAGGAACTGGGAATAGACACGGAGGATTTAGAAAGTAAAAACATCCACATCCATGTCCCAGAAGGCGCTACACCGAAAGACGGCCCTTCTGCGGGAATTGCGATGCTTACTTCTATGGTATCCAGCTACACCAACCGAAAAGTAAGACCTCATCTGGCAATGACAGGTGAAATTACCCTGAGAGGAAAAGTTCTTCCTGTGGGAGGAATTAAGGAAAAACTCTTGGCGGCGGTTCGCTCAGGCGTGAAAGAAGTGATTCTCTGCGAGGAAAACAGAAAAGATGTGGAAGACATCAAAGGAGAATATTTCAAGGATTTAAAAATCCATTATGTGAAAACGATGAAAGAAGTAGTAGATTTAGCTTTAGAAAAAAAATAAAGGTATGAAAATTCTAATTGTCAATGGTCCTAATCTAAACCTCCTCGGAACTCGTGAACCTGAAATTTATGGAACAGTTTCTATGGCTGATTTCTTAGAAAATCTAAAGGAAAAATTTCCCGAAGATGAAATTCTATTTTTCCAATCCAATGTAGAAGGAGAAATCATCAACAGGCTGCAAGAAGATGATTACGAGGCTCTTATCATCAATCCTGCTGCCTATACGCATTACTCTTATGCGATTGCGGATTGTCTCAGAAACATTCAAAAACCAAAAATAGAAGTCCACATCAGCAATATCTATGCGAGAGAAGAATTTAGACAAAAATCGGTAACTGCGGCTCATTGCAGTGGTGTCATCTCTGGATTTGGGCTAGATGGCTACAGACTGGCTGTTTTAAGTTTGAAATAAAATTTTTAATTTAACTAAAATCTCCTCATCATTTTGATAAGGAGATTTTTATTGTGAGTGAAAAATACATTTGGAGGATTGCCAATCTCTCTTTTTAATTTTCATCATATATAATTGATAATTTATCTATTAGCCTTTCTATATTATATTATATCCTATTGCATTAATTTCCTCTTTTTTATCTATCCCATGTTCAACAAAATAATTAGACAATCTATCTAATAACTTTTCAAAATCTTCTTTATTTCCTTGTAGACAACACGCTTTTTTCTCTTCAAGAAAAACAATTCCTATTGGTATTGCTGTATATTTTAATATATTTTTATATTCCTCTTTTGTTATTTTAATCTTTGTTATTTTATTCATATACTTTATCTGCCTGTTAATTTTGTGTTTGCTACATATATCAAAAGCAATAATCACTTACCTTAATACACTTGATTTTATGGCTTATTTACCCATTTTTTTGTTTCAGAATAATATATTTTAGCTTCATCAAAACCAATACTAAAATATATTATATAATTAACACTATCTTTTTTCTCATAATATGGACCTTGGTTCATTGGCTCTTTCTCTCCTAATTCTAATACTGTATTCGGTAATCTTTTATTTTTTATTCTAAAATTTTCAATTTTATTTATGAGATACTCACCCTTATTCTCATAAGTTTGATTTTCTTTATATATTAGTAGTAATATTATTAATGAAACCGCCAATACTACTAACAATATTTTATTTACTTTGACTTTGATATAATTCATATGGTGTTATTATTCTTTTACTAAAAAGTTTT
>ERZ773010.1215-NODE-1215-length-16413-cov-18.566634_pt1 | contig 16413 bp, 15 predicted proteins | sample MGYA00580842_ERZ773010 | MGnify/ENA primary metagenome ERZ773010 (study PRJEB29015, sample SAMEA2737982) | human oral metagenome | biome: human oral; feature: human-associated habitat; material: dental | place: China | collected 2107 ...
GCAACACCAACGGCGCGACCATCCCGCGCGAGTCCGACGCGGTCATCTACACCCATGCCGGACCGGAGATCGGGGTGGCTTCCACCAAGGGTTTCACCACCCAGCTCATCGCCTGCTATCTCCTCGGTCTCTACCTGGCGCAGGTGCGGGGCACGAAGTACGCCGACGAGATCGGCGGGGTGTTGAAGGAGCTGGAGCGGATGCCCGAGGAGCTGCAGGAGCTCCTGGACGCCCAGGAAAACGTCCTCAACCTGGCGGCCGAGCTGAAGGATGAGCCCTCGATCCTGTTCCTGGGACGCCACGTCGGCTATCCCGTCGCCCTTGAGGGTGCCCTGAAGCTCAAGGAGCTGGCCTACATCCACGCCGAAGGCTTCGCTGCTGGCGAGTTGAAGCACGGCCCGATCGCCCTGATCAGCGAGGGCCTGCCGATGTTTGTGGTGGTGCCCCCGTACAGCCGGGACCAGCTGCGTGACAAGGTGATCTCCAACATCGCGGAGGTGCGCGCCCGGGGTGCCCGTACCATCGTGCTGGCGGAGGCCAACGATGCCGATGCCCGCGCTCACGCCGATCACTTCATCGAACTGCCGCGGGTGTCCACGCTGCTGCAGCCGCTGCCCGCCATCGTGCCGCTGCAGTTGTTCGCCTGTGAGGTCGCCACCCTCCGCGGCCACGACGTCGATCAGCCCCGTAACCTGGCCAAGTCGGTGACGGTGGAATAACCCAGGGGTGGGCTCATGATCGTCGGCATCGGCACGGACCTGTGCGTCGTCGAGCGGTTCGAGGCGATGCTGAGGCGTCGCCCCGGGGTTGCTGAGCGCCTCCTGACACCTGAGGAACGTGCGCTTCCTGTGCAGTCGCAGGCCGCACGGTTCGCGGCGAAGGAGGCCCTCGCCAAGGCGCTCGGCAGTCCCGGAGGCATGAGCTGGCTGGACGCGGAGGTGGTCAGGTCCGAGGCCGGGGAGCCGTCGTTCGTGGTGACCGGAACTGTTGCCGAGCGACTCGCGGAACTGGGGGTCGCCCGAATCCACCTCAGCGTCTCCCACGACGGCGGATTCGCAAGCGCCACGGTGGTGTGCGAAGCGTGACCGACGTCGTGACGACCAGGGAGATCGCGGCCTGGTGGCCGGTTCCGGGAGCTGCGAGCCACAAGTACACGCGCGGTGTGGTCGGAATCGACGCCGGTTCCCGGCAGTACCCGGGAGCTGCTCTGCTGGCGATCGCAGGTGCGCTCGGTGCCGGGCCCGGGATGGTGCGCTATCTCGGCTCCGCTCCCTGCGACCTCGTGGTGGGACGTTTCCCGAGCGCCGTGCTTGCCGACGGCCAGGTCCAGGCCGTGGTCGTCGGATCGGGCTGGGGAGCTCTGGACGACGCCGCGGCCCGCTTCCAGGAGGCGCTGGAACGACGGGTGCCGCTGGTGATCGACGCGGACGCGTTCAGGCAGCTGCCCACCGACCTGCCCGCCGAGACCCTCCTGACTCCCCACGCGGGTGAACTGGCCCGGCTCCTCGGGGTGGAGCGCGGGGAGATCGAGGCCGACCCGGTGGCCGCCGCGGTCCTCGCCGCCGGACGATTCGACGCGACGGTGCTCCTCAAAGGGGCCATCCAGCCGGTGGCCTCGCCCAACGGTTCCGTGCGGCTGGCGCTGCCCGGCCCCGCATGGACGGCGCAGGCCGGTTCCGGCGACGTGCTGGCCGGGGCCTGCGGCACCCTCCTGGCTGCAGGCTTGCCCGCTGGGCGGGCAGGCCTGATGGCCGCCAGCCTCCAGGCGCTCACCGCGTCGCGTTTCCCCGGGCCGTACCCGCCCGATGTGCAAGCGTCGCGTTTCCCCGAGGTGCTCTGTGGGCTATTGGCTCCCGACCGGCAATGACTGCTGGCACTGGTTGAACCGTTCCGTGCGCTTGTGTGTGGGGGCTAGCGGGGTGCTCCACGGATGAGGAGCCAACACCGACCTAGGGGGCGTTCGATAACGAGTTTTACTTTGCCAAAACCGACGATAACAGGGTGTTTAATGTCGGTGAAATCAATATCCTTGACATTTGACGGGGAGGTATCGTCTGGGTATTTTTCCAGAAAATTTCCGTCAAAGCTGGTGTATGTGTCAAAGTGGTCTCTTATGGGTTGTGGTAGGGCATGGTATGTGATGATGTATCCCCAGCCTCCGGGGTGGGATTCAGCGAATTTGGTGGCTGGGGTGATTGTGATGTTGGTAGCGCCGTCGGGGAGAGTGGTTTTCCCGAGGGCGAGGATGTCGTCGAGATGGGCGAGGTCGGCTGGGTAGGGAGCGCTTTCTTGTTGAATTGACATGGAGGTCTCCTCAGAAGCGGGGCTGATTGGTTCGGTGGGCGTGCAAGCGCCGAGCAGTGTGACAGCCACGACGGCTGCGGCCATAGTTCGCCGACTGCGGCGTGTCATGGCCCGGTCCTGACTGATGATTCGCCGACGAGATCATATTCTTGGGCGATACCGGCGCGGTGTAGCTCCTGCAGTTGCTTGTCGGTGACGGTGAATGGTCCGATACCAGTCTTCTTATCCCCATCCCAGTTGTACCGGTCGGCGGTGTGCACCTGATACTTGTAGGTGTAACTGCCATCCGGATGCACGGTGATGGTACCCGCAGTGGCATGCTGGTACCCGGCAGTGGCATAATACCAATTCGCATTCTCACTCTTCGTAGCGTACTCATTCTGCCATCCGGTCACGAAGGGATACGTAACTGGTCCGGTATAGCCAGAATCCTTAGCATTCTCGACTGCTTCAGTTGTCATACGGTTTAAGTCGGAATTGACATTATTCCGTAGGCTTGGAAGGTCTTCGAGCATGCCATTGGTATTCATGTCGAGTGGTTTCCCAGAATTGTTGAGGAAGTGCAACAGGTTCCTTGATGCGTCGGGCCAGAAAGGGCCCATTCCGACTGCGGCAGACGTCGCGGCATCGTGTACCATGTGATCGCCCAAGTTCGCTCCCCGCTGCGCGTAGGGGCCGGAGCCTTCCCTTTTGTTGTCACCTGGATACTGCCACGGATCGGGTCGGGGCATAGGAGCCGACTCTCCGGGAACCGGAGCGCCCAACCCCATGGCGCCGCTGCTCTCATGCTGTTTCTGGTGGTTCTTCCCGGAACGGAGACGACCATGACGTGCTCCGTTGACCTGCCAAGGCCTGGGGTCGGTGAGGGAGGTAATGGGCGGCACCGCCAGGAAAGCCCCCACGCCGGTCAGTCCTGCGATGTTCTGGCCGGGGTGTGTGGCACTGATCTGGGTGGCGCGGATTTTGCTACTGCATTCCTGCTGTGCTTCCTCCAGGGCCTGGATGAAACGAGCGACCCGTCCCTCCAATGCCATGGCTTCCGTGCTCAACAGGTCCTGTTGATTTTGTTGATTTTGCTGGGCGGTCGCGTCATCGCTCTGGAGAGAGCCCTGGGAAACCGCCGCGGCCTTGGTCTCGTGGGCGGCGATGTCGGCGGCGAGTTGTTCTCGTAAACAATTCCCGAGTTGCTCAGCGCATCCGACAAACAGCCCGCAGCCGTTGAGGCTTCACCTCAGCTGGTGGCGTACTGCTGAACGTGTGCCGCTGTCGACCGCAGAATCTGCCCGTGGCCTGTTCGTCAATCCTCCAGTGGGACACATCAACCTCCTATCCGGCAGGGAAGGGATAAATGGCAACAGGCTAGGACGGAAGTTGGTAATCACGCCAGGCCCTGGCCAAAGCCAATCCAAACTCTGACCAAAAGTTAGGAACCACCTGCCAGGTGGACCTGTGATCTCCCTGGTGGGTGTGGGGCGTCATGATCGTGTTGGGTGCGGGCAAGGTGAGAAATCAAATTATGGCGGTTAACCTTCGAAAAGGTGTAGGTTGGATCCATGACCACCGGCGACGTTGCTCCAACAGGGACATCGAAGTCCCAGATCCCTCTGCTGTTCGGGACCGTTCTCATCGTGTATGTGGGTCAGATGACCCTCAGTCCGATCATCGCTCCTCTCTCCCGCAGACTTGACATGCCCGAGTGGCAGCTGGGTGTGACCATCTCTGCCGCCGCCGTCATGGTGGTGCTCACCTCTGGTTTCTGGGGGCGAAGGGCCCAGTCGAAGGGATTCAAACCTGTGCTTCTGGCGGCTCTGGCGCTCGCCATCGTGACCATGACTTTGTTCTCCGGGCTGGCGGCCGCCGGCATGCAGGGCCTGCTCACGGGCACTGTTTTGTTCCTGCTGTTCGTGCTGCTGCGGGGAATTGGTTTCGGGGCCGCGATCGCCGCCGTACCACCCACGGCCCAGGCCTACATAGCCGAGTTCACGCCCGAGGGGCTGGCCCGTGTCAAGGGAATGGCCGGGATAGGTGCGGTGCAAGGAATCGCCAGTATCCTCGGGGCGATCGTGGGCGGAGCCCTGGCCGGATTCGGCCTGCTGACCCCCATCATCGTCGTGCCCGTGCTGATTGGGATCGCCATGCTGCTCGTGCTGGCCTGCCTGCACGGCGGGGCAGGCAGCCGCCTCGTGGAGAGCCCGATCCGGGTGAGCCCCATGGACAAGCGGATCCTGCCCTTCCTGGTAGCGGGTTTCGGTACCTTCACCGCCCTTGGCTTCATCCAGAACACGGCCAGCTTCATCATCATGGACAGGTTCCACCTGGATGAGGTCGCGGGCGGGCAGCTGTCCGGTGCCGTGATGCTGGCGATCGGGGTCGGCATGATCATCGCCCAGGCCGTCGTCGTGCCCGTCACCCAGTGGGCGCCGCCGATGCTGTTGCGCGTCGGTGCGGTGGTCGGAACCGTCGGGTTCGTGGTGATGTTGCCCGAGGCGGAACTCTGGGTGATGTTCGTATCGGCCCTATTGATCGGTCTGGGAATCGGAATAGCGATGCCCGGCTACACATCCGGTCCCACCATGCTGGTCGAGCACGACGAGCAAGGTGGGCTCGCCGGGGTGATCGGTGCTACCAACGGTCTCACCTACGTTCTCGCCCCGACGCTCAGCACCCTCTTCTACGGCTGGTGGAGGCCGCTGCCCGTTATCGTGTCCATTGTGGCTCTGGGAATCGTTGCGGTATTCGTTCTCGTGCATCCCGCCTTTCGTGATGTCCGCCCCAATGCGGAGACCGCTGCGCGGAGGAGTGTCTGATGGGTACGCGAGCTCGTCGCGGTCGACCTCCGAGACTGGATCGGGAAGCGGTGGCCCGGGCCGTGCTCGATGTGGGCTTCCCGACCCTGACCTTCGCCGCAGTCCGGAAACGCCTCGGAGTGGGGGAGAGCACACTGTTCCGCTACGCCCCTGACCGCGATGAGCTTGTCCGGCTCGGACTCAGCCTGGCCCTGGAATCCGTGGAATGGCCCGAGCTGAAGGGAACCTGGCGGCAAGTGCTCGTCGACTACGCCACCTGCGCGTGGTGCTTCTGGGAGGCTCACCCCGGCTCCGCCACCGAGGCCTCGCGAGGAGTCATCACCCCGATGCTGGTGCGCCTGAACGACGAATTATGCTCCTTTCTGATGGAACGTGGGTTCACGGCCCGCAACGCCCTGCTGGCCTGTGACCTCATCTTCGACATGGTGGTGGATCACCGTCGTGCGGTGGAGCACATGGACGGGTTGCTGGCCGAGGCGGGGCCTGAACGCGATGACCTACGAAGAACCTGGGCCCCGGAGGAGTCGATCGGGGAGCCTGTCCCCGGGTGGGATGCGATCCGCCAGGCCAAACTGGAGGCCGTCGATTCTTCTCCTCGTGACTGGTTCATGAAAAAACTAGAGGTGATCCTCAACGGGGTGGCTGTCTCCCTGGCACCTCGGGAATGAGGCGTGAATTGATCAAATCAGATTTCACGGCATACAATGACAAGTCGGCCTGACTGGCCCTTCCCGGGGATGCTGCTGACCTTTCCCCGGGTTCCCCGACGCCGGATTTCCCGGCTGTCAGCTGCGCACCGAGCGCACCAACGGCCGTCTTGTGTTCCGGATGTTTTCGTATGTGACGAGACGCGCCGCCGCCCGCGGGATTATCCGTCGGGCCCGAGACGAGCACCGTGAACAGGACCTGCCATGGCCATGCCCAGGAAAAAACCCAAGTCGTTCAAGTCGGACGGCACCCCCAAGAAGCGTTGGAGCGCTGCTGAACGTGCCGCTCGTGGTCACAAACCCCGTCGATCAGGCGGGGTACGTAACCCCGAAGCGCGTTCCGGAGGTTTCGGTCGGGGCGATCGTGTCCATGGGCGCGGTGGCTTCGTGAATGACGATCGCGACTTCGACCGTGAGAGGAACCGCGACAGGGAACGTGGTCGCCGCGACGATCGAGGCTGGCGTGACGATCGCGAATCTGGGCAGCGATGGGGCGGCTCCCGCTCCCGCTACGGTCGACGTGACGACCGGAATGCGCCGCGGAGCCGTGACGCAGGCCGGTTCGACAGCCGCCGTGATGACTTCCGGCAGCGCGACGACTTCCGTGACCGCGATGGCGACCGCAGGAATGAGCGAAACGAGCGGAAACGTCGGGATCGCGATTTCGACCGGGACTTCCGTCGCGGTGAGCGTCCGAGAAGTTTCCGCTCTCCCCGGTGGGACCGGCAGGAACATGCACACGGTCGCCGCGACCATGAACGTCGCAGCCGTCACGATCGCCGACCTGGGGAAGCGCGCGGCCATTTCCGCGAATCGCGTGACTTCGACCCCGTCGAACAAGATCAGATGAGCTGGGAGGCCACCACCGTCGATGTGGAGGTCGCTGAGGACGACGTGGACTCCGGTTTCGCAGAACTCGGCGTGGCCGCCCCCATGGTGGCGGCGCTGAAGCAGCAGGGCATCACGGAACCATTCCCGATCCAGCGCGCGACCATCGCCGACGCCATCGCCGGGCGCGATGTGCTGGGCCGTGGACGGACCGGCTCCGGCAAGACTCTGGCCTTCGGCCTGCCGCTGCTGACCCGTCTGGCTGCCGGCGAGGCGACAGGTACCCCGCGCGCCGTGGTCCTGACCCCCACCCGCGAGCTGGCGTTGCAGATCGCCGACAACCTGTCTCCGCTGGCCGCCGTGATGGGGCTACGCCTGTTCCTGGTGGCCGGTGGCATGGCCTACGCGCCGCAGATCAAGGCCTTCGAACGGGGAGTGGACGTGGTGGTGGCCACCCCCGGCCGGCTGATCGACCTCCTGGAGCAGGGGGTGGCCGACCTCAGCCGGGTGGAGGTGGTGGTTCTCGACGAGGCCGACCACATGAGCGATCTCGGGTTCCTCCCGGCCGTCACCACCATCCTCGACGCCGTGCCGGCCGACGGGCAGCGGCTGTTGTTCTCCGCCACCCTCGACGGCGCCGTCGACAAGCTGGTCAGGCGCTATCTCGCGGATCCTGTGACCCATGAGGTGGATTCTGGCAAGGCGTCGGTGACCACCATGAGTCATCACGTGCTGCTCCTGGCACCACATCACAAGAACCAGGTCACGGCCGAGATCGCGAACCGCGAGGGCAGGACCGTCATCTTTGCCCGCACCCAGATGGGAACCGACCGCATCGCGGGACAGCTGCGCGACGCCGGGGTAATGGCGGGGGCGCTGCACGGCGGTCTCACCCAGGGGGCGCGTGCGCGCATCCTCGCGGCCTTCAAGAGCGGGGAGGTGCCTGTCCTGGTGGCAACCGATGTGGCGGCGCGGGGCATCCACGTCGACGACGTCTCCCTGGTGCTCCAGGTGGACCCGCCCAAGACCCACAAGGACTACCTCCACCGCGCCGGGCGCACTGCCCGGGCAGGGGAGGAGGGGGCCGTGGTGAGTCTCGTCCTGCCGCATCAGCGCAAGCAGATGCGCCGCATGGTGGGTCAGGCCGGGGTCAAGACTGAACCGGTTGAGGTGACGCCGGGCAGCGAGGCGCTCACGTCGCTGACAGGTTCCCGGCCCTGCCTCGGTGCGCCTGTCACGGAGGCCGACTACCAGGCCCTGATCGCACCTCGCCCACAGCAGCGACGCCGTCCCGGCGGCGGCCGTGGCCGCGGCCCCTGGCGGCGTGGCGGGCGGCGGGATCGTGGCCACCGGGAAGACCGGGATTAAAATCTGCCCGCCATGACCGACACTCTTCAGGTACGGCTGGCCACCGCAGCCGATGCCCCAGGAATGCTGCGCGTCAGCCAGACCGCCTTTTCCGCCCGTCGCCCCGCAGGGCCCCCGCCAGCTGCGCTTTCAGACAGTCTCGCTGATGTGGAGCGGGCCCTGGCCAAGGGGTGGGGGGTGTGCGCCTTCGACGGCGGCCGCATGGTCGGGAGCCTGCTGGTGGCGCGCGACGGCGAGACCGCCACATTGCGGCGGGTCTGCGTCCTCCCCGATGCGGCCGGCCGCGGAGTCGCGAAGGCCATGGTCGGCGGCGCCGTCTCGCTCGCGGTGGACGCAGGCCTGCGGAGAGTGGAACTCCTGTGCCGCCCTGAATTCCCGGAGCTCGCGAAGTGGTGGTCGGAGCATGGCTTCACCCTGGTCCGCCAGAACACCGACGGGCTGGTCCTGGGACGTGACCTGCCCGTCGGGATTACCGTCCCCACGCCTGGGGCGATGCAGGCCCTCGGAGTGGAGCTGGCGGGCCTGCTCCGGGCCGGAGACGTGATCATCGCCACCGGCGGGCTCGGTGCGGGCAAGACCACCCTTGCGCAGGGCATCGGTGAGGGCCTGCGCGTCGAGGGGCCGGTGATCTCACCCACTTTCGTGCTCTCCCGCATCCACCCGTCTGCCGGTGCCGGCCCCAGCCTGGTGCACGTCGATGCCTACCGCATGACGGACGCGGGAGAACTGGCTGACATCGACCTCGATGCCACCCTGCCGGAGGCGGTGACCCTCGTCGAGTGGGGGGAGGGGCTTGCTGAATGGCTCTCGGAGGACCGTCTGGAGATAGACATCGACCGTCAGGCCGGTGATGATGCCCGATACGTGACCCTGACCGGCGTCGGTCCCCGCTGGGCCGGAGCGCTGGAACCCCTGAGGAGGCAACCATGACCTGGACCCTGGGAATCGACACCTCCCACCATGTGGCCGCCGGCCTCGCCCGGGACGGGGAGCCGGTGGCCTCCGAGGTGGTGCCCGACACCCGGGCCCACGGCGAGACCCTCATCCCCTTGGTCCAGCGTCTCTGCGCCTCGGTGGGTATCGCCGTGACCGACGTCGGCGCCTATGCCGTCGGGATGGGTCCTGGGCCGTTCACCGGGCTGCGGGTCGGAATCGTCGCGGCCCGGACTCTGGCATCGGTCTCGGGCAGGCCTCTGCATGGCGTCTGTTCCCTGGATGTGCTGGCCGCGCAGTGGGTCGACGCGCCGCCGGAGTTCGTCGTGGCCTCCGATGCCCGGCGCAGGGAGTTCTACTGGGCGCTCTACCGGGACGGCACCAGAGTCGGCGACCCCCAGGTGAGCGCACCGGAAACCCTGCCCGGCTTGCCTGCGGCCGGCCCGGTCTTCGATGATCCCGCTGGTCCGCGGGCCCTCGACGCGGGCGTGCTGGCAGCCTGCTGGGGCAGCCTGCCGCCCGTTGACGGTGAGCCCTTCTACCTACGGCCCGCGGACGCCACGGTGCCGAAGGCCCGCAAGTCGGCGCTGCCCCGGCTCAGGGCCCCGCGATGATTGTTCGTCCAGCTCACCCGGCGGATGCTCCCGCGCTGGCCGGCCTGGAGACTGCGTTCCCGGTGCGGCGGCGCTGGTCGGAGGTGTCCTGGCTGGAAGAGATCTCTGGGCCCGGGCGGCTCGTCGAGGTTGCTGAAGCCGGCACGGTGATTGCCTGCGCTGCCTGGCGCTGTTCCGGGGAGACCGTCGACCTGGACCGGGTCATCGTCGCCGGGGAGCATCGCAGGCGGGGGATCGCGGCTCGACTCCTGGAGCGCGGGCTTTCCTGGGCCACGGAGCAGGGCGCACGGAATGTGATGCTGGAGGTGGCCGATGACAATCCGGCGGCCATCGAGCTCTACCGTGGAGCCGGGTTCGCCGACGTCGCTCGGCGTGCGAACTACTACGGCGGCGCCGATGCGCTGGTCCTGGAGATGACGCTGGCACCGGAAGGCGTGAAGGAGTACCAATGAGCGAACCGCTGATCCTGGGTATCGAGTCCTCGTGCGATGAGACCGGCGTGGGGATCGTCCGCGGCGACCAGTTGTTGGCCAGTGAGGTTGCCAGCTCCGTCGACCTGCATGTGCGCTTCGGTGGGGTCGTGCCGGAGATCGCATCCCGTGCGCACCTGTCGGCCTTCGTGCCCACCCTGCAACGCGCCGTCGCCGCGGCCGACGTCGACCTGGCCGAAGTCGACGCCATCGCCGTCACCGCCGGCCCCGGCCTGATGGGAGCCCTGCTGGTGGGGATCTCAGCCGCCAAGGCCCTCGCCGCGCATCTTGGCAAACCGTTGTACGGGGTGAACCACCTCGTCGGGCACATCGCCGTCGATCTCCTCGACCACGGTCCTCTCCCGATGCCAGCCCTGGCGTTGCTGGTCTCCGGCGGCCACACATCCCTGCTGCACGTTCGCGACCTGGCCCGTGACATCGAGGAACTGGGTTCCACCATCGACGACGCAGCAGGGGAGGCTTACGACAAGGTGGCACGACTGCTGGACCTGCCCTACCCGGGCGGTCCCGTCATCGACCGCGCCGCAACCGATGGCGATCCCACGGCCATCCGTTTCCCGCGCGGCCTCACGGCACGCCACGACCTCGAGAAACATCGCTTCGACTTCTCCTTTTCCGGTTTGAAGACGGCGGTGGCGCGTTGGGTGGAGACCGCTCGGTTGGAGGGACGGGAGGTTCCTGTGAGCGACGTGTGCGCCAGCTTCCAGGAGGCCGTCGCCGATGTGCTGGTCTCCAAAACCCTTGACGCTGCCCAGCATCTCGGGGTGGAGACGATCCTGCTCGGAGGGGGAGTAGCCGCCAACTCACGGCTGCGTGGACTGCTTGAGGAACGGGCCGGCGGAGAGGGGCTTGCGGTGCGGCGACCGAGGCCGGGGCTGTGCACCGACAACGGGGCCATGATCGCCGCCGTCGGCCTGACAGCCGTGCGCGCAGGATTGCCGCCGTCGTCGCTGGACTTCTCCGCCCAGACCGGGCTGCCGGTCACTCGGATCGTGGTCTTACCGTGGTCTCACGTATCAGATACGTAACAATCTATCTCACAACCGACCCCCGGGGTGCGTGATGACTTCGGCTACCACTAGGGTCCGGTGCCAACCGGTCCTGTGGTGGGACCGCATGTCGGCTCACGACAAGGAGAAAATATGAAGTTCAGGGGAACCAAGGCGGCCCTGGCTGTGCTGGTGAGCGGAGCATTGCTGCTCAGCGGGTGCACCAGCGGCGAGGGCTCCGAAGAAGACATCGCTGGTCCCGGTGCAGCTGAGACGGTTCCAGGAAGCGGTGACACCTGTCTTCGTGACGCGGGTATCACGGAAACGACGGATGGCAAGGTGGTCTACAGTCCTGGTCCTGGCAAGTGGGTTGGGTACAACAATCTCCAGACCGACACCTACTCCACCTACAATTCGGTGGTGGCCGACCAGATGTTCGGTAATTTCTGGTACTACGGCACCAACGGTGGCATCTGCGAGGACAAGGAGTTCGGTACTTTCGAGGTGGTGAGTCAGGACCCGCTCGAGCTGAAGTACACCATTGCCGACAAAGCCACGTGGTCCGATGGCACTCCCATCACCACCAACGACTTCCTGCTGTCCTGGGCGACGCAGAACCCCGAGTTCCTCGCGCCCGGGCTGGCAAACCGTCAGGACGAAGAAGCCGAGGGTGTCTTCTCCCACGTCACGACGGCGTTCGCGGAACATGTACCCGAGGGGCCGCAGGGCGAGGTGGGCTCCAAGACCTTCACCATCAAGTTCAAGGGTCAGTATCCGGACTACAAGGCCATCATGGATCCGCCGTTGCCGGCGCATGTGGTCGCCAAGCAGTCTGGGCTGGAACCCGATGACCTGGCCAAAGCCATTCTGAACCGCGACGCGGAAACCGTGAAAAAGACAGCGGATTTCTGGAACAACAAGTGGACCTTCGAGCCCGGTCAGCTGCCTGACGCCTCTCTCATTCCCTCGTCGTCCCGCTACCAGCTGAAGCAGGGAGGTTGGAAGGACGGTGTCGTCACTCTCGAGGCGAACCCGAACTACTGGGGCACCCCAGCCGCGACCAAGAACTTGGTGTTCTCCCCGGTCAAGGATGATCAAATGGTGCAGTCGCTTCAGAACGGCGATCTGGATGTGATCCGCCCGCAGGCCACCGTGGACACCGTCAAGCAGCTGCAGGAGATCGGTTCCTCTGTCCAGAGCACCGTCTTGCCGGAGATGACCTGGGAACACCTGGATTTCAACTTCCGCGAGAACAATGTGTTCTCCGATGCCAAGGGCGGCAAGAAACTGCGTGAGGCCTTCGCCTACTGCGTCCCGCGCCAGACCATCGTTGACCGACTCATCAAACCGATCAAAGAGGACACGCAGTTGCTGAATTCCCGCAATGTCCTGCCTTTCCAGTCGAGGTACCAGGAGGTCACATCCAGTTCCTACGACGGCCGCTATGACAAGGTCGACATCGAGAAGGCGAAGCAGCTGGTGGCGGAAACAGGTATTCAGACACCCATCGATGTGCGGATCGGCTACTTGGCTGGCAATCAGCGGCGCCAGGACACTGTGGCCGCCATCCTGTCCTCCTGCAAGGACGCCGGATTCAACGTGATCGATTCCGCGAGCACGACGTTCTTTGACAAAGAGATGGATGACGGGGACTACGAGGTGGCATTGTTCGCCTGGGCGGGCTCCGAACTGATCGGTGGCGGTCAGAACATCCAGGTCACCGGCAGGGGGCAGAACTATGGCAAGTACTCCAACCCGACCGTGGACCAGGCCTGGGACAAGCTGACCAACACCCTTGACCCCAAGGAACAAACTGAGCAATTCGCGATTGTCGAGAAGGAACTGTGGGACACGTTGTTCAACATCCCGCTGTATTCCCACCCGGGTGTGGTGGCCTGGAACCGCAAGATCCAGAACATCCGTGTCACGGGCGCCCAGTCGACGGTTTCCTGGAATGCCTATCAGTGGAAGAAGAAGTGACCCGGCACTGATGTGAACCAGCTTGAGGGGGCAGGTGGTTTCGGCAACCTGCCCCTCTCAAGCTGCATGGGCCCATCCGGGTCCCACATGAAGTGCTTGTGGCGTCGTGCTGTCCCCACGTGCTCTATCATCGGGCGCTATGGGTCAGCCGGGCGTTGGCCTGACAGCCTCTTTGAACAGGAACTCTCGTGATCAAGTACATTGCCAAACGTTTGGGGGTATCGCTGCTGATCCTCCTGCTGGGGTCCTTGCTGATGTTCGTCCTGGCGATCAACGCCGGCGATCCTCTGGGAGACCTGCGTGAATCCAACTCGCCCAACAGGGACAACCTGATTCGACAGCGCATCAGTGACATGGGTCTCGACAAGCCGTGGTACGAGCGGTACCTGACTTGGCTCACAGGAGCAGCTAAGTGTTTGTACGGGCAGTGTGACCTGGGCAAGGCTACCACCGGTCAGTCCGTCAACTCGCTGCTCACCTCGGCCATGTGGGTGTCGCTTCGGTTGGTGATCATGTCCACCTGCTTGGCCATCGTCGTCGGCGTCATACTGGGTATCCTGACCGCGATCCGGCAGTACAGCGGTTTCGACTACGCCATTACCATGATGGCTTTCGTCTTCTTTTCTCTTCCGGTGTTCTGGTTTGCGGTGCTGTTGAAACAGTACGCGGCCATCGAGTTCAACAACTGGATAGAGAAGGCTCATTTCACCCCACTGGCAATCGTCATCATAGCCTTGGTGCTTTCCTTCGTCGTCGTGGCGATTGTCGGCGGCCCCTGGAAACGACGTTTGATCACCTTTGGTGCTTTGTTCGCGAGTTTTTCCATCATCTTCGTCTACTTCGACATGGTGCAGTGGTTCCGCAGGCCAGCAGTCGGGATACCGGTCTACATCCTGCTCGTTATCGGCATCGGGGTGTTGATGATTGTGCTGACCAGCGGCTTCGAGAACAAGAAGGTGCGCAATGCTGTCGGGGTCACGGCCTTGGTGGGGATCGTCGGCTATTCCGTACTGCGCGGGATTCTTCTGAAGAGCCCTTCTCTTCCGTTGCTGCTCGGGCTGCTGGCGGTCGCCGTCGTCATCGGTGTTGCGGCGGGCCAACTGTTGGGAGGATTCTCGAGACGTCAGGCCACTTTCGCCTCGGTGGTTACGTCGCTGCTGGCCTCCCTGGCAGCGTTGATCGATCTGCTGCTCAGCAACTGGGCCGCCTACTTGAAAGTGGTCGAACGGCCGATCTCCACCATCGGGGCCTTCACTCCTGACCTGGACACCACATGGTGGGGGAACACCATCGATGGCCTGACCCATCTGCTGCTCCCGACGATGGCGCTGACCCTGATATCGATTGCCTCTTACACCCGATACACGCGGGCATCCATGCTGGAGGTCCTGAACCAGGACTACATCCGCACGGCCCGTTCCAAGGGCATCTCCGAACGCAAGGTCATCACCCGTCACGCGTTGCGCAACGCCCTGATCCCGCTTGCAACCATCGTCGCCTTCGATTTCGCGGGTTTGGTGGGTGGAGCGGTCATCACCGAGACCGTCTTCGCCTGGCAGGGCATGGGCACCCTCTTCAGGGAGGGCCTGGTAGCCGCTGATCCCGGACGGATCATGGGTTTCTTCCTGGTGACTGGGACCGCCGCAGTGCTCATGAACATGCTGGCTGACATTGCCTACGCTTTCCTCGACCCGAGGATCTCCCGATGAGCCCCAACGAATCCGAGGAAAAGATGTCTGAGCAGATCAAGATCGAACAGGCCAATCCGGAACAGAGCACCCCGGAAGTCGTGGACTACGACCTCGAGGAAGACCTCGATCAGGCGGGTGGCAAGTCCTACTCGCAGGGCGCGCTGGTGTGGCGTCGATTCGTCCACCACAAGGGGGCCATGGTGGCGAGCGGCGTCCTGATCCTGGTGATACTTCTCGCCTTCTCATCCAGCCTCTGGTGGCCGAAGAACTACTACGATCTTTACGATTTCCCGCCGGGAAACTTCAATGGTGCGCCCAACTGGGGGCATCCTTTCGGGCAAGACAGCATCGGCAAGGACTACTTTGCCCTGGTGATGCAGGGCACCCAGAAGTCCGTGATCATCGCCTTCATGGTGGGCCTGATCGCGACCGCGATCGGCACCGTCGTCGGAGGTGCCGCTGGTTATTTCCGAGGACGTGTCGAATCGATTCTGATGCGGGCCACCGACCTCGTGATCATCATCCCACTGCTCGTGCTGGCAGCGGTGTTGGGGCGTATGGTCGACGGCTCGAACATCTACATCCTGGCCTGCGTGCTGGGTCTCGTGGTGTGGACCGGTATGGCACGCCTGGTGCGTGGCGAGGTGCTTTCCCTGCGTGAACGCGAGTTCGTGCACGCGGCCAAGGCCATCGGTACCTCCGACTGGCGCATCATCTTCCGCCACATCCTTCCCAACAGCATCGGCACCATTGTTGTGAACTCGACGCTGTTGATCGCCTCGGCGATCCTGTTGGAGACGGCACTGTCCTACCTGGGGTTCGGCGTGCGTGCACCGGAGTCGTCGCTGGGTCTGCTGATCTCCCAGAACCAAGGAGCCATGGCCACTCGCCCGTGGCTGTTCTGGTGGCCGGGCCTGTTCATTCTGGTCATCGCGCTGTGCGTCAACTTCATCGGTGATGGTCTGCGCGATGCCTTTGACCCGCGGCAGCGGATGGACTGAGGGGAAAGAAACAAATGGGCACTGAAGTGAATGAGACAATCCCCCCCACCCAGGAAACCGAATCGGTGCTCCAGTTCAAGGAACTGGATGTCAGCTTCCGTACCGAGTTCGGGCGGGTTCAGGCCGTCAAGGGCATCAGCCTCGCGGTCAAGCCCGGCGAAGTGGTGGCCTTGGTCGGCGAATCGGGTTCGGGCAAGTCGGTGACAGCCACCACGGCCCTCGGCCTGCTTCCCAGGACCGCGCGCATTACCGGTGACACGATGGTTGCGGACAAGACAGTGGGGAGCCTCAGCCCGCGTGAAATGCGCGGTCTGCGCGGCAATCGTGTTGCCATGGTTTTCCAGGAGCCGATGACCGCCCTGAACCCGGTCATCAAGATCGGCGAGCAACTCACCGAGTCGATGGAGGTGCACAACGTCGCACACGGTGAGGTCGCCTGGCAGAAGGCGATCGACCTGCTCAAAGCCGTCGGTATCCCGAATGCGGAGCGGCGCGTCAAGCAGTACCCCCACGAGCTATCGGGTGGTATGCGGCAACGTGTGGTGATCGCCATGGCCCTTGCCTGCGACCCCGAGGTGATCATCGCCGACGAGCCCACCACGGCCCTCGACGTGACCGTGCAGGCCGACATCCTCGACCTGCTGAGGTCGCTGAAGGAGAAACTGAACACCGGAATCCTGCTCATCACCCACAACATGGG
>ERZ773010.1219-NODE-1219-length-16374-cov-10.199461_pt1 | contig 16374 bp, 16 predicted proteins | sample MGYA00580842_ERZ773010 | MGnify/ENA primary metagenome ERZ773010 (study PRJEB29015, sample SAMEA2737982) | human oral metagenome | biome: human oral; feature: human-associated habitat; material: dental | place: China | collected 2107 ...
CAACACAGCGCGGTTGACTCTCAGGCAGTGGGAGCTGAACCTCGTGGAGTAGCCCGTTACCTTGTTGGTGGTCCCGGGCGGACTCCGGTTTGGACCGGGCCGACGGGATCGGCCCGAATGGCCGCCGCGACGCCGACTCATCCCCGGAACCCGCCTCTACGCCTGCCGGTCCCGGGGAGAGGCCGCCAGACCAAGCACGATCACGGCCGCCCCTGCGGTGAGAGCGCAGGCTCTTCCGGGGGAGCCGAGTGGGGCTCCCAGCAGGGCGCCGACGACGCAGGTCCCGACGCTGGTGCCAAGTTGGCGCGCGGAGGTCATGACAGCCCCGATGCGGCCGGGCGGGGCGTCGGCGGCCGACGCCGTCGTCAGGGTCGCCGCCGTGCTCGCCGACACTGCGGCGATGCCGAAGACGACTGTCGCAACGCATGCGACCGCCAGCCCCGTGAAGCGGGTCATGCCGATCACGATGAAGCCCAGGCCGGCGGCGCAGGGCGAGAGCGCCATGATCGGCCCGAGGGCGCGGCCCGACTCGCATAGTCGCTGGACGGCGGGTGCGCACAGCAGCGCCGTGGTGCCCTGGATCCAGAACGGCAGGCCCGCCAGCCACGGGTGCGCCGCCCGCAGGGAGTCGAGCCGGACTGCCACGAGAAGCACCTCCGCAGCCTGCCACCCACCGAATGCGGTCATGAGCACCAGCCCCGCCCTGGTCGTCGTGGCGGCGGTCATGGAGGGCGGGATGACCGGGTGCGTCCGGCTGGCATCGGCGCGCAGGACCACCAACAGGAGGGGTGAGGCCGCCGTTAGCGCCGCGAGGGGTGTCCACCAGCTCTTGGCGAGCAGGGCCGCCTCGGCTGCGGCGAGCAGAACGGTCACCGCTGTGCTCAGGAGCACGGGAGGGCGGGAGGGCGCCCGCCCTCCCTCACCGACCGCCGTCTCCCGCCCGTTCTCCCCCCGTCCCAGCGGGACGGTTCCGATCAGGAGAGCGAGCGCGATGACGGCGGGGCCGGTGAATCCCGCCCTCCACCCCGCCGCCGTGATTAGCGGTATTCCCAGGCCGACCCCCAGCGCGAGGCCGATCGCCCCCACGGCGGCGAACCAGCCCAGGGCGCGCCGCGCCCGTCTCGGGGGCAGATCGATGATGAGCGCCAGGGTCGCGGGGGCGGCCAGCGCCGCACACACCCCCTGAAGGGCCCGCACGGCGATGATCGGCCCGACGGCGCCGACCATAATGACCGCCCCGCCGCTGAGCGCGAAGGCGCCCAGCGCCCACCTCAGCGCGCGCAGGGCCCCGAAGCGGTCGGCGCACCAGCCCCCGAGCAGCAGGAGCCCCCCGAAGGCCAGCGCGTAGACGCCCTGCGCGAGGGAGACCCGTCCGACCCCGGTGCGCAGTTGGCGGGACATGACCGGGGTCGCCGAGGTGATCACGGTGGTGTCCAGGACCAGGAGGAGCTGGACTCCGACGAGGACGGCCGTCGTTCCCGGCGGCCCGCCCCGCCTCGAGCCGCCGCGGCCCCCTGCCGGTCCCGTGTCCGAGTGCGTCATGGCCGCAGTCTCGCGAACCCATTGAGATCAGGCAAACAGCGGTTTTGACAGCCGCCGATCAGTTCTTCTAATCTCGCGCACGTGGAGCTCAGACACCTCGCCTGCTTCCTGGCGATCCTCGACACGGGCTCCTTCACCCGGGCGGCCCGGCGCGTCCACCTCACCCAGTCGGGCCTCAGCCAGCAGGTCCGGTCCCTCGAGCGCGAGCTCGGCACGGCCCTGTTCACCCGCCGACCGGTGCGTCCGACGCCGTCGGCCCTCGCCCTGGAGCCCCACGCCCGCGCCGCCCTGGCCGCCGTCGACGAGGCCGGGCGCGCGGTCGCGGCGACGACCGGCGCGCACCTGGAGCTGCGGGTGGGGGCCATCGCCTCTCTCACCGCAGTCGACCTGTGCGACCTGCTGAAGCGGGTGCGCCTCGCCCACCCGAACCTGTCGGTCTCGATCGTCCAGGAGGCCACCGACGAGATGGTCCGGGACGTGCGCGACGGCCGCCTCGACCTCGCGATCGTCGACACCGCGCGCCCCTCCGGCCGCAACCTGGAGTCCCTGGTGGTCTGCGAGGAGTCCTTCAGCCTCGTGGGGCCGGCGCTGCCGTCCGGGCCGGTCGCGCCGGCCGACCTCGACGGGCGCACATGGGTCGCACTGCGCTGCGGGACCCGGCTCCGCGAGGTCTTCGACCGCCTCATGGAGGACCACCACCTGGTTCCTGCGGTCATCGGGCAGGTCGGCGACATCCGGCTGCTGGGCAGGCTGAGCGCGGCGGGCTTCGGTAACGCCGTCCTGCCTGCGCCGATGACCCGCCGTCAGCGGGCCGCGCCCATCCCCGCGGCCGTTCTAGCGCCGCGCATCGTGCGGGCCGTGTATGCCCCGTACCATTGCAATCCTGCGCTGGCGACCTGCCTGACGATCCTGCACGACGGCGCGGGTTCCGCCGGGTGAGTGCCGTGATCCGGTCTCGTCGGCCGGGGTCCCCGGATCCGGCGGTGACACATTCCATGGCCCAGTCCCCGTCCGCGTCGGTCGGAGCGAGGCTCGGGTGGGATGAGCCAGTTCAAGTCTGCGGCGAGACCGGTTCTGACGAGCAGACGGCCCGACGTCGCCCCGTTCCCGTTCGGGATCCGTCGGGGGAAGGCTTCCGCGGCGCCCGCTCAGGCCAACAGGCCCTGCTTGGTCAGCCGGTCCTTCACGATCGTGGCCGAGTCGAGCTGCTTGCCGGTGGAGTGCTTGTTGAGTGTGCGCAGTTCGTCGGCCGTGAGCGCAGCCTGGACCGCGTCGATCGCCTGGACGGCCTTCGCATTGAGGCTGTCCGACACCAGCGGGACGACGTTCTGCGGCAGGATGAGGTTCTGGGGCTCCCGGAGGACGACCAGGCCGTTTTCGCCGATGGCGGGGCTGGAGGTGTAGATGTCGGCGACGTCGACATCCTCTTGGTCAGGGTCTCAACGGTCAGTGGGGTGGCCGGGGTCCTTCACCGGGGTGATCTTGGCGTCGTCCCCGTAGACCCACTTGAGGCCCTCGGGCCCGTAGGGGAGGGTGGCGAACTCGGAGTTCGCGGCCACTGAATCGCCCCGGGTTTGATGGAGGCAGTGATGACACGGAAGGATCACTGCCATGGGACAGAAGAAGTACCCCGATGAGCTGCGCGAGCGGGCCACGAGGACGGGTGTTGGAGGCACTGGCTGACACAGCCCGGGCCAAGGGGGCGGTGTGCAGGATCGGCGAGGAGCTGGGTGTCCACCCTGAGGGTCTTCGGTCCTGGGTCAAGAAGGCCCAGGTCGATGGTGGTCTGAGGTCGGGAACCACCACCGATGAGGCGGCCCGGATTAGGGAGCCGGTGTTGGAGGTCCGAGAGCTGCGTCGGGCCAATAAGATCCTGCGCAAGGCGAGTGCGTATTTCGCCCAGGCGGAGTGTGAGCGCCGTTAGAGGTCATCGGCTCCTTTATCGACGACAACCGGCAGGACCTCGGGGCCTGGCCGATCTGCAAGGTGCTGACTGGCGCCGGAGTCAAGATCGTCCCGAGTTCCTGACTCACGCCTGCCGTAGCCGGCCTCCTAGGGCCTGTTATGTGAGTCGTTTGAGCCAGTGGTCGATGCTGGCGATGTGGATGGTTACCTGGTAGCGCACGGCGAGCTTGTCGTAGCGGGTGGCCAGGGCTCGGTGGTGCTTGAGGTGACTGAAGCCGCGTTCCACGGTGTTGCGGTTCTTGTACGTCACGGCGTCGAAGGCCGGTGGGCGTCCACCGCGTGAGCCTCTGGCTCGACGGTGGGCCGCCTGGTCGGCCTCGACCGGGATCGTGGCGCGGATGTGGTGGGCGCGCAGCCAGGCCCGGTTGGCCCGTGAGGGGTAGGCCGTGTCGGCCAGCACCCGCCTCGGGCGCCGGCGGGGCCGGCCCCGGCCGCGGTGTGCGACGCGGATCGCCTCCAGGACCGGAACCATCATCGGGCAGTGCGCGGCCTGCCCCGTGCTCGGCACGCAGGCGAGCACTCCGCGCCCGGCATCAACGGCGGCGTGGATCTTGGTCGACCACCCGCCCCGGGAGCGTCCCAGGGCATGATCATCCGGCTCACCGTCCACCGCCCGGGGGCTGTCGCAGCGGGCGACCGTGGGGTGCAGTACAGGTCCATCCGCTACGGGGCCGCCCTGGCTGAGGCCGATGCGGACGTCTCTGTAGGCTCCAAGGGCGGCCTCCTTTCGGCTTTGCCCTGGCCGAGGCGCTGAGCTCGCTGTACAAGGCCGAGCTCATCCTTTGGCCAGGGCCCTCTCCAGGGCCTCTCTTGGTGCAGGGCCGGCAGCAGGCCATCAGCCCCGGTCATCCTCACCTGCCCGGCACCAGGTCTGCTCAAACAAGCCGTCCAGAGCCCCAGCCGAGCGCAGCTGGTCGACCACATCCCGCACACCAGCAGAAGCCCTGTCGTCATCACCGGTAGCAGCAATCACAGTGCCAGTCCCTCCACAAGGGCTCACACAAACCATTGAACACGCTCCTGGCCCGTGACATTCTCGCCTTCTTCCAGATACTCACCATGGCCGGCCCCCCGGCCAGTCGCTGGGAACCCAGGGCGATCCTCCTGCGGATGATGAGCATCCCCTCCGTGATAACCCGCCACGCCCGCCGCGTCGTCCTGCGCTACAAGGCCGACCACCCCAGGACCACACCCTTCTGCCTAACGGCCTCGGGCACCTCCAAACTCTACCGGCCCCGTAGACGCCCGGCTCCTGCCCCTTGTCCACCGCGACCACGAAGGACCCCTCTGGCCCTTGGAAAGGCCCGATCCACCGCAAGGTGACACGTGCCAGACCGTCACACCCAACCGCCACGATCCCACTTGCAGCACCGGTAACGACGCCATAAACCTCAGCTCAACCAGACGACGAAAGACCAACGCCAACCATGAAAGTTCTTCTCTCCGTGACACATCCTCTCCTGTACATGCGTGGAAACTAAGCAATCCTCGCTATGCCGGGGAAAAGAGTGCCTTCATTCCACATCCAGCATCCATTAAAGAAATCTCGAGGTTTAGCGTTGGGATGATAATCGCATCATCACATCGTGAGTCACACCTAGCTCACACTAACATGCCAGTCCCGCTAGAGATTGGACAGCCATCCACCAGTCGTTGATCTTGCTGACTTCGCGGCAAGTGCTACACGAGGCGCCGAACCTCCTTCGTGGACATTCCTGACAGGTCCCGCCACCCTCTTGTCTTCAGTTGAGAGGAGCGTTAGCATGATTGACATGAGCACAAACACTCTCAAGCAAACATTGAGTTCTCGTCCAGTCCTCTTCCATGTTCACGGCATCGGATCACACGACTTCAGTTCGATGACATCCGACGCATTACCTGAAGTGAATGCTATCGCTGTTGAACGCAACGTCGATTTGATCCCAACAATATTCTTGCGTCGCGAGTATGTTCCTGATCTCAAGCAAGTCCTCCAAGATTGGAAAGAGGCGCGTGATCGCGGAGGGTTGCCAAGCATTCTTGGTTTTGGAGTCGAAGGGCCAATGCTGGGCACCTCAGGCGGAGTCCCGCCGGCGGGTTGTTGGTTGCCAGACGCAAAGACTTGGCGTGAACTCGCCACACTCGGGAATATCGGTTTGCGCTACATCGTGATCGCGCCAGATGCGTGTGAACTTGATGAGGTTCTTGATGGCGATCTCACCTTCCGCGCTCTCATTGAACTCTTCTATCAACACGGAGTACGATTGGCTCTGGGGCATTTCCGTCACGACAATCCTTCCGAGAGTGCACGACGTACCGATGCTGTGATCGACATGGTCGAAAAGTTTACCTGCGGGCAACCCGATATGCTCCTTACAGATCATCTGTACAACGATATGCCTCGTGCCTTCACTCACGCTTGGCGTACCGAGGAGGAGCGCGTGCACCGCGATAAAGAGCTCGAGTCGTTTCTCAGTAAACCCTGGAAGACCGACTCCTTGGCCGAGTTGTTAGGTCCGGTACCCGCGAGCATTATCGAAGCAGCGCGAACCCGCCGTCTTTTGCCGATGTTAAACTTCGATGGCGCCCATGTAGACCTTGAGATCTGTCGGCGAACAGTCGATTATGTGGGTGCAGATCAACTAATTGCAATCACAGATCATACTGAAACGGATGCAATGGCAGGAGAAGACCTAAGTTTGTCCAAATCAAGCTCACTTAGACTTCGTTTAGACGGTCAAGTTGCCGCTGGCTCAACGGACATTTCAAAGCAGATAGAGAATATGCGTAGTATCGGCCTCAGTGACGCGCAGATTGACGAGCTCGTCAGCGAGACGCCGCGCCGAGCGCTTACCGATTTTACATGTTCGCCGTATCGCTCAGCAGGCCGCTAACGACGCCGGGAGAGTCAAGCAGATGACAGCACTTGATATCACCGGTAGTCTAACCAACGCTCACTTCGTCGTGAGAAAATACGCGGATGATCTGCGAGGTGCCATCGACCACCTTCCTATTACACAGATCGCAAATGCTATCGAGTTGATTGTATCGGTGCTCGAGCAAGGTCAGACGGTATTCATCGTGGGAAATGGAGGAAGCGCAACGACCGCGCAGCATATGGCTGCCGATATCTGTTCTGCTTGGAATGATCTCGGCAGAAACGGCTCGGTTAATTGTCTGAACGATAACGTTGCTCGCTGGTCTGCGCTGGTGAACGATTATGGTCCTGATGAGGCTTTCGCTGGTCAACTTCGGCTCCTAGCGAGGCCCGGCGATTTGCTCATCACGATCAGCGTAAGCGCAGAGTCCTCCAACCTTCTCGCTGCCTTGTATACCGCTCGTGCAAGCGGGCTGCGCACGCTTTCGCTTGCGGGACGAAATGGCCGGGTTGCGGACCTGGCTGATCTCAGCGTGGAAGTTGGTGACGGCGATTATGGTTTATCAGAGGATCTACACCTCTTATTTAGTCATTGTCTTGTACGCTATCTCCGTGGCGGCAGGCACCGGTATCACGAGCAAGCCAAACACTTCGGAGAGGATGAAAGTATTACGTGTGCGGTATCATCGCAGTAGTTGGAGGCGTGCCGACCGAGCGGAAGAAAATGGTCTTGACGGGGCTTGACTATATCGCCCATCGTGGCGAGGGATATGAACGGAGCTCTGTCCAAGAACTGTCCGGTGCGCAGGTCGCGATTGGAGTGAACCGACTACCGATCGTCGGAGGCCAGTCGGGCGCTCAACCAGTAATCTCCGCCTCTGGGGCTCTTGCGTGTTTGCACAACGGCGAGCTTTACAACTTCCGGGCGCTTGCTGAGACTGCGGGGCTGCCGCCCCGGTTGTCAGTCTCGGACACCGTTGTACTCACTGAACTTCTAGACCGCTGGGGTGTGGAACGCACGCTGAACGAAGTGCGCTGGGAAGGTGCATTCCTTGCCGTGGATACCGTTTCCGGCACTCTCATTGCCGCACGCGATCACTTAGGAATAAAACCGTTGTACTTCGCGGCCCTCCCGGAGGTCACCGTGTTCGCATCTGAACTCAAAGCCCTTAAATCATTCAAGGCGCAGATAAAAGAGGTTCCTGCAGGCGTATTCGTAACGATTGATGTACGGCATCCCTCTCAGATTCAGATGACCACATGGTGGAGTGTCAATAAGTCGTTCTTGCTCACTCCAGATAGAGATCCCATAGAGGCTTTCGATGATGCGGTGCGAACAGCCATCCACAGTCGCGTTCCCGAGGAGCCGTATGCCATCATGCTATCCGGAGGTCTCGACAGTTCTCTTGTACTGCAGCACGCCATCGCCCGAAATCCTGACGTCACCGCTTTCGTGCTGCATAGACCGGGCTCTCCCGATATTGATGCAGCAAGGCGTCTCTGTCTCGATCTACAGGTCCGACTCATCGAAGTTGAGGGTCTGCCACCGGAGGAACTTTGGAAACGCGCGCCAGAGGTTGTCGAGATCGTCGAGTCGTGGGAGTGGCACGTTGTGAATCATGCTGCACCAATGCTTCCACTTGTCGCAGCAATCGCTGATGCCGGTTTCCGTGTCGTACTGACTGGAGAAGGCGCCGACGAACTGTGTTTCGGTTATATTGAGCGGAATGCTGATGGTACCCCAATCACCGGGGAGGCTGAGTTGGCGCAGCGCCGCAGGTTGCGACTTGCTCAGCTCGGCCGCACTAACTGCCAGCGCCTTGACCGCATGTTGATGAAGAGTACAATTGAGTGTCGAGTACCGTTTCTTGACCGAGAAGTTGTTGAGACAGCTCTTTCTATCTTACCTAAAGCTCATCTCCGAGACGGTGTGCCGAAAGCCATGCTGAAGGAAGTTGCTCGCCGCTGTCTGCCTAATTATGTCATCGACCGTCCAAAAATGTCTCTCGCAAAGGGTGCGGGATACGTTTACCACCGACAACATGGTGGTGGCGCATTTGCGTGGAATGGCAAGATTGAGCACGTTATTGGCTCCGATGTCGAAGTGAGTCAGTTTCCTTTTCGGTTCGAACTGGAGCAAGTACTGGTGGAGTGGTTCGTGGAACTTGGCTACCACCAGGCGACCTTCATGCGGGCGGCGACGGTATGAGTATCACGGGAAGCGATTTAGGGAATGCTTCCGTGGTGTTAGAGCATGACGGTCGGCCCTTGGACGGCACAATCAACTTGCCTGGTGGCAAACATGCTTTTGCTCATGTTTTAGCGTCGGCGGCAGTTGCTGATGTAGTCGACTTAGAGAACGTCCCCGCAAACGCCGATACACTTGCTCTAATCGATGCACTTCGACTCATCTTCAGCCGAGTGGAACATGATCGCACGGTAAATCGTCTAAGACTCGCGGACCCCCTCGATGCCGGTATTGTAGAATGGCCACCAGAGCTTGTAGCTCGCTCGCGTAATCTCTTCTGCTTACTGCCCGCCACGTTGCATCATCGGGGAGAATTGCGTTTCGAAGGTGTCCCTAGAGGCTGCGAGATTGGCGCACGACCATATGATTGGTATCTGCATACAATGGTGCAGTTCGGTGCCGAGGTAAATACTCAAGGTGAGACTGTCGATTTATCTTGGCGAAGACGCCATCCTGCGCAATTGAGCTTCAGCTATCCGACAATGACGGGTACTGTTGTAGCCCTTGCTGCAGGAGCCGCGGTGGCTGGTACTAGTTCGATTCGGGGCGGCTCTGTAGAACCGTCGTGCTGGGAGCAGGGCGAGGCGATGACTGCTAACGGCCGTATGGTGACGCGCGGCGAGTACACAACTGTTGAGGAAGGATCCCTTGGACACTTCAAGTGGCGACTTGGTCCAGACCGCATTCACGCGGCGACGCTGCTAACGGCGGGACTTCTTACTCGCGGCCGGGTGACAGTACGGTTTGAGCGGCCGCTACGCATGCCCCGGTTCTTGGAATTCTGTGAATGCATTGGAGCGGGGATCTCGACAAGTTCTAATTCTCTTACTATTGCACATCCCCGCGAGCAAGCGCTACGCGCGACGACGTTGGTCGCCGGCTCTGAGCCGATGTTCAGTAGCGACTGGGCACCGTTTGCAGCCTTGTTGTTGGCTTGCCGCGCTGAAGGACACTCGACCATCAGTGATGATGTTTTTATTGATCGTTTCCAGTTTCTCGAACGACTCCGTCCGGCTGGGCTCCCGCAAGCAAGTGTCACTTGTACAAGACAAAGAGGACGGAATGTGGCGATCGCAAGGCTGAACGGCGATCCCAATACTCGCCTTCGGGGGCGGGCTTTTGCTGATGTTCCCGACATCCGTGGCTCCGCCGCTGTTCTACTATCGGCGCTCGTGGCCGATGGACCATGCGCGATACCTGATGCGAGGCATCTGCTTCGCGGGTATGAAGACCTCCCTGGTCAACTTGAGAGTATTGGAGTCCGAGGCATACGACGAGAGGAGACGATATGAGAGTGCTTGTGACCGGAGGGGCGGGATTCATCGGCAGCCACGTTGTTGATCTCTTGCGAGGGCAAGGCGACGAAGTGCTAGTGATCGACGATCTCTCTTCTGGAGACTTTGGGTGGATTTCACACGACAATCTCGTCCAGGCCGATATACGATCCGACGTTGCTGTACGTGCTGTAGAAACTTTCGCACCAGAGTGCATGGTGTTGCTTGCAGCGCAAATGAGCGTTCGAGCCTCGATGCGCGCCCCTGCTTTCGATGCCAGTGTAAACGTTATGGGCCTCGTCACTATGATTGATGCCGGCCTCCGCGTCGGCTGCAGACGTTTCGTCGGAGCCTCAAGCGGCGGCACAATATATGGTGATGTGCCGGGCGAGACACAGCCAATCAATGAAAATTCTCCACGCGCGCCACGATCGTTCTACGGCATCACGAAATCCATTATGGTCGATTATCTCGAAGTCTACGCGAGGGAACGCAAGGCTGAGACAGTCACGCTGGCTTTGGGTAACGTATACGGTCCGCGGCAGAATCCGCACGGTGAAGTTGGCGTAATTGCGCTCTTCGCAGAAAGACTTACCAAAGGTCTGCCGGGAACGATCAACGGAGATGGGCTCACAACTCGCGATTACGTTCATGTCTCTGACGTAGCCAGAGCCTTCGAGCGTTCGACGCGGCACGGGCATGGGCTCATGAATATCGGGACTGGTGTTGGGACCTCAGTACTGGAAGTCCATCATCTCGTTCGGGTAGCGGCCGGCTACCCGAACTTGGATCCGGCGCATGGCCCGGCGTTGCCTGGCGAAGTCCGTGCAGTTGCACTTGACCCCAGCCGTGCACGAGAATCGCTCGGTTGGCAAGCTCGAGTAGATCTCAAAACGGGCATTGAAGACGTCGTTAGGTGGGTATCTGGTCAGGAGAGTGTAAAGTGACGCGTGTTGCGGGCGTTGTCTTGGCGGCCGGCGTCGGATATCGACTGCGCCCAATCACTGACGCGTGGCCCAAACCACTCACTCCCGTGCTTGGACGCACCTTGCTCGATCGCGCAATTGAAGCGCTGCAGTGTGCCGGTGCAGAAAGCATTTTCGTGAATACCTACGCAGGTGCGGATCGCATTGAGGAACATCTGCAATCTACTTGGCCGGAGGTATGTTCCCGACGCGAAGTTATGCTGTCAGGTCCAGCAGGTGCTCTGCGATGTTTTCGTGATGATCTTGCTGAATACGATCAGGTTCTTGTGGTTTCTGGCGATACGATTTTCGATGATACTCTCACCGGACTGCTTGAAACCCACGACTTCCGCGCATCGAGCCTCACCTTTGGTACGCGAAAAATGCAGGAGGCGCACCGCTTCGGCGTTCTCGACGTTGACGAGAACGGTGTGTTGCTCAGCGCACGAGAGAAGCCGGATGTCCCAGCCGATCTATTCTTTACGGTCAGCACTGGCATCTACGCCCTCCAGCCTCATGTAATAGACCTGCTGCCTGGAGACGGCATCGCCGATTTCGTTACCGATCTTTTTCCGGCGCTTCAGGAGAAGGGCGAGGCTGTGCTCGCGTATCCTCTCGTAGGTGATTGGTTCGATATAGGGACTCCTGATGCTCTGCAAAGAGTGGTTGCCCAGTTGCTGCGCGATCGCCCAAATACACAATATGTTGCTCCAGAAGCGATCGTCGCTCCGGATGCCACCCTTAAAGGATGCGTTGCGATTGAGCAGGGCACACGTGTTGGTCGCGGAGTTTGGATTCAGGACGCAATATTGCTGCCCGGTGCCAACATACCGGACGGTTCCTTTGTCGTCAATGGAGTGTTCGGTGGTAGCAATGCCACGAACTACTAGAAAGGCATCTCGACATGCGCGTCCTATTTCTAACCTCTACTTTCGAACCGCTTACCGGAGGTGCTGAAACATACGGGCTGCTCCTAACCAAAGCCCTCGCCGATGCCGGCAATGAAGTCACGATCGTAACTGATGGCTCTTGGCTACCCGACCTGCCGATCGCTACCGTTGAACGCGGCTGTCGTGTTCTGCGGCCGCGTATGTTCGCTAACGAGATCGGTAGACGAGATAAAGTTGTTTGGAGGCAGTTGCAGTATTCGCTCCTTAATGAGATAGGCCGATTACTAAAAGACAATCATTTTGATGTCGTGCACGCTAACAGCCACGAGACGTTGCAGCTTGCGTTGCCGATTGCCGAGAGCATGGGCGCTGCTATCGTTGCATCGCTTCATGAACAGAATCCTGACGCATCGTCGTTTGGATCTGGCCGCTGCCGGCTTGCTTACGACATATTCCCTGTCGACATGCATATCGCAGCATCGCGGTTTTACGAACAACGTGCCCTACAGTACGGCACACCAAGAGAGCGATTGCGACTGATCTATCATGGCGTGGAAGTAGTTCCTCGAAAACTAGCGTCAGCAGCGGCCCGATCCCGCTTCGGGATCCCGAAGGATTCCCTTGTCATTACTTGCGCAGGGCGGATATACACGCGTAAAGGTCAATTACATCTCGCGCGTGCGTTCGACAAAATCCGCGCAAGGCACCCCAAGGCTCACCTCTTCCTCGCGGGCCGTGTGTCAGATTTTAATTACGCTGACGAGGTATTCGGTCTCCTCAGGCCGGCGGCCGAGGCGGGCCTTGTCACCCATTACGAGACACTGACCCGAGCCGACATGCCTGAGGTTTTTGCTGCTACTGATATCGCCGTGCAACCCTCGCTTGAGGAAGGTCTGGGCCTCGCAGCCATCGAGGCCATGCAGCAGGAGGTACCTGTTGTCGCCTCTGATGTTGTCGGGCTCAATGAGGTTATTGAGGATGGCATTGACGGTCTGCTCGTACCGGCCCGTGATCCCGATGCGTTAGCTACAGCAGTGCTGCGTATCGCGGAAGATCCAACACTCGGAACTTCATTGACGTCGGCCGCGCGACTCACTGTCGCAACGAGGTTCTCCGTCGAGACAATGCGAAATGAAACCGTCGAGGCATACCAGGCGGCCTTGCGGAACAGAAATGGTCGCTGAATGGCGCGACCCCTGTGGATTCCGGGCACGGTTGTCCGTCTATTGCACGCTCGCGGAGACCGCATATGGTGCTCGCTCCCAGTAACCGTACTGGCAGACGGGCCAGAGGCGACTGTGATCCGGATCAGTGTAGGTACAATATGGCTCGCCGCCGTTAACCATATAGGCCAGCGAGTTCACTTGGACGTCGACGAATGGGAACTCGATGAGGTTGGCTGGACGGGCGACGATTGTACCTACGTTATCCGTCCGGGGCGTTGGTGCGCCGTCGGATGGTTTGCTCCCCCCGGCTGTCCTGAACACGGTCGCTTCTACGTAAATGGTCAGCGTCCTCCGTATTATGGTTCCGATGAAATTGTCACGTTGGACCTCGAACTTGACGCTGAGCTTAGACCGCCGGACTATCTTTCGACTTGGAAGGACCATGATCTACTGCTGCGAGCTCACAACGCTGGTTCAATCACTGCCGGCGAGAAGGAGAATGTGATCAACGACATGTTGACGGTGCTGGAACTTCTGCCGGAAGGTCCAGACTCTATCTTGCTCCGCAACTTTGTCAGTGCACGCGTACCACCGGCCCGTCTTCCATTGACGGAGCTTCGCGAATGGAATGGGCTACCGTGAAATTGCAGGAATGTGGGATACGTAGTGTTTTCTTGGACTGACGGAGTATTCTTCTGTAAGTCGATAGGATGGAGAACATTTCAGCAGCGAAATATTCGGAGAGGCGGCTAAGTCCAGATAGTGCGTGAGGTTGCCCGTGGAGGGCCGGAGATAGTCTCGGTGACCGACTCACACTATCTTGCAGTGTAGAGAAGCAGAGAACTTTATCATAAAATGTAAATAGGGCCACTCTGAGGGCCAGAACTGCTAAACTCCTTCGAGTTGGCCTATGAACCGCGAAACTGAAGGTGGGGGGGTGCTATTGGCGTCAGGAGAACGAGTTCCGGTAAAACGCAGCCGTTTTCTTCGTCAAATTTACACTGACTGATCGTTATGAATTGATGCGGGTGATATTCCCGCACAACTTCCTACCCGACGTCCGGGTTGAAGTCTCTCCTCAACAAGTTTAGACGCTCGTGAGGGGCCTCCGCGGGGACGATGATGTAGTTTTCTGCGCGCAGATGCGTGCCCCGAAGGCCCAGGTCACGCATGATCGATCGGATCGCGGAACTGTCCGTCTACAAACCTTACCTTGCTAGTGGCGCCTGAATCTCGCGGTACCTGGAGGTATCCGTCAGACCTGGCTCGTGACGCCTTAGTGTGCCGGAGGTGCGTTGTTGAGGGCGGTGAGGATGTCTTCGGCTTGGGGGGTCAGGGGGTCGGCGGCGGTGATCTAGTGTCCGTTGAGGTTGATGGTGACGTCCTGTAGACCGTGTAGCTCGCGCACGATCCTGGCGATGCTGATCACGGTGGCGTCCTGGAGGTGGTGGGCTACGGCCAGCGAAGCCATCACCACGGTCAGGTGGGCCTCGATGGCGTCTCGGGTGTGGTGGAGGACCGGCCGACCTGGTTAGACGCCACTTCGAGGCCTTCGCCTCTGGGTGGGCTGTGGGTCGCCGACATTCCCCCGCAAGCGGGAGGTGCCCCCTCCTATGTGCGCACCTTCTCAGGGTGGGTGTACGTCGCCTTTATCACCGACGTGCTCTCGCGACGAATCGTGGGGAGGCAGACCACCTGCCGGCCAGTGTGCACCGACCGGGCTCTGGACGCCCTGGAGATGGCTCTCTGGCAGCGAAAACGAGCCGGTGCTGACCTGACGGGCCTGGTGCATCACTTGCGACCGTGGGGTGCAGTACCGGCCCCGTCCGCTACGGACAGGCCCTATCAGACCGCGACGCCGTCGCCTCCGTAGACTCCAAGGCAGACTCCCTTTCGGCTTCGCCCTGGCCGAGGCGCTCAACTCGCTGTACAAGACCGAGCTCATCCTTTGGCCAGGGCCCCTGGCAGGACATCGACGCCGCCGAGCTCGCCACCGCCGAGTGGGTCCACTGGTACGGGCACCACCCAGCCACACTCCGCCATCGGCATGCGAACCCCCGCCGAGCACGAAGCCGCCTGGGCACCCGACCGCCACCGCCAGGAACAATCACAACCGGCAACCACCGGCACCAGATAAACCAGCCTCCACAAAACCCGGGGCTTGACAAGGCGTTCGTCGCCGAGTGCAAGGCCCTCGGGATGGCTCAGTCCACGGGAGCAGCCGACTCCAGCGCGGATAACGCGCTGGCCGAATCAAATGGGGCCGCCTCGAAGCGCGAGGTCCTCATGGACGCAAGCTCCTGGGGCGCTGAGCTCACCTGCCGGAGCCAGACCTTCAGATGACCGACCCGCGCACGACACCGTGCGCCGCCACTCCTACCGCGGCCACATCCCCCAACCACCCATGAGAAGCAGACCTCAACCACTACGCTGGCAACCACCACATAAACCAACCCCCGTGCCTAACAACAAAGGACAAGGCCCACCTCGACTTCACGTCGAAGGGTACCAAATGTCAAACCTCGGGATTGGGGCTCCACCGACAGCCTGTGTACTTGCTCTTGACGGCTCAAGGTCGTGGTGGATGCTGGGAGACATGCAGGCAGCCGCTGCTCTCCGAAACCGTTGGCGCTGGCGCACATCTGTCCGTAGAGTCTCAGACAGATAACGGTATCGACCCTGACGACACCGCTCTACATTACGTCGCCTCACCGAAAGGACGCACTCCGTGCGCCGTCGTTCCCGTCCTTCTCAGGCAGCCTGGGCAGCCGCCACAGCACTGTTCGTCGGCATCTCAGTCTCCACAACCCAGCCAACCGCAGCAGCTCCGAACTCTGACGCAGACCAGAACGTAGGCATGACAAGCTCACTATCCAGCGGTTACTTAGCCGAAGGTCCCAAGTCCAACCCGGTGACCGAGCAGGTCACTGAAACGCGAGCGCAGCGAGCAACTTCACAGTGCTTCAACCAACGTACTTGTCCATCAGCGTCGTCTCAGGAGACCACCAAGCAGGCGGATAATGTCGGAGCCGGACGAGTCAAGCATGCACACCCCTCCGCAGCAGCTCAGCCTGACTCCGCGGTCGAGTCGTCAGCGGGTCAGCTGACGACCGGTAAGACGTCATCGAGCAGCACCGTCGGTGCCACAGCCGCGCCATCTTCCCACCCCTCGATCACGTACGCGGTTCTCGCCATCACTGGCAACGTCACATACCGGCGCGCGACAACTACTGAGCCCAACGGGACTGGAGCGGTCAGCCACACGCTCTCCTACAAGGCCGATGTCCCTGTCCCGGAGCACAGCCAAGAACCGGATTCCTCATGGGACACCTTTGGTATCACTTCTCCCCCCGCTGGTCAGCGTATCTGCCTGGGCAACGTCGCTCTCTCCTATGACTCCGGAGGCGACCTCGACAAGATGACCTTCACTCATGTCACCGAGGGATCTGCCAACGGCAGCATCTCTG
>ERZ773010.1225-NODE-1225-length-16315-cov-5.069619_pt1 | contig 16315 bp, 14 predicted proteins | sample MGYA00580842_ERZ773010 | MGnify/ENA primary metagenome ERZ773010 (study PRJEB29015, sample SAMEA2737982) | human oral metagenome | biome: human oral; feature: human-associated habitat; material: dental | place: China | collected 2107 ...
TTCATATTCAAAAGGCAAGGGAAGGAGATTACCCATCTTTTTTTACAAGATTGATTGAACAGAATATTTATGAAAAAAATAAGGTGCTCAGTGTAATGGGATATCTCACAAAAAGTAAAGTTCTTTGGAATAAAATTTATGATAAACAGGGTAATTATAAGACTTATACAATAGAAAAGGGATATGGAATTGGTGATTATTGGAAAGAGTATTTTAAAGGAATTGGAAAACTAAAGAAAATGAAACTTTCTGATATTACGCTTTTTAGACTTAATGCTGAAAATTCGCCATATTACAAAAGCACAGATTTGATGGAGGTTAAACAACTTTTTAAAAAGAGTAATAAAGCTGAACTTAAAGGAAAAAATACAACGGATTTTATTGACTTTGCTGTTTTAATCAGCCGTTCAGAAAATCAAATTCCGATAGAAGAAATAAAATAATTTTAAAAATATGAAAGTAAAATTTTTAGGACAGAATTGTTTTTTAATTAGTTACAAGGGAAAAACTATTTTAACAGACCCTTTTTATAATTATCAAAAAGAGAAATCAGGGTTTAATATTGAAAAACAAAGCATTGATTATGTGTTGATTACACATGCTCACGGAGACCATACTGCCGATGTAAAAGAAGTCCTGCAGTTTAATCCTGCAGCTGTCATCATTGCTCAGCCAGAGGTTTGTGCTTATTTTGGACATTCAAATAATATTGATTTAAATATCGGCGGTTCTACCCAAATAGAGGATATGAAAATATCCATGGTTTCTGCGGCGCATACCAGTTCTTTTCCTGATGGGACTTATGGTGGAACGGCATCAGGATATGTTTTTGGTTTTGAAAATAAAAATCTGTATCTTGCGGGAGATACTGGAGTCATGCAGGATATGGCTCTTTTAAGTTCTGTTTTTGGTGAAATAAGCCTTGCTATTCTGCCTGTTGGCGGGCATTATACAATGGATGCCAAGGGAGCTTGTTTCGCGGCTTCGGAGTTGATAAAAACTAAAAAAGTTCTCGGCTGTCATTTTGATACTTTTCCGCCGATTACGATTAACCACGCTGAAGCAGAGCGGTATTTTAAGGAGAAGAATATAGAACTTATTTTGCCAAAATTGGGAGAAGAATTTGAATTTTAAATAAAGAAATTATGAATATAGTTGTTAGACTTATAGTAACGGCTGCGATTGCTTATTTTTTACAGCAAGTGCTTGATGGTGTGCATTTTAATAGTTTTGGGACGGCTTTCATTTTTGTTATAGTGTTGGCACTTCTCAATGTTTTTATAAAGCCTGTTTTCCAGTTTTTCGGGTTGCCGCTCACTATTCTCACATTGGGTCTGTTCTCTTTGGTTATCAATGCTGCTATTATTATGCTGGCTGATTATTTTGTAGATGGAATGGTGGTAGATGGCTTCTGGTGGGCATTAGCATTCAGTGTGCTGATGTCCTTTATCACATCAATACTGCTGCCTAGTGATGATTAAAAAAATAAAAAGCTCAGTATTCTGGGCTTTTTTTATTAATTTTAAATAAAACGAAAAAGGCAAGCTACCTACATCACACCGCTACAACCGATTACCTTTGCTGCGTTCCCACCCTGGAGGATTTTCAGGAGCTGGTTGTGTAGGACTTGCCGGTGCAAATATAAGGCTTTTTTTCAAATTTAAAAGAAAAATATGATTTTATGATTTGTTTTCTTTAATTTTGGGAAAATTTTTTCAATTTAAACTAATGAATCTCTCTATAGTTATCCCTTTATTGAATGAGGAGGAATCCCTGAAAGAGCTTTTTTCTAGGATTGATAAGGTATGTGTGGCGAACCAGCTTTCTTATGAAATTTGGTTTGTAGATGATGGTAGTACGGATAAATCTTGGGAAATTATAGAGGGATTTTGCAGGGAAAATGACCATATCCATGGAATAAAGTTTTCCAGAAATTATGGGAAATCACAGGCGCTGCATGCGGCATTTGAGAAAGTGTCTGGAGATGTGGTGATTACAATGGATGCTGATTTACAGGACTTTCCAGAGGAAATTCCAGAGCTGTACGATATGGTAGTCAATGGAAATTATGACATCGTGTCTGGCTGGAAAAAGAAAAGATTTGATAATGTGATGACCAAAAATCTGCCGTCCAAGCTCTTCAATGCAGCAGCGAGAAAGGTTTCTGGAGTGTATCTGCATGATTTCAACTGCGGTCTGAAAGCCTATAAAAAGCAAGTCGTAAAGTCCATAGATGTCTATGGCGATATGCACCGATATATTCCTGTTTTGGCGGCGAATGCTGGTTTTAAGCGTATTACGGAGAAAGAAGTGAAGCATCAGGCAAGACCTTACGGAAGCTCTAAATTTGGGACAGAACGCTTTATTCGTGGCTTTTTGGATTTGGTTACACTTTGGTTTATTAGCCGTTTTGGCGGGCGACCGATGCACTTTTTCGGAGCGGTCGGTACTTTGATGTTTATTATCGGTTTCCTTTCGGCATTTTGGCTTGGAGTATCCAAACTGATAGCAGTCTATGTCCACAAACAATACGGACATCTAATCGCTGATAATCCGTGGTTTTTCATTTCGCTGACGATGATGATTTTGGGAACTTTGCTTTTTATAGGAGGATTTCTCGGAGAGATGATTATCAGAACCAATAGAGAACACAAAAATTACAATATAGAAAAAGAAATGTAGAATAGGTTTTTATTAAAATTATAGTATAATGACAACAATAGAAAAAGCAAGGCTTTGGCTTTCAGAGTCTTTTGATGAAGAAACAAGAGCTAAAGTTCAGCAGTTAATAGATGAAAATGGAGCAGAGCTGGAAGATTCTTTTTATAAAGAGTTAGAATTTGGGACAGGAGGAATGCGTGGAGTGATGGGCGTGGGAACCAACAGGCTCAATAAATATACCCTTGGACAAGCTACCCAAGGACTTGCAAACTACCTGCACCAGCAGTTTAAAGGCGAAACTATCAAAGTTGCTATCGCCTATGATGTAAGAAATCATTCCAAAGAATTTGGGAAAATAGTAGCAGATGTGCTTACGGCTAATGGGATCAATGTTTTGCTTTTCAAGGAACACCGTCCTACGCCAGAGCTTTCTTTCACGGTGAGAGATAAAAAATGTAATGCTGGAATCGTACTTACAGCATCACACAACCCGCCTGAATACAATGGTTACAAGGTTTATTGGAATGATGGAGCGCAGATTGTCCCGCCGAATGATGAGGCGATTATCAAAGAGGTGTATTCCGTTAGATTTGAGGATATTAAGTTTAATGGAAATGATGATTTGATAGAATGGATAGGCGAGGAGCAGGATGATGTTTATATAGATGCTTGTATGCAAAACTCTCTTTATCAGAATGTTGGGAGAGATAATCTGAACATTGTTTTCACTTCTATCCATGGGACAACTTACACTACAATCCCTAAAGCCCTTAAAAAGGCTGGATTTGCAAAGGTGGATTTGGTGAGAGAGCAGATGATTCCAAGTGGAAATTTCCCAACCGTGGAAAGCCCTAATCCAGAAGAACCAGCAGCTCTTACGATGGCTACGGACTTGGCAGAAATTACCAATGCAGATATTGTTATCGGATGTGACCCAGATGGAGACAGACTAGGTATCGCGGTGAGAAACCTTGAAGGGAAAATCCAGCTGCTTAACGGAAACCAGACCAATACTATCCTGACTTATTACATCCTTGACCAATGGAAAAAAGCAGGGAAAATCACAGGAAGTGAGTTCATCGGTTCTACTATCGTGACTTCGGATATTTTCTTTGATATTGCTAAAAAATATGGAATAGAGTGTAAAGCGGGACTTACAGGCTTCAAATGGATTGGTAAAATGATTCGCGAAGCCGAAGGAAAACAGAAATTTGTATGCGGAGGAGAGGAGAGTTTTGGTTTTATGACAGGGGATTTCGTGAGAGATAAGGACTCATGTGGTTCTATCCTTCTTGCCTGCGAAATAGCAGCATGGTGCAAGGCTCAGGGCAGCAGTGTTTTCCAGTATATGATAGAGATTTATAAGGATTTGGGGCTTTATCAAGAGGCGCTGGTCAATGTGGTGAGAAAAGGAAGAGAAGGAGCAGAGGAAATCAAAAAAATGATGTCAGATTTCCGTAATAATCCAGTGAAAGCATTGGCAGGTTCCAAAGTGGTTCTTGTGAAAGATTTTCAGGAGCAGACCGCATGGGATTTAGTGAAAGATGAAAAAGCAGAAATGACTGATATTCCTAAGTCTAATGTGCTGATATACTACACAGAAGACAGCACGAAAGTAGCCATCCGCCCATCAGGAACGGAGCCTAAAATTAAGTTCTATTTCTCTGTGAAAAGTAACATTTCATCTGAGAGCGAATATGCTGGTCAAGTTGATAAATTAAATCATAAAATAGAGCAAATCAAAAAGGATTTGAGTTTAAACTAAATCATTTAAAAATGTGAGGGTATGTCTGTTATACGGACATACCCTCGTTTTTTTTGATAAAATATAAAATATAATTAAGAGAAATAAAAAAAGACTGCCTTTCCTATGGCAGTCTTTTTTTATTTTATTGTTTTAAACAATTTGATTACTATTTAAAGTACTCTAAAACATAGTCGTAAGTAGCAACTGGTAATGGAATAGACATATTCCCCATACCTGTAACTGCTTTATTATTAGCAACATCATAAGATGACAAACTTGATGCAACTAATTTTTTAGTAGCACTATCATATATTTTAATAGAGTAAATACTTGATAGTCCTGAAGGGAAATTAATAACAACTTTTGCCCCATCAGTAGCGTTTACTGTAAAAGATCCTTTAATACCATACAACTGGTCTGTACCTACTTTACCTAAACGAGTTTCTGAAGTTTTTATAGTTGCAGAACCTCCTGAACCAAGCGGAATCCATTTACCACCTCTTATAGCAATTGCTGGCGTAGAACCACCTGATAATAAAGTCTTTCCTTGTGGATTATAAAAATAATAAAATCCTTCTTCTACTTCTGCATGGTCTGTAAGTGCTGGGTCATTGTTAGTCCCCGGTGTCGTATTATAAACAATCATTCCATCAAATACTGTTGGGAATCTATCCTCATCAACCGCATTTATTTTAAAACGGAATTGTGTCAAATCTACTTGAGGGAAAATTAATCCTTTTGCTACGGATACACCTACATTACTAGAATATCCAGAAGCATCTAAAAACGCATTTTCTCCGCCAATTACTGCACTCACTAATGAAGAAGTATTAACTTGAGCCTTAGAAAAGGTAACTGATAATAAGGCTACAACTACTGATAATATATTATTTTTTTTCATAATATTCTTATTTTTTATAATTTTAATTTATAGTCCAGCTACCATATACCATGAACTACCATCACTTATGTAGATTACAGCTCTACCTCCATTAATAATCCCTGAATACATCGGATTTGGTCTAAAATTAGGACCACCTCCTGTGCCCCAATTCACTTGCCCTCCTGTTTGATTAGAAATAAAAACAATCCTTCCCGCATTTGTAGTTGCATCTGGGAGATTTATATTTTGTCCACTAGGTCCATTCAATATTATTCCAAAATCTGTACTAGTCCATGTAGAAGATGTTAATGTTGCACTTGTTCTCACATTAGCATTAGGACCAGAGACAACCGCATGCACAGGACCTTTAATCTGTCCTGCATCTCCACCACCGCCTACACCTTTCCATTTGCTTGTAGCATGGTCATAATAGTAGAATCCTGGGTCTTTCACATTTTCTACTTTTGTACCTGGAGTTCCCTGTGTATTAGAAGTAACAAATACCAAAGCTCCGTTTTGGTCTGCTCCATAAACACCAGATTTAGCTTCAAGCTGTCCAACATCCAATCTTGGAACCAAAACCCCATCTGGCATGGTTGTATCAGTAGCTTCAGCTCTTACATCTAATGTAGTCTGTGGAGTATCTGTCTTTATCCCAACCCCTTTCTTGGCTGTCTGTGCATTTAGGCTTACAGAAAAACCTAAAAGTGCAATTGCTAAGTAAAAATTTTTTTTCATAGCATTTAATTGTTTAAATTTTAATTATTTTAAATATTCACTCTCAAAAGTAAAAACACTTTCTCTGGGTGCAAAGTTATATAATAAAAATGAATATTGCAATTTTATTTTTATTTTTTTTCTTTTTCTAGTTAAAAATGTGGTATTTATGGCTCTTCGGCTTATTTAAAATTAATGGTATAAACTCCGGTAGAGTTGGTTTGTGCTTTTTCTGCTTTCACATATTTTTTCACCAAAGTAACAGCGTTATTTATGGTGTTTCTGCTTCTAAGCCCCCCTACTCTCATGGCAGAAATCACATTGCCATTCTTATCCACCGTGTAAGCAATCTCTATTGTGCCTCTTTCTTTTACATTATTAGTTGGGAGTTTTCCCTTATAGTTCATAGTACCTGGTATGCCGGCAATGAGCTTTCTATCCACTCCTATTTTACTCTCTTTCGGAGCTGTTTTTTTAGAAGTTTCTGTTTTTTTCTCTGCTGGAGTTTCTGTTTTCTTTGCTATTTCCTGCTTTTTCTGAGATTTGGTTTCTACAGGAACAGCTTTGTTTTCAGCAACTTGTGTTTCTTTAGACTCTTTTACTTCTTCTTTTTTAGGCTGTTCTTCTTGAATTGCAACCTGCTCATTTTTAATAGGTTCTACAACTTGCGGAACAGAAACTGGGATTTCTTCCGGCTCCTCTATTCTGGACTGAAGAGTATCTCTATCCAAAATATCTTCATCAGCCAAAATTTCTTTTTTATCTTGGTCTATATTTGCGCTTTCCCTTTTCTCTATCGGAACAAAATATAATATTCCAAAAAACACGCATGACACCAATGCCGTAAATCCTATACTTTTTACCCTGCTCATATTCTTTTATTTAATTTCAGCAACGATTTCTAAAAATTTATTGCCTTTTAATTTGAGTTCTGTTTCTATTTTATAAATCAAGGAAACCAAAATCATGTCCAATCCATAAACCACTATTCCTATGAAAACCGCAACAACAAAAGGCAGGAATGATGCATAAAAAAACTCCGAACCGAAATCTGTTTTTCCGCTCAAAAAGAATGCAGTAAAAGACACTCCCGCCCCCAAAAAGCCTAAAAACAGAATAATCTTTGCCAATAATTCAAACTTAAAAATATCTCTTCTTATTTCTGTAATTTCTGTTTCTCTTTGATTTTGAACGGATAAGAATAATTCAAACGAAGATTTTTCTATATTTTCAAGTCCTTTCTTAATCATCCTAGACTCCGGCGAAACAACCCTCTTGCACCAGTCCATCGCTGCTTCTATTCTGTGGTCGTAGATGCAGTCGGCTACATTATCCAAAAAATCTTCCTCTTTACTGCCGATTTCTTTCAAATAAAAATATTTAGAAAAAAACAAATACAAGGCTGCCACTCCCAAAACTAAAAGAATGACTATAAAAAAATCTGTAAGAAAACCTCCACTGAACAAAAATTCCCACAGAGAAATACGACTTGTCTGCTCCATAAACTATTAAAATACCAAAAACAAAGATAAAAAGTTTTTTTGTAAAAACCATTCTATTCTCTGGATTAAACGAAAAAATTGAGCATTTTCTTATAAAAACAACTCGTTTAATAAAAAACCAATGTATTATTTTAGCTTTGACGACTAATGAATGATAAATTATTTCTTAATTTTGCAACTTATTTAATAAATTGTGGGAAAAAATAAATTAGCTCGTTTTGCAGAAAATAAAACTCTGCCCAATGTAATTCAGCCTACCAGAGCAGAAGCTTTAGAAGGATTTAGGCTAAAAGGCAGATGGCAGTCTGAATATTTTAAAAATAATAATCCTATTGTTTTGGAATTAGGCTGTGGCAAAGGAGAATATACCGTAAATATGGCAAAAGCCTTTCCTGATAAGAATTTTATTGGGATAGATATCAAAGGGGCAAGGTTTTGGTTCGGAGCAAAAGAAGCTGTATCATCTAAAATGGACAATGTGGCTTTTCTCAGAACACAGATAGAGCTTATTGATTACTTTTTTGACAAAGATGAAATCAGTGAAATATGGATAACTTTCCCTGACCCACAGATAAAATACCGCAGAACAAAACACAGACTGACCAACCCAGAATTTCTTAATCTTTACAAAAAAATTCTAAAAAAAGACGCTGTTATTCACCTAAAAACAGACTCTGAATTTCTGCACGGCTATACACTGGGGCTTCTGCAAGGGCTGGGACATGAGATTATTTCCGCACACCATGACATCTATGGTGCTCCCGAATACGACCCTGAAACACCCTTGCTGCGAGAAATAAAAACTTACTACGAAAGCCTTTTCTCCGCGAAAGGAAAAACAATTACTTATATAAAATTTAGATTGAAATAAATTCTATTTAACAAATGGGAAATAAGAAACATATCTCTGGATTAGGATTTTTTAATTACTTTAAAAATATCATTGGATGGCATATCTATGCTTATCTGGTTCTCAATTTTTTGGTGGGATTATTGGATGGATTAGGTTTGGCTATGTTTGTTCCTCTGCTTGCCATTGCAACAGGCTCTAACACAGGGAATGAGTCTTTGGGAAATTTAGAATTTTTGATAGACTTTATTCATACCTTAGGAATAGAACTAAACCTGCAAAATGCTCTTATCTTAATGGTAGGATTATTCGCTCTGAAAAATTTCTTCTTTTATCTAAGAATTATTTATTTCAACAAAATCCGTATCATGGGGCTTTTGAAAATAAAATTAGATTTGGTTTCCGGTCTTAAAAACCTTTCCTACAAAGGCTTTACAACTATGGATGCTGGGAAAATTCAAAATAACATGATTGGGGAAACGGGCAACCTTATTTTGGCTATGGTTTTCTATTTCAACTCGATACAACATATTGTAATGCTGCTGACTTACATTGCCTTAGCATTCACCTCAAACTGGCGATTCGCTATAATGGTAGGAATAGGCGGGGGTATCACGAATATAATATATAAATATATTAATAAAATTGTAAAAAATTATTCCATAAGAAAGAATGTAATCAGACATGATTTTAGTGGAAACCTGACGCAATCTATCAATAATTTCAAATATCTGAAAGCCACCAATTATTTTAAAAATTACGAAACCAAACTTAACCAAAACATACATGAAACCGAGCGAATCAACTATAAAGTTGGCAAAATAAGCGCCATGGCGGAGAGCCTCAGAGAACCTATGATTATCAGTGTAATCGCTCTTGTTATCTTGGTTCAGGTAAATATAATGGGTGGAGATTTTGGGTCTATATTGGTTAGTTTGCTTCTGTTTTATAGATCTTTAGCCCATTTAGTAACGATGCAGAACAACTGGTCTGGCTTTGTAGAAACATCTGTAAGCTTAGAATCAGTGGAAAATATGCTTTCGGAATTTAAGAAATACGAAGAAATTTCAAATACTGAGGAGATAAAATCCATTAACAACATCTCTGTAAAAGATGCAGAAGTAATTTTTGATGATAAACCTGTTCTCAAAAACATTAATCTAAACATCCCTAATAAAACATCTATTGCTTTGGTTGGGGAAAGCGGCGCAGGGAAAACTACTCTCGCCAATGTTATCTGCGGGCTTCTTCCTCCTAATAAAGGGGAAGTAGTAACCAACAATCAATCGGTGTATAATTCAAATTTGGATTCTTTCAGAAGTAAAGTCGGGTACATTACACAAGAGCCAGTGATATTTGATGATACTATTTTCAACAATGTTACTTTCTGGGCAGAAAAAACACCTGAAAATTTGGAAAAATTCCACAATGCAATGAACATGGTTTCCATGAAATCTTTTGTGGAAAATTTAGACCGGCAGGAAAATACTCCGTTAGGAAATAATGGAATTTTAATTTCTGGTGGACAAAAGCAGAGAATATCCATTGCCAGAGAGCTTTACAAAGATATCGAACTTCTTATAATGGACGAAGCAACTTCTGCTCTTGACTCTGAAACCGAAAAATACATTAAGGATAATATTGATTTGCTGCATGGTAAATTTACCATCGTAATCATTGCCCACAGACTTTCTACCATCAAAAATGTGGATAGAGTCTATCTATTAGAAAAAGGCGAAATTTTGGATTCCGGAAGTTATAATGAACTAATAGATAAATCCGCACGATTCAGAAGAATGGTGGAACTGCAAGAAGTGTAAGAATTTGTATTAAAAAATTTGAAAAATGAAAAAGAAATCTATTCTATTTGTCTCTGATATTCCTAATTGGGCTTATCATTATATGATAAAAACATGGGTGGAGACTATTTATACTGATTACGACTGTTTTATAGCTTTTGCTAAAGATTTTTCTATCCGCTCAAAAAAATATAGCTATATGGATGTTGTAAAAAATAGATTAGGTCTCCTATTAAAAAATTCTTATCCTAAATTTTATATCCATCCTTCCAGAAAATATTCTTATCCTATTTATAAGCAAAATCCGGTATATGATGCGATATCTATGTGTCCTGTAGATAAAGTCCACTTTGATGCCATGATTATCATGGAATGCTATCTGCAATTTACAGCAGAACTACCATTTACAGCAGATAAAACATTTGTTGGGCTATATACAGATTCTTACCCTCACGAAGGACCTTCTTATGATTTTAAAAATAATATTGATTTAACAAAACTTCCCAGAGAAGAGTTTTTTGATAAATATATCAGTAAAAATGATGGTCTCATTGTAGGGAATTATAACCTATATAATGACTATAAGAAATTCAATTTTCCTATAGAAATTTCAAATGCAGCTTATAAAGTTGATCAATTTATTGAAAATAAAAATGTGGGAAAAAATAAAACTTTAACCATAGGCTGGACAGGAAATCCTAATCGAGAGATGAAAGGCTTTAGAAATATTATAGAACCTGCCATAAAAGAGCTACAAGCAGAGGGGCTTGATATTCAATTGAAAACAAAATTCAGCGGAAGCTACGAGGATTTACTCAGTTTCTATCAAGATGTAGATTTAGTTTGTATTGCCTCTTCCAGTGATACTGGTCCTTCACTATTTGCAGAAGCATCCTTATGCTCCGTCCCTGCTGTTTCTACAAGAATTGGATTTCCTAATACTGTAATAAAGAATAGAGAAAATGGCCTCTTTATTGAGCGGAATAAGGAAGATTTAAAAACAGCTATCAAACAATTATACAATGACCGAAATTTACTTCAATCATTTTCTTCAAGAATAAAGGCTGATCACCTTAAGTTTTTCGATAACAATTTATTAATCAACAACTTAAAGAAACTCTTATCTACATCATTCTAAATTACCTATAATATCTCCATTTAAATAGCTTGAATCCGAGGTTTGTAGGCAGGCTTGTATAGAAGTCTTTTTTCTTAATTTCTTTAGAGAATTTGGAAGAAAAATAATCTAAGATACTTAATGAACTAAGAGTCTTATAGTTAGCATAACTCTCTTTCCATAAGTGTTCATTTTGCTGCGCTTTCCAGTTCATTTGGAGCGTCATATCTTTGAAAGCAATCAAATATTTTAGGATTAGTCTTTTCCTTTCTGCTTCTGTTTCTTTTTTTAATTCTTCATCAATATACTGCCCAATAGTAAACCAATTATCAAAATTCTTTTTGCCCCGATTATGAATTACTGATTTTTTATGTAGAAAATAAGTATAAGTAACGCCTTTATTTATAGCTATTTTATTCATTTTCAATACTAAATGAAAAGCCCAAAGCTCATCTTGAGCAAAAAGCCCTCTTACAAAATAGAGTTTATTCTGCCTTAAATAATCTACAATAAACAACTTATTCACGGCATAAGTGACCAGCTTCCCAGAACAGAAAGCCCTCAATATATTATCATTCCCTTCTATAACCTCTTCCTCGGCATTAATTTTAATGCAGATACTTTTTTTTCCTGTTTCCTGTTGTTCGCATTCCAATTGAGAAATAGTCATCTCGGCTTTTGTCTTCTCTGAAATATCAACTAATATTTCTATACAATCCGGCGTAATAGTATCATCGCTATCCAAGAAAAAAAGATATTTCCCCTGCGCCGTATCTATCCCTTTATTCCGCACAACAGAAAGCCCAGAATTCTCTTCCAAATGATATATTTTCCAATTTTGAAGACCGTGTTTTTGGATAAATTCTTCTGCTATCTGCACAGAATTATCCGGAGTTTTATCATTTATTAGAGTAACTTCCAGATTTTTATATGTTTGATTTAAAACTGATTGCAAACACCTTTCTAAAAACTCTTCACATTTAAAAATCGGAATTGATATCGTAACTAATGGCTGCATAATTTATTTTTTAAGTTTATGACAACAAGAGATTATTCCTAAACTCTTTTGGCAAAATTAAGTATTATTTTCGTTCAGAAAAACAGGTTCTCTACATATTTATTTTTTATTGGTTTTCAATAACTTACACAAACCAGTCATTTGTAAAGTTATCCCAGCTATTTTTCTATTTGGTTGCTAAATATGTGTTTTTGTACCACTTTTGGAAACAATAAAAAGTCCAGATTTTAAAGGAATTGTCCTCCACAGAATTCAGGTGGTTGAGAACAATTTTCTTAATATTTTGAATATCAAATACATCCTGTTCTTCTAGGAATTTATCATCTATATAGCTCAAAAGCTCACTTCTCATCCCTTGTCTAAGCCAGTCTCCGACAGGAACTCCGAAGCCTTTTTTAGACTTTTCCAAAAACTGCTCTGGAAACTCGTTTTCAAAAGCTTTTTTCAGAATCATTTTTTTATTATTCCCTTTCAGCAGATACTCATCTGGAAGGCTCAGTGTGTAATTCCAAATCTCTCTGGTCAAAAACGGAGCCCTGCATTCCATAGATGCCAGCATACTCGTTCTATCCACTTTTACAATCATGTCCCCTTCTAAGCTTATCATCTTATCTACATTTCTAAAATCTGTGAGATTTTTAGGATTTGGGATTTTTTGTTGATAATACGCCAGAGGGTTTTTGGCTCTGTCTTTTTCATTGAGATAAATGGACATTTCCCTGTCTGTGAAACCTAATTTTATAATGTTATAAAAAAAGGAATGGTCATAATCTATTGAATTTAAAGCCTTTCTAACTTTAAATTTTAGTCCTCGCTCATCTCCTTTTTGTTTGGTCAAAGCGTTTGCTACTTTCAGCACACTTTGGTGTAAGAATCTGGGAACCAGACTTGTATATTTTTGGTTAATTCCTCCGATTAAATATTTATTATACCCTCCGAAAACCTCATCGCCTCCATCTCCTGTAAGGGCAACTTTCACATAATCAGCTGTTTTAGAAGCGACTATATAACTCGGAAGAGCTGATGAATCCGCAAAAGGCTCATCAAAATTCAGCAGAATCTCATCCAAATGGGCAGTCAAATCCTTCTCGGAAATCACGAATTCATGGTGGTTACTGCCGATAAGATTCGCCACAAGCCTTGATTTTTCGGTTTCATCAAAAGATTTTTTATCAAAACCAATGGAAAAAGTATCTATTTTACTATCGGATTGCTTTGATAGACAAAGACTTATAATAGAAGAATCCACTCCTCCCGACAGGAAAGCCCCCAGCGAAACATCCGAAACACTGCGAGAGCTTACGCTTTCTTCAACTAATTTTCTGACATTTTTCTTAGCTTCATCAAAACTAATTTGCTGTTTTTCAATCTTTTCCGAATGAATTTCATGAATTTTAAGCGCATTAGTATTTACATCATATTCTATGAAACTATTGGACTCTAACTTACTGATTTCCTTATATATAGTAAAAGGCGCAGGGATATAAGTCAGCTGAAAATAGAGATTCAGCCCCGTGTTGTCAATTTCTGGTTTTTTATCCAAAACGGAAATAATGGATTTCAGCTCCGATGCCCAGATTAAGCCTTTTTCAGAATGCTGATAATGCAGTGGCTTGTCACCGAAAAAATCTCGAGCGATGAAAATTTTGCCCAAAATTTTATCATAAATAGAAAAAGCAAACACGCCATCAAGCATCTTAAAAACCTCTAAACCAAAACATTCATAGAGTTTCAGCACGACTTCCGCAGGAGAAGAAGTATGAAAAACGAAACCTTTCTGAACGAGCGTTTTTTTCAGTTCTTCGGAATTGTAAATTTGACCATTAAAAACAATAACTTTACTTTTATCTTCGGTAAAAATCGGTTGTTTCCCCGTGGATAAATCAACGATGGAAAGCCTTCTCATAGCGAAAGCTATCGTTTTGTCTTCGAGATGTTCTACAAAAAAACCATCTTCATCAGGCCCGCGATGAATGATTTTTTGGTTCATTTTACCTATAATATTCTGAACATCTGTGTTTTCTGCATTTTTATACACCAGCCCATTGATACCGCACATAATTTATCTTTTAATTTCCTTCATAAACTTTATCAAACCAAATACCGAGAACGAGCAGAGACCAATGCTTCTGTTCGTAGGAAAGATGCTTCTGTACGGCATCATAGGAAAGGTATCGGAACATTTTATTTTGAGGATTTTTAAGATATTTTTGGGTTAATTCTTCAACTGCTGGTTTTCTCAGCCATCGCTCTCTCGGTGCACCGAAACCTTGTTTGGATTTATTTAAAATATCCGGATGCAGTTTGTCTCCAAAAGCCTTTCGCAGGATAATTTTCCGCTGGTTTTCATCCACTTTATACTTAGCAGGAAGCGACACACAGAATTCCACCAAATCCTTGTCTAGGAAAGGATTACGAAGCTCTATGGAATTCATCATAGAAATCCTGTCATCCTTTACCATAAAATCTCCTTGAAAAACATCCATAAGATCCATGTTTAGGCAAGTATTCAGCGTTTTAGGGTCTAAATTCAGTCCATAATCTTTCTTATATTCGGTTGTTACTCCCAGTTCGCGGATTTCCGCATCAGAAAAGAAATTATAAATTTTCTTATGAAAAGTAACAATATCCGGATTTTTTCCAAAGAAAACTTTTTTTCTAAAAAAGGCTAATGGTTTTTGTAAATTCAATTTATCTGAAATTAGCGAACCTAATTTATAAAAAGGCAGAAGAATAGGGCTGGTTTTACCTTCTTTCATGATTTCTAATTCTGTCTGATACCATCCATAGCCGCCGAAAAGTTCATCTCCGCCATTACCAGTGATTACCACTTTCATTTCTTCACGCGCCTTTTCGCATATTTTATATAGTGCCGGCAATGCCGAATCTCCTAGTGGTTCATCTAATTTGGAATAAATTTTCTCCATTACCTCTGCGATTTCTTCATCGTTCATATAGACTTCGTGGTGGTCACAATTGTATTTTTCTGCCATTTTTCTCGCCTCTGGCATTTCGTTCATATCGCCTTCGTAGGCAAAACCAATTGTGGAAAGTTTATCTGTATATTTTGATGAAAGGGCAACGACCGTACCAGAATCCAATCCTCCACTGAGGAACGCCCCGACTTTGGCATCGGCATGGATATGTTTTTGAATGGATTTTTCCGTTAATTCTCTCAGCTTCTCTATTGCTTCTTCTTCTGATATTTCAATTTCCTGCTGAGGAATTTTCCAGTATTTTTTTATCTCTATTTTTCCATCTTTATACAATAGCGTATGCGCCGATGGAAGCACAAAAATATTCTTGTATATGCACTGCTGGCGGTCTAAATACAAGTGTTTTAGATAATGAGCCAATGCCTCTTCATTTATATCAGGTTTTACCAAGCCGCTTGCTAAAATTGCCTTTACCTCCGAAGCGTAGATAAATTCACCATTCTCTCCAATGGCATAATAAAACGGTTTTTCCCCAAATCTATCCCTTGCACAGAAAAGCTCCTGTTTTTCTTCATTCCAAATGGCAAAAGCAAACATCCCGTTAAGGTGTTCCGGCAGCTCTTTCCCGTATTTTTGGTATAATGCCAGTATGACCTCAGTATCTGTATTATTTTTAAAAGGATACTCTGGGAGATTTTTTTTAATATCCCTGTAGCCGTATATTTCGCCATTAAAACTAATACACTCATTTTTAGTAGAGGAATACATCGGCTGGTGCCCTTCCTGCGATAAATCTACAATGGACAGCCTTCTAAAACCAATGATGGCATTATCAAAAAACTCTGCTCCTTCATCATCTGGACCGCGATGAATAATAGCATTGGTCATTTTCTTAATAATACTTTTGTATTCTTCCTTATTTCCTATACCTGTTTTAATAATACCTGCTATACCGCACATAAAATATGTATTTTATGCAAAAATAAGTATTTATGTGGATAATTTAGTATATTTGTAAAAATATAATGTAAATGATACCTGTAACTAAACCTTTCCTCCCTCCAAAAGAGGAATATCTAAAATAT
>ERZ773010.1226-NODE-1226-length-16306-cov-29.550612_pt1 | contig 16306 bp, 15 predicted proteins | sample MGYA00580842_ERZ773010 | MGnify/ENA primary metagenome ERZ773010 (study PRJEB29015, sample SAMEA2737982) | human oral metagenome | biome: human oral; feature: human-associated habitat; material: dental | place: China | collected 2107 ...
ACCCGCCCGCCGCGCCGCCGCGCCGTCGTCGTCGCCTCCTCATCCCCGTCATCGCCGTCCTGCTCGTCGTGGCCCTCGCCGGCGGCGCCATCGCCTGGTGGGTGCTGGGGCGCAACCGGCCCGACAGCCCCTCCCTGGCCGACGTCGTCGCCGCCGGCACCGTCACCGAGCTCCAGCGCATCCCGGACAGCTCCTCCCTGCGCGTGGCCCCCGACGGCGGCGCCCTGGCGACCGACGACTCGGGGACCTGGAGCCTGTACGACCTCAACCGCTCCAACCAGGCCAGCGTGTGGTCCGGCAAGTGCTCCGAGACGGCCTTCTGGACGGCAAAGGCCCTCCTGTGCGAGAACAGCGGCTCCGAGGCGAGCCTGGTCAGGCTCGACGGCTCCGCCTCCGAGGTCCCCGGCCCCGTCGACCACAACCTCATCGGCTCCACCGCCACCACCGCCGTGCTCATCGACGACTTCTCCTCCGGGTCCCTCATCGGCATGGACTCCTCCGGCAAGGAGACCTGGCGGGTCTACGGCGACTTCTCCGGCGGGCGCGTGGACAACGGCTTCCTGGTCGCCTACGACTCGAAGAACAAGCAGGTGGACGTCATCGCGGCCGACTCCGGCGCGGTGCTGCTGCGCCGGGACGTCAAGACCAGCCCCGACTTCGACTCCCGGGACGAGCCCCTGCCCGGGGGCGTGGGCGTCGACGTCGGCCCCGAGGCCTTCTACGTCACCGACGGCTCCTCCTGGACGGTCTACGACGCCACCGGGAAGGAGGTCAGGACCATCAGTTCCTCGGCCCCCCGCACCTCCTGGGTGAGCTCGGCCCCGCTCAAGGCCGAGGAGCTGGCCGACCTCATCGCCGCGGCCCCCGCCTCGGGGGGCGTGGCCGTGCACGGCAGGAGCCGGACCGTCACCGTCACGGTCGACACCGGCGCCTGCACCGCCGCGGTCGACGGGGTCACCATCACCGTCACCCGCTCCGCCGAGAGCAAGGACTGCTTCCTGACCCCGCTCGGGCTCGCGGGCGACGACGACGTCCTCGTCCTCCAGTCCGGCGTCGACCCGGAGAGCCAGGCCGCCAAGGACGCCGTCGTGACGGCCCACAGGCTCAAGGACGGCGAGCAGACCTGGAGCATCAAGGGCGCCCTCAAGCGCGTCATCGCCCCCTCCGAGCAGGCCCAGGGCGAGGCCGCCTCCCAGCCCCGCCTCCTCATGATCCAGGGCAGCTCCTACGACTTCAACGAGGTCCTCTACGCCGTCCTGCCCGAGTGAGGCGCCGTCTCAGCCCAGGGTGAGGGAGTCGAGGGCCCTCAGGGCGGGGCAGCCCTGAAGACCGCCCCGAGGGGCGTAGGCGGCGATGTACACGTCCTGTCCGGAGGTGGAGCGCAGCATCATGCACACGCCGGACAGGTTGACGGTGCCCGTCGCGGAGTCGCTCAGGATCGACGCGTCCGCGGGCTGGTCCCAGGTCCACGCCCAGGCGCCCTCGGCTCCGGGCCAGTCGAGCGCGACGATCGTGGAGGTGACGTCGGGGCCGTCGCGACGGTACGCCTCCCACTCGTCGAAGGCGGAGGTCTGGGCGCTCTCGAACCGGAAATGATCGACGTTGATGTCGAGCAGGCCGCAATCGCCGGCTCCCTTGTAGAAGTGCGGTTTGACCCGGGAGTGGGGGTCGCCGTACCAGGTGATCTCGGTGAGCTCGGCGGGCAGGGTCACGGTGACGGTCTCGAGGCTCAGGGCCTGGCCCTCGGTCTTCTCCGGCGCCGGCGTCACCTGGAGCGGGCCGCCGGTCGGGCTCGCGGAGGCGCCGGCGCCCGACGACGGGGCCTGCGCTCCGGCCGTGGACGCCTCATCGGAGTTCTTCGCGCATCCGACGGCGGCGACGGCTGCGCCGCCGAGGGCCAGCGCTCCGGCCAGGACGCGTCGTGAGATCATGGGCATGGCTGCTGCCTCTCCAATCGTGAATGGCGGGCGGGGCGGAGACCGCTAGTTGTTCTTGTTCTCGGCATCCGTGTCCCGGTACGTGCGGCTCCCGTCCGGGCCCGGGAGGTCGAGGTAGTGCTGGTCCACCAGCGTGCGGTCCTTGTGCTCCGCGGAGTTGGAGTAACTGGCGAACCAGTAATTGTACTCCTCCTGCGAGGACGTCGTCTCCGTCTCGTAGTGGGAGGTCGTCACAATGGCGTTGTTGTGGACGATCGTGCCGAACTCGTCGTCCGCGCCGACCGGTTCCGACGGATTGAGGACGGAGGAGGGGAACACCGGTGACTTCGCGTTGAGCGAGTGGACGTAATTGTTGACCGCCTGCCGCTCGGAGTCGGAGAGCTTGGTGACGTCGATCGTCACCGTCGTCTCGTACTGGTCTCCGGACTGGGAGCCTTCTCCGCCCTTTCCAGACGCCGATTTGGTGGCCCCCTCGGGGCCCTTCGCATCAATGCCGGCGCTGGCGCCGCCCTCGGCGTGACTCGTGGTGGTGAAGGTGACGGTGGTGAGATTGCCGCTCCCGTCCTCGGTGTAGGAGAACTTCTCCGTGACGCCCAGGCCGCCCGACAGGCCCGCACTGCCCGTCACCCCGGCATTGCCGACCTCCTGTTTGACGGCATTGGCAGTGACTTCCGCGGTGTCGTCCAGCGAATAGGAGAAGGTTGTCGTTGTGGATGCGACTTCGCCCTTGCCGCCCTTGCCGTCGGAGTTGTACGTCGTCGTCTTGCTCATTCCCGCCTTCGCCGATGCGCCGACCCCCGCCTTGACCGCAGGATCTTTTCCGCCGGAGTTCAGTTTTATTTCGCCGTTGAGAGAGAACGTCCCCTGTATCGTGTGCTGGTACTGGTCCGGAGGATCGTCGATCTTCGTGTCCCCACTGCCGATCTGGCTGAATCCCTGGTGGGTGTGGTTCTCGAGCTGCTCGGCGTACTGTTCGCGGAATCCGGAGCAGGAGCGCGATGACCCCGCACCGGATGCGGTATCGCACTTGCGGATCTCGGCATCGCTCATGGTTCCCTCGCCCTCGAGCTGCACCTTCGCCGAGATCTCGGCATCGCTTCCCTTGAGATCATCGCCGACGCCGCCATGAAGATCAAGGGTCTTGGAGTCAGTGATGGTGTACTTCCCGGATCCGTCCTCGTAGTGCTGGAACTGCATCTGCCCGCCGTCGGCGAGGCTGACTCCGCCCGACCAGACTCCGCTCTTGAATTCGACCCCGCCCTTGCCCGTGTTGGTCTGCGTCTCGTCGTTGACGACGTTGCCGCCCGCATCGGGGCGCATATTGCGGGTGGGCGTGCCGCCCGCACTGGGATCGCCGGAGACCGCGGAGCAGGCGCCGCCGTCCCCGAAGACCTGGGACAGCGCGCAACTGACCTTCGCACCGATGTCGAAGGCCCCGAAGGCGAGGATGACGGCCGACACCACCAGGAGGGCGGCCAGAAGGATGCCGGCGTACTCCACGGCGGCGGCGCCGCGCTCATCGCGACTGCTCGGTGGTTGGCGGGACACGTCTCCCCCTCATATCTGCGCGGCCTGCAAACGGGTTGAATCCGACCCTAGAGATCCGGAGGGGCGGTGACGAAGGGGCCATCGCCCCGGCCTTCGCCCCATGACTCGCGGTCGGCCCGGGGGCGAGGGCTCCGCGCGTCCGATGTGAATCGCCGTGAATCGCCTGCGGGTCGGAGTCGCCGCTGCGAGCGCCCCGGGGATGGGGGCGCGATGTGGGGCGCCGGCCCCTGTCCCGCTAGATCACGAACGCATAAAGTTCAGCACTTGACGCATACTGCCGAGCCGTATATCGAGAGGAGTTCGAGAGGGAGGTCTTATGGATTCTGCGGCATCATCCGGGCGCACGGCTATCGGTCTGCTGATCGGGATGTCCGTGAGCGGCATCAGCGGGGCGCTCGTGCTGCACCACGTCATCGAGCCGCTCCTCGCCGGGTCGACGTATGCCGCCATTGGATTCCTTCCCACCATCTGGCCCGCGCACGTCCTCCTGGGGGTCGTTGCGGGGCTGGTGGTCGTGCGCGCGGTCGCGCCGTCGCCCGAATGCGTGGACGGGCCCGTTCTGGCGGTCACGTGTCTCGCGGGCGCCGCGACCGTTGTTGCGGGAGTCGTCGGGGTCGAGCTCATTCTCGGCAACCAGGTGGACTCGTCCGAGTTGCTGCGCGCCGAGCTGCTCGGCCTTGGAATGATCGTTCCGGCGGCGCTCAGACGGGGCGATCCGCGGCGCGCCGGCGACGGACGGCGTTGGAATGACCAGGGGCGGCGTCTGCGCGACGGGCCCCGGTACTAGGACTGCCAGGAACCGGAGACGACGCGGGCACGGATCGACGAGGCCGTGACAAGAGCGTCCGCGAGCGTCTATCATCCCAAACGGATGCGCAGGCGATGAGTCGGCACGGCCATCGCGGGGACCGCCTGATCGGTCGGCGCATTTTTCCCTAATCCGAAGGAGAGTCCTTGATCCTGGTATCCGCCATTGCGCTGGGAGAAGCGCCGCCCGGGTGCGTCCGCGTCGAAGAGCAGGGGGATGTCATCGACGCTCTTGCGGACGCCGGCTCCGATACGCTCCTCGTCGTCTCGCATGATCAGGACGACCGTCCCGCGCGCATCGCCGGCAGGGTCCTGGCCCCGCCCCGTGTCGCCGTGGTGATCGTGGACGGCACCGCGACGCAGCGGGCGCTCATCGTCCGGGGCCTTGCGCTGCTGGAACCGAGTTCCTACGGCGCGGCCCAGGCCGTCGCCGACGCGCTGGGCGAGCGCTGCCGCACGCGCCTCGCCCTGTCCTCCGTCGCCAGGCTGTCTCGGGCGAACCCGAGCATCTGGCAGCATCTGCGCAGCTTCCTCCCGAGGGCCTCCTTCGACGTCGACCTGAGTGAGGGGAGCGTCAGGAGCGTATCGCCCATCACCTGGGACACCGGCGGCGCCCCCGACGCGTGCTGGGCCTCCGGCGCCGAGCTCGCTCCGCTGACGGTCTCCTTGACCGCTTCCACCGCGCCGCTCGCCCTGCCCGCGGACGACTCGCCCTACGGCGCGCGCCATTGGGCGGAGCTGACGGTCATCGGCGACTTGCGCTCGCTGGTGCCGCAGATCCTCGCCTCCCTGCCCATGGCCCCGTGCGCGGCCTGCGGACGCGCCGTACCGCCGACGGGCTGCCCCTTCTGCGGCACGGCGGCGGCATCGACTCGTCCGGCCGCCCCTCCCGCTCCCCTTTCACCGACCGCCGTCCCCCAGTTCGAGAGGCAGATGCTGTGAATCCACGACAGCGCCGGGGAGTCCTTCTGCTCCTCATGACCATCCTGGCCGCGGCGCTCACCTTCATCGGTGTGGCCGCGTACGTCAACTCCGTATCCTCCCAGGTCGGTCCGATGACCAGGGTCGTGCGTCTGACGACGGATGTGGCCGCGATGCACCCGATCGCGCAGAGCGACATCGAGGTCGTCGAGGTCCCCGTGCGATGGACGCCCGCCGGCGCCGTGACCTCCTTCGGCCAGATCGAGGGTCTTGTGACCGTGGGCAGCTACCAGAGCGGCGAGGTCCTCCAGACCGGCATGCTCACCGAGCCGCCGGGCCTCCAGGCGGGCTACCGGGAGGTCGCCATCATGGTCGATGCCGAGACCGGCGTCGCCGGACGCATCTCCACCGGCGACTACGTCGATATCATTGCGACGGTCACCAACGAGAGCACGGGTGAGCAGACGGCCGAGGTCATTGTGCAGAACGTGCTCATCGTCGACGTCGGCGTCCAGACCACGGTCCAGGAGGAGGACGAGTCGGGGGCCTTCGCGCAGTCGCAGCAGATCCCCGTGACCTTCGCCCTATCCACCGACGACAGTCTCAAAGTGGCCTATGCCGAGAGCTTCGCCGTCAAGCTCCGTCTGGCGCTGCGCGGAACGGGGGACACCGCCGCCCTCACCGACGATCAGTCGACCTACCACGGAACCGGGAACGGCGGAGGTCGCCGATGACGCAAGTACTTCTCGTCTCCACCGACGACCGGCACACGACGGCGGTCGCCGCCGTCGTCGCCGAGCTGGAGGGCTTCTCCAGGCTCCTGGCGGTGCACTCGGCCCTGCAGGGCCGCATCGAGATCGAGCAGCAGGAGGTGGATATCGTTCTGGTCGATGAGGAGGTCGGAGGCCGTGACGGCTTGACGACGCTCCGGGAGATCTCATCCCTCGAGCCTCTTCTGCCGGTGTGCCTCCTGTCCTCCCGCCCGGACTCCGAACTCATCGAGCGGGTGCTCGACGCCGGCGGACGCGGCCTCCTCCCGCTGCCGCCCTCGGTGGAGCGCTACGCGGAGCGTCTGCGCGCCCTGTCGGCCTGGACGCGCGCCGCGCAGGGACGCGTCACGGGGGAGCGCGAGCAGATGGCGCGCGCAGTCGGCTCCGTCGTCGCCGTCGTCGGGGCCAAGGGCGGTGTGGGGGCCTCCCTGACCGCCCTGGTGTCCGCGAGAGCGACCGCGAGCCGCGGGCGCACCGCCCTGGTGGACTTCGACCTGCGGGCCGGCGACCTCGCCTCGTACTGCGGCGTCACGGTGCGCCGCAATATCACCGACCTGGCGTCCTTGGGCGCGGAGATCGGCGGCCGCGAGATCTCCGAGGTCGCCTACCCGGTGCGCAACGGCATTGAGCTGCTGCCGGCCCCCGAGCACGGGGAACTGGCGGAGCTCATGACGGAGACCGCGGCCCGGCAGATCGTCCAGGCGATCCGCTACCAGTACGCCGCCGTCGTCGTGGACTGCGGTTCGCACCTCGATGACGCCACCGCCGCGGCCCTTGACCTGGCGGACGTGATCGTCGTGGTCGCCACTCCGGAGGTGCCCGCACTGCGCGCCGTGCGTCGGCTGGGGGAGACCCTGGGGAGGCTGACCCTGGCGCACAACACGCCGACTCGGCTCGTCCTGAACCGCACCTCGCGCAACAACGAGATCCAGCCCGCCACCGCGGCCCGGCTGGTGAGTCTGCCACTGCTCGCGGTGATGCCGGATCGGATCGCCAAGCTGGAGCCGTCCCTCAATACCGGGAGCCTCATTGACCTCGCCCTGCCGGAGCTGAACAAGGTCGGCCAGTCCATCGCCCGCGCCACCTGGACGAACGGTCCTCCGGCACCCGCCGCGGGCAATGGACGCGTGGGCGGGCAACCGGAGTCCGATCGCGCCGACGACGAGCAGGGGAAGAGAGGACGGAGGAAGAAGAGGACCGGCGGGCGCCGATGGTGGAGGAGGCGCCGCGACCGCCGTGCCGAGCAGAAGACGCAGACGGAGGAGCCGGCCCAGACGGCCTCCCCTCGGTCTGCGCCGTCTCCGGCCCCTCGGTCTGCGCCGTCTCCGGCCCCTCGGTCTGCGCCGTCTCCCGCTCCTCGGTCTGCGCCGTCTCCGGCCCCTCGGTCTGCGCCGTCTCCCACGATTGCCCCCGCCGCCGCGGTGCCCCCGCCGCCGCCGGTTCCGGCCACGGTGCCGCCATCCCGGGAGAGGAGGACGCCGCGGCACTGGGACGGGCCGCCCTCAATCTCCCCGCAGGCGCCGTCGTCCGCCCCCGCGTCCGCGCCCCCCGGCATCCGGCCGGGTGCCGTCAGCCACCGGAGAGGACGCAGGAGCTCGGGCGCGTACCGGCGGGATCCGGGCGGGGAGCGCGGCGCCGTGACGGTGGAATTCGTCGGCAGCCTCATTCTGGCGCTGGTCGTGTTCGTCATCTGCCTGGAGGGCCTGATCCTGGGAGGCGTGTCGATCGTGGCCCACAACGCCTCGCAGGAGGCGGCCCGCGGCCTGTCTCGGGGAATGACCTTGCAGAAGGTCGAGGACGCGGTTGCCCGGCGCATGCCCGGGCCGCTCGCCGACGGGCTCGAGGTGACGGTGATCGATCAGGACGACGTCCAGGTCGCCATCAGCTTCCCCAGCATGATCCCGGGCATGGGGACCGCGTACGGGACCTCGCGCATCGACTGGGAGGGACAGTGAGCACAATGAGACTCCTTCTGCGTCGTGTGCGCGCCGAATCGCATGGGCAGTCCGCGCTCGAGGTCGCGGCGATCATCCCCCTGGTCATCATCGTCCTGCTCCTGCTCATCCAGGGGATGGGAGTGGCGGTGGCCGCCTCCCAGATCCGCGACGCCGCCCGCGACGGCGCTCGCGCGCTGGAGGACGGCCGCCCTGCCGGGCAGGCGGTCATGGCCTCGCTGCCCGACTCGATCCGCCTGACCTCCATCTCCTCCTGCGGACGCGGCTGCGTGCGCGTGGAGGCGACGACGCCGGTCGGCATCCCCTCGGTCATGGAGGTCTCGCGGATTCACCTGTCCGCCGAGGCTGACTTCCCGTCGCGGGAGGGGGACTGACGTGGCGCTGCGCGACCGGGCGGCCCCCGAGGACTACGCCGATGAGGTCACCGAGCTCGTCGCGCGCTTCCGCGCGCGCCTGCTCGAGGAGATCAATATCGAGGAGGTCGCCGACCTCGAGATGCCGCTCAAGCGCGCGCGACTGGAGCGGGTGCTCTCCCGCATCCTGTCCTACGAGGGCCCGGTCATGTCCTCCCGCAAGCGGGCGCGGATCATCCAGCGCGTGGTCGACGACACCGTGGGGCTCGGCGTCCTCGAACCGCTCATCAGCGATGAGACGATCACCGAGATCATGGTCAACGGCGTCCACGACCTGTTCGTCGAGCGCGCGGGCCGTCTGGAGCGCATCCCCTCCGCCTTCACCTCGGAGGAGGAGCTCATGCAGGTGATCGACCGCATCGTGTCCTCCGTCAACCGCCGGGTCGACGAGTCCAGCCCCATGGTCGACGCCCGCCTCGCAGGCGGCGAGCGCGTCAACGTCATCATCCCGCCGCTGGCCCTCGACGGCCCGACGATGACGATCCGCCGCTTCCCCCGGCCCTTCCGCATGGCCGATCTCGTGGCCAAGGCCTCCCTCCCCCGGGAGGCCGCCGACCTGCTCGACATCATGGTGAGGGCCCGCCTCAACATCCTCGTCTCCGGCGGCACGGGCACGGGCAAGACGACCTTCCTCAACGCCCTGTCCGGCCTCATCCCGGACCAGGACCGCATCATCACGATCGAGGACTCCGCGGAGCTCTCGCTCCAGCAGGACCACGTGGTGCGCCTCGAGGCCCGCCCGGCGAACTCGGAGGGCAAGGGGCAGATCACCATTCGCGACCTCGTGCGCAACTCGCTGCGCATGAGGCCCGACCGGATCGTCGTCGGCGAGGTCCGGGGCGGGGAGACCATGGACATGCTCCAGGCCATGAACACCGGGCACGAGGGCTCGCTCACCACCGTCCACGCGAACTCCGCCCGCGATGCGCTGGGGCGCCTGGAGACGCTCGCCAGCATGTCCGACCTCGAATTGCCGGTGGACACGATTCGCGATCAGATCAACTCGGCCATCGATGTCATCGTCCAGCTCGAGCGCGACGTTGACGGGGCCCGGCGAGTGCGTCACATCGATGCCGTGACCTCCCAGCATCGCGACCCCTATGCCACCGAGCCGATCCTGCGCTACGTCGAGACTCGTGCCCGGAGCGGCGCCTTCCGCAGCTTCCCACTGCCCGAGCCCCTCGTGACGAGGATGGCGCGCCTCGGCGCCCTTCCGCGCGCCTTCGGCCGCGCCGGAGCAGGAGCCTCCCCGGAGGCCCGCCCATGAGCATGATCGTTCGCCTCATCCTCCTCATGCTCCTGGTCTCCCTGGTGCTCGGTGTATGGGGCGTCAACATCCTGCTCGGGGAGTCCGCCCGGCGCCGCGAGCTGCTGGTCCTGGCCCAGGGCGAGCAGGTCACCGGCGCGCAGCGTCTGGCGCGCCTGGACCGCCGCCTGTCGGGGAAGGGCCCCTTCGCCGCCCTGGGGCGCCGTATCGCGGCGGCCGGCCTGGGCTGGTCGCCCGTCACGGTGGTCCTCGGCGTGCTCGCCGCGATGGCGGTCATGCTGGTGGTGGGGAAGTTCCTCGTGGGCTACATCGCCAGCACGGTGCTGGCCCTGCTCCTGCCTGCGGCGGGACTGCAGTGGCTGAGCCGCAAGGCCGCCCGACGGCGGGAGGACTTCACCGCCCAGCTGCCCGAGCTCGCGCGCATCATCGCCAACGGGAACTCGGCCGGCCTGTCCGTGGGCCGCTGCGTCGCCATGGCCGGACGCGAGCTCTCCGAGCCCGCCGGCGGCGAGATGCTCCGCGTGGCCGCCCACCTCGACCTGGGCTGGAGCCTCGACCGGGCGCTGCACGCCCTGGCCGAGCGGCTCCCCTCACGGGAGATCAACGTCCTCGTGCGCACGATCGTCATACAGTCGCGCACCGGCGGGGCGCTGACGGACGCGCTGGCGGAGATATCCCAGACCCTGGAGGACCGCAAGGAGCTGCGCCGCGAGGTTCGCACCGTCATCCTCGGATCGGCCATGTCCGGGTACGCGGTCATGATCATCGGCGCCGCCGCGATCATTCTTCTCAATGTGCTCAAACCCGGCATGCTGGACAACCTGGCCGGTTCCATCCCCGGACGGATCATCCTCATAGTCTCCCTGGCGCTCTTCCTGATCGGCGGTGCGCTCATGCGCGTCGTGTCCCGGGTGGAGGTGTGAGACGTGATGACGGTTCTCTTCGCAGCGCTCGCGGCCCTCATCGTCCTTCTCGGGGCCCAGGGCCTGCGCATGGCCTGCGACCCTCAGGTCGGTGATCTCTTCGACGCATCGGAGGGCTCCTCCGAGGGCGAGGACGAGCGGTTGGGCCCGTTCACCCGCCTCACCGATCTCCTGGGCTCCTTCTCCCAGCGCCTGCTGCTGAACATCTACGGGGACAGGCGCGTGAGGCGGCTGGCCTGGCAGCTTCGCGCCGCCGGCAGACCGGTCGGATTGACCGCGCAGTCCTTCATCCAGCGCGAGGCCGGATTCGTCACCGTCGGACTCATCCTCATGCTCTTGAGCGTGCTCAACGGCCGGATCTTCTACGGGATCGTGCTGTTCGTCGTCTTCGCCCTCTGGATGCACGTGTGGCTGTGGAGCGCCATCAGGAAGCGCCAGGAGGAGATCGAGCGGGATCTGCCCGACTTCCTCGACGTCTTCTCCGTCACCGTGGCGGCCGGACTGCCCTTCCGGGTGGCGCTGCGGCGCGTTGCGGACGAGCATGCCGGTCCCCTGGCCGAGGAGATGAGCCTGACCCTGCGGGAGATGCAGATGGGTGTGACACGGCGGGCCTCCCTGGAGGGCCTGCGCGAGCGCACGCGTTCGGCGAATGTCGCCGCCTTCGTCACCGCGCTGCTCCAGTCCGAGGAGCTGGGCACGCCGCTGGAGGAGGCCCTGCGGCAGATCGCGCGGGAGGTCCGCCGGACGCGCGCCCAGCAGGTCCGGCGCGCTGCGACCAGGGCCCAGCCCAAGGTGTCCCTCGTCGTCACCATGATCATTGTGCCCGGCGTGGTCATCCTGCTCGGGGGGAGTCTCCTTATTATGAATCTTCCGGCACTCCGCGGACTCTTCCATGGATGAGGAGCAGGTTCTGCGCGAGACGGCCCTGGCCCCATCGGCCCGGGCGCTGGCGGATATTCGTCTGGTCCTCGCCGTGGTCATGCTGATCGGCGGGCTGAGTGCCGGGATGACATGGCGGACCCTGGTTCCGCTCCTCGTCATGCCGGGGAACCTCGTGCTGCTCCTCCGCTGGGGACGAACCGACGGGCGCATTGTGACGACCGCCTTCTTCACGGTCATCGACGCCCTGCTCACCGTGCTTCTGCTCGTCACCAGTAGCCGGGGCGGGCCCGTTCTCCATCCGCTGCCGGTCGGTTACGTGCTCGTCTCGGCGCTGCTCATGGGGATCGTCACGGGGACGCGGGCCCTGTGGGCGTGGTTGGCGCCCGTTGCCATGGGAGTGTGCCTGCTCATCGTCGGCGCGCCGGCCCCCCTCAGGTGGTGGGAGACGCTCGTGATGCTCGCGATCGCGGGCCTTGTCTATCTCGGGCGGCATATGGTGAGCGAGGCCGCCCGCGTGGAGAATCTGGCCGGGGACGTCGCTCAGATAAGGGCCGTGCAGGCGGGTACCGAGCAGCGCCTCGTGCTCGCCCGGGACCTGCACGACACCGTTGCGAAATCGGCCGCTGGAATGCGGATGCTCGCCGAGGTGCTGCACGACTCCCTGGAGGAGGAGCACAGTCCCCACGCGGCCGACGCGGCCCTCCTGCTCGAGGCCGCCGACGCCCTGACTTCGGAGTCGCGTGCGGTGCTCGACGAATTGCGGACCACTCCGGACGGCGATCTGCGCCGTCGTCTTGCCCACGATGCCGAGACCTGGGGACGACGGCTCGATCTTCCGGTCGATATCGTCATAGAAGGGGTCCCGGTCGAGGCCGACGACGCATTGACCTGGCATGCCCAGCGCGCTCTGGGCGAGATGCTCTCCAATGTGGAGAACCATGCGCGCGCCGAGTCGGTCACCATCCGCGTCGCCGGGGTCACCGGTGCCGAGACGGAGCCCTTGCGGTTCCTGGTCGAAGTCGAGGACGACGGCATCGGCCTGCCCCGGCGCATCCTGGAGGATCCCTCGAACCTCCGGGGCTCCGGGCACTACGGCCTGTGCGGCGTGCAGGAGCGGCTGGCCTCAATGGGCGGGCGCCTGAGCCTGCGTGCGCGCGAGGCCGGTGGGACCCGGATCCGCGCCACCATCCCCGTGCGCACGACCCCGTCCGATGAAGGATCGCCGTCGTCGGCAATTGAAGGAGGATCTTATGCGAGTACTGATCGTTGACGACAATGCAATTGTGAGAATGGGTCTGAATCGTGTCCTCGACCGCATTGAGGGTGTCGATGTCGTTGCCGAGGCCGGTGACGGAGTTGAGGCGATCGAGGTTGCTGCGGCTTTCGCCCCGGACATCGTCCTGCTCGATGTGCGCATGCCGAGGATGGACGGGCTGGAGGCCCTGCCCCGGCTCGCGTCCGCCGCGAAGGTCATTATGCTCACGAGCGCGGACGATGCCGAGACGATCACGGCGGCGATCTCCGCCGGCGCGTGCGGATACCTGGTCCACGGCAACCTGGGCGTGGACCAGGTGGCGACGGCGATCACCACCTGCTATCAGGGCGGCCTGGTCCTCGGGCCCGAGGCGAGGGCGCAGGTCTCCGTCGGTGCGGCCCGGCCCGCGGAGCGTCCCAATCCTCTGAGGGATCTGCTCACTCCGCGCGAGGCGGAGGTGCTGGAGGCCGCCGCGCGGGGACTGAGCAACAGGGAGATAGCCGAGGAGCAGTTCCTCGCACCCAGGACCGTGAAGAACTATCTCAACTCCGCCTACCCCAAGCTGCAGGTTCACAACCGCGCGGAGGCCATCGTCGCGTGGCACGATGCCGCATCCGACTGAGCGCCCCCGTGGTCTCTCCGAAGAGGGCGGAATGCGGGGCGCATGCCCCTGGGGGCGGGGCAGATCATCCGCGTATCTTCTCTGCCATCAGCCGGGAATTCCCCGGTTCCGCTCCGGTCGGGCGCTTCGGCCCGGCCCCGTCTTGGAGGTTGGCTCATGTCCAGTACTATCCTCTCCGCCCAGGTTCGCGCCCGTCTGTGGTTCGACCGCATCCGCGAGAGCGAGTTCGGCCAGGGGGCCGCGGAGTACGCGGGTATCGTCGTGGTCGCCCTCGGCGTCGTTGCTGCGGTCGTCGCGGCTTTCAGCGGTTTCGACATCAAGCAGAAGGTCATCGACGCGCTCACGTCTGTGTTCGGTGCTCCTGCTGGCTGATTCGTGTCCAGACCCATCGTGCGGTCGTGCGCATCCCCCGCGTACGACCGCACGACGCTGCCCGCGGTATCCGTGCAACTCCTTGACATTGCGAGTTCGATTGGTGGTAGGGTCATCGTGATGAGGTATTCGGTTGCGGAGCGTCTTCACTCTTCCGCTCTGGTCAAGGAGTTCTTCTCGTGAGGTCCGTATCGCGCCGGTCGGTTCTGGTGGGTTCCGTCGTGGTGGCGGGCGGGTCCGTGCTGGGCGCCTGCACCGGAAGTTCGTCGAAGGGCGGCGGGGGCGGTGCGGATGCGTCCGCCGGTTCCGGTTCTTCCGCCTCTGCGAGTGGTCCGGGAGCTGCGGGTTTTCGCAGCGGCTGCTCCGGTGTGGAGTGGGATCTGGAGGCGGGTCCGGCGGTGGTGAGGGACGGCATGACGATTCTGCGCCTGTCCTTCTCGCCGGTGTCCGAGAGCTCGGCCTCCCTGGGCACTAGGGTCTTCTCGACGCCCGATTCCTCTAATGTTATTGGCGAGATCAAGTTGTTGTCCCTGGCGGGCGCCGCCGTGTATCCGGTGATCGGCGGAGATGCTCATCCGCTCAGCAAGAGCGTCTCCCCGGGCGAGAGTACGGAGTTGTTCCCGGTTTTCGGGGCGGTGCCCCAGGATGCTGGGACGGTGGAGGTCTTCCTGCCCCATTTCGGCGTGGTGGCGGGTATTCCCGTGGTGGGGGAGGCCGAGGCCGGATTCGATGTCGCAGAGGCGTTGTCGGGAGCCGATCCGGATACGGGAAAGGCGGGGCCCTACAGCATCGGGTCCGCGACCTTCGTGGCGGACGGCTCGTCGGACACCCGGAAGGACAGCGCGTCGACGACGGTGACGGTCAGCGGCGATGTCACCTTCGCGTCGGACTCGGCCGAGCTGAGCGGTCAGGCGGATGCGGTGCTGGCCTCGGCGGTGGAGCAGATCAAGCGGTTCCCCTCGGGCGGGGGCCTGGCGATCACGGGTCATACGGATGATGTGGCCGACGACGCCCACAATCAGACCCTGTCCGAGCAGCGGGCCCGGGCGGTGTCGGACCGTTTGAAGCAGCTGGTCGATCTGTCGAAGTGGACGGTGGAGGCGACCGGGAAGGGCGAGGGCGAGCCGCGCGTGCCCAATGACTCCGATGAGCACCGGCAGGCCAATCGGCGGGTGGAGGTCGTCCTGACCCCCTCCAATCCCGCGGAGGGGGAGGGGAGCAGGGCGGGCGCGTCCCCCGCCCCCGCGTCCCCGTCCGCGGGGTCCGGTCAGATGCCGCAGGCCCAGGGGCCGGTGGGCACCGGGGCGGACGGGGTGGACATCACCATCGGCTCCACCCCGGTGCACGTGTGGATGGAGAAGGTGACGCGCGTGGGCGGCTATCTCGTCGGCGAGCTCCTCATGCGCACGGACTCGGAACTCTCACTGCCCGCAATGGCTTTCAACCTTCCCTCGTCGTGGGACGGCCTCGGCCTTCAATGGACGGGTCTGGGCTTCTCCGTCGTGTCCAACCTGACCCTGCTGAGCGGTGACACCCATTACCTGGAGGCGTATTACACGTCCGGGCCCGAGACGTTCCGTCCGCTCGCCGACACCTTCGTCCTCGATGTGAAGAGCGGTCAGGTGCCGGCCCGCTTCCCCGCGGTGTGGCCGGACACCGGGCAGGACGCCGTCGTCCTCGACCTGCCCGGCGGCAAGGCGATGGTGCACCACGACACCCTGCGCCTGCGACTGACCGATATCCCCGTCGTGGAGGGCTGAGAGCAATGAGGACCGAACGCCCCGCACCATTCGCCCCGAAGCGCCGCCTCGCGCGCGTGCTGCGCGGCCGGGCCCGGACCCTGCGCGACGGCGAGGACGGCGCCATGAACGCGATTCTGTGCGGAATGATCGTCCTCCTCCTCGCCGTGGGCATGGTCGTCATCATCACCCTCGGCGATGCGGTCGCCGACCGCCGCAGCGCGAACAGCGCCGCCGACGCCGCGGCCCTGGCCGCCGCGGACTACTGCGCGGACCGCCTCGAGGACGCCTACCAGGCGGCGGTCAGGGCCCCGGACGACGAGGGCTTCTGGTCCCAGTTCGGCAAACCGGTGTCGAGCTACTGCTCCGGCGCATTCGAGCAGGCCCAGGCCTACGCCCGGAGCAATGGCGCCACTTTGACGGACTTCACCCGGCTGAGCGGGAACCGCTTCCGCGCCTCGGTGACCAACGACGGGCAGGTCGCGGGCACCGATCTGCACAACGGCTCGACCGCCACGGCCCAATTGACCTTCACGTCCGGCGTCTGCGTGCGCAACGGCCTGCTGGGTGTTGAGGACGGCCTCGGAACCTGCCGCACCTCGCCCGGGAACGGGGGCGGCCGGGGGCGGGGCGCCAATGGCGGCGCCACCGCCCCGGCGCGGCCCAGCCGGTACCCCGCGACTGCCGTCGTCGACACCCAGCTCGTCGCCGGGTGAGGGCCGACGCCGTATGCGCCCTATGAGACGGCCCGGATCCGATCGCCGCGGGCTGCGCGCCGAGCCCGGGCTCCACGGGTACCGCGGCATGATCGCCGTCGCGGTGGCGATCGTCCTCGTCGCCCTGGGCGGACTGGCGGGCGCATTCCGGCCGCTCGTGTGCCTCGTGGACCCCGCCG
>ERZ773010.1228-NODE-1228-length-16294-cov-2.998830_pt1 | contig 16294 bp, 16 predicted proteins | sample MGYA00580842_ERZ773010 | MGnify/ENA primary metagenome ERZ773010 (study PRJEB29015, sample SAMEA2737982) | human oral metagenome | biome: human oral; feature: human-associated habitat; material: dental | place: China | collected 2107 ...
TTTGCACTAATTTGCAAAATTTTTCGAAGTCGTTCTTTTTTTTCAGAAATTTCTCTTGAACGCTTCGAATCAAAAGTTTCAATTTCAACACCAGCTTTTCGCGCCAGAAATTCTAAGGCCTCGCGGAAATTCATTCCTTCAACTTCCATAATAAAACCAAAGATATCACCGCCTTTTCCAGATGAAAAATCGTGCCAGATTTGTTTATCGGGGCTAATTATAAAACTTGGAGTTCGCTCATTTGTCCAGGGGCTAAGTGCTTTAAAATTACGCCCAGTTCGCTTGAGCTCAAGATATTCGCCAGCCAAATCTTCAATGCTTATTCTTGCTTTAATTTCATCTCTGGCATCATTCATGTCTATATTTTAACATAAAAAGCAGCCCTCATCAATCAAAAAATGGGCTGCAATTTCAGAAAATTATTTTGCTTTGTGGTAGTTTTCAAGCTGTTTTGAAGATTCTGTAAGATTTTTTTCAATTTTTTCATACACTGATTTTTGCGAAGAAGGCAAAGCTTTTTTGCGTCGTACAATTAAATCTTTTACACGAACTAACTGATATGCCATCTCACGGGAATAAACTTCATCAATCGTAGCGTTCAAGAAAGCGTCATCAAGCGTTGCGCTAAGTTTATCAAAAATCGCATCAGTTTGCTTTATTGCTTGCGAATTCTTTTTTGAATCTCCACGAGGAACTTCAATCTTTCGGCTCTTCATAAATTCTTTCAAATCTTGCTCATTTGAACTAAGTGAAGTATTAATTCCTGCATTCACGGCCGCTAAATCTGAACTTTTAATCTTATTTTGAAAAGATTTTGTAGTTTCCTTTAATTTCGAAATATTATAATAAGCACGAATCACCGCTTGAGCATTATCGTCGCCCTTATTGCTAGTTACAATAATAAAAATCGAGAAAAATAGCGAGATTAATAATGCTGAAGCACCTAGAATTTTGCCTTTAGTCCAAAACGGAGCGGCTTTTTTGGGTGCAATCTTATTGAGATATTCAACTGTGTAAGGGTTTTCAGTTGTAGCATCTTGCGAATAATTTTGATCTGGCATTAAATTTGGAGCAACTTGCGGATTTTGAACAGGTTGATTTGGCTGGACTGGAAATTGTTGTTGATTTTGGTAATTATTTGGATATTGCGGAAAATTCTGTTGTGCACCAAAATTTTGATTTTGGCCGCCAAATTGTTGCTGTGGATTTTGGCCATTCGAAAATTGCTCATTTGGGAATTGACCATTTTGAGCAAAATTATTCGAAAAACCACCGTAATTTTGTTGTGGTGGATAAGGATTTTGAGGATAATTATTTGGTGCACCAAAATTTTGATTTTGGCCGCCCTGATTCCAATCTTCATTCGGTTTCATATTACTTATGATTATATCACAAAAAAGTTTTTTTCGCAAAGAAAAACCCTCGCTTCTTGGCTGACCTGACACCCAGCAGTTTAGTTAAATGGGCTAATATTAGCGAGCCAAGTCGTTTGGCTCGCTTTTTTTCGTTGTTTAGTTTTCCGATGAAATTATAGTAAATGTCAATCTGAATAATACGATTACGTTTCGTACCAGTTGGTTTATGAATCACAACCTTATCAATCAGTTATTGCTTTATAAGATATGTGAACTCAGATTTTATTAGATTACTAAATGTCATGCTTATTTTCAGAAAATTATAGACAAAATAAAACTTTTACTTTGTAATGTGAAAGTTATTCAGTAGAAGGCAACAATAAAACTGCAAGTATAACTCAAGGCGATGAGGCAGAGACTTGTAGTTTCATATAAATGCTTTGTTATTCTATTGTTTAGGTTCTTTCCTATTTAGCACCATTCTGAACGGTGCTGTTTATTTTTTATTTTTTCGATTTATTAAATCCATATACGCAACATCAATGTAATCTTTTTTCTTTATATTTAACTGTTCTGTTATAAGTTTAACATTTTTCTTTGCAGTTTGTATTGATTCTTTTTCAGGAATTACATATTCTAACTCGATAAAATCACCTAAGTTTTCAACCCTATCTAAGTGAAATCTAATATTATCTTTCAGAAATAGCTGCCGAACCTTTTTAACTTCACCAGCTCTACCAAGAAATACTGAAAGAATTTTATCAACAAGTTTAGGGTGTTTTATATTAAAGCGTTTATATTTCGAAAGTTTCATATCAGCAGAATTAGGGCGACTATAAAATATCAATTCGTGACTATCGTTATTTATCGTTCGCATTTTTAGCCTATAAGATTTAAGATTATAAAAAATATCACGCTGATTTAATTTTACAGGTTTATCTTGAGTTATTTTTGCAAATATCTTTTTTGTTTGTTGATAATCTTTGATTTTAGCCTTTATTTCGATATTTCGGGGCATTTTAACCTTTCATTATTACTTGTTAGTATATCTTAGCCAATCTTTTGAAATAGAATTTCTATTGATTTGTGTAGTAGAAAGTTTACAGCAGTTCCTTCCTTAGCGACAATAATTTCATTGCTATTGCTCAGTTTATATTTTATCAGATCTTTGCAAATTTTTGAAGTAGATTTAGTTTATGCTTTTGCTATTCACTATAGAAAGAAGATGAAGTTAAAGAATTACTCATTGAATAGCGTAAAGTTCGGATGGAAGATAATAATGGATTTTTTCTTAGAATAGTTATAATTTTCATAATTGTTTACTTCTTTGAAATTTGAAAAATTTAGAGATTTATTGAATTTTATTTTTGGTAGCATCTTTAGATTTATATCAGGAAAATATAATGACAGTCTATATGAATACGAAAAGAAGAAAAATGATAATAAAATAAGATAATTTAAAAGCTAAAACAAAATCAGTCTTAGCTTTTTACGGTTGTTATAAGGCACACGAACTCAGATTGCTTTTAGGCTACTGAATATCAAGTCATATTTGCAAGGTTATTTTCTATCTAAAGAGAAACTACAAAATATATTTTACTCGCAAACCAAGCGATAACTCAAGCGAAACAAATCTCGCAATTCTTCAGCCGGAACTTGCCCTTGACCAATAATCAAATTCCACTCACGCTCGCTCATCAACTTTGAAGGCACTACACTTTCTTTTTCACGCAAAATTCGAGCAAGCTGCGCGCCCGTTTTCATTTCAACTTTTAAAGGTTTTGAACCATCGTAAATAATCGCGAAAATCGCTTTAGGCTCTTCACTTTCTGCAATTTTCGAAAGAATCTTTTCACCAGTTTCACGCTCAAAATCGCCAAGCTCACCAGCCATTTTTTCTTGCCAAATTTTTTCTAATTTATCAAAATTAACTTCAAAAATTTCAAGTTTATTTTCTTCATCTTTTCGAACTTCTGCCGCGTCAAAATTCAGCAAAAAATCTTTAATTTCACTCTGATCCATTACTTTTTCACCTTTTTTAAATAAAATTTCAACTCTTCAATCGAACCGTGAATATCGTCCAGCGCACGATGGTTTTCGGGCTTAGCAAACACCCGTTTAAATTTGGCGCTCATCACAACTTTCCACGCTGAAACATCTAGCATTCGATAATGCAATATTTTTTCAAGTTTTTTCCATTCCGCACGAATAAACCGGCGATCTTGGTGAATTGAATTTCCGCCCAAAAGAATTTTCTCTCCTTTCGAAATTTCTTCGGCAAAATTTTCTTCTATAAATTTAATTAAATCCGCTTCCACTTCTTGTGAATTTTTTGTAGCGCAAGAATTTTGCAATTTTAAAGCATCACGCGTTTCGCTAAAAGTATCCCAAAAATCACCAACCATTCGGCTTTCAAGAATTTCATTTTCAACTTTTACGGCACTTTCGAAAGTGGCAATTTCATTAAAATCCCAATCTGTTGCAATCGCGGCAACTTCTAAAATTCGGTCTTGTTCAGGTTCAAGACCAGTCATTTCTAAATCAATCCAAAGAATTTTTGCGTTTTTCATTATTTAAATTATATCATTTTTTGGTAGGATAAGCAAAAAAACTAATCTAAAATTCCAAAATCTTCAAGCTTTTTAGCTTTCGAAATGTTGAAATCAGCAATTTTTGTGCGCCGAAGTTGCGAACAAAACGCACCACAACCCAAATTCTTACCTAAATCTTCTGCCAGCGAACGAATGTAAGTTCCACTTGAAACATGTGTGCGAACTTTTAGTTTTGGAAAATCATAACTTAAAATTTCGAAGTTAAAAATTTCAACCGTGCGTTTAGGAATTTCAAAATCCTCACCCTTTCGCGCCAAATCATAAGCACGCTTACCGTCAATTTTGATTGCACTAAAAGCTGGTGGAGTTTGTTCAATTTTGCCTAAAAAGTTAGTTTTAATTTCTTTTTCAATCTGTTCAAAAGTTGGAATTTCAAAATTCTCACATTTCGAAATCTCGCCTTCAGGATCGCCTGTGCTGGAAATTTGCCCAAGCGTAAATTCCGCCTCGTAAACTTTATCAAACTTGGTAAGGCTCATTGCATTTTTAGTTTCCTTGCCGTAAAGCAAAACTAAAAGCCCAGTCGCAAAAGGATCGAGCGTGCCAGTGTGGCCAACCTTAACTTTTTTACCAAATTCATCTTTAAGAACGCGGCGGATTCTAGCAACCACGCCAAAGCTGGTAATTCCAGCGGGCTTATCAATTAAGATTCGCCCACTTTCATTTTCGAAAAATACCATTTTACATTCCTGGAATTCTGAATTGTGAAGGATCATTAGGGTAAATTTGGTCGGTCATCACTTTATTTTTGCTACTTTCAGTGCCCATTGCAGGTTGCTCCGCTGGATTTGGAATAAAATCAAAAGCTGGAACTTCTGGCGGCATTGGCATTGAGCTAAAATCTGGCATAGCTGGTGGTATTGGCATTGCAAAATCATTCGAATTTTGCGCAGGATTTTCAGTCGAGTAAGTTTGCTGACTTTCAAAATTATTTTGTGGCAAAGTCTGCGCATATTGTTCATTCGAAATCGGATTACTTGATTCAAAATTTGAAAGTGGCTGGATTGGTGTAGCTTGAGCGTAAGGCTGAGTTTCAGGAATAAAATTCTCATTCGCCTGTGGCTCTTCATAAATCGCATTTTGAACTTTACCATGGCTTAAAACATAATCATTATTTTGTGGATTTGAAGTTGCTGCAGAGTTTTCTCCACGAGAAATTCCACTTGGCTCATAAGGCTGAGCGCCCATCAAACCACTTGCAATTTGAGCATTTTCGGCTGGGTGATAATATTCATCGCCCTGATTTTGCGCTGGCTGAACATTTTGAGCTTGAATCTCTTGAGCGGCAGGAGTTTCAGCTGGATTCTGTTGTTCGAGAGCTGGTGCAACTTCTGGTTGAGTAGTTTGAGGTTCAATAGTTTCGAAAGTTTGCGGTTGAGTGCTTTCGGGAGTTGGGACTGAAATATCAACTTGGCGAGCCGGCTCAAAAACTTGCTCCTGAACTGGAGTTTCCGCAATAAATGCATTTGGATTTTCGAAAGGCACACTTGGTGCTGGAATTTCTGGCGCATAATTTTGAACTGGCGCTTCAACCAAGCCTTGCATATTTTCAGGCTGATTAAATTCTGAAGGAGCAGGAGTTTCAGCTGGATTTTGTTGTTCGAAAGCTGGCGCAACTTCTGGTTGAGTAGTTTGAGGTTCAATAGTTTCGAAAGTTTTTGGTTGAGTGTTTTCGAGAGTTGGGATTGAAATATTTTGTTCAGCCAAAGCTTCTTGGCTTTCCGATATATTTTGTACCGAATTTTCTTCAACTAAATTTTCATTTTGAGCTTGTGTATTTTCAAGATTTTCGCTTGGATTTTCGAAAATATCTTCGTTCGAATTTTCTTGCGCAAGTTCTTGATTATGCTCAGGAGCTTCAACTTCTTCAAGTTCAGCAAAAGCATTTTCTGGTTTATTAATATTTTTTAGTTCATTTAAAGATTCTTCAAGTTCGTCTTCGGCTTGATTTTGTGAATTTTCAAGATTAGCTTTTTCTGCTTCATTTTTGGCTTCTTCATGTGAAATCACAAATGCACCGTTACGCTTTTGCTCTTTCTTTGAAGAAGATTTTTCACTCGATTTTTCTTTTTCGTTCGAAATTTCTTCCAAAGCTTCTTCCATTTTAGCATTTTTCTGAACGGCAAATTCGCCCGCTTTTTCTTCAGCTTCACGGATTTTTGAAACCACAAGTTGCTGGTCAGCGCCAGATGAAATAAGTTTTGCTGCAAGACTCATAGCTTCAGCTGTAGCTTTTGCATTCGAAAAGCGATCAGTTTCAGCAACAATTCCAGTCAAAAGAGCAGTTGCGACTGGTTGAGTAAGATTTTTCTTTCCAAGGGATTCAATAATTTGAACAGAAATTTCGCTCAAAGAACTGGCGTTTTCGGCGTGCCAGTGAGTTCCGTTAAGATTCGTTTGATTTTCGCCAACAGTTAAAATTCCAACTGAAGCATCATGAAAAATTCGCCCGTGCGCCGCCAAAGCGCCATCGAGTCGATCTTGACTTTCAACATTTAAAGCTAGCACAAAATCAATGTTAAAATCACCCTGTTCAAATTCGAGGTCTTTTTCTGAAATTACTGAACGATACGGCGTGATGAAAATTTTAACATGATCGCCAACAAGCTTATAACGAAGATGATCAGCTTTTTCTTTATTTAAAGCAATAATAAAATCGCGTAAAGAATCTACCGAATTTTCGAAAGTTTTTTCTGGGCGCAAAAAAGCTAGCGCGTCGGGCATTTTTCCGCTTGAAACCGCCGTTGCATGCTTGCCAGAATTATTAATTGCGAGCGTTAAAGCCAATGCTGAAGAAAGTTCATCAACACTTGGGTTATCATTTACCGCAATCAAAATGCTTTCTGATTCTTTCAATTTTGCGATAATCTGCTCTTGAGCATTATTTTTTGACATTTATTGAATCCTATTGTTTATTTTTATAATTTATAGCTCTATATTAGCATAATCGCAATGAAATGTCAACAGTTTATTTGAAATACTTGCTTTTTCTTTCGAAATAATGTATAATCGATGTTGAATTGTAAATAACAACCTAAAAGAAGGAATTAAATGCCAATTATTAAATCTGCTGTAAAGCGAATGCGACAAACCGCAAAACGACGCGAACGCAACGTTGGAATTAAAAAAGATATCAAAGGTGCAGTTAAAGCTTTTGTTGCTGAACCAAGCGCAAAAAGCCTTTCAAAAGCACAAAGCGAATTAGACAAAGCTGTTAAAAAAGGTCTTATCAAGAAAAATACAGCTGCTCGCCGAAAAGCTTCTCTTGCCGCTGCTGCAAAAAAAGCTGGCGTAAAACTTGCTTAATTTGATACTTTTTCAAAAATCGCTCAAAATTGGGCGGTTTTTTGTTTTTCTTTTTTCAAAAACTTGACAATTCTACTTAAAAATGCTATAATCTAAAAGATTCGCCGTTTTGGCGAAAATAGAACATTTAGAGGAACGGTTATGACATCTTTAAAAGAAAGATTGGCGGCAGAAAAACAAGCTGCTTTAACCTATGAAAATATTGCCAAGCAAGTTGAAGGCATCCTTGTCGAGGCCGCCAAGGATGGTAGATCAAGCGTGCTCATCTACCTTGACAATGAGAATGATTACAAAACCCAATTTGTGCGTCTTTTTCTAACTAAGGAAGAAATTGATTTCGAAAAGGCTTATGACACATATACGGCAACTAAATTTCCCTATATCGATACCCACATGGGTACGGGTTGTTATGAGGGTGTTGACCCTAATAAACCAGTCACTACGACCGAACGTAGATTCAAGGGTATTCGTGTATTTCTTTAGAAAGGTCATCAAAAAACAAAACCCGCAGAAATTCGCGGGTTATTTTATTTCTAACATTTTTTGAAAATTATTTACCAATTTGAGTCACTCATCGAAAGCGACGGTTTAACTTCAAGCTTGAGCGGATTTTTAATATCAAGAAAAAATAATTCACACGGCCCCATCCATCATAACGTTGACGATGTTTAAACTACCAAGCAAAATATATATCCATACCTACATACTAAAATATCAATTTAGCTTCCAGTTGAAATTTAACCTGAAAAGTGTTAGAATAGCTCTATGAAGATTTTGGGAATTGAGAGTACGTGTGATGAAACTGCAGCTGCAGTGGTGGAACTTCAAGCTGGAGAAGTTTCACGCGTGAGTAATAATCATGTGAAATTACTTTCAAGTGTAGTTCATTCACAGATAGATATTCATGCTCAATTTGGTGGTGTAATTCCCGAGATAGCAGCGCGATCACATATCGAATATATAAATCCAGTTATTCGTCAAGCTTTAGAAAAAGCCGAGGTAAGCTGGAGTGATATCGACGGTATTGCGGTCAGTTTTGCACCTGGTTTAAACGGTTCGTTGTTGGTCGGGAATTTAGCGGCGAGGACTTATGCGCGGATTTTTAATAAACCCTTCTTCCCTGTTCACCACGTTGAGGCGCATGTTTACGCTAACTTCTTGCGTGATACACCACCGCGATTTCCGTTTTTAGCGCTGGTGGTTAGCGGCGGTCACTCTCAGATCGTATTGTTTAGAGGCCATTCAGATTTCGAAATTCTTGGCCAAACCCAAGATGATGCCGTGGGTGAAGCGTTTGATAAAGTAGCCAAAATTCTGGGTTTACCCTACCCCGGCGGTCCAGCGATTGCGGCGGCAGCTCAAGCTGGTAATAGTACCAAATATAAATTGCCTAAGGCTAAGCTAGCTGGTGAATACAATTTTAGTTTTTCTGGCCTTAAGACAGCGGTGCTGCGAGCAGTGCAAAAAGAAGTTGGAGTTGATTATAACTTCCCTTCTTTCCGCTTGGCCGAAAAATTAACTACCGAACAAAAAAATGATTTTGCGGCGTCGTTTCAGCGAGTAGCTGTAGAGACATTAGTTGATAAGCTAGAACGTGCTGTTCAGCGATATCAGCCTCAAACGGTAGTGATTGCGGGCGGGGTGGCGGCTAATCAGGCTTTGCGTGCTAAGCTAATGCGTCGGGTAGCCAATCAAGTGCCAGACGAAATTATTTTTACTGCGCCAGAATTTTGCACTGATAATGCCGCAATGGTGGCGACGCTAGGTACTTTTCACGCCGTACTAGGTCAGTCCAAAGACCCGCTCACAGCCGAAGTCTACCCTAGCTTGTCAATGGAAAACGCTCGTTGGTAACCGAGCTGAAATCTGCCCTTCACTTTTTAAAATCTTAAGGGCACTTTTCGAAATCTGCTATAGTACTTTTTGAAAAGCTAAGGCAGGTTTTTAAAAATAATGGATGAATTTAAACTAAAGAAAAGAGCCGTTTTATTAAACGGCTCGAGCGATGCGCTTTAAAGCAGCGCACTTGTTGAATTGATTAATCTAAGTTGGAGAATCGCTGTGCAATTCCAACCAAATCTTTACCGCTACCAGTTACAGCAGCGTTGAGGGCCATGATCTCTCCGCGTTTGTCGGTCCTCTTCCAATTGATCAGTTCATTGTCTGATTCAGTTGGAGGGATGAGAGTCACCAACTCCTCAACGTCCTTGAGATTCAGATCCCAAGGAGCGATATGATATATAGGTAGAGTTTCCACCACTACCACAAGCCAGCCTTCGGAGTCAAATGGTGCTCCGTCGTGACCTTGATTCTGAATAAGGGCAACTTTGTAGCCATTTTTTACAATAGCCTCGAGCTGCGCTGCGAAGAGTAAGAAACGCTCTGTATATGCGCCATCTACTTTTTTATTGTAGATAGCTAGAGCTTCTTCTACGGAGATTTCAGTTGTTTTTGCTGTATCTCCGTAGCCAGAAGTATGGACTAGTTTTTCATCCACTACTTTTGGTGCATCTACCCATACTGTTTTTTCAACGTTGTAATTTGCCATTACAGCGTTGAAGACTTCTTTAGATTCTTCATTGTTTAGAAAGTGAAGTTTCATGGATTTCTCCTCTCCTTGCGCATAATAATTTAAGGCGTTTTCGCCACGCAAGGTGCCCTACTTCAATTTCGGGCGAATTTCAACTTAGTAGCTAATACCCTAAGCTCAAAATCGCCCAAAATTGAAAAGCTTTCAATCAATTCAACAATGGTAATTTGCTAGTTGTTGGTTTATAAATTCCTAACAACTTAAGTGTATTATATCATATTAGATTAAATATGTCAATAGTTTTCATTCATTTTTATCATAATCGATATAAATAGATTCTCTATTTTTTACATCATAGATTGCTAAAGAGTTTTTTGCGCTAGCAAATGAAAGAGCTTCATCCTTATTTTGAAATCTGTGTGATACGTTTAGATGTATGTCGCCCGTACGATCATCAGCCCAAGTGCCAAAATAATCGTCATCGGATTTAATATATTTTTTTCTTCTAGCGATAAATTTCTTAAGAGCTTTAATCGATAGTTCAGCTGCTGGAATATAGTAAGTAGTATCGATAGCTACCATGTATCCATCTACTGGTTTTTCTCCTGAAGTATTTATAGATGTTCCTTTATGTTCTTTTGTCTCGGTTAGAAGGTTATCTGCTTGACTAAAAAATCGTTTCTTTTCTAGATTCATTATTATATCATCCTATATATTTTTTCTATTTCAGAATGGAGTTTTTTGATATTATCCTCAACTGGTTGATTATTTACATCCAAATAAAGCCTTTTGTTAATTTCAATCATCACAGATTGAACTCGACTGTCCTTATTATAAAAGTGAATAGGGACCAAACTCCCACTATATGGCGAGTTAACTCGAACTTCATATCCAAGCCCCGTGAAATAAGTAGCCAAGAATTCAACCAAATCTGGTGGAGTATGAAAACTATCAGACCCAATACAAATATCCGGTCGATTTGGTGCTTGATCTATATCTCGGTTAGTCGGAATATTATTAAAGCTATGACAATCTATAATTAGACAACTGTTGTATTTATCAAGCTTATTTGCAACTTTTGTTGATAGATCTTCATGATATGGTAAATAGTAATTATTTATAATTTCTTGTTTTTTGGTTTCTGAAATATTTCGCAATTGCTCACCAGAATCTGTATGCGTATAAACAATACCCATTCCTTTAATAAACATGCTTTCGAGTTCATCAGGAAAACGTTCAATATCGCAATAAATTCTACTAAAATCAGCAATTTTAGACTCGACTAAATTACTATCAAAAATTTGCTTAGTATACCAATCTGTTAAAATATTAATTTCATTACTAATTAATTCAGCATTAAAACCTTCCATATCTGGAAAAAAGGTTGAAGAATGCGGAATATTTAAAATTATTTTTTCCATATTATTTATCCTTGAGATATTTATCAATTAGAACCCCTGCCTCATCATAATCATCAACATAAGGGGCATTTTTTAAATCTTCAACTATAGGCGGATATAAATTCATATCTCGTTTCCTTAAAATTTCCTCAAAAGGTTCACGAGGGTGTGCCATAAAAACAACATCAGGCCTACCGTCTCTTTCAAAATTCCAGTCCGCAGGAGCATAGTCGTCATTGAATTTTATTTTGCAAATAGGCTTAAATCCAATTGACCCATACATTCTAGGCAAATAACCATCATAGCAATCAAGATGGTTCCCTCCAGACTTTAAACTTTCCAGCATAATAGTTTGACCAATTTTTCCGATTCCATCACGTTCCGCAAGAAGATTATTTTTAAAAACCGAAACAATGTCGCCATCTTCTTTAATAGCTACACCAGCAGCGCCGTTATTTATAATAATTTTATCCATATTTTCATAATCATCAGCAGAATAATCCATAGTCAAAAATGCACCGTGAGGGTTATTTTCATAAGCATTATTTATAAAATCATAGAAAAGATTAGAGTTATTTATATGATAAACTGAAATATTATCAAAATATTTTTCATGTGAAATAATATCTTCGGGAGTTAAAGTTCTCTCTTGATCATCTAGGGTATTAAAATTTTGTTTGTTTTCCATTTTTTTCCTTATGTCTAGTATATTACCATATATATCTTAAAAAGTCAATATATTGACTTAAAAGGTAAATAATGTTATAATTTAATAGATTTTCATTGATGGAGGTATAAAAAATGAAAAGAACTTTTGTAAAAGATAACACACTTTCCGTGTCGTCTGTCGTGGGGTTATCCCCCCGCTATCATGCAGGAAGTCCTGTGTTCACGATTGACGACTTCAACCATATGTGGCAGGCGGAGGCAGAAACTGTTTATCAAAAAACTGGTATCTATGTCTCTGTAGTCACGACAGAGGCCTCTGTTATTTACAGAGAAGACAGCGGCTGTCCTACTGGAGGGGAGAAGGCGGTTGACATTAGGGCCGACTGCAACCCCTACTACTCATTTTCACTAGGGGATCTATCCGAACAAGATTATATACAATCTTGGCAAGATGCCTTCCTGAAAATACTGGAGAATGTGGCTGAAAAATTAGACCAGTCTACCGTTACTGTTAAATTCAGTGATGACAGGCTAATATACCTTACTACAGATTAGGAGTTCACTATGAACTCCTTTTAACTTATCTTTTGAATTTTCGAACAATTTTTTTAGCAGTTGGCAAAAATGAATTCCAGATTAAATATGTTTTCGAAATCGGAAAATCCAGTGTACCAACTAATAAATCTTCATGGTTTGCAAAACCAGCTTTAAATCTTGAAATTCCATCGTTCAAAAGGCCATTAAAATCATATCGCTTAACTCCACGATTTTTCATTTCAATAATTGCAATCCATTTCAAAACATAATTTGCTCGTGATTTCTGCCCCGCCTCAGTTACTCCGCCATAAAGTTCAAACGCCACATCATCACTTTGAGCAAACCATAAAAATGCCACCATTTCTTGATTTTTAAGTTTTTCCGACAAGCGTTCTTTAGCAGCCTTATACTCTTCAGAAATATTAGGGTTCTTACCTTTTTCAACAAATTCACCCTGCTCTTTTTCAATAAAAGCTCCAAAAATTGGTGAATTTTCACCCATTTTTTTATAAAGTTCGTGATAATACTCTTTCGAATGAATTGCGAACCCTGCCCTTTTAGCAGTTTCTGTGTAAATTTGCAACGCACGATCAATTTCTTCTTTCGAAAACAGCTGCCGAACTCGCACTTCTCCACCACTTTTTCGAATATATTGTCGCGTTTTTTTACTCATTTTGGCGAGTAATTCATCTTCATTTTGCGTTAAATCAAGAATTAAAGTTCTTGGAATTAAAATTGTGTTTTTTGAACTTCTCCAGCCGTCACGCAAGTCAAATTCACCGCTGTTCCAATCTGGCTCCATAGTTAAACAAACTGGCTTTGGTTTGATATTCTTCGAAACCCAAAGAGCAATTTCACGCGAAATGCGGGCTCGCTCGATTGGCTTTTTTGAAATCACTAAAGCACCGCGCGGAATATAAGCAAAATTACGAAGTGGAAAAGGCAGTTTCCGAACCAGAATTTGTGCCGCTGCCACAATATCTGAGTGGTCATTTTTTTTGCGATCAATGTATTTTTCTTCACCATTTTTCAAAAAAACTCGCACAACTTGCCAATTTGGTGATTGCGATTTTAACTCACCCCAACCCCAAAGTTGCAAAGGGTGACCGCCGTGCTCGTTAATAAAATCATTCCATTCTTTTTTATCAGTAATTTCGATAATCTTTAGCATATTTATATTATACACCGAATGTGGTATAATTGTAAATGTAGAATTTCGCACAGTTTAACTTTCGTGTGAAATGTTGTTGAATAAATGCGATTTTAAAGGGAAATATGAAAATTACAAAGACTTACGAACCGAATAATTACGAACCTGAAATTTATAATTTATGGGAGCTATCTGGCGCTTTCGAAAGCAGTGGAGTTGGCCCAAAATATTCAATCGTAATGCCGCCACCAAATGCAAATGGAAATCTTCATATCGGCCACGGGCTAATGGCTGCGGTTGAAGATATTTTAGTGCGTTATCACAAAATGAAGGGTTATGACGCAATTTATTTGCCTGGCGCCGACCACGCAGGCTTCGAAACTTGGGTTGTTTACGAACGCCTTTTAAATGCTGAAGGGAAGAGTCGTTTAGATTATTCTCGTGATGAACTTTATAAAAATGTTTGGGATTTCGTAGCAAGCCAACGCGGAAATATGGAACTTCAACTGCGCGCTTTAGGAGCTGGTGCAAGCTGGAAAAACCTTACTTTTACATTAGATGAAAAAGTAGTTAATCGCGTTTATAAAACTTTCGAAAAAATGTGGAACGATGGCTTGATTTATAGGGGTGAGAGAATCGTTAATTATTCAACAAAATACCAAACTTCTTATGCTGATATTGAAGTAGATTATAAAGAAGAGAAGGGGAAACTCTGGACAATTGCATACCCAGTTCTTGATGAGTTTGGTGGAATAAGCGAATATATGCTTGTTTCAACAACTCGCCCTGAAACAATGCTCGGCGACACAGCTCTTGCAGTTAATCCAGAAGATGAAAGATATGAAAATCTGATTGGTAAAAAAGTCCGTATACCTTTAATAAATCGTGAAATCAAAATTATCGCTGATGAATATGCCGACCCACAATTTGGAACTGGCGTTGTTAAAATTACACCATTCCATGATCCAAATGATTTCGAAGTTGGCAATCGCCACAACTTGCCAAAAATTCAAGTAATTGGATTTGACGGAAAAATGACCAAAAATGCAGGTAAATATGCTGGTTTAGAAGTGTTAGAAGCACGCAAGAAGATTCTTGAAGATCTTCGAAAAATCAATGCATTGTTTAAAGAAGAAGATATTACTCACGTTGTTGGATATGATTATAAATCTGGAGAGCCAATTCAGCCGCTTGTGAAAGAGCAGTGGTTTATTTCAACTAAACCTTTAGCTAAAAAAGCTCTTGATGCTCTTAAAAATAATGAAATTAAATTTACGCCAGAAAATAAGAAAAATGTTCTGGCGGAATACTTGAAAAATATTCGCGACTGGAACATTTCACGTCAAATCCCTTGGGGAATTCCAATTCCGGCTTTTCAAAATATTGAAGATCCAACTGATTGGATTTTTGATGAGCGCGTACATGAATCACAAATTGAAGTTAATGGCAAAACATACAAACGCGATGAAGATACGCTTGATACTTGGTTCTCGAGCGGTCAATGGCCATTCATTACAACCGATTTTTTGGAGGGTGGTGAGCTTTCGAAATTCTATCCAAATAGTGTAATGGAAACTGGTCACGATTTGATTTTTCCTTGGATTTCACGAATGATTATGCTAGGAATTTACTGCACAGGGCAAATTCCATTCCGTGAGGTTTATTTGCATGGAATGGTTCTTGATGAGCATGGCCAAAAAATGAGTAAATCAAAGGGAAATGTGATCAACCCAATGGACGTAATTGCTGAATATGGCTCCGACGCTTTTCGCCTTGGAATTATTGCTTCGCGTTCAGCAGGGCAGAATCAGGCATTTTCAAAGAATAAAGTTATCGCTGGCCGTAATTTCTGCAATAAATTATGGAATATTTCACGGTTCATTTCTGAAAAAGTTGGCGAAATTAAGAGCACAAAACAGCCTGAAGCTTTCACGCCAGCAGATCACTGGATTGTGCGAGAGCTTGATAAGGCAATTGCTGAAATTGAAAGTCACATGCAAAATTACCGTTTTGCCGAGGCCTCAGAAACGGTTTATCACACGATTTGGAGCACCGTAGCCGATTGGTATATTGAAGCTTCAAAAACACAAGACAATCCTGAACTTCTTGCTTGGGTTCTTGAAACTTGTCTTAAAATCACGCATCCTTTTGCACCATTTGTGACTGAAACCATCTGGCAAACTCTGCCTTGGACTGAGGGAATTTTAGCAAACGAAAAACTAGCCGAATCTCTAAAATTTAACGAATTCGAAGCACTTCAATTTGAACGAATCCAAGATTTAGTTGGTGAAATTCGCCTGATTACAGCTGAGCTACCCGGCAAAAAACGCTATAATTTGGTTTTTGAAAAAGATGAACTAATTGCAAAAAATATTGAAACTATTCGCCACCTTTCGCGCGTGCCAGAAATTATCCAAACAGATGCGCCACACGGGTTTAGCCTTGCCGCTAGCGGTTTAGGTGCCTATCTTGATGTGCCAACCGATATTTTAGCTGAATATAAAACCGAGCTCGCCGAACGAATCAATAAAATTTCGAACGAAATTAATTTGTTTGAAAAACGCCTTTCGAATGAAAATTATATTTCAAAAGCACCAGCACATTTGGTTGAAGAAACTCGTGAAGAATTTTCAAACAAAAAAGCCGAGCTTGAAAAAGTTAAAAAAGCTTTCAAAATTTTATAAAAGCACCGCCGCCAGAGAATGGCGGTTTTTGCTTGACTTTTTATTGACAAA
>ERZ773010.1229-NODE-1229-length-16289-cov-23.124369_pt1 | contig 16289 bp, 1 predicted proteins | sample MGYA00580842_ERZ773010 | MGnify/ENA primary metagenome ERZ773010 (study PRJEB29015, sample SAMEA2737982) | human oral metagenome | biome: human oral; feature: human-associated habitat; material: dental | place: China | collected 2107 ...
GCACATGGGCCTGGGTCTCGTCGATGGGCCGGCCAATGGGCACCGGTGTGCGCCCATCATCCTGACAGGTCCAGCGGGTGACGTGAATGGTCGTTTCGGTAGGGCCATACAGGTTCTGCAGCACCCCCTCGCCCAGCCCCTGCACCGCCATCGACTGGACCTTCGTACTGATGGCCTCGCCACCCACCATAACATGCTTCAGCCCCGTCGGCTGCCCCTGCCGGCTGGCCAGAAAGGCCTGCAGCATCTGCGGCACGAAATTCATGGTGGTAACGCGGTGCCGTTCGATCAGCGCAAAGATGCGCTGTGGATCGCGGTGATCGCCCGGTGCCGCAATGGCCAGCCGCACGCCACTGGTCAGTGGCCAGAATATTTCCCAGCACGACACATCGAAACCAATGGGCGCCTTGTGCAGCACCGTGTCGTCTTCCCCCAGCGCATACACACGCTGCATCCACTGCATGCAGCTGGCCAGACTGCGGTGGCTCACCCCCACACCCTTCGGGGTGCCGGTGGAACCAGAGGTGTAGATGACATAAGCCAGCTGGCTGCCATGAATGTCAGGCAGGTCGTTCGGGTCGATGTTCGGGCCGATGGCGGAAACACGGGCATTGTCCCTTCTTCCGGCACCGTTCGATCCCAGCGGTGATTCTTCGCCTCCCGCAGCGCTTCCGCCGTTCTGGCCGTACACGGTGCCTGCATCACCGCCAGCCTCTGCCCCGCCAGACAATGCCTGCTCCACCAGAACCGCATGCACACCAGCCACGGCCGGCAGTTTCGCCTGCAGGTATTCGTGCGTGAGCACCACCTGCAGCCCGCTGTCCTGCATCATGTACGCAATCCGCTGGGCCGGCAGTTCCGGATCCAGCGGTACGAAGGCTGCGCCGGCCTTCAGAATGCCCAGCATCGAAACCACCAGGTCCAGCGAGCGCTCCTGGAACATGCCCACCCGGTCTTCGGGGCGTACGCCCCGGGCCCGCAGGGTCCGTGCCAGATTTTCCGTGCGACGGTTCAGCACTTCATATGACAGGCTGTCCGCACCGAACAGCAGGGCCGTATCCGCTGGCTTCGTGCGCACGTGGCGTGCAAGGGAGGCCAGCACCAGATCGAGCGACGCATGCTGGTGGGGATTGCAGGCCCATGCCTGCATGGCGGCACGCTCCGCGGCCGACAGCAGCGGTACGTTGCCGATGGGCATGTCGGGGTGGTGCACCATTGCATCCAGAATCTGCCCGACATGCGAAAGCATGCGCCCGATGGTTTCTGCCCGGAACAGTTCCTCCGCCCACGACAGGCCCGCATGGAAAGTACCGTCCGGCGCTTCCACGACATTCATCACCAGCTCGAACTGCGCCCCCTGGGTACCCAGGGGATAGTTTTCCAGCACCGCGTCCGGCAGGGCTGCCTGCTGCGGTGCTGCATCCTCGGTCAGGTAATTGAACATGACCTGAAACAGGGGGTTCACCCCCGGTGTACGCACGGGGTGCAGGGCCTCGACCAGCTGGTCGAAAGGCATGTCCTGATGGGCCTGTGCACCAATGGCGGTCTGCCGGACCTGTGCCAGCAGCTGCTGCAGGCCGAGCCCCTCGTGCATCACGGTACGCAGCACCTGGGTATTGACGAAAAACCCCACCAGCCCTTCCAGCTCGGGCCGGTTGCGGTTGGACACCGGAATGCCCACACTGATGTCCGAAAGCCCCGTATGGCGGGCCAGCAGCAGCTGAAAGGCCGCCAGAAACACCATGAAGGGCGTCAGCCGCTCCTGCGCACAGAGCTGGCGTATGCCGTCGGCCAGCGGGCCATCGATCACCCGCTGCTGGCTGGCCACCGTGTAATGCCCGTCGGCGCGCCGCGGGGCATCGGTGAGCAGCTCCAGTACCGGGCGCTCGCCCTGCAGACGCTCCGTCCAGTACGCCAGCTGCCGGTCACTCTCCCCGGCTTCCATCCAGCTCCGCTGCCAGGCAGCGTAGTCGGTGTACTGGATGGGCAGCGGTGCAAGGTTTGCCTGCCTTCCGTGCACGGCAGCATCGTAGATCTGGCCGAATTCCTGCACCAGCAGCTGCAGGGACCAGTCATCGGCAACGATGTGGTGCACCACCACGACCAGCACGTGCTCATCGTCTGCCAACCGGATCAGCCCCACACGCAGCAGGTGCCCTGCCTGCAGATCGAACGGGGTCTGCTGCCATTGCTGCACGAGCTGCTGCACGCGTGCCGTCCGGGCTTCGGCGCTCAGGTCATGCACATCTGCCTGTTCCACGTTTGGGGTGCAGGCTTCATCGACATGCTGGCATACGGTTCCATCCGGCTTCACACCGAACCGGGCCTTCAGCTGCGGGTGCCGGTCTGCCAGCAGCCCGAAACTGCGCATCATTGCCGGCACGTCCAGTGCACCACGCCAGCGCAGGGCACTGCTCAGGTGATAGGCGCTGCTTTCCCGGTCGAGCTGCCACAGAAACCACTGTCGCTGCTGGGCGTAGGACAGCGGTGCGCCACCCTCCGCAGAGGCAGGCGCCGGCACGATGGGAAACTGCGCCCACGACTGGTTCTGGTCCTGCAGCTTCTGGTAGAACTTCCGGCGCTGGGCGGGCGAGAGCTGCGCAAACCGCTCGGCCAGTCGGGTCAGCATCGGGTCACTCATCGTCATCTTCCAGCAGTTCGTCCATGAAGGTATCCAGCGCGTGCAGATCCGCCGTATCCGTACTGCCCTGTGCTGCAGGCAGACGCGCGGCCAGGTCCGCCAGGTCATGCGCGAGGAAGAGCATCTCCAGCGTCACCGGCAGCGACAGCGTGCTCTTCATCTGGTTGACCACCCGCAGCGCCAGCAGCGAGTGACCGCCCAGTTCAAAGAAATTGTCGTGACGGCCCACGCGATCCACACCCAGCACCTCGGCCCAGATAGACGCAAGCTGCGTTTCCAGCTCGCCCTGCGGGGCTTCGTAGGCATCGCCGGCATCGAATACCGGCTCGGGCAGTGCCTTGCGGTCGATCTTGCCGTTGGCATTGAGCGGCAGCCTGTCCAGCACCGTGATGGCTGACGGCACCATGTAATCCGGCAATACCGCCTTCAATGCCTGTCGCAGGGTCGAACCATCCAGCTGCTGTCCGGAATGTCCCGACACATAGCCCGCCAGCTGCATGCCCTGCGGGGTCTCGCGCGCCACCACCACCGCTTCACGTACCCCCGGCACCTGCAGCAACTGCGATTCCACCTCGCCCAGCTCCACCCGGAAACCACGCACCTTGATCTGGTCATCGATGCGGCCCAGATACTCCAGCTGACCCCGTTCGTTCCAGCGCACGATGTCGCCGGTACGGTACAGACGGCTGCTGATTCCATGAATAGTGCCCTGGCCTTCTGCCCCCTGAACCTGCTGAGACTGCGCGAAGTCATCAACAAACGGATTGGCAATGAACCGCTCGGCCGTCAGCTCCGGCCGGTTCACATAGCCGCGTGCCAGCAGCTCGCCACCGATGTACAGCTCCCCCACCACGCCCATCGGCACCGGGTTCAGATTGCCATCCAGCACGTGCACCTGCCGGCCCGGCAGTACCTCACCAATCGGCATCTGCACCGGCAGCGGCAGCTTTCCGTTCACGAAGGGTGCGCAGTCCTGCACCACCGCTGTTACCGTCGCTTCCGTCGGACCATAGGTGTTGAGCAGCCGGATGTGCTGCATCCCGGCACGGCGCCATGCGCCGATCACTTCCGGTGGCATGGCCTCGCCGCCGGCATGCACCTGCCGCAGCCGGCCGTAGTCCTTCACGCCACGCTGGGCAAAATCCTGCACCAGCAGTGACCAGTAGGCCGTGGTCAGGTCCACCACCGTGATGCCATCGGCCAGCAGGTGCTCGTGGAAGGTCTGGCTGTCCCAGATGTCCCGCCCGCGAATCACGATGCTCGCCCCAGCGCTCAGCGGGCCAAACACCTGTTCGACGAAGCCATCGAAGTTCATCGTCGAGAACTGCAGCATGCGCTCGGCAGCCGTCAGCCCAAAGAAGCCGATGGAGACTTCGGCATGGGCCGCCAGTGCGGCATGGCTGATGGCCACACCCTTGGGCATGCCGGTGGAGCCCGAGGTGTAGATTACGTACGCGAGGTTTCCACCCGAAAGGGGCACAGGCGGATTGCGTGTGGATGCGTCATCCCTGCCCGCGAACGTTGAAGCACCCGTGGCAGACAACTGGAATGCAGGGGCGTTTCCTGCACCGTCATTCTGACCAGATGACGACGCATGACCATCTGATGCATGCTCGCCATCAGCCGGACGCAAAACGGCTGAATCATTTTCCAGCGCCACCATGTCGAGCAGTGTCACACTCGCCAGCCTGGGCAGCGCATTTTGCAGATGCGCCTGCGTCAGCACCCAGCGCAGGCCGCTGTCGTGCATCATGTGCACCAGACGGTCTGCCGGATAGGCCGGGTCCAGCGGCACATAGGCACCACCCGCCTTCTGGATGGCCAGCAGGCCGATGATCATCGCAGGAGAACGTTCCACCGCAATGCCGACGCATGTGTCTGCACCCACGCCGTAGGCGATCAGCGCATGGGCGATCCGGTTGGCACGGGCATTGACTTCCCCGTAACTCAACGACTGGCCCTCGAACACCAGGGCCGCGGCATCGGGCCGTTCGGCCGCATGGGCTTCGAAGCGGCGGAAGGCAAATACGCCATGGGTACTGTTCGCGCCCAGCCCCAGCACGACCAGCCGCTGCGCTTCCTCCTGGGGCAGCACCGACAGCTCGGCCAGCGGGCGTTCGCTGTTTGTTGCCAGCCGGTCGACCAGCACTTCCAGTGCACGCTGCACATAACCGGCAATCGGTGCCGCGCCAATGCGCACATCGATCTGGGGCACCAGCGTGAACCCGTCGCCCGTCTCGTCCACCGACAGGTCGAACGGATAATTGGTGCGTTCCTCGCCCCCCAGCACGCTCATGCCAACCCACACCCGTGCGTCCTCTGCCGGATCGGCCTTCGCAATGTAGCGATAGTTCAGCATGGCGGTGAACAGCGGTGCCCCTGCGGGCACGCGGCTGCAGCGCTGGGCATGGGAAAGGCTGGCGTGTTCGTGCCGCAGCAGTGCCGTCAGGCGTGCATGCGTGGCCTTCAGCGCCTCTCGTGCCGAAACCCGGCCCACATCGATGCGTACCGGCAGCGTGTTGATGAACATGCCCATGGCCTGATCGGCACCTTCCACACCGCCCATGCGCCCAAACAGCACCGTGCCAAATACCAGGCTACTCTGGCCACTGGCGGCCGACAGCACCAGCGCCCATGCCAGATGGAACACGCTGGCCGCGCTCACCCCCTGTGCACGGGCCACCTGCCGGATCCGTGCCGACAGCACTGCCGGCAGCGGATGGTGGATTTCCTCCACGGTGCTGCCATCACCCATCACATCGAGAATACCAAACGGAGCCGTCGTCTCCTCGATGTCGCCCAGCATGTCGGTGAAGAAGACTTCGTGTGCCGCCTCGTCGGCACCCAGCACAGCCTGTGCCACGAAATTGCGGAACGGCACCACCGGGGGCAATTCCGCACGGCGCCCCTGCTGCAGCAGGCCGATTTCGTGCACGATGCGTTCCAGTGTGGTGTGGTCGCTGATCAGGTGATGCAGCACTACGGCAAGCAGCCAGCGGCCCGTGCCGTCCTCGGCCGCCACCAGACGCAGCATTGGTGCCCTGCGCACATCCAGCCGGTGATGTGCCGGGTCGATCAGACGGGTGAGCCGGGCGAGCGCATCATCAGCCGTATCTTCACCTGCATGGGAAGAGGCTTTGTCTGCACCGGCAAGGGAAAAGGCATTGTTTTCACCGGAAATATCGGCCCATTCCAGCCCGACCCGTGCCTGCCGGTTCACCACCTGTACCGGTTGCGAAAGACCATCCCACAGCACCGCCGTGCGCAGGATATCGTGACGCGCCACCACCTCGTTCAGACTGGCCACGAAGCGTTCCAGCCGTTCGCGGCTGTCGAAGGCCAGCAGCGTCGGTTTCAGGTAGGCATCCCCTTCCTGCTGCAGCTGGTGATGGAACAGAATGCCTTCCTGCAGCGGGGCCAGCGGATAAATATCCTGCACATTGGCCATGCCATCAGGTGTCTGCCGTGCAATCGCATCGATATCCGTCTGCGTCAGCTGCACCAGCGGCAGCATGTCCGGTGTGATGTGTGTGCAGCCGGGCGGAATGCCGTTGGGCGGAATGGCCATGTCACCATAAACCGCGCCCTCTCCTGCGCCCTCACCCACGATTCCGCCCGCTTCGGCACGCGCCAGGGCAGCAGCCTGCGCCGGTGTCAGTGCATCTGCAAAGGCCGACAGCACGGGCTGTTCGAACAGCTCGCGCACCTGCGCGCGAATACCCGCGGCGCGCATGCGCTCGACCAGTGTCAGCGCCAGCAGCGAATGGCCGCCCAGCTCGAAGAAATTATCCTGCCGGCCCACACGTTCGACGCCCAGCGCCTCAGCCCAGATCTGCGCCAGCCGGATTTCCAGTTCACCTTCGGGCGCCTCGTATGCCTCGCCCCCATCGAATACCGGCGCGGGCAGTGCCTTGCGGTCGATCTTGCCGTTGGCATTGAGCGGCAGTGCATCCAGCACCACGATCAGCGAGGGCACCATGTAATCAGGCAGTGTGGCCTTCAGACGCTGGCGAATATCTGCCCCGTCGAGTTCATCATCGCGCCCATTTGCATCCGATGCTGCATCCGCTGCCTCACGGGACGATGCCCCGGCACTGCCCGCGGACAGACCGGACACATAACCGACCAGCTGGGTGCCCTGCGGCGTACCGCGTGCCACCACCACCGCCTCGCGTACGCCCGGCACCTGCAGCAGCTGCGCCTCCACCTCGCCCAGCTCGATGCGAAAGCCCCGCACCTTCACCTGTTCGTCGATGCGGCCCAGATATTCCAGCTGGCCTGCGTCATTCCAGCGCACCAGGTCCCCGGTGCGGTAGAGCCGCTCGCCGCCCTCGCCGAACGGGCTGGCCACGAAGCGCTCGGCCGTCAGGTCCGGCCGGTTCACATAGCCCCGTGCCAGCGAAATGCCGCCCAGATACAGCTCACCCATCGTGCCCTGCGGCACCAGTCGCAGCGCGGCGTCCAGCACATAGGCCCGGGTATCGGACACGGGGCGCCCGATGGGCACATTCAGCACGTCATCGGGCCGGCACAGCCAGCTGGTGACATCGATGGCTGCCTCGGTGGGACCATACATGTTGTAGAGATCCACCTGCGGCAGACGCTGCAGCACATCATGCGTGACCGAGGCCGGCAATGCCTCGCCGATGCAGATGATGCGCTTCAGGCTGGCGCAATGCGCAGCCACGTCGTGCGCCATGAACGCCTGCAGCATCGACGGCACGAAATGGATGGTCGTGACACCCTGCGTCCTGATCACGTCCATGAGCCGTACAGGATCACGATGATCACCGGGGGCCGCAATGACCAGCGTCGAGCCATTCGTCAGGGGCCAGAACAGCTCCAGCAGCGACACATCGAAGCTGTACGGCGTTTTCTGCAGCACCACATCGTTGCCGCCTGACTGGAAAAGCGCCTCCATCCAGACCAGCTGGTTGAACAGCGACACGTGCCGGTTGCCCACGCCCTTCGGTTTGCCGGTGGAGCCCGAGGTGTACATCACGTAGGCCAGTCCGTTACGGTGCACCGGCACCGACGGATTTTCCGTGGATGCCTGCGCCCAGTCCGTTCCATCCAGCAGCACCATGCGGATATTGCCGGACGCAGGCAGGGCAGCGCGCAGGTCGTTCCTGAATTTCGGCTGCAGCACCAGCAGCTGCAATCCGCTGTCTTCGATCATGTACTGCAGACGGTCGGCCGGCAGGGTGGGCTCCAGCGGCACATAGGCGGCCCCCGTCTTCATGATGGCCAGCAGGCCCACCAGCATGTCCAGCGAGCGCTCCGCCGCAATGCCCACCCGGTCGTCACGCTGAACGCCCTGCGCCAGCAGATGACGGGCCAGCTGGTTGGCGCACGCATTCAGCTCTCCATAGCTCATGCGCTGCGCGCCGAACACCAGCGCGGTCCTGTCGGGTCGCGCCTGTGCCTGCTGCGCGATCAGTTCATGTACCGGGCAGGTGAAGGGATGCCGTTCGGCATTCACCCCCCACTGCAGCAGCTGCGCCTCTTCTGCCGGCGTCACCACGGTGAGGGATTCCAGCGGTGCACCGGGAGAGGATGCCAGCGCATCCAGCAGTGTCTCCAGCAGCCGCACCAGATACGCGCTGATGCGCTGCGCACTGACCGGACCATCGATCTGCATCGACAGGCCAAAGGCACCACGTGCGGGATCGTTGACGGCGAGGCTGAACGGATAATTCGTGCGTTCCTCTTCCGACAGGACCTGCACGCCTTCCCAGCCCGCATCGGCGCCGTCCTCACCGGCGCTGTCGTGACGGTAATTGATCAGCGCAGTAAAGAGCGGCGAGCCGGATGGCAGGTCGGCACAGCGCTGGGCCATGGCCAGCGGCGCCATTTCATGGCGCAGCAGCGCGGCCAGCACGTCGTGCGTATGGGCCAGTGCCCGGGCCACGCTCTGGTGATCGAGACGCAGGCGAACCGGCAGCGTGTTGATGAACATGCCCATGGCACTGTCCACCCCTTCGGCGCCGGTCATCCGGCCGAACAGTACCGTGCCAAATACCGGACTGCCCTGCCCGCTGGTGGCCGACACCAGCATGGCCCAGGCCAGATGGAACACACTGGCCGCGCTGACGCCCTGCTGGCGCGCCATGGCGCGGATACGTGTAGACAGGCTGTCAGAGAGGCGCTCGTAATGTTCGTTGAACTGCGCACCGCCACCCTGTACGTCCAGCATGCCGAACGGCGCCGTCGTTTCCTGCACGCTGCCCAGCATCTGCCGGAAGAATGCCTCGTGTGCGGCATCATCACGTGCCAGCACCGCCTGGGCCACGAAGTTGCGGAACGGCACGACGGGCGGCAGCGCGCTGCTTCGGCCCTGCTGCAGCAGGCCGATCTCGTGCACGATGCGTTCCAGCGTGGTGTGATCACTGATCAGGTGATGGAAGGCCAGCTGCAGCAGCCACCGGTCGTTGGCTGCATCCTGTGCAGCCAACAGCCGGATCATCGGTGCCTTGCGCACATCGATGCGGTGGCGCGTCGGGTCGATCAGGCTTTCCAGCTGTGCGCGGACATCAGGGACGGCAACGGCCCCCGCATCTGCGGTGACATCTGTACGCTGGTGTACATCTGCATTCGGGAATGCTTTTGTCACCAGATACTCATCTGCGCCTTCGGATTTGCCGGCACCTGCTGGTACGTCCGAAGGCGTGCGCGCGCTGGCACCCGTACTACCGATGCCTGGCCATTCCAGCGCCACCTGCACCTGCCGGTTCACCACCTGCACCGGCTTCGACAGCCCTTCCCACAGCACGGCCGTGCGCAGGATGTCGTGACGGGCCACCACCTCGTTCAGGCTGGCCACGAAGCGCTCCAGCCGCTCGCGTGTGTCAAAGGCCAGCAGCGTCGGCGTCACATAGGCATCGCCTTCCTGCTGCAGCTGGTGATGGAACAGCATCCCTTCCTGCAGCGGCGCCAGCGGGTAGATGTCCTGCACGTTGGCCATGCCACCGGGCGTCTGGCCCGCAACCGAATCAATCTCGGCTTGCGTGAGCTGCACCAGCGGCAGCATCTCCGGTGTAATGTGCGTGCAGCCGTCGGGAATACCGTTGGGGGGAATGGCGATTTCATCATAAGCGCCCTCTCCTGCGCCCTCACCCGCGTTCCCGCCCGCTTCGGCACGGGCCAGCGCAGCGGCCTGTGCCTGTGCCAGTGCATCGGCAAAGGCCGACAGCAAGGGCTGTTCGAACAGTTCGCGCACCTGCGCGCGAATACCCGCGGCGCGCATGCGCTCGACCAGCGTCAGCGCCAGCAGCGAATGGCCGCCCAGTTCGAAGAAATTGCTGCTGCGGCCCACACGCTCGACGCCCAGCACTTCAGCCCAGAGCTGCGCAAGCTGCGTTTCCAGCTTGCCTTCAGGGGCTTCGTACGCGTCACCGGATTCGAAGACCGGCTCGGGCAGCACCCGGCGGTCGATCTTGCCGTTGGCGTTGAGCGGCAGCGTATCCAGCACCATGATGACGGACGGCACCATGTAATCCGGCAGTACCGCCTTCAATGCCTGTCGCAAGATGGAGCCATCCAGCTTCTGCCCGGGGTATTCCTCACTGGACGGGTCAGGCAAACCGGCTGCGTGTGCTGCAGCGGTCGAAGCCGTTGTGGTCGTTGCACCGGTTGTGCCCGTTGTACCAGTTGCGTCCGTTGCTCCAGTTTCGCCCGCTGCTCTGGTTGCATCCGTCGCACCGGTGCCCGCAGCAGAATACTCGGACACATAACCCGCCAGCTGCGTACCCTGCGGAGTCTCACGCGCCACCACCGCGGCTTCGAGCACACCAGGCAGCTTGAGAAGCTGCGCCTCCACCTCGCCCAGTTCGATACGGAAGCCCCGTACCTTCACCTGCGCATCGACACGCCCCAGATATTCCAGCTGGCCCTGCTCATTCCAGCGCACCAGGTCCCCGGTGCGGTAGAGCCGCGCTCCGGCATGACCAAACGGGCTGGCCACGAAACGCTCGGCAGTCAGTGCTGGCTGGTTCAGATAGGCCTGTGCCAGCCCCTCTCCGCCCAGATACAGCTCGCCCACCGCGCCGGGCGCCACGCGCATCAGGTCGGCATCGAGCACGTGGCAGCTCGTGGCATTGACCGGACGACCCAGTGGTATTGCCCCTGTTTCGGCTGCGGCAGCAAGCGTGGCAGCGTCCACACGTGCGCAGGCGGCAAAGGTCGTGCACTCGGTGGGGCCGTAACCGTTGACCAGTACCAGCTGCGGGTTGTGCGACAGTGCACGCCGCGCATGGGCCGGTGACATCGCCTCACCGCCACTCAGCACCTGCCCCAGGCTGGACAGCGCCCCGGGCACTTCATCCACCAGCCGGTTGAACAGCGCCGCCGTGAACCATGCCGTATTGATTTCTCCTGCTGCGATGAACCGGGCCAGCGCCTGCAGCGACAGCAGCCCGTCCGGCGCCTGCACCAGGGTGCCGCCATTGCACAGGGTGCCCCAGATTTCCAGCGTGGAGGCATCGAAGGTGAACGGAGCAAACTGCAGCATCCGCGTGGCCGTAGCGAACTGCGCATAATTGGGCTGCTGCACCAGGCGGGAAATGCCCTGATGCTGCACCTCCACACCCTTCGGCATGCCGGTGGAGCCGGAGGTATACATCACGTAGGCCACACTGTCGGGATGCACGGTCTCGGGACACACAGACGCCGGGCGCCCGGGCACATCGGGGACGGTACCTGTGCCGCCATCTGCATGCTCGGGGAGAACCAGCGGCATCAGTGCCGGCGCCGGTGCATCGGCCGGCCACGCAGGCATGTGCGCGCGCAGGGCGGGTTCGACCAGTATCCGTGAAAGCCCGCTGTCACGAATCTGGAACAGCAACCGTTCGGCCGGCTGGTTCACATCCAGCGGTACATAGGCAGCACCCACCTTCAGAATGGCCAGCATGCCGGCAATCTGTGCAAAGCCACGCCCTGCCACAAGCCCGATGCGCATGCCGGGGCCAACGCCTTCTGCACACAGCGCATGCGCGATGCCATTGGCCAGACGGTTCAGCTCGCCATAGCGCAGCGAGGCAAAGGTACCTGTTGCCGTCTGCAGCTGCAGCGCCACGCGCTCCGGTGCAGCGCTTGCCTGGCGCTCGAACAGCACATGAATCGGCACGGGGGCATGCGGGAGCGAAGGGGATTTTTCCCATGCAACCACACGCTCACGGTCTTCATCGGCCAGCAGGCCGACATCACCGGTGCGTACCATACCCGGACGGCAGAAGGCTGCCAGCAGCAGCACATACTGGTCCAGCAGGCGTTTGACCGTTTCCGCCCGGAAGAGTGCCTGTGCATAGGTGAAACTCACATCGAAACCACCGCCGGGCAGCTCCTGCCCGGTCACGGTCAGCTCGAACTGTGCATCCAGTTCGCCCCCCGGCAGCGGGTAGTCATCGATGACCACCTCCCCCAGCCGAAAGCCTGCGCCCCCGCCCTCTTCGCTGGCATGGTTGTACATGACCTGAAAGAGCGGATTGTCGGCCGACACCCGCTCCGGATTGAGTGCAGAGACCAGTTGCTCGAAGGGCAGATCCTGATGCGACTGCGCCCCCAGCGCCGCTTCGCGGACCTGCTGCAGGACATCCCGCAGGGAACAGCCGCCATCCAGCACGCAGCGAATGACCTGCGTGTTCACGAAAAAGCCGACGATGTTTTCGGTTTCGACCCGGTTACGGTTGGCATTGGGCACGCCGATGCGGATGTCCTGCTCGCCGGTGAGTCTGTACAGCAGCACATTCAGCGCCGCCAGCAGCACCATGAAGGCCGTCACGCCTTCCCGGCGGCACAGCGCCCGAATGTCCGCGGCCAGTTCGGCTGGCAGCACCACATGCTGGCGCGCCGCCCTGTACCGCACGCCTGCCTCACGGGGGAAATCCGTGGGCAGTTGCAGTACGGGCTGCACCTCGCCCATCCGGGTTTTCCAGTATTCCAGCTGATGTTCGGCCTCGCCGGCTTCCAGCCACTGGCGCTGCCAGACGGCGTAATCCTCGTACTGCAGCGGCAATGGCCCGAAAGGCGTGGCCGGACCATCGGACGCCCGCTGACCTGATCCGGCAGGCAGCCCTTCACCAGATGACGGATTGTTGCCTGCAAACGCAGGGTCTGCAGAATCATCGCCCGTCACACTGCCTACCGGCAAATCACCGGCCGGCGTGTCATGGACGGCAGCATAGGCCATGCCGAATTCGGCCATCAGCACGGCCAACGAGCGCTCGTCGCAGATGATGTGATGCATGACCACGACGAGCACATGCTCGTCGGCCGCCAGCCGGAAAAGCCCCACACGCAGCAGTGGCCCTGCCTCCAGATCGAACGGCGTTCCCTGCAGCACCGATACCGCCTGCTGCAGGCGCACATGGCGGTCAGCCTCGGCAAACCCGCTGAAATCCTGCCGGTGCACGACCTGATCGGGCACATCCCCCCGGCGCTGCCAGACCGTTCCCGCCTCATCGGCCTCGAACACCACGCCGAGCTGCGAATGCCGCTGGATGAGCAACCGGAACGCTGCCTCGATGGTGTCTGCATCCAGCCTGCCCGACAGACGCTGCACGGTACTGATGTGATAGGCACGTGCCGCGGGGTCGAGCTTCCACAGGAACCACTGGCGCTCCTGGGCGTACGAGGCACGCGTACGTGCCTCTTCCGGATGCGGCCGCGCAACCACCGGAAACTGGCCGATGCGCAGTCCCTGGGCCGTCATGCGCTGATACACCGCACGCTGCGCCTCGGGCGCCAGTCTGGAAAACTGAATGGCCAGTGCCTTCAGTCTGTCGTCGGTGTCTGCCATGTCAGTTCAACAGTCCGGAAATGAATTGTTCGATGTCGTCAATGGCCTGCGTCTGTGCAGCCTGATCCGCGGCAGGCACGCAGACGGAAGCCAGTTCGGCCACCGTCGGATGCAGAAAAATGTCCTTCACCTCGACGTGCACCTGCATCGTCTGCTGGATGCGCGAAACCAGCGTGACCGCCAGCAGCGAATGCCCGCCCAGTTCGAAGAAATTGTCGTGGCGGCCCACACGCGGCTGGTTCAGCAGGGTCTGCCACAGCTGCGCCAGCGCCTCTTCCGTTTCGCCCTCGGGTGCCGCGTACGCGTCGGAGGCCGCAAGGGCCGGATCGGGCAGCGCATTGCGCGCGACCTTTCCGTTGGCATTGAGCGGCAGTGCGTCCATCACCACGATGGCGGCAGGCACCATGTGCGCCGGCAGCACTTCATCCAGACGCTGGCGCAACAGCAACGCGGCATCCTGCAGCGTGTCCGAAACCCGTTCAGACATCTGAATGACTGGATGCTCCGCCGTCTGCTCTGCTGCCGCCGACACCGCCTGCCGTTCTGGCACCAACCGCCGTTCTTCCGCAGGCTCGCCCGGCTGGCCGGCAGACAGGCCCTGTTTCAGGGAGACATAGGCCACCAGCCGTGAACCGCCATCCGACGGGCGTGCCATCACCAGCGCCTCGCGCACCTCGGGCTGGCGCAGCAGCTGCGCCTCGATTTCACCCAGCTCGATGCGGAAGCCCCGAATCTTGACCTGATGGTCGGCGCGGCCCACGTATTCCAGCTGCCCGTCGGGCGTCCAGCGCACGAGATCGCCGGTGCGATACATCCGGCCGCCTGCGGCGTCGAACGGATCGGCCACGAAGCGTTCAGCCGTCAGGTCGGCCCGATGCTGGTAGCCACGCGCCAGACCGTCACCCGTCACGTACAGCTCGCCCACCACGCCCACCGGCACGCGATTCAGTGCACCATCCAGCACGTAAAGCCCCAGATCGGCAATGGCACGACCCATCGGGCTGCGGTGCGTTGCCGTATCCGCCCGCACGATGGGCCGGTACGTGACGTGCACGGTGGTTTCGGTAATACCGTACATGTTGACCAGCGCCGGCACCTGATCCCCGAAGGCATCCATCCAGTCGGACAGACGCTGCGGATCGAGCGCCTCGCCGCCGAAGATCACCGTCCGCAATGCCCCCGCACTGCCATGGGCCACCACCAGCGGAATCAGGTTGCCAAAGGCCGACGGGGTCTGGTTCAGCACCGTGACCCGCTCCTTCTGCAGCAGCGCATGGAACGCGTCGGGTGTGCGGCTGACCCAGTACGGCACCATCACCAGGCGCCCGCCGGAGCACAGCGCGCCGAAGATTTCCCACACGGAAAAATCAAAGGCGAAGGAATGGAACTGTGTCCAGACATCTTCCGCGCCAAAATGGAACCAGGGCCGCGTGCGTTCCAGCAGGCGCGTGACGTTGCCGTGCGTGACCTGTACGCCCTTCGGCACACCGGTGGAACCCGAGGTGTACAGCACATAGGCCAGGTTGCCCGGGTGTGTGACGATGCCCGGATTGTCGCTGCATTCAAGGGCAATCGACGGGTCTTCGAACAGCACCGTCTGCAGGGCAGGCATGCCGTTGTCGCCCGGTTCGGCCAGCAATTTGTCCTGCGTCAGCAGCAACTGCATGCCGCTGTCCGCCATGATGTGCGCCAGCCGGCTGGGCGGGTAATCCGGATCGAGCGGCACGTAGGCACCGCCCGCCTTCAGGATGGCCAGCAGGCCCACGATCATCTCGACCGAGCGCTCCACGGCAATGCCCACCCGCGTTTCGGCACGCACACCCTTTTGCATCAGGCGGTGTGCCAGACGGTTCGCCCGCTCGTTCAGCACCCGGTACGTGAGCGAGACATCCTCCATCGTCAGGGCCACGGCATCGGGATGTCGTGCCACCTGTTCCTCGAACAGCCGGTGAATGGATTGCGCGGGCAGCGGATGGTGCTCACGCAGCCCCCAGCTGGCCAGCCGGTTTTCTTCCGCGGCCGGCAGCCACTGCAGTGCGCAGAGCGGCGTGGCATCCCGCGCCGCCAGACGCGTCGTGATGACCGACAGGGCCTGCAGCATGCCATCGATGACCCGCTGCGCACCGATCTGGCCATTGACCTGCGAATCCAGGGCAAAGCCGCTGCCGAGATCATCCACGGAAAGCGTGACCGGGAAATTGGTACGTTCCGTTCCACCCAGTACCGTCATGCCTTCCCAGGATGGCACGGTGTCCGTCCCTGTCTGGCCAATGTAGCGGTAATTCAGCATGGACGTGAACAGCGGCGCCCCTGCCGCCACACTGCTGCAGCGCTGGGCGAGCACCAGGCTGGCATGCTCGTGCCGCAGCAGCGCCGTCAGTGTCCGGTGCGTACGCTCCAGCGCCTGCTGCACCGATGCACGGTCCACGTCGATGCGCACCGGCAGCGTGTTGATGAACATGCCCATGGCATTATCCGCGCCCTCGCCGCCACCCATGCGTCCAAACAGCACCGTGCCGAATACCGGGCTCGACTGTCCGCTGGTGGCCGACAGCACCATCGCCCATGCCAGATGAAAGACGCTGGCTGCGCTCACACCCTGTGCACGCGCCACCTGCCGGATGCTGGCAGACAGGTCTGCCGGCAGCGGGTGACGGATTTCTTCCACCGTGCTGCCATCGCCCTGCACATCCAGCAGGCCGAACGGTGCGGTCGTTTCCTCGATGTCGCCCAGCATGTCGGTGAAGAAGGCTTCGTGCGCGGCCTCGTCAGCACCCAGTACGGCCTGTGCCACGAAGTTGCGGAACGGCACCACCGGCGGCAGTTCGCTGCTTCGGCCCTGCTGCAGCAGGC
>ERZ773010.1231-NODE-1231-length-16268-cov-16.964843_pt1 | contig 16268 bp, 17 predicted proteins | sample MGYA00580842_ERZ773010 | MGnify/ENA primary metagenome ERZ773010 (study PRJEB29015, sample SAMEA2737982) | human oral metagenome | biome: human oral; feature: human-associated habitat; material: dental | place: China | collected 2107 ...
CCTTCATCATCGACGCACTCCGCCAAGTCGACGGCGTGCTGCGCGTCGATGTGGTGTGATGCTTGACGAAATATATCGAGTGACGTAAAATGAGCGGAGAAAAGGGGGCTGCCGCACCGCCGACCGCCCCATAACATGAGGGAAGGATATCCGCCTGTTGTTGAAGCACAGGGCGGATTTTCTTGTCCGCAGTGCGATACGGAGAGGAAACGAAGATGATTATCTCCTGGGACGAATACTTTATGGGCGTAGCGATCTTCTCTGCCTACCGGAGCAAGGATCCGCACACGCAGGTCGGCGCGTGCATTGTGAACGAGGACAAGCACATCGTCGGCGTCGGCTACAACGGCATGCCGAACGGCTGCGACGACAGCGTCTATCCGTGGGGGCGGACGGGCGACTTTGCCGATCAGAAATACCCCTACGTCGTGCATGCCGAGCTGAACGCGATCCTCAACGCAAGCACGTCGCTCAAGGGCTGCCGCATCTATGTCTCGCTCTTCCCCTGCAACGAGTGCTGCAAGGCGATCATCCAGAGCGGCATCCGCGAGGTCGTCTACCTCTCGGACAAGTACGCGGCGACCGACAGCACGAAGGCGTCCAAGCGTATGCTCGCCTCGGCGGGCGTCACCTGCCGCCGCATGGAGACTGACCTCACCTCCGTGCCGGTCAATTTTGTCGCAGAGGAATAGAGATTCGTATCCATCCGCAAAAAAGAGCCGCAGACGCGGCTCTTTTCTATTTTATTTTCGTATTTTTCTGATATAATGAATGTAAGTCATTGCGCAAAGATACGGAGGAGGATTCCTTATGCAAAGCTTTATCTATCATTGCCCGACGGAGATCGTCTTCGGGCGGGGCGCGGAGCATGCAGCCGCTGAGAAGCTGCGCGCGTTCGGTGCGAGCCGTATCCTCGTTCTCTACGGCGGCGGCAGCGTGCTCCGCTCGGGGCTGCTCTCGCGCATCGAGGAGGATCTGACCTCGCAGGGGCTTGCCTTCCTCGTTATCGGAGGCATTCAGCCGAACCCGCGCGTCTCCTTTGTCCGTGAGGCGATCCGCGAGGGGCTGGCGGCGGATGTGAACTTTGTCCTTGCGGTCGGCGGCGGCAGCGTCATCGACTCGGCAAAGGCGGCGGCCCACGGCATCGCAAATCCTACCGTCGACATCTGGGACATCTGGACGCGCAAGACGGAGATCACCAAAACGACGCCGTTCGGCTCCGTTCTCACGATCCCCGCCGCAGGCAGCGAGACGAGCGACTCGGCTGTGCTCACGAACGAGGACACGGGCCGCAAAATCGGGCTGAACTCCCCGCTCAACCGTGCGGTGTTCGCCTTTATGAATCCGGAACTGGCCTTCACCCTCCCGCGCGAGCAGATCGCGGCGGGTGCATCCGATATCATGATGCATACGATGGAGCGCTATTTCACCGACGTGAAGGAGACAAACGTATTCACGGACCGCGTTGCCGAGGCGCTCATCCGAACGGTGATGGAGTCCGTGCAGCGCCTGCTCGTCAGCCGCAAGGACTACGATGCGATGAGCGAGCTCATGTGGTGCGGCAGCGTATCGCACAGCAACTTCACCGAGCTCGGGCGGCGCAAGGACTTCTCCGTACACAAACTCGGACATGAGCTGTCTGCGCGCTTTGACGCAACCCATGCGATGACGCTCACGGCGCTCTGGGGATCGTGGGCACGTCATGTCTATCGGTACGACGCCGCGCGCTTTGCGCAGTTCGCCGGAGCGATCTTCGGCATTGATGCGGGGACGGACGAGGAACGTGCGCGCGCGGGCATCCGCTGCATGGAGGAGTTCTTTGCCTCCATCGAGATGCCGACGAGCCTTGCGGGGCTCGCCGAGATCGGCACGCTCACAAAGGGCGCGATCGAGGATATTGCGCGGGCGGCGACTGCGAACGATACCGTCCGCCTCGGCGTGTTCCATCCGCTGACCTGCGCGGATGCGATCGCGATCTACGAGATGGCAAATCACTGAGACCAATCAAAAGCGCCGTTATGGGGACGATCTCCCATAACGGCGCTTTTTGTATGCAAAATTTAGTTGTATGAATGGATGATATACTGCGCTGCATATACAGCAACAATACAAAACAACACAAACAGATACTCACGGAGCGAGCCGACGGTGAAGAGGCGGATGCCGATCTTCTGCGTGGGGAAAAGAGCCGGGACCTTCCCGCAGACGGCGTCCTCTGCGATGTGGCACAGTGCGCCGAGGAGCAGCCAGGTGAGAGCGGAGAAGAACGCTGCGTCGTAGAAGAAGTACGCGCCTGCATGCGTGAGTGCGCCGAGCAGGGCAAGATAGAGCATGGGCCAGTGCGACCAGCCGCGGTGGCGGCTGCGCCAGGTGTTCCAGCCGACGCTGCCGGGCGTTCCCTCGATCTTGTCCGGGAGGACAGCACCGACGCATGCAGCGGCAGCCGGGAGCGGATCCGCGGTGACGGCATAGGCAATGGTTCCGGTGAGGACGATGTGGGATACCCACTTCATGCAGCAAACTCCTTTTCATTCGAGGCATCTTTTTCGCCCTGTTTTGCCGGCCCTTCGCCCCATCGTCCTTCGATGCGTGCGGCCGATCTCCGCGACAGGACAAAAAACTGCGCCGAACGGAGTGGACTCCCTGGGTGATGTCCGATGGAGGTCCTCTATGCTTCTTCCCCTACCCGCTCGCGCGTCTCTGCGATCACGTCGGCGAGTGTGGTCTGCTCCATCGCGCGCTCCATGGCGCGTTGTATTTGCGCAAGATGACCGTCAAGCACATTGTGGATGTTGCCCCCGACAGGGCAGGCAGGGTTCGGATTTTCGTGGAAGCTGAAGAGCGTATCGCTGCCGATGCTCTCGACGGCGCGAAAGACGTCGGCGAGGGTGATCTCACCGAGCGGGCGTACGATGTGGGCGCCCCCCTCGCGGCCGCGCGCCACGGTGATGAGCCCCGCGCGGCGGAGCTGACCGAGGATGCGGCGGATGACGACGGGATGCACGCCGATACTCCCTGCGAGCGATTCGCTTGTCGCAGGCGCGTCCGCGCCATAGAGATCGACGCAGATGAGGATGTGAATGGCGATGGTAAAGCGGCTTGAAATCTGCATATTGTACCCTCCGTTGTTCCATATCGATATCATACAACGAACGGAGGGAAAATGCAAGTGTCAGGCGAGGGCCTCTGCCGAATGCAGCTGGCGCCGTACGTCGAGGAGGAGCTTGTAGTGCACAGCGCGCGCCTCACGGACGAGTTTGCGCACGGTGGGCGGGCGCCAGAGGGAGTGGATGACGGTGCCGCTCTGGAGTGCGACATCCGTCCCTGTCGGTGCGCCGTCCATGACGAGCGTGGCACGTGCGATGTTGATGTAGCCGAGTGTGCCCCCCTCGTCAGAGGGGCGGGTCATAACAGGGCTGAGAACGCAGCCATGCAGGATGGGGAGGATGATGTTGCGCCGCCGTGCGAGCTGGCGGGCAGCGTTTCTGCGGATGAGGCGCAGCTCCTTGTCCTCGCGTCCGGCGAGGCAGGAGAGGACATACTCAATCGCGGCGTGCAGAGTCATGCTGGCGCCCCCGGCGGTGTGGAGGACGGTCTCATTGCCGCCGTCTGCGCCGCGCACGGGCAGGAGTGCGAGGATGTCCGCCGCCGCGGGCAGGCATTGCATCAGCATCTCTCTCTTTGTCCAATTCATTTCGGATCTCCTTTCCGGTTTCCTGCCTGCCGTTGGCGAGACGCACAGGCACGAGCATAGATCAATGGATCTCCTGTTCCTTTCTAGATGGAATTATAGAGAAAATATGTTCGATTGTAAAGGAAAATTTTTTGACGGACTCTCCTTTTTTCTCTGCCCGGCAGGTATTCCTATGTAAGCTGCTTACGGAAACAAAAGAGAAAGGAGTTGATCCATATGGCACGCAAAGATGCAGCGAGCAAGCTGACGCTGAAGGTCATCACAGGTGTGGGCGCAGACGGCAAGACCATCTACAAGAACCGCACGATCGGCGGCGTTGCTCCCGCGCTCACAGATGCGGACGCGCTTGTGGTCGGCAACGGGTTTGCCGGTCTTCAGAAGCACGGATTGAGCCAGATCGTACGCACGGATACGGCCGTTCTCGCGGACTGATCCGCGCAATGAGTAAGAGAGAAAGGAGGGAGAAAGGATGTCGACGAAGAAACAGCTGCGCATGACGCTCGAGCTCTCGACGGGCAAGGAACTGACGCTCAGCCTCGCGGACCCGAAGGACGGGCTCACGAAGGCGGAGGTCGCGACCTGTCTGCAAAGCGTCATCGATAAGAAGGCCATTGTCGCAGGAGAGGCGTACCCCGTCTCCATCAAGGATATCGCCGTCCAGACGGTAGATACCGAAAAGCTCGCCTAAGAACCGCTCGGATGCGAAGGCGAAGCGCCCGCAGGTATTCCTGCGGGCGCTTTTGCGTAGATAGAAACTTTTTGAGGGATTTCTGCAAGTTACCGGCAAGTTAAATCGGCGGCAGGGAAAGTGAATATTGCTGATAAAATGGCTGTTTTCTCTGCCTGTTCCCATGGCATCGCAAGTTGTCGGCAAGTTACCGGCAAGTTAAGCTGATATCGATGCGGGGATATGCCGTTCATGCCCAGATAGGAATATATTTCATGTATCGCGGGGCGGTATCCGGGTCGAGCGGTTTAATCAGCTTCTTTTGAATGGCTTCTTTGATGAGTCGTGAGATACTTCCGGCAGACGAATCTGGCAGAGAGAACCGCGTGCGCAGAGAATGATTTGTCAACTGTTCGTGTTGTGTCTGTTGAATACAGGCGTGGAGATAACATGCCCATAGACGGTCTTCAGCAGAGAGTTGATTAAATGGAGTTTCTGCATAGAGAGTCACGCGAGTATTTTCCTCAAAGAGTTCAATTTTTGGGGCAGGCAGATGAGCGGCTTCCGAGGTTAGAACGATTTTGTCCCATCCCGTACCGAGCTCTTCGCAGAGATTCATCCGCCGCATAAGAGAGGCAAGCCTCTCATTTCGGGATTTTGGCGGATTATCAATAATGCGCAGGCGATCAACAAGGAGCGTGCCCGGATTCGTGACTTCCATGCGATTTGCAAAGATTTCAACGACCGGTCCTGTCCCCGTGAGTGAGAAATCCTGATGGATCAGCGCATTTCCGATGGTCTCACGAAGGGCCAGCGTTGGGTATGTTCGGATTGTGCGGCGCAAAGCGCCGTCAATGACCTCGCGGGAGGGAAGAAGAGCTTCGATGTATGTAATTAGTTGTTCAAAGGCTGCTGCATATCCCTCCTGCAAAACCTCATCTCTTTGCATTTCCATGCGATTGTTGCCTTGATACTGCACAATGCGGATCGCTTTGCGTAAGAGTTTTGGGAAGTCAGCCAGATTCTTAGCGAAAAGGATGGCTGCTAAATTGCTGATGCCATATAGACCATTGTCGTGTTTAACGAGGATTCCATCCTCCAGCAGTGGATGTGCGGTATTTTCGATACCATCAGGCGGTGTGATGCTGAGCAGATCAAAATAGGTTGAGATATCCAGTTTTTGTAATGCTGTGGCAAGAGGCAAATCCGTTAAGGCGAGACGAGCTTCGAAATTTTCATTGCGCAATTTATCCCAAAGTTTTGCCTTGATTGCAGGATAATCACGCAATTTTTTTGTGTAGCTGCCGATACGGATATAGTCTTCTTTTTGAAAGGTGACCGTCTGCGCAGCAGCAGCGGAGATGGTCAGTACACCAATAGTTTTTTCAGAAACGGTCGTCGTTTGATATTCAAAATCCGCATTCGGGGAAAGCATAGAACGCAGCCAGTTTTCTAATTCCTGGCCGCCTTTTTTGATTGTTTGGAGATCCTTGTCTGTGCCAATAAGGCTATGAGTTTTGTCAGCGATGCCCCATATCATATAGGCATTTCGCTTTTCGAAGAGAGCAGCGCTGTTCGCAAGAGTACTGATATCTTTACCGATCATATCTGGGGTGTAGTTATCGTGTTTAAATTCAACATAGGCAGTTTCACTTGGCAGGTTACAGAGTTCTTGAATCAGTCGATTTAGATTTTCCATCGTATTCAGCCTTTCAAGTTTTTTTTAGTATAACATAATAGTGTGCTTGAATACAGGAGATTTATCGGACAGTTGCATATCCTGCGCAATTTTGATACACTTGATGCGATGCGGTTGTAGCTCAGATGGATAGAGCATCTGCCTCCTAAGCAGAGGGTCGCGCGTTCGACTCGCGCCAATCGCACCATTATTTTCGGATGAAGGACTTCTCAGAGTGAGGAGTCTTTTTTCAGTTCCGGAGGATGTTGAGGATCTCGATCTGACAAAAGTATATTCTCACAAAAAAGACGCCCATAGAGGCGTCTTTTTTGTGCATCAGCTCTTGCCGAAGCCGAACAGGGACTTGAGTCTGCCGCTGAGACCGGTGGATTTTGCGCTGTCCTCTGTTATGACGTTGCCGCTGTCCGGCACATCGTCATACAGATCGGATTCCGCCGCCCTGCGCGGGGGCGCGTCGTTCCGGCTCTCGGTATCGTCCGCGCCGAGGTCAAAGCCTGCGCCGTAGTTCGGCGAGAATCCGGAGATGATCTCGATGCCGCAGTTCGGGCAGACATTTGCCGAGGAGGGAACGAATTTGCTGCATTTGGGACAGAACATAGAGGCCTCTCTTTCTAGACAGTGCCCTCGGCGTCTTTGGCGAGCAGACGGACGATGCTGATGAGACTTGCAATTCCCGTCGCGCACACAAGGCCGATGAATGCGGCATCATAACTGCTTATCGTCTCGAGCAGAGGTGCGAGGGGCGATAGGTCGGGCGCATTTTCATCGGCACGCTCAAGAATGCCGAGGATGCGCGCGAGCGGGATGCAGGAGAGAACGGCGGGGATGAGAATGGCAAAGGTGAATCCTGCCTCCTGTGCACCGTGGCCGAGCGTATGGAGGCGGCGGATGACGAGCGGGAGCGCGGCGAGCGGATAGAGCAGCGAGCCGAGCAAGAGGACAAAGAAATCCGCACCTGCGGGCAGAAAGTCTGCTGCGAGGAGCAGGGCAATGATGGGGTAGATGGTGAACTGAATGACCGTGGGCACGGCGATGCCCGCCGCGGCAAGGACAAGCAATGCACTGAGGATGAATGAGCGCCGATCAATCGTGCCCTGTGTGGAGAAGAATGCTGCGCGGACGGACGGGAAACTCTCCCCTGCCGGAATGTCGCCGTAGGCATTCGGCAGGGGCTCGCCCTTTTTGAAGAACAGCCAAGCACTGTAAGCAATAAAGATGATGCCAAGAAGAATAAGCATCCCGAAGAGACCTAGGATAAATACGGCGAGATCCTGCGCTTCTGTATTGCCTGAGGGGCCGAAGGTCGATGCGAAGAAGACGGGCAGCCATGTCTCCATCGCCACAACGTCGAGGAAGACCAACAGGCAGGACAGGAAGATTGCGAAGATGAGAAAACTCATGATCGTGAGCGGGAACGCAAAGAATCCCCTGTGCCCGAGGTCATGCAAACGGCGCATCGTCGCCGGAATGGCCAGAATCGGCAGGGCGATATAGACCAGCAAGAGCAGGATGAGTACGCCGAGGACCCAAAAGGCCCAGAAAAAACTCGTCGTGTCGCGGAAGAAGGCATTTGCAAAGAGGTAGGAGAACATCAGCAGGAGGGTGAATCCGACAAACGACGCAACCGCCGCGCCGCCGAAAAGTACACCGATGCTGAGCGCATAGCCGCGGCGTGAAAGCCTCCCCTTTGCGGAGAAGATCGGCTGCAGTGCGATGCCGGCAGGAGATGCGTGTGCTGTGCTCATACGAGGGATCGCAGGCTGCGCGGACCCCTCTGCAGGGGCGCCGAGCTTCGTCATCTGCACAGGTATGTCATCCTTCTCCGCCGGTGCAAGCGGATCGGGACCATAGGCGTTCGTACCTGTCGTTCCCTCTGCGAAGAGCAGATAGACGGCGAGCCCCAAATTGACATACGGGATAAAGTTCAGCAGGGAGAAGTAGCCGGGCAAGTTCACATCGTGCAGGCGACGGATGGCCAGCATATAGGAAGAAACAAAGAACGGTGAGAGTACAAGCAAGATCGTCCCCTGCATCATATTTTCATAGAATGCTTGTTGCTCTGCGTTCAGATAGCGCACATCCGTATTTCCGTCGAGAACGATCCCCGTGACCGCAATGGAGATGTAAATGAGCATGGCAATACCGGGGATCCAGAGCGCAAGCATGCGCTTTAGATAGCGCTTGCGGTTGAGACGCCCCTTCCATTGGAAGAAATTTTCTTTGAGTCCGCGGTCAATGGTGTGCATGCAGTCTCCTTCTATATCCGTGATGAAAACGTATTCATTGTAGCATAAAATCAATGCTTCGGCAAAAGTGACATAAAAAGAACAAAGCCGTTCCCGCATATGGTTTTGTAAGGGGAACGGCACTTCCGATGACTATTCTTTTGAAGTTGTATCTGTGCGCGTATTCGGATGATCGCAGGCATGCGCGGGCACCGACGCGGCAAGCGGGTCGGCACCGTAGTCGTTGTCTCCCTCGGTGCCCTTTTTGATGAGGAGCCAGAGGAAAAAGACGATGTTGACGAGCGGAACAAATACGAGGATGACCCAAAACCCCGAACCGTTCAGATCGTGCAGACGGCGGATCATGAGCAGGAATCGGGATATGCCGATGAGCAGTGCCTCTATGAGATAGAGGGCAACCAGAATATTGACAATGTATTCCTTATAGATATAGTCGGGCAGAAGGAGACTAAGGATGACCGCCAGGATGAACAATAGGACGAAGAACGCCATATCAGCGCCGATGAGGGCCAACTGGAGAATGAGGTGTTTGAGACGATTCAGCCGCCCGCTGCGGCGGAAGAATTTATTGGAGATGCTGGAGTAAATGTCAGACATAAATCGCTCCTTGTATATGCAGCAGCCTTATTTGCGCAGGAGACGCATGCCCGAAATGAGGTTCATGATGCCGCAGACGATCCAGAGTGTGATAAAGGCATTATCAGAATTCGTACCGCCGACGGCGAGCAATGTCTCCAGTTCTGCGGGGCCGCCGCTTTGCATGTCGAGGACCGTGAGCCGAAGGGCGGAGCTGATCTCGGCAATCGGGATACAGGATATGACGACGGGGATGAGCGCGGCAAAGGCGAATACTGCCTCAAGGCCGCTGCGTCCGAGATCATGCAGGCGCTGCACGACAAGCGGAAATGCCCCGAGCGGATAGACGACCAGGGGGAGCAGGATGACGAAGATATCTGCGCCGAACGGCAGCACATCGAACGCCATGAGGATGGCTGCAGCAGGATAGGCGACGAACTGCGCGGCGATCGGGAACAGGGCGCTCGAAACGGCGAGTGCGAGCAGCGTGCGAAAGACGAAGGTATCCCGATCAATCGCGCCCTTTGTCGAGAGGAAGGCGGTGCGTACGGACGGCAGCGGCTCTTCGGCCGGCGCGTCGCCGTAGCGATTTGCACCGGGATTCCCCTTCTTCAAAAAGAGCCATCCGGCATAGGCGAACATGAGAAACATCATTATAAGGCAAAAGATGAAATATCCCGCGTATATGGTGCCGAGATACGAATAAAATGGCGACTCACCGCTGAGAATGCGGATCCCCGTTATCTCCTCCGCCATGCCGATGAAGGAGAGGAATATGAGGATGGGAAAACCCAGAGCGATAAAGCCGTTCAGCACAAGCGGGAGTGCGAAATATCCGCTGCGTCCCAGATCGTGCAGACGGCGGACGGCGGCAGGGATGGAGATCAGGGGGAGCACGGCATAGAGGGCGCAGAGAGCAAGCAGGATGCCCCAGATGAGGAGTATCCAGAATGCCGTTGTCGTGTCGCGAAAGAAGGCCGAGACAAAGAGAAAGACAATCGGCAGGATGAGAAAGAGTACGGCAAAGGCCGCAAGCGCCGCCCCGCCGAGGATCGTGCCGATTGTGAGCGCAAAATCACGCCGCGAAAGCCTGCCCTTCGCGGATAGGATCGAATACGTCATGAAAAATCTCCTGTTACCGCGGCGTATCATCCGTATGCGCGTCATCGCCGCCGTGCGCATACGGATCTTGGGATGCGGCCTCGGGGACTGCTGCGCCCTCTGCATAGGATGCCTGCACAGCCGAACCTTCGAGCGGATCGGGACCATACGCATTGTCGCCCTCCGTGCCTTTTTTGAAGAGCACATAGAGCAGGAGTCCAAGATTGACGAAGGGGATGAAGTTGAGGAGAACGAAATATCCCGTGAGGTCGATGTCGTGCAGGCGCCGGATCATAAGCATATAGCCGGAGACGGTGAAGGGCAGGATGCACAGGAGGAGAAGTCCCTCCAAAGCCGGTCCCTTGCGCATGATTTCGGCCTCGCTCAGATCTGCCTGAACGATATAGGCCAGGAACGCCGCGCTGAAGGCAATATAGACCGCAATGACGGCGAGTGTGAGCACGAGCAGGCGCATAATATAGCGCTTGCGGTTGAGACGCCCCTTCCACTGAAAGAAGTTTTCCTTGATTCCTTTGTCGATGGTATGCATATGAACTCCTTCTATAATGAGACAGATAAAAACATCATTTATTGTAACACAAAGCAATGTGGTTGGCAAAAAAATGACCGGGCCGCCGTTTGCGGAAACGGCGGCCCGGCCCAATCGATATGTGGTTATGATTTGGGGGGCTATGGGAGAACGTGCACATCTTTTCCGCCCGCGCGGCGCCGATGTGCCTTGGCGCCGGTTCTCACGCTGCCTGCGCCCTTTGATCAGACGCAAATCTGCGGCAGGTCCAGCGGCCGCCTATGCTGCGCCCTCGTCGTTCTCGGCGGAGACGGTGTTGCGTCCCCGCTCCTTCGAGAGGTAGAGCGCGCGGTCGGCGCGGTCGATGAGGGCCTGCAGGCGATCCTTCTTGCCGTGCCATGTGGAGACGCCGAAGCTGAGCGTGACGCCGTCGAGGCGCTGCTCGAGGATGCCGCGCAGATGCTCGCAGAAGGCGACCATCGCAGCGAGATCGTAGTGCAGGGCGAGCAGGACGAATTCGTCGCCGCCGTAGCGGATGAAGAGATGGCGGCGGTCGATTTCCTCGTGAATGGTGTCCGCGATCTGCTTTAGGATCTGATCGCCCGCGAGATGTCCCTTCGTATCGTTGACGATCTTGAAGTGATCGACGTCAAAGATGGCAAAGGAGAATTTGAACCCGCGCTCATAGGCGAGCGCAGAGAACCGCGCAAAGCCGCCGCCGAGCTGATGGCGGTTGTATGCGCCCGTGAGGAAGTCGCGCTGCGCCTCGTTCTGCGAGATCTCCAGCTCGCGCGCGAGGTCCTCGTTCTGCTGCGCGAGGGCGGCGTCCTCCATCATCTGCGCACGGATGACGTGGAAGATGAGGGGGATGCTGGCATAGATGGAGAATACGGTCGTGGAGAACATGAGGCTGAGCCGGTGGTACTCCCAGTGGAGGGCGTCAATGGTGCCGAATGCGACGATTGCGATGACGGCGAACACGCCGTAGCGGCATGCGGGATGCCGCTGCCAGCTCGAGCGGACGAGTGCGTGGATGAGGATGAGGCTGCCGATGAAAAGGAGCGGGTAGTAGAGAACGAGCGCGTTCATGAACCCGTTCACCCCCGCGATCTCAGCACCGGCAGCAAGCACAAAGACCGAGAGAAAGACGCGCATGCCGATTTTGATGCGCGCGGCGTAGCGCGGGGAGACAATCTCCTGCGCGATTTTGATGCAAAAGAGCGGCATGATGTAGAGCATGGCGAGATGCAGTTCCCACCAGAGATCGGACATGCCGTAGATCCGCGCGAAAAACGAGGAACTGCCCGTTGTCCACAGGATGAAGCTCGCGAGACTGCCGATGAGATAGAGCTGCAGACGGCGCCGCCGCTCCGCCGCACCGCGCCAGGTCAGATCCATGACGAGGAAGATGATCAGCGAGAGCGCGACCGACAGGCTCGAGATGTAGATGGCATCGGCAAAGCTGATGCTGCGCAGAAAGTCGCCGGATGAGCCGAACCTCATGTAGTCGATGCTGCCGAGCCAGCCGGGATAGGCAGACTGAAGCAGGATTGTGAGGCGCTTGCCTGCGATGTTCTGGTCGAGATGGATATAGTGGAACGCGCGGCCGCGTGCAGCGGCGGGATCGTCCCAGCGCCCGTGCATGTAGACGAGCGTATCGTCGAGGTAGACGTAGGCGTTCTGGTTTGTCGTCGCAAAGAGAATGTGATCGTTCACGAAGCGCGCCGCGAGCGGGATGCGCCAGGAGAGACAGACGGCGGACGCGTCCTTTGGAAGATCCGGCGGCACGGGATAGTCATAGGGCTGCCAGTCAAAAGTGTCCGCACGAAGCCCGATGATGTCCTTGTACTCCGGTGCGCTTTTTGCGACGGCGTATTCGGCGTAGATATAGGGATCGAGCGGCGCGTCGAGCAGCCGCCATGCGGTTGCGGTCGCTCCGAGGAGAAGCGCCGCGCAGAACAGCGTGAGCCAGCTGTCCCGCAGAAAGCGGAGGATTTTCTTCATCGCTGCTCCCCCCTTCGGAGAGAGAAAGAGAAAACACGCTTAATTCCTGAATTTTATTTGATTATATCATACTTATTGGATATAGAACAATAGAGAAATACATAAAGAACACGAATCCTATGGAAGAAATGACGCGCAGTTCGTCGTCATTCAACGCAAAAAAATACCGCGCCGGAACTTCCTGCCGGCGCGGTATGAGGAGCATTCAATGCGGCGGCGCATCTGCGCATTCGTCCTCGGTGGAGACGGTGTTGCGTCCCTTTTCCTTTGAGCGGTAGAGCGCGCGGTCGGCGCGGTTCATCAGCGGGGTCATGTGATCGCCCGTGCCGTGCCAGGTCGATACGCCGAAGCTCAGCGTCACGCCGCCCAGGGTCTGCGCGAGCGTCCTGCGCAGGTCCTCGCAGAAGACGGCCATCTGTGCCAGATCGTAATGGAGCGCGAGCAGGATGAACTCGTCGCCGCCGTAGCGGATGAAGATGTGGCGGCGGTCGGTCTTTGCATGGACGACGGCGGCGATCTGCTTTAGGATCTGATCGCCGGCGAGATGCCCTTTCGTGTCGTTGACGGTTTTAAAGTGATCCACGTCGAAGATGGCGAACGAGAAGCTGAAGCCGCGCGTATTGGCGAGTGCGGAGTATTTTGCAACGCCGTCCGCGAGCTGATGGCGGTTGTACGCGCCCGTGAGGAAGTCGCGCTGCGCCTCGTTCTGCGTCTCCTCCAGCTCGCGCGCGAGCGAGGCGTTCTGCCGGGCGAGGTGCGCATCCCGCTGCATCTGCTGGCGGATCAGGAAGAAGACGAACGGGATGGTCGCGTAGATGGAATAGATGGTGGCCGAGAGCATCGACGAGAGCAGATGATATTCCCAGTGCAGGGCGTCGATGCCGACAAAGACGGTGAGCGAGAGCATCGCGACCATCCCGTGGCGGCAGGCGGGGTATTTCTTCCAGGGCGAGCGCAGGAGCGCATAGAGGAGGATGAAGCAGCTGACGAGGAGGAGCGGATAGAAGAGATAGAGCAGGTTCATGTAGCCGTCGAGGCCCGCGATCTCGCCGATCGTCGCCGCGGCGAAGAACAGGAGATAGACGATCATCGTGCTGCGGACCGCCTTGGTGAATTGCGGTGCGGCGATCTCCTGCGTGATCTTTGCGAATGTGATGGGCATGACGTAGAGCATGATGAGGTGCAGCTCCCACCAGAGGCCGGGCTGTCCGAAGATGCGCGGGAAGAAGGAAGATGTCCCGGACGCCCACAGGATGAAGCTCATGAGAAAGGCGATGAGATAGAGCTGCCGCTGGCGCTGCCGCCGAATGCCGCGCCATGCGAGATCCATGACGAGAAAGACGATCAGCGAGAGCGCGATCGAGAGGCTCGCGATGAAGATGGCGTCGGCGATGCTGATCTTGCGGATGAGCGTCTTTTCACTGCCGAGGAGGAAGTAATCGAGGCTCCCCAGCCAGTTGCGGTAGCCCGTGTGCAGCATGATGGTGAGGCGTTTGCCGGCGAGGTCTTTGCCGATGTGGATGAAATGCAGCGTGCGCCCGCGCGCTGCGGCGGGATCGTCCCAGGCGCCGTGGATGTAGACGAGCTCGTCGTCAAGGTAGACGCAGGCGTTCTGGTTCGTCGTGGCAAAGAGGATGTGATTTACGAGCGGAGGGACGTTCGCCGGAATCTGCCAGGACAGATAGATGGTCTGCGCGCCTTCCGGCATGGGCGGCGGTGTGGGGTAGTCGTACGGCTGCCAGGCGAAATCGTCGGCGCGGAACGAGATGATGTCCTTGTACTGCGGACTGCCCTCGATGACGGCGTACTTCGCGCGCTGCATCGCGGCATACGGCAGCGGCGTCGCGAGTGTCTGCCAGGACAGTGCAGCCAGTGCGGCGATGACGGCGGTGCACAGCAGTGTGATGCAGTTCCCCCATAGGAGCCGAAAAATTTTTGTCATGTTCCCCTTCTCCTCTCATCGGAGCCCTGTCCGGATGAAGAGGTCTGCTTCTTATTATTACGATCACATTATAACATAAAACGGCAGAGGTGGGTACTGTTTTGATTCCGGGTATAAAAAAGCCGCATACACTGCAGTTCAGCGCATGCGGCAGATCTTTCCCCCATTCAGCTCTGAAATCCCGAGAGATCGAGGGCGTCAAAGCCCGCAAGCAGTTCTTTTACCTCGCGTTCGATCGCATCCGCGCCGCCCGCGGCGTCGGCCTCGATGTTCAGCGGCATGTTCGGATCGTGCAGAGACATGCGCAGGAGCGCCCAGCCGCCGTCCATGACGATGCGCACGCCCTCATAGGAGGGGCTGGCGATTGTGAGGCCTTTTGCCTTTGCGCGCTCCTCGAAGGCGGCGAGGACCTCTCTGCCGTATGCCTTCGGGTCGTCCGTACCGACGATCTTGATGCGGATCTCGCGCTCCTCCGCCGGATAGCGCAGATCTGCGATGAGGTCGCCGAGCGTCCTGCTCTCCGCGCGCGCCTGCGCCGCCGCGATGATGAGCTTTACCGCGAGATAGGCGCCGTCGTCGAGGAAGTAGTTCTCCGAGAGTGCGCCGTGGATGTAGACGTAAGAGTTCTGGTTCGTCGTGGCAAAGAGGATATGATTTATGAGTGGAGGGGTGTTCGCTGGAATCTGCCAGGGCAGTGCGGCAATGACGGCGGTATACCGGAATTGTGATATACAGATTGTACAAATTTTTCCACGATCATCCCTTGCCCCTTATATCGTCCTGCAGAGAGCAGGCTTATTTCCCTAGGCAGAACTATAAAATTATAGGTATTATAATAAAGGCCGCGCTGATAAAAATGAGGTCCGTCAGATTAGCGTAAATTTTTTCGTCCAAACAAGGAGGAAAGCCGGATGCAGAGTGATGTCCTGTGAAGGATTTCCTGACACAGCTCAGGCAAAAAAATGCGCCAAGGAGGCAGCGCTGAATTTATCAGTGTGTCCTATAATGAAAAAACAGCATACATCAGCTACATGCTTTATTAAAACAGGAGAACATATCAATCCTATGGGAAAATAGTCGCTGTTGCATTTTGATTTTGCTTCGTGTATGATGACGAAAGAGAAGAATAGGAGGGACCTTTATGAAGTTGTTGTTCGATGCCCCGCTGCGCGGAATGCTGCTCGCCATGCTGTGCGCAGTGTTTATTGTCGGTGGTATGCCACGTGCGTATGCACAGATGTATGATCTTGAGACGACGGATCTGCACTATATGAGTGAAGGAAAATCATATACGCTGTCGCTCTATGAGGAGAATAGGGGGGAGGCTTCGGGGCCGCGTGGTGCCTATGTGATCGAAGATCTGACTTAGTCCGCATGGGATGCGTCGTTTGACTACCGAGCGGATCGGAATTCCTTTGTTGTCTATTATTCCGGTGGTCCGGAAGAGATGTCGTTTCTCGGAGATGATGCCATGATCGTGAAGGGGTGGTATGGCGGAAGGGACGTTGTCAACCTTTACGATGAGGCGGACAGTTTTTACGAAAAACAGCGGAATGGGATCTATGAGAGTGAGGGTGGATCGCGTGTCCCCCGCTATATTTCGGACGCCTTGGAAGAATTCCGCGATCGGGGCGCAGCATACTTCGACAGCGGTTCCACCGTCACCTATCGCTCAAGTAAGCCCGGAGACGGCAACGAGCGCGAGTTTGCACTATATCGAAAGATGGAGAAGTCCGCACAGACGAGCGTCAAGCGCTATAAGCTCGCGAACGACTATGACGAAAGTGAGTGGGTTACGTTCTCCTACGAA
>ERZ773010.1234-NODE-1234-length-16250-cov-97.973881_pt1 | contig 16250 bp, 14 predicted proteins | sample MGYA00580842_ERZ773010 | MGnify/ENA primary metagenome ERZ773010 (study PRJEB29015, sample SAMEA2737982) | human oral metagenome | biome: human oral; feature: human-associated habitat; material: dental | place: China | collected 2107 ...
AACGCACCAGCGGCACGGCCTGACGCTGCATGTTCGCACCCATGAGGGCACGGTTCGCGTCGTCGTGCTCCAGGAACGGAATCATGGCGGTAGCGACGGACACCATCTGCCGCGGCGACACGTCCATGTAGTTGATGTCCTTGCCATCCACCACCTGGATATCACCCTTTTTCAGGCGCACGGTCACGCGATCTTCGGTAATGACCCCGTTCTCGTCAAACTTGGTGTTGGCCTGGGCCACCACATAGCGGTCTTCCTCGTCAGCGGTGAGGTAATCCACCTCGTCCGTGACCACGCCGTCAACCACCTTGCGGTACGGGGTTTCAATAAAGCCGAAGGAATTCACCCGGGCATACGATGCCAGGGAACCGATCAACCCAATGTTCGGGCCTTCGGGGGTTTCAATCGGGCACATGCGGCCATAGTGGGAGGCGTGCACGTCACGCACCTCAATGCCGGCGCGTTCGCGGGACAAACCGCCCGGGCCCAGGGCGGACAGGCGCCGCTTGTGGGTCAGACCGGACAGGGAGTTATTGAGGTCCATGAACTGCGACAGCTGGGAGCTGCCGAAGAATTCCCGAATGGCGGCGGACACCGGCCGCACGTTAATCAGGGAAGTCGGGGTGATGGATTCCGCATCCTGGGTGGTCATGCGCTCGCGCACGACCCGTTCCATGCGGGACAGGCCCACCCGAACCTGGTTTTGGATCAGCTCGCCCACGGTACGCAACCGACGGTTACCAAAGTGGTCAATGTCGTCGGTTTCCACGGGTATGATTTCGCCGGTGGGTGAGGTCATGGAGGTCTCACCAACATGCAACCGCACCAAATACTCGATGGTGGTGGCTATGTCTTCTTCCGTGAGCGTCATCAACCCATCGTGGTCGCCGCCCAGGCCGAGTTTGCGGTTGAACTTATACCGGCCCACCTTGGCCAGATCATAGCGCTTGGGGCGGAAGAACGAGTTCTCCAACAGCGATTGCGCCAAGTCCCGGGTGGGCTGCTCGCCGGGGCGCTGCTTGCGGTAGATTTCCAGCAGCGCCTCATCCATGTTGGCCACGCCGTCGTTTTCCAGCGTGGACATCATTATTTCCGAGAAGCCGAACCGTTCGACTATCTGCTCGGTGGTCCACCCCAACGCTTTGAGCAGCACGGTCACCGGCTGGCGGCGCTTCCGGTCGATACGCACCCCCACGGTATCGCGCTTGTCCACGTCGAACTCCAACCAGGCACCCCGCGACGGAATGACCTTCACGGAATGCAGCGGACGCTCGGTGGACTTATCAATGGTTTGGTCGAAATACACGCCAGGGGAACGCACCAGCTGGGAAACCACCACCCGCTCGGTACCGTTCACAATGAATGTGCCCTTGTCGGTCATCATGGGGAAATCCCCAATGAACACGGTTTGGGACTTGATTTCCTGGGTTTCGTTATTGATGAACTCGGCGGTCACATATAATGGCGCGGAGTAATTGATATCCTTGTCTTTACACTCGTCAATGGAGTTTTTCATCTCCTCAAAGCGGGGTTCCGACAACGACAAGGACATATTGCCGGAATAGTCTTGAATCGGTGAGAGTTCTTCGAGAATATCCTCTAACCCACTGGTTACTCGAACATCTTCACCCAATTCGGCCTGACGACGGGCACGCCACTCCGGCGAACCGATCAACCAAGCAAAAGACTCCAATTGAATATCTAACAAGCCTGGGACTTCGATGGGTGATTGAATCTTCGCAAACGACTTCCGTTCGGGAGCCCCAGGGATAGTGGCCTTGGTCTGGCGGGAGACTGCCAAGATGGGTCCTTCCAGCACCTCACGCGGATGGTGACCCCGCAATATTGGCCACCAAAACCGCTGGTAAATGAGCAATTTGGTCTGCAAGGGAATCCCTAAACCTCAAGCGCCAGTAAATAGCACTGAATGACCTTGTCAAATTGGGTTTTTTGCTACCCGGTTGAACAAGGTCGTGACATGAAAGGCTTAGAAGATTCCAGCGCAAAGAACCATGATATACACTTTTTCTACTTTTGTAAAGCACATCTGTCAATACTGCTCAGATGCTGCCGAAATATGCCGACCGCTCGCGCCGAAATCACTCTGTTTGTGCCAATATTATATTAAAAATTGCTCTGACTATCACCATTGGGTGCTCAGCACACACCATAGCAGCATCCACGGAAATAATCACCATAACAGTGGGGGATGTTACATTTCTTTAGACTTCTTCCAGGTCTTCGGCATACTCGTCCTGGCGGCGCCCTACCCCGAACGCCCCCATGATGCCGGCGAAGGTGATAACCACGCCTAATCCCAACACCACCCAAGTAATGATGCGCATGATATGCCCGTCGCTTAGCTGCGCCGCCTGCGCCAGCATGGCCGCCGACTGCTCATTGCTCATCTTGCCGGCAAACAGGTGGGCGTCGGCAAGCTTGCCGCCATTACGATCACCGTAATAATCGATAATATTTTCGGACATGTCGACGATCATGCCGCTGATCTGGTCCACGTAATAGTCGCGGACCCCGGAATGAAACAGGTACGCCTCAATGTCCTGCGGCTTGTCGGCCGGCGGCGCAGGCTTAATCGGCAGCTTAATGGTGGTGAAGAATGTGGAATACAAATCCGCGGTATTCGTCGGATCAATCTTTTGTTGATAGTGGTAAATGGTGCGCCCGTTACGTTCCTGGGAATCCTTATACACAGCTGGCGCGGTCCGGCGCAGCGTGGCATCAAACACCTCATAGCTGGTTTGCTTCGCGTCGAGCGGGAACTTCACCCAGTAGCCGGAAAAATCCACGTCAATGGCGCCAGTGGCCGGCATGTTCACGAATTTCACTGGCGAAGTGTTCATGCCGGTGGTGCGCTTAAAGGTGTAGGTCCATACGGTGGCCTCCACGAGTCGATCGAGGTCAGAGGCCTGAATCGCCCCTTCGGGACCGTGCTCGCCCCGCATGAGACTCACGCCAATGCGGGCGGTTGCCACTTCCTGATCCACCGGCGGCAACAGCTCGGCATGATACTGCTTGGTCATGGGGCCGGTGTAGGTTGTGCCATCGTTAGGTATACGTTGCGTGGCATGTTGGTCGACCAAAGTCATGGTTGTTTGCTTCAACGACAACGGCAGGCGAGCATCGGTGGGAACAATGCGCGGAAAGAGCACCCCCCACGCCACGAGCGCTAGTCCAAGACCAATCGCAAGGGCTGAAACAATACGTGACTTTGGAAGCATGGGTACTGATTCTAATGCAAACCTCATACGCTTTCCCACCGTGATCCCTCCCCCTTCACACGTTACGACGCCCTCCGGCGCCCAATCCCCCACACCAGGGTAGCCCTCAAGCTACCCAGGTGGCACGTGAGTAGCAAAGGTTCTGAACTGGAGTTTGGGTTTTCATACTGCCTGCATATAGGTGCTGAATCGAGAAAGTCCAGCTCAGAAAAACCGCTACTTTTCATCGGTTGGTTGGTCGGGGCAACGCCGGGGTTCTTCTCGATCCTGCGACGGGTGGCCGTGGGCGTCGTCAAGCAAAAAATAACCCCCACCGATCACGATGGGGGTCGCACAAGTATAAGGATTACTTGAGGGTAACCTTAGCGCCAGCTTCTTCCAGCTTAGCCTTGGCAGCCTCGGCGTCTTCCTTGTTGGCGCCTTCGAGGACAGCCTTAGGAGCGGATTCAACCAGTTCCTTGGCTTCCTTCAGGCCCAGGCTGGATACGAGTTCCCGCACAGCCTTGATGACGCCGATCTTCTTAGCGCCGGCATCTTCGATGATGACGTCGAACTCGTCCTTCTCTTCCTCAACAGCGGCAGCAGCGCCCGGGGCGGCAGCGGCAGCAACAGCAACCGGAGCAGCAGCGGTCACGTCGAATACCTCTTCGAATTCCTTCACGAATTCGGAAAGTTCGATGAGGGTCATTTCCTTGAAAGCCTCGATGAGCTCGTCCTTGGTGAGCTTAGCCATAATGGTGTTCCTTTCGGTGAAACAGAAAATAGTGGTGTGGGGGTGGTGGACGGAAACCGATTAGGCTTCCGCTTCCTTTTTCTCCTGAAGCGCGGCAGACAGCCGAGCAACCTGGGAAGCCGGAGCGTTGAAGAGTGCGGCGGCCTTGGACAGGCTGCCCTTCATGGCACCAGCCAGCTTTGCCAAAGTGGTTTCGCGGTTGTCCAGCTCAGCGATGGCATCAACCTGTTCAGCGGTCAATGGATTACCATCCATATAACCACCCTTGACAACAAGAGCCTTATTTTCGGCTGCGAACTTCTTCAATGCCTTAGCAGCATCAACGGCTTCGCCTTGGATAAAGGCAACAGCGGTGGGGCCGACGAATAGTTCGTCAAGGCCTTCCACACCCGCATGCTTGGCAGCCAACTTCAGCAGGGTATTCTTGGCGATGGAGTACTGGACGTCAGCACCAAGAGCCTTACGCAGCTCGGTGGTCTGTGCCACAGTCAGGCCGCGGTATTCGGTGAGCACCAGCGAATCGGTATCGGTGAACCGCTGCTTGAGCTCTGCCAACGATGTTTCGTTCTTGGGATTTGCCACTACTTCGCCTCCTTCCTGAATTCATAACAATGTGAGGTTATCCGCCGGAGCGTTTTGGCCTCCAGGCTGGTCCCTTTTGGGGCGTAACCCCTGTTTTAAGGAATGGAACCCGAGAAAACCAAAAGCCCCGTACAAGAGCACAGGGCACAATACTCCAGGAGGAGGACGGCGCAAAAGTGACTCCTGCGTGGGCCAGCCTAACGCGACACACTGTGCGATTACGGTGTGGTTTGTGTTAGACATCTTCGAGCCGCTCCATTTCCCATTATGGGGTGTAGCGGCTGACCGACGGTCTACGGTGAAACTTGAGCGATGATAATTCCGGCAACAGGTTGCGGAACTACCTTCTATTTCAAACTTCCGTGGCCACTATAGTGGGGGCGAAATCAGAATGCAAATCGGTTTTATGGTATAGCGAGTTGACGCTTGCTTAACGACGGGGGCTAAGACGGGGTCTGAAGGGAAAACTCAAAAATCTGCAACAGATAAGCGCTATTGTAAAGTGCAGTTTCATCTTCACAATTTATCCAACCCTTATTTTTTTAAGGAGACCCATGTTTGGCAGCGCCGCAAAACGCGAAAACGCAGAGCTCAAAAATAGAATTGCGCGACTGGAACAGCTTCTAGCAAACCTGGGTGGCGAAGGTATAGCAGCCATGCAGAACTATCAGATGCAGCTCTCACAAGAGCTCACACAGTTGGAACAAAACCACCAACGCGCTACCCAGAAATTCGAACAAATGCGGGATACCGCCATCACCAGGTTGGAAAACCTAAAGTCCGAAATAACTCAACTTGACGCGGAAATCATCGATGCCCGAGATGAACTGCAACTCCAAGACTTTGGATGGTTTGAATTCGAGAATCCCGCGGAAGCATCGGTCCAGTTGGAACAAGCACTCAAGGATACCCGCGACCGAGCACGAAAACTGGTGCGCGATGGACAAGCCACCACCGCCACAATGGCATTCACCTTTAATAATTCCGCTCGTGAGGGGAAAAATTTTATAAAAAGAATGTCCAAGTTGGCGCTGCGCTCATATAACGCCGAGGTAGAAAACGCGATCGTGAAGCTCAAGGCGGGCAGCTTGGAAACTGCGGAAAAGCGACTTGTGAAGGCGAAGGAACAAGTAGAGCGAATGGGGACTATGATTGCTCTGCGAATCTCGAATGAGTATCACGCGCTCAGGATAAGAGAACTGCAATTAGCTGCCCGGCATTTGGAGGCGAAGAAGGCCGCCAAGGAGGCGGAGCGGGAAGAGCGGGCACGGTTGCGGGAAGAAAAGAAAGCCCAGGCCGAGTTGGAGGCCGAGCGAAAGCGTTTGGAGAAGGAGAAGAGCCACTACGAAAACGCCATTGCCAGGCTACGGGAATCGGGGCGTGATGACGAGATAGCGGATCTGGAAAATAAGCTTGTCGAGATCAATAAGGGCATTGATAACGTCGATTATCGGCACGGAAATATTCGGGCCGGCTACGTTTATGTGATTTCCAATATCGGGAGTTTTGGGGAGCGTATGGTCAAGATCGGCATGACCCGGCGCCTGGATCCGATGGATCGGGTTCGGGAATTGGGCGATGCTTCGGTTCCGTTTAATTTTGATGTTCATGCATTGCATTTTTCTGATGATGCCGTGGGCATTGAGACTGCGCTACATCAACGATTTGCGCAGGCAAAGGTGAATCGCATCAATAATCGCCGAGAGTTCTTCTATGTCACGCCGGCAGAGGTGAAGCAGGCTCTATTGGAAATTGGCGGCAATGTGCTGGAATATCGGGATGATGCTGAGGCGGAACAGTTCCGACTAAGCCAAGCGATTATTGCGGATGAGAAAAATGCTGCCGAGGCAGCTCACCGGGATGCCGTGGGCCACAAATAGGTAGGATTGGTCTAGGTAGCGGCGCTGGGCGAGCACATAGACAGGGGAAGCAGACGAATGGATGACAAAAATGCAGCCGAATTGCTTTGGCAAGAGTTCGAGTCGGCAAAACAAGCACTCAAAGATGTTTTAATGGAAAGATTCCTCCCCCTCTTCCCAGATTTAGAGCAGCTATTCGACATGCTCCCGTTGGAGGATATTGCATCTCTTCTCCTCAAACGCAAAGAAGAAGAGTTGCTGCCCTGCATGAGCCTTGACAATTTCATCCCTGATGCTCTTCCCCCTGCGCTTCATGAATTAGGCGTGAGTTTCAAGCATTATCAATCCATACAGGAAAAAATTATTTCCGACCAACTGGCAGCTTTTGAGTTGACGGAAGAACCAAAACAGATGCCAAAAATCAAACTCAAGCCCAATTGGGAACCGTTGAATAAATATCCAAGGGAATACCCTTTCCCCGGTGAAATTTAAAACAAAATTGAGGCTTATTTAGCCACCGGGGGTAATTAGTCGAATCTTTTTCACCCGGAAAATACCATGATTTTAGGAATGCGCAATATGGTGAAAGCGCCCCTCAATGCGGTGCAATTTGTCATCATTTATAATGCAAACACAATGAGTTTTATTCCTTTTTTATAATGGCTATTAACGAGCCTCCACTTCGAAGGGATACCACTCATGTTTATGCCGAAAACCATGCGCACGATCCTGGCTGGGGCCGTGGCTGTGGCCACAATGATGGCGGCTACGCCGGTCGCATCCGCGAGGGATATTGAGGAAACAGATGTTTCTGCTGGTGGGTGCATCAAGTATTACATCAGTTACTTGGATAAATTTGACGATTTCATGATGACGATCAAATACCACAAGCGTGGCGCCATGCAATGCTCCATCCAGCTCACGCCCCTCGATTCGGATTTCGGCCCCGCCCCCAGGCTTCGGCCGCGGGATGATTGGCCGACGACCTCCGGCAAGCTCGGAAAGGCGTACGAAAACACCCTGTACAAGTGGGAACTGCTTGACGACCACGACAAGGTGGTCAACAGCGGCACGTTCTACAGTTAGCGGGTTTGCGCTGGTGCTTTAGGCGTCGAAAAGCCGCATGATGGGGGCCGCCAGCAACCGCACCACCGGCACAATAAATGGCACGACGGGAACATATGTGCTGGTCTGATTAAAGCCGATGACCTTATTCACATCCTTCTCCCCCACCGTGAACGTGAACGCCTCGGGCGCGTAATGGCGGAAACCGGTGCGCTGCGCGTCTTGCGCGTTCTCATACACGGTACATAATGTGCCGACGGGAAGCTTTTCCGGCGCGATGGCCTGCTGACCGTTGCCGGACACCGCAAGCGTGCCGGTGATCTTAGTGTGCGCCGGATCAACGCATTCATAGGTGAAGTTAATAGTGCCGTTCCGCAGCGGCTCCCACACCCGCACCGTGTTGGCGATGCCGAACTGCGCGGTCTGGCGCTTGTACACGTTTTCGAAGAGCACGGAACCTCCCACCGTGACGCTTTGCGACGCCGGTGCGTTCCACGTGTACCCGGCCACCGGAGCGTCCTGCTCGGTCACGGTGCAGGTGGTGCCGAGCGGAAGATCAATGCTTTCGGCAGAGGTGCCGGTAATGGTTAATGCCTGTTCAACGGGGGCAAAGGCGCCATCATAGGCGGGCTGGCAGGTGTAGGTGAATGGGAAATCGTTACGGCCCGTAGGAATGTCGGCGGTGATCTTCTTGCTCACCGTGAACTTGCCCACCCTGGCGGTGTAATCGCTACTCGAAAGGAATTTCGCATTGGTGGGAACCTGGGTTCCGGCGGGCTGACCGTTGACGAAATACGTGGTGGCCACGGTGGCGGCGGGAACCTGGGCGTCCTGCTCCGTCACGGTGCACGTGAGGCCGGGCACCGCAGGCGTGGGGATGGTCACGGTTTCGCCGGCCCGCACCTCGACGGTGCCCCGCTGCGCCGCGCACTGGTAGTCGAACTTGAAGGTCTTGGGGGCAAGAGCAACGGCGTTCCCCGTCACCCGCTTGCTAATGGTGAGCGAACCGGCATCACGGTTATAATTCTCCGTCAGAGTAATAGCCTGTTCCTTGGTTGTGACGGTGACTTTCTGCTTGTCGAACTGGCTGTTTTTTATATAGCCCGCCCGGTCGCCGCCCAGGTCGGTGAATTCGCACTGGGTGCCGGTGGGAATGTTCTCGATGCGGGCCGGGTTACCATTCTTCAATTCCGCCTCGCCGGTGAGACCACCACAGGTGTAGCCCACCTTAATGCTCGCATCGGGGTTGGCAGGTTTGCCGTCAACCTGGAGTTTTTGGGCGATGCTGATGCTGCCGGTGGAACGTACATAATTATTCGTGAGGGTGACATCGATGGGTTCCCTGCCGATGACCACCTCGGGCTTGGGTTCAATATCGATCTTGTCCAGGGCGTAGCCGGGGAGCTGCTGATTTGGAACCGTCAGGGTGCAGATAGAACCGAGCGATAGGGGTGGCGACGTGGCCTCGCCATCAACCTCAAGGAAACTCGTGACCGGCCCCTGACCATTCGACACTTTCGGGTCTATGCAGGAGTAGTCGACCCGAAACTTCCGGCCGGTTTCCGCACCAACGATTTTGCTGGTTATCTTGAAAACGCCCTGCTCCCGGGCATAGGTGTTGGTAGCGGTGATGACCTGGTTCTTGTCAGTGACGAAGAACTTCTGTTTATCGAAGCTCACGGTTTTGGTGTATCCCTCACGGTCACCGTCTTGTTCGAAGAGTTCACATTCGGTGCCTAAAGGTATATTGTCGACGCGAGCCGGGGTTTCGGTGGTGACGGTGAGTTCACCAGTTTGTTCCCCGGTGATGGCTTTGCAGGTGTAGCGCACCTTAAAGGGTGTGGGGGAAGCCTCGGGTTTGCCGTCGACAAAGACTTTTTGGGTGACGACAAAGCCACCGGTCAGCAGGTTGGTGATGATATCGCTACTGAGCGGTTCTAGGGATATTTCTTGCGCGGTCGCGGTCACTGGGGTGGCGTAAAGGCCAAGAGCTGCGCAAATAGCAATAGTGGTTTTCTGTAATCCTCGTGTCACCGGGGCTCCTAAGATAGTTGCACGCGTAATACATTATGGCCTATCAGGGTGTTATGCAACAACAACTGCCAGTTTTGCCCTCATTACCCCACCATCACACAAGGTTACCTCGCGGTTTTCTAAGCCAGGGGGTTCATTCCTCATGTGTGTTGTGACGACCCCTGGTAGGGTAAAGAAATCGGTAATGGTGGTGTGAAGTACCACCACAACACCGTGAGCGAACAGGTTTTCGATAGTAGGTTTTAGAGAATGTGCTGGGCCATAATAGCGTAGTTTCTCTACGTGGCCTCCCACTGCCCCGCAGGATCGCACTCTTATTCGAACCTGGGTTCCGGGAAGTTAAGGCGTCGAAAAGCAAAGAGCCGAGAGAGCATAATGCTCCCCGGCTCTTGGCGGTGCAAGGATTACTCTTCGGTGAAATCCTTCTGGATGGACGGGTCAACCGGGATGCCGGGGCCCATCGTGGAGCTCAAGGTCACCTTGCGTAGGTAAATGCCTTTGGCGGATGACGGCTTCAACCGCAGCACTTCTTCAATCAAAGCACCATAGTTTTGGGCCAGCTGTTCAGCGGTGAACGATGCTTTGCCGATCAGCGCATGCAGGTTAGCGGCCTTATCCACGCGGAAGGAAATCTTACCACCCTTGACCTCGGCAATTGCCTTGGCAACATCGGTGGTCACGGTGCCGGTCTTGGGGTTCGGCATCAGGCCACGGGGGCCCAGCACGCGGGCCACACGACCCACCTTAGCCATCTGGTCGGGGGTGGCGATTGCCACGTCGAAGTCGGTCCAGCCTTCAGTGATCCGAGCGATCAAATCGTCGGAGCCGACCACATCGGCACCGGCGGCCTCAGCCTCGGTGGCCTTCTCGCCAGCGGCGAACACGACAACACGCACGGTCTTACCGGTGCCGTTCGGCAACGACACGGTACCACGCACCAGCTGGTCAGCCTTGCGGGGATCAACACCCAGGCGAATGGCAACATCAACGGAGGCATCGAAATTCTTCGAAGAGGTCTCCTTGACCAACTGAGCGGCCTTCAACGGGGTGTACAGCCGACCCTTGTCCAGCTTCTCTACCAGTGTTTTATAGGCTTTTGATTTTTTGCTCATAATGTCTTACATCCTTGAAATGTGTGGTGAAAGATATGTGGTGGAACGGGCCGAAGCTGGCCCTCCCACAGAAATATTTTTAGCCCTCGACCTCGATGCCCATGGACCGAGCGGTACCGGCAATGATCTTTGCGGCAGCATCAATATCGTTGGCGTTGAGGTCTTCCAGCTTGGTTTGGGCGATTTCCCGCACCTGGTCCATGGTGACCTTGCCCACTTTTTGGGTGTGCGGAACGCCGGAGCCCTTCTGCAACCCGGCAGCCTTCAGCAGCAGTTTAGCGGCGGGCGGGGTCTTCAGTTTGAAGGTGAACGACCGGTCTTCGTACACGGTGATTTCCACCGGCACCACATTGCCGCGCTGGGATTCTGTGGCCGCATTATAGGCTTTGCAGAATTCCATGATGTTCACGCCATGCGCACCCAGGGCCGGGCCAACAGGCGGAGCAGGGTTTGCCGCACCGGCTTCGATTTGAAGTTTAATGAGGCCAGAGACCTTTTTCTTGGGGGCCATGATGTTACCTACTTCCTTGATAACAGGCCACGGATTATGGCAATTCCGCAGCCTGTCCGGATGCCTGCGCTACGCAAGCCACCGGGAAACAACGATCGAAAACGCATGACATTCATAAACATGCACACGCAATCGAACATCCTATAGCAAACCCCAGCTTGCACCCAAATTCTGGGTTTTCTAGTCGATCTTCTTAATCTGGTCAAACGTCAAATCCACCGGTGTTTCCCGACCGAAGATCGACACCAACACCTCAACCTTGCTGTTTTCCGCGTCAATCTTCGAAATAGTTGCCGACACCGACGCCAACGGCCCTTCCAGAATGGTGACGGCCTCGCCCACCTCATAGTTGACCACAACCTTTGGCTTTGCCATATCCGTTGGCATGGCCACAACCTTCTCCCCTTCTGGGGTTTCACCAGCAGCCTGCGTGCTCTCTGCAACAGGCTTCGTGTCACGCGGCATGAGGAATTTCGCCACATCCCGTGGCTTCACCGGCGTCGCATTCCCCTCATTGCCCACGAACGACGTCACACCAGGGGTTTCCCGCACCACGGACCAGGCGTGGTCGTTGATGTTCATGCGCACCAGCACATAGCCGGGCAGTAACTTACGCTTGACGATCTTGCGTTTACCGTCACGGATTTCTAACGCCTGCTCCACCGGAACCACAACCTCAAAAATGGAATCCTCCACCTCTAGGGTTTGGATACGCATATCAAGGTTGGCCTTCACCTTATTTTCATAGCCCGAATAGCACTGGATGATGTACCACTGGCCCGGCTGTTTTTTCAGTTCGCGGATATATCGCCGCAACCGTACCTGGTATTCACCATCCTCATCGGTTTCAGTGGTCTCCCCAGTTTCTGTGGCATCGGCGGTTTCGGTGGCCCCTGGTTCGGGGGCTGCGGTTTCACCAGCCCCTTCGGACTTCACGGTTTCGGGTTTTTGCTCACCGGCCGGCGCCGACTGTGACGCTTCCGACGCTTCAGCTGCCTCGGACTCGGACAGTTCGGACATGGCCGCGGCGAGGGAATCCTGAGTTTCTTCGCTCATGAGGGGTCTCCTGACATTCGTTGATTATTACTATGCTACCGCCCCCGCTTGTCGACGCTTTCCAGACGCCGCACCGGTGGGGTAAAAATTATCCCGCCGTTCCACAAGGAATTCGGCGGGATGCTATAGAAGCTATACGAATGATACTACCTATCGGACCAGTACCTTCTCAACTCCAATACCGGCGAGGAAATCCACACCAGCCACCAAACCAGTCAACAAGATCAAAAAGGCAAATACAATGATGGTGTAATTCAGCATTTGCCGGGCGGTCGGCCAAATGACTTTCCGCATTTCGGACACAACCTCGGGCATGAATGCCACAACTTTATTCTGGCGTGGCGCATCATCATCGTCATTGGCAACAACTTGTTTGCCCTTGTAGGTAGCAGTCGAGGTAGTACTCACCCCGGCCAGCTGACGCTTGCCCGTGGGGCGGGCACCCGCCCCGTGCTTTGGCTGATTCTCGCTCACGGCTCTCCTCGAATACGTTTTTATAAAGCGCTTTGACTATACCAAAAAACTAGCGGACCCCAATATCCACTAACCCCACCAACACCACATATGCAAAAGGACACCCGCCATAATGGCGAATGCCCTTCAAGTGTGAAGCAGGGGCGACAGGACTTGAACCTGCAACCTACGGTTTTGGAGACCGTTGCTCTACCATTTGAGCTACGCCCCTATTTTTGGATAACAACCTATCCAGTAGCGATGGCGAGAATTGAACTCGCGACACAGCGATTATGAGTCGCTTGCTCTACCACTGAGCTACACCGCCCAACCGTTTACTTTTACGATCATGTGCACAAGTCATAAAAGAAAACAGAGCCCCCTGACAGAATCGAACTGTCGACCTTTTCCTTACCATGGAAACGCTCTGCCGACTGAGCTAAGGGGGCTTAGCCTCATCGTTTTGCTCCGTTGAAGCTTTCAATACTGTACCCCGACCGTAGCGGTGAAAACAAATCACCAGTACAAAACCTGTTTTACCCACCTTTAGCCGTTAAAATCACACCTTAGTATTGGCACACATGATCCATGTGAAAGCGCTGCAACGCCAAAGCCCCACCGCGGTAAATTTCGCGGTGGGGCTTCATGTTGGTTTTGGTGCTAGGTAGAAGATTCGAACTTCTGTAGGCAAACGCCGGCGGATTTACAGTCCGCTCCCTTTGGCCGCTCGGGCAACCTAGCGCGCTCTAGGAATTGTATTACCGATAGTGATAAAAGCACAAATCTCCAGGTTGGTGCCAATAACTACGCCTCGCCCCTATCCCACACGGGCTACCGTAACCCGAGCTAGCTGGCGTAAGGCCCGGGTGGTGGGATTGTCGGGGAGTTGGTCTAATTTTTCCTCCGCTTCAGCCAGGTACTGGTGGACGTCGGCAAGCGCTTTTTGCCGCCCATTGGAACGGGCCAGGAGTTGCAGTGCCCGATCCACGCTGGCGTCGTCGACAAGCGGACCAGTGAGCAGTTCCCGTAATTCCGCCCCAACCGGGGTGTCTTCCTGTAGCGCATACAGCACCGGCAGCGTGAACACCCCTTCCCGTAAATCGGTGCCGGGTGTTTTACCGGAATCCTCGGGGGTGGAAAAAATATCGATAATGTCGTCGACGATTTGGAACACCATGCCAACCGCGGCCCCCACCGCCTGCAAACATACCGCGGTTTCCATGTCCGCACCCGAATGCAACGCCCCAAGGTAGCCGGCGGCGGCAATCAGCACACCGGTTTTCTCATGAATCACCTTCATGTAGTGCTCAATCGGATCACCGGTGCCGGGGCCTTCGGTTTCTCGCATTTGGCCGGTCACGAGCGCGCCGAAGGTTTCCGCGAAGTGCGCAACCGTGTCCACGCCCAACTCGCTCATGATCCGAGAAGCATGCGCCAAGAGAATGTCCCCGGATAAGATCGCAACCGAGTTCGACCATCGCATATTGGCAGAAGGCACGCCGCGCCGCATTTGAGCTTCGTCCATCACATCATCGTGGTAGAGGGTCGCCAAGTGGGTCATTTCCACCACCACGGCGGCTTTGAACACGTCCTCGCACATGGGTCGTGGGCCATAATTCGACGCCAACAACGTAAACATTGGGCGGAAGCGCTTACCACCAGCCTTGGTCAGGTGCATCACCTTCTCCTGAAGAAAGTCTGGACTTTTTTCCAGCTCTACCCGCAACCTATCTTCGACATTTTCCATGCCGCGAAGAACATGTTCGTTGAGGGTGTCATCGCCCAAATCAATGCGCGCGCCGATGGTGGAATCGCCACGGTTCTGACGAATTACGGCACCATTGTTCATGCTGTGTCTACCTTTTCCCATACGGATCGGACTGCACCCAACCAGCAAATTTGCCGAATCGGGCCGAACGAGTTCATCCAACTAACCCTTTAACCGTAGTCCATTACCCGCCCGACATACACCCTCAGGATTATATGCGGGTGGCATGAGACGGTTACGGCTTGCAACAATAGTGGTCGTGACTGACTCCACCCCCACCATTCACCAACATGGGAACCGAAGCGTTGAGCTTCTCATCATTGGGGCCGGGCCCGCGGGCGCAACCGCCGCCATTCACGCCGGCCACCGCGGCATAAGCACCCTGCTTATCGACGCCCAACCGTTCCCCCGCGACAAGACCTGCGGCGATGGCCTCACCCCCCGCGCTATCCACCAGCTGCAACTGTTAGGGTTGGCGGATTCCGTGGTGGCACGTTATCGCTCCCATGGGCTGAAACTGCATGGGTTTGGGGGCTCGGTGACGGCGCCCTGGCCGGAAAGCGCATTCGGAACGGTGGGGTCGGCAATGCCCCGGCGCGAGTTTGATGATTTCTTGGTGGGGTGCGCACGTTCGTATCCGTCGGTGGAGTTTTTGGGTGGTGTGCGGGCGGTGTCGGTGTCCATGTCGACGCCGGTGGGGGCTGGTTCAGGCAGCGTTATTTCCGGGAGCGGCACCGTTTCGGGGGATGCTGCTTCGGTGGGTGCGTCGGTTGCTGCGGTGGAGTTATCGGATGGGTCTTGGGTGCGCCCTAAGCAGATCATTGTGGCGGATGGGGTGCGGTCCCCCATTGGTAAGTTGCTTGGTCGCACGTGGCATAAGGGTGAGGTGTATGGCATTGCGGCGCGTTCGTATTGTATGACGCCGCGGTCTGAGGAACCGTGGATTCATTCGCACCTGGAGCTGCGGGACGCGGATGGGGTGGTGCAGCCCGGCTATGGTTGGATTTTTCCGCTTGGTAATGGGTTGGCGAATGTGGGGTGTGGGGCGTTAAGCACGGATCGGCGACCAGCCCGGATTAATACGAAGAAGCTATTGGGGTTGTATGCGCAGCAGTGTCGGCCGGAGTGGGGGTTTGGTGCGCCGGATCGGGTGGCGTCGGCGTTATTGCCGATGGGTGGTGCGGTGAGTGGGGTGGCTGGCCGTAATTGGATGTTGATTGGGGATGCGGCGGCGTGCGTGAATCCGTTGAATGGGGAGGGGATTGATTATGGGATGGAGACGGCCCGGTTGGCGGTGGAGTGTTTGGGGGAGGGTAAGGATTACACGTTGTTGTGGCCGGATGTGTTGCGGCGGGAGTATGGTGAGGCGTTTGGGTTGGCGCGCATGTTGGCGCGGTTGTTGACGTACCCGCAGTTGTTGCCGGTGGTTGGCCCGGTGGCTTTGCGACGCCCGTTGGGTCGGCATGTGATGCCGGTGGCGGCACGGTTGATGGGGAATCTGATAACTGATGCGGATCGGGATGTGGTGGCGCGGTTGTGGCATGCGGCTGGCCGGTTTGTTGCCGATCGGGCGGTGGCGCGATCGGGGTTGGTGGCTGCTCGGCCTGGCGCTGCTGGGGTGTTTGGGGCCGCGTTGTGGGGCTAGTTCCCGGCTTTGGGCGCGATCGGGGTTGCGTCGGGTTTTATGGCGGAGTGGAGGGCGACGATGCCACCGGTCAGGTTTTGCCACCCGCAGTGTGACCAGCCGTGGTTATTGACCATGGTGGCGAGTTGTTCTTGGTTGGGCCATTGGCGGATGGAGTCGGCTAGGTATTCGTAGGATTCGGGGTCGGAGGATA
>ERZ773010.1235-NODE-1235-length-16250-cov-2.858290_pt1 | contig 16250 bp, 1 predicted proteins | sample MGYA00580842_ERZ773010 | MGnify/ENA primary metagenome ERZ773010 (study PRJEB29015, sample SAMEA2737982) | human oral metagenome | biome: human oral; feature: human-associated habitat; material: dental | place: China | collected 2107 ...
CCGATTCCTTCTTTTTCCCCACGTTGCGGGGCCGGGACACGCTGAACCATAGCGGCCCAACAGGCACAACATGGCTGGCCGCCGCCGGTTTCGGAGGCCCGAAGGATGACATGCCGGAGCTGTCCCTGGATGGCCTTGATCTTCCAGGGAAGATGGCGGGTGCTGTGGAGTTTGAGGGCTGTGAGCTTCGTGAAGCCCACGGCCCAGCCGATGCGGAGCGCATCTCGGGGTGGATGCAGTCAGAGTTGCTGTACACGTTCCGGCAGCCGTGGTCCGTGGAACGCTGGGAGGAGGAGCTGGACCTGCTGAACAGCCAGCCGTTCACCCAGCCCTATATTTTGAGCGCGGAAGGTGCCCCCATTGGTTACATTGAGGTGTACCGCCCCGCGCACATGAGCATCGGGGCGTCGCGACCCACCGACCCACGTACGGTGGGCATTCACATCGGTGTTGCCGATACGTTGCGGGTGGGCAAAGGCATGGGCCGTGACCTCGTGACGCTGTTTGGGGTGGCGGCGCTGCTGGGGGATAAAGCACTATTTTCCCACGCGCTGGGGGAACCAAACCTTTTGAACAATGCCGCACGGGGGGCGGCGAAACACACCATGGGTGGCGAGGTCGCACAGTTGGCGTTTCCGCATAAATGCGCCGCGTTGCTGAGCTCGGCACCACCAGTTTTATCAGCAGTTATATCAGCGAGGGCACAATATGAGTGATGCAGTATCGGATCGGTCGGATCGTCGTCGGGAGCTGCTGCGGGCGCGGCTCCGCGCGGAAGGGTTTAAACAGCAATCGGCGGATCAGGCTGCCGATACTCAGGTGGGTGATTCCGGCACCGTCACCGACCAGCGCATTTTAGGAAGGCTCATTGCAAACGCCGGGGCGGCAGGCATGCTGAACTGGGCGTTTCCCGTTCCTGAGGATGCCGCAACCCAGTCTCGGATACGCGATGCCATCATTGCTGTGGCGCAGCACCGGCCGGACCTCAGGACTACGGTCTCTGCCGATGACACCGGCGGGTTGCAGCGCACTGTCCTTACCGCAGACACTGTGGTCACACCCTCCTCCGATTCCGCAGAGCCCACGGAGGTGGATGCGCTTGCCGCCACCCCCATCGATCCCACGTCCGAACCGCCGCTTCGCGCACGTTTCCTTCACACTCCCGACGGCACGATGCTGGTTGTGAGCACCCATCACGTTGCCGCTGATGAGCACACGTGGGTGCTGCTACTGCGCGACATCAATGCCGAGATTGCCTCCCCGGGTGTGCTGTCCGCCCAACCCACGCCCCCGCGTAGCGACGCCACGACGGCCCAGGTAGCCACGGCAACTGAACGTCGACTCGCCGCCGTGCGCCCCGCAACCCACGACGTGGACGGTGAAGCCACGCCGCAGCCCGACCCCTTCGCCGCTGAGCGCACCACCACCGCCGACAACACTGCTGACAGGATTACCCTGCCGGTACCCCAGGACTGGGTTCAGGCTGTTCAGGACCGTGCCAAGGCAGACAACACCACCGTCCTATCGGTGCTTATCGACGCCGCGGCACACGTCATCGCCCGGCGCGCCGGCGCTGCACACGATGCCACGGTGGTGGTGGGAACCCCGACGGATGTGCGCGACGCCCTGGGCGCAGACGCCGCCGAATCGGATGGCGACCGCGTATCCGTGGTGCCGTGTCCGATCCCGGTAGGGTCGCCCCTCTCTGATGTCGCTGCCGCCGTGCGGGCCGCCAGCGCGGATCGTTGCGCTGGCCTGGACGATGTGATCCGGGCTGCGGGATTGCCGCACATTCCGGGAAGGTCGCCGCTTGTGGACGTGGTGGTGACGCATCGTGCCGGAACCCGCGACCTTGTTATTGACGGCGAGCCGTCAGTGGGCGTGTTTGTGCATTCCGGTGCAGCGCCGTTTGATGCGGTGCTGTCCTTGGAGGAATCTGAACAGGATGCCCAACTGACGCTGGAATTCCGACACGCGGCCCTGCGCCCGACAACAGCACAGCGTGTGCTTGAGGAATGGCGGGATGCGGCTATCCACCCAGATCAAAGCACGGAAGTACCAGACCTGCCTGAGGTAGCCACCACTGCGCAGGATGTGGTGCGCGCCGTGGCATCGCATGCAGCAGCCACCCCTGATGCTGTGGCCGTGGAGGATGGGACCACCACCCTCACGTACGCCCAACTCAACGCGTCGGCGGCCGCCCTTGCCGAACACATCACCGCACACGGGGCACGCCCCGGCGATGTGGTGGCGCTGCGGCTGTCGCGCGGCGTCGGTATCCCTGTGGCCCTGCTTGCGGCACTGCGGGCGGGAACACCTTTTGTGGCGATTGACCCGAACCACCCGGCGGAGCGTTCCCGCATGATCCTGGACGCGGCCAATCCCGCGCTGATCATTGACGATTCCGACGTGGCCACAGCCCTCGCCAGCCCTGTCGATGCACCCCAAGCACCTGACTGGTCACAGGCGCATCCCGCCTACCTGGTATTCACCTCTGGGACCACAGGCACCCCGAAGGGCATTGTGATTCCCCGTTCCGGCCTGGATGCTGTGCTGGGATCCATGCAGGACACCCTCCAGCTCACGGCGGATGACACCTACCTGGCGGCCTCCACACTCGGCTTTGACATCTCGATTGTGGAAAACCTGCTTCCCCTCCTCGCCGGGGCAACGGTGTATGTGGCCCCCGCCGATTTCTCCATTGACATTGACGCAGCCTGCGCGCTGCTGCACCGAGTGCGTCCCACCGTCATGGAGGCCACCCCGTCGCTGTGGGCGGAAATCGTGCACCAGGATCCTCAGGCGGTGCGGGGAATCCGCGCCTGCGCTGGTGGGGAGGCGCTTCCCCACACCCTGGTGACCACGCTGCGTGCTGCCGGTGCAGACGTGTTTAACCTGTACGGACCCAGTGAAGCCGCCATTGTGGCCACCTCGCACCACGTCACCGGCGATGGCACACCGCCTTTGGGCACCACTCTGCCCAGCGTCGGCGGAGACATTCTCGGGGCGGCCCTCACCGCCACTCCTGATGGTGCACTCGGCGAACTGTATCTCTCTGGACCACACCTAGGCTATGGGTATCTTGGCGACCCAGCGCTGACCGCACTCACCTTCGTGGCCGCGCCGGGTGGGCAGCGCCGATACCGGACGGGTGACCTGGTGGCACGGGACGTCGATACGCGTGACCTCATGTACCTTGGCCGCGCCGACGAACAGTTGTCGCTGCATGGCCTACGTATCGAACGCGGTGAGATAGAGGCCGCGCTGGCAGCGGCACCGGGCGTGACAGCAGCGGCGGTGCGGGTGGACACCACGGCGGAAACCCCGACAATCGTTGGTTATGTGGTGCTCGCCGACGCTCAGGACGATAGCGTGGCGGCAATACAGGCCGCTGTGGCCGATGCCTTGCCAAGCGCCGCCCGCCCCAACGCAATCGTCGTGGTGGATGAGTTTCCGCGCACCCCCACCGGCAAAATTGACCGCGCGCACCTACCACTGCCAGAGGATACCGGCAGCCACCAGCATCGTGCGGCAGATACTCCAGAGGAACACGCCGTTGTGCAGGCCGTTCAGGACGTGCTGGAGCTTGATAACACCCCGTCCATTGATGCTGATTTCCGAGCCCTTGGCGGGCATTCGCTCCTTGCGCACCGACTGGCACTCACGCTCAGCACCGCACTCGGGGTGCATGTTCCCGTGCGCGCCGTCATTGAAGAACCCACCCTCGCGGCACTGGCTGAGGCATGCGCGAATCTACGTGATACCAATGCCACGGACATAACTGAACAACCTGAGTCGTCGCAGGACGCCGACTCCGAGGATGGCCCCATCGAAGCGCTCGCTGGGCAGCGCCGCGTCATTCTTGCCGAGCAACTAGACGGCGAGAATGGTTTGTACACCATTCCGCTGTTCGCCACCGTCACCGGCACCATCGACACCGAGCGCTTATCCGCAGCCCTGACCTCAGTTGTTGCCGCACACCCAGTGCTGCGCAGCAGGCTGAGCATTGACGACGCCGGAATCATCAATGCCACGCTGCTATCCCCAGAAGAAGCGCTGGCACAGCCCATTGCCGTACATCAGCGCACGACCACCCCAGGTAGCCTCGCCACATTCCTTGACGAGCTTGTGCGCACCCCCTTCCCGGCCACCAGCGACCAGCCGCTACAGGCATACGTTGTGCAGGTTGCTGAACAAGGCAACAACAAGGACACCGCGTCAACCGTGCTGGCCCTGCTGTTCCACCATGCGTTTTTTGACGAGTGGAGCCTCCAACCCTTCTTCACCGACCTGGCGCGCGCCTACGACAGCGCCGATGCCCTCAACACACACAACGGACCGAGCTTCCACCGCATTCATGCCATCGCCAGCACAACAAACCCCGCTGACGTGGACTTTTGGTCGCATCGCCAACGCGACACCGCACCCGGCGCGCCCGCTCCCCTGCCGTTCTCCCGGGCGGCCGCCGTCAGCGCCGGAGCGGCAGGAACAGCCTTGGGTGGGCGCGGCCCGGCCATTCACCGCACCGTCACCATCCCCGCGATAGCCGCCGCAAGCCCCGACCCCACGCTCAAAGCCACCGCTGGTGACGTGGTCAAAGCCGCCGTGCTGTTGTTCCTTGAGCGCGCCGGGGCCGACCCCGCCGTGGGTATTCCCGTGTCTGGCCGACATCACCCGGAGCTACTCGACGTCGTGGGATACCTGGGCAACACCCTGCCCGTCACCGTTGATCGCGCCGGGGATGCCGCAGTGTCCTTCAGCCATGACCTTGACACAAGGAAGCTGATTGAAGCGGTTCACCACGAAGTTTTGGACGTGGCGGAGCATTCCAGCATCCCCATTGAGGAGCTGTCCGGCACCGCGCCATTCCAGGTGATTGTGGACCACCGCGTTGGAGCGCCGCAGGTCCCCGCCACCGCCGACTGGAGCAGTGAACTCCTGCCCGTGGTGCCGCCGCTACCGAAATTCCCGGTCACCATCGTGCACACGGAACTTCCCGAGGTAGATGGTGCCACCACGCACCGCATTGACGTGCTCTTTTCCGGCGACTACTTCGAGCAGCGTGGCGCGGACGCCTTCGTAGAAGCGCTCCAACACACCATCATGGGTGTCGCAAAGGCCCACGCCGCCCCGCAAGGACAGTCAGATGTCTCCACCACCCTGGGCGCTATTGCGCTCAGTCCTGGGACCCACAGTGCCCAAACTCACAGCACCGAACCGGAAACAGCGGGTGGACGAGGCGTCGATACGCAGGCCGATACCCAGCCAGACCTGCGGGATATGACCATCCCCGAGCTGATCGACCGCCAGCTGACGGAACACCAGGACGAGCCCATGCTCTCCACCGTGGGTGTGACCCTGACGGGTGCGGAAGTGCAGCAACACATGCGTGGGCTTGCGGCGCGGATCAGCGCGGCGTACGACGGTGTAACCGCTGGTCGCATGGTGGCCATCCACCAACCCACCCGCTTCGACGAAGTGCTCACCATCCTGGGCGTCATGGCCTCCGGGGCGGCGTTTACCGTGCTCAGGCCGGACGACCCGGCCGACCGTCTTGCGGCAATCCTGGCCGACGCGAATGTGTCACTGATCATCTCCAGCGACCCCGATAAACTCCCCGCAGGTCATCCGCCTGTGCTACCGGACTCCCAGGACAACCTGGGCATATCGCAGGAACTTGCTGCTCCCACCCCCCAGCGCAACCCGAACTATCCCGCCTACATGGTGTTCACCTCTGGGACAACGGGACGCCCGAAAGGCGTGCTGGTGGATCAGCGCGCCATGTCCGGCCTGACCGGGCTGATCTTCGACCTGTTGAGTGCCACCAGCAGCACCGACCCGAACAACGCGGCCTTCCGCCCGCGCTTGGTGTCCATTGCACCCATGTCCTTTGACGTGGGATTGCTGGAGGTCATTGCCACGTTCTGTACCGGAGGGCACTTGTATGTCGCCCACGACATGGAACGCGTTGGTCCTCCCCTCGCGGAGGCCGTGCGCAGGCACCGCGCCACGCACTTCGCCTCCACCCCCACCGTGCTGGGATTCCTCGGCGACCCCAGCTCCATCCCCGAGGACGTGCAGGTCTTCTCCGGTGCCGAGCCACTGCCTGCCGATCTGGCGGAACGGTGGTGCGCGCGGCATCGCCTGATCAACCTCTACGGCCCGACGGAAGTCACCGTCAACGCCATCCACGGCTTCATCACCCCCGATCCCACCAGCAGCGCGATCCCTATCGGCGTGGCCGACCCGCATGTCACGGCCGTGGTGCTGGACAGCGCCCTGCAACCCACCCCCATCGGTATGGTGGGCGAATTGTGGCTGGCGGGCGACAAACTCGCTGTGGGATACCCGGCCATGCCGGGCACTACCGCTTCCGTGTTTGTCGCGGCCCCCGATCACCTGGGGCTTCCACCCGGCTCGCGTATGTACCGCACCGGCGACCTGGCGGTACTCCGGCCCGACGGCCAGTTCCTGTGCCTCGGCCGCGTGGACGATCAGATGAAAATCCGTGGGCTGCGCATCGAGCCTGCGGAAATTGAAACCGCGCTGCGTGCCGACTCCCGCGTTGACGGCGCCCGCGTGGTTCACGTCCCAGGTTCGCGGATTGGCAGCGATCGCGACATTCTCGCCGCCGCTGTCGTGCCCACCGAGGGAACCTTGTCCGCAGCAAGCCTCGCCGACATTCGCCACCAGCTGGCGTCCCAGCTGCCTAGGCACCTTGTTCCGCAGCGCATTGTGCAGGTCCCCGGCTTGCCGGTCACACCCAACGGCAAGGCCGACCGCGCCACCACCCTGTTGATGGTGCTGGACGCCCTGTCCAAGGCACCCGACGAGGTTGAAACATCTAGCACCGAACAAGCACCCCATGCGGAACCTGCAGCGGAACCCGCCGCGCCGGTATCGCCGCAGTTCCAGGCGCTTGCCGAGGAAGTGGCCATCCTGCTGGACACCGATCCCCGAAGCATCCGCGAAGACGACGACTTCCTGGAACTCGGCGGCGACAGCATCCTGGCCCTGCAGCTCATCGCAAAGCTCAAGGACCGCGGCTGGGTCACCGCTGCCCGCGACATTTTCGACGCCCGCACACTCGGCGACCTCGCCCGCGCCCTCACCCCAGCCGACGGCACTAGCGGTACCGACGACGCTGAGGCAGAGTCCGTCGCACCCATCGAACCACCCTCCGACCTGGGAACCTTCGCCCCCATCCGCGTCGCCGCCGAACACCTCGCCGACGCCCCCGACAGTGTTTTCGCACAAAGCATGCTACTCACCATGCTTGAACCCGTCAGCGGACACGGCTCGGCGCTTGTCGACGCCCTGGTGGCCAGGCACCCCGCATTCCGCACCCGCGTCACCGACACCGGCGAGTGTGAAACCCTGGCCGAGGGCCAGTCGTACTTCGATACCGAGACCACCACACTCACAGGGGACACGGCCACTGAGGATTTGGCGCAGCTACGTCACCGCCTAGCCGAGAATCTTGATGTGCGCGCCGGGGTGCTCCTTGCTGGCGCGGAAGTATCCACGGACTCAGGACCGATGTTGCTGCTGGTCGCGCACCATATGGCGGTGGATGCGGCAAGCTGGATGCAGATCATTGGCGATATGCGGCAGATGGTCATTGCCACGATGAGTGGTCGTGAACTGCCGGAGCCGGAGGGGACGTCGCCACGCGCAGGTTCACTGATGGTACGCGGAGCCGACGCCCCACCCCAGCCCGAACTGCGGGCACGTATCGCTGCGGGCGAGGTGAGCCCTGACGACGTCGCCGCAACGGCCGCGGTGGATACGTTTACTGTGGCAGGAGCCGTGGCGGACGAGCTCATTGAGCGTCACGGCCACGGCGGCACGCTACGGGACGCCCTGATGTCCGCACTGGCGCAGGCGGTCCGGGCCACCGACCCGTGGGGACCACACCTAGTCACCCTTGATGTGGAGGACCATGGGCGCGATGATGTCATTGACCCCCGCTCTGTGGGCTGGTGGACGCAGGTGTTCACCGTGGTTGATGATGGTGATTCCCTCCACGAATTGCCCCCAGCGCAGCGCGGCGTTGCTGCTGGTGAACGCTCGGATATTTTGTTTAACCATTTGGGTGGCATGTTCACCACGGGCGAGGATTCATCCCCGGTGGGGTTCGTGCCGTCGCCGGTTCCTGAACTACCAGCCTTGGATACGGTTGTTGGCGACGATGTTCCCCTGCGTAATCCCCTGTCAGTGACTTCGGTAGTCACTGCCGAACAGTCAATCCAGGTGACGTTTATTCGCGGCACGCGGTTGGTTTCTGAGGAGACCACACAGCAGCTGAAGGAGGAATTCCTGGCCGCACTGGAACGCCAGGTTGGTGCACAGGGTGGGGATGCACGCGGCGTCGATACGCATGCACAAACCTATACCCTGCCAGTGACCCCCACGCAGGAAGGCATGTTCTACCTGGAGGAGCAGGGTGACCCGGGAGTTGCTGCGTATCTGACCAGGATGACGTTCACGCTGGATGGCGCGCTGGATTCTGAGCGTGTGTTGCAGGCGTGGTCGCGGTTGGCGGACCGTCACCCGATTCTGCGGGCGTATTTCACCCGGAATGCTGATGGGTCGGTTGTGGCCACTGTTGATCCTGCGTTGGAGTTGGACGCCCGCTACGATGAGGCGTTTACCGAGGCCGATATGCTGCGCCCGTTCGATGTGACGGCTGGCCCGTTGACCCGGTTGCGTATGAAGCAGGTGGACACTGCCCACGCTGATGCTCCGCAACGTCACATCGTTGACGTGGTGTTCCATCACATCGTGGCCGACGGCTGGTCGGCTCCGCTGCTGATCAGGGACTTCTTCACTCTGATGGACCCGGATCAGGATCTGGTTGTGGTTGATCCCCTGCCCTCGCTGTTGGCGGTGCAGCAGTCCACGAGCCCACTGTCGGCATGGCGGAAACCCCTGCGTGCTGCGCAGCCAACTATGCTTGCCGCCGGCGGACGCGATCAGGGTACCCGAACAGAATTGAGGTTGACTTTTGATGCAACAACCTCGGAGGCTCTGACCACCACGGCGCAGCGCGAACATGTGACCGTTGCGGCGCTGATTCACGGCGCCTGGGCGCGCGTGCTGTCCGAACTCACCGGTCAAACACGCGTGACCTTCGGTTCCGTGGTGTCCGGCAGGCCATTGGACGCCCCCGGCGCGCAGGAGGCTGTGGGTCTGTACGCCACCACCATTCCCGTCGCTGTTACCGCTGACTCCCCCATGGATGCGGCGCGTTCCGCCTCGCAGTTGTTACTGCTCGGTGCGGAAAACCCGCCGTCACTGGCGGATGCGCAACGGCTGGTGGAACATGGCGACGCCAGCGGCGCCGATGCACCTGGCGACCTGTTTGATTCCCTCATGGTGGTGGAAAATTATCCCCTTGACCAGGCCGCATTGCTGGCCCCGCTGGATGGGGTGACTGTGTCGGACTTGTCGTTCCAGGATGGGACGCACTACCCGGTGATGGTGGTGGCGCATAGTGCGGATCGGCAGGTGTCGTTGCGCATTGCCGTGGCTGACGGTGTGGAGCTTGTTGGCGGGGCAACCACAGATGATCTTCTCGCGCATCTGGAACGGCACCTTCGCAGTATTGCCGGCCTGCCGCTGCTAGCGGACCAGGTCGCTGGCTTACCGATGGTGTCCGCTACTCAGCGCCTATCCGCCGCCGACACCGATGACATCATCAACACCTATGCGTGGGCGCTTCGGGACCGTGGTGTCGGCCCCGGCGATACGGTTGCTGTTGCCCTACCCCGTGGGGTGGAGCAGGTGTGCGCCACCCTTGCCGTCTGGCTGGTCGGTGCCGCAACCATGCCCATTGAGGTGGATTCCACCGGCACCATGACGGCACGCGCCGCCGCGATTGTGGGCCGCGCGAACCCCACTGTGGTCGTTGATTCCGCGCTGCTTGCGGAGCTAGCCGCCACCGACTCCGCATCCCGACGCTTCACGCCCGCCGACCGCACCAGGCGGTTGACACGTGACGACGCCGCGTACATCATTCACACCTCGGGAACCACTGGTGTCCCCAAAGGCGTGGTGGTGCCGTGGCAGGTGATGGAGGACTTGATCCACTGGCAGACCGCCACCGGAATCATCCCGTCGGGGGCGACGCTGGCGCACTATGCGCCGGACCAGTTTGACGTATCCATGCAGGAGCTTCTTACCGCCGTGGCTGGACGACATGCCCTTGTGGTGGTTGCCGAGGAGCAGCGTCAGGACATGTCTGCGCTGGCACGCTTCCTGGATTCCCAGGGTGTTGATGTGCTGTTTGCCACGAACGTGGTGTTGAACGCGCTCGCCCGCGAGTACGCCCGCAGCGGAAAGCCAAGCGTGAGTGTTTTGGTCCAGGCCGGGGAGGCTTTGCAGCCCAGCGCGGATCTGCGTGCCTGGTGTTCCTCCCCTGATGGCCCGGCACTGTATAACCAGTACGGCCCCACGGAAACGCATGTGGTGCTGGCCACTGGCAACCTGTCGGCGGATTCCGCGGCACTCGCAGCACCGTCCTTGGGTGCCCCGTTGCCGCATGTCCAGGCGTTGGTGCTGGATGAGCAGTTGCAGCCCGTCCCTGATGGCGAACCTGGCGAGTTGTACATCGCTGGGGCGCTAGCTGACGGGTACCTTGATGACCCAGAACTCACCGCCGAGCGGTTCCCCGCCGGGATTGGTGCGGTGCCGCGGTGTCACCGCACGGGTGACGTGGTGGTGAAGAACCCGGATGGTTCTTTTGAGTATCGTGGGCGCGCCGATGATCAGATGAAGGTTAGGGGTGTTCGTATCGCCCCCGCCGAGGTTGTTGCCATCGCCCAGGCTGTTGCCGGTGTTGCGGAGGCTGCGGCGTGTGAGGTGGATGGCGTGTTGTGCCTGGCCGTGGTTGCCGGTGCAGACGCCCCCGATGCTGTTATTGCTGATGATGTGCGTGAGCAGTATGCCCAGCTGGTTGGCGGCGGCGATCCCGCCGGGAATAACGCTCTTGTGCCGGAACGGGTGCTGGTGGTGCCAGAACTACCAGTGACAGCTAACGGCAAGACTGATATTCGGATGCTGCACTCCTGGTTCCGCGACGGCGCACCGTCTGGCCAGGAGGCAAACAGCACCGCCACGCCTGGAGTGGCCGCCGGTGTGGTGAGCGTCGGGGCGTCGACAAGCGTGGATTTGGTGGCGTCAATCATGGCGGATGTGCTGGCTGAGCAGAACAGCGAACCCACCCGCGTTCATCCCGACGATGACTTCTTGGCTTTGGGCGGGCAGAGCCTGTCCGGCACGCGGCTGAGCGGTCGGCTGAGTTCCGCTCTGGGTACCCCTGTGTCGCTGCGTACGATTCTGGAGCACCGCACCCCGCGCGCCATTGCGGAGGCGGTGGCCGCCGGTGACACAGACACCGGTTTTACTCCCGAGGAGTTCGCAGAACATTACGCGCAGCACACACCGACGCCGGGTGTCCCTGCGCCGGCCACACCTGCGCAGCGCAGGTTCTGGGCGTTGGCGAAGGTGAATCCGGGCGACATTACCTACCATTTGCCGCTCATGGTCCGGCTGACACCGGAAGGGCAGGGCGATGCTGACTCCCTGGATGCTCGCACCATGGCTGGGCATGTTCAGCGTGGTGTGGAGCGCCTGGTGCGGCGGCATGAGTCGCTACGCACGCTGTTGTCTGGGGATGTTGACGGCCCACAGCAGGTGGTACTTCCCGCCGACGAAGCGGCCCATCGCCTGACCATCACGGTACTGGCGGATGAGGCGGAGCTGCTGCGGCATCGCGCCACCCCGTTCCGTCTCGACCAAGATGTGCCTATTCGGGCAGCGGTCTGCCCCGATGGGGATAGCGTGCTGTTGTCGCTGGTGATTCACCATTCCGCCTGCGACGGCTGGTCGTTGCCGCTGCTCATGGCTGATTTGGAGGCGGCATGGACTCATGCCGAGGAGGCCGAAGACACCACAGTTGTGGAACCCGCGCCGTCACCCACTGGCATCATCGCCACCTGGCAGGATGCGTGGGAAAGCTCTGGCCAGGAAGCGCGCGACCGGGAGTACTGGCAGGAGCAACTGGCTGACGTGCCCTGCCCCTTGCCGCTTCCCCTGGATCGCCCGCGCAACCCGGAAGGCGCGACGAAGGGCATGTTGGCGTCCTATGCGCTGAGCGATGCGGAGGTGCAGGCCGTGTACGAGGCGGCCCGCACTCTGGATGCCACGCCGTTTATGGTCGTGCACGCCGCCGTGGCTGCGGTGTTGTCGCGGCTGGGTTGTGGTGAGGATATTGCGCTGGCCACGCCGGTGTCGGGCCGCCATGGTGGCATGGATGAGGCTGCGGTGGGTTGTTTTGTCAACCTGCTGGTTTTGCGGACGTCGCTTGCCGGCAACCCGGATTTCCGGGAGCTGGTGGACCGGATTCGGACCACGAACCTGCAGGCCGCCGAGCACGGCAGTATGCCGTTTGACGTGTTGGTTCGGGAGCTCGCTGCGGGCGGGTCGAAGGCTCATCATCCACTGGCAACGGTGGGTATTGGCCTGCAGAACCTGCCGTCCGCATTCCCGGCCCCTGAGGGTGTGACGGCGACGATTCTGCCGGATAATCCCGAGGTGTCCCGCTTTGACATGAACGTGGACGTGTTCTTGGGTTCCGACGACCCGTCCGCCGACCTGCCCGCGCAGCTCGCTATCGAGTTCGATTCGGCGCTGTTTGACGAGGCCACCATCGCCCGCATCGCCCGTCGCATCAAACGCGTGCTGTTGACCGCTGCCGCCACGCCGGACACCAGGCTGCACGACCTGCCGGTGTTGCTTGACGACGAACGCGCGCACCTGCGCACCACGCACGGCACCGCTGCCCAGCCTACCGAGGCAATCCGACAGCTGGTTCGAGGCGTTCCTACTGTGGGCAGCGTGCTGGCAGCCGACGGCTCGTGGCTGTCCGCCGAGCAGCTTGAACAGCGCGTCACCGCCGTTGCTCGCCTGCTGGTCGCCCACGGTGTGAAACCCGGCGACGTGGTGAGTATTCTGTGCCAACGCACCGTAGGCCAGCTGGTCGCACAGCTGGCGGTGCTGCGCACGGGTGCCGCGTACGCACCGATTCTTCCCGACACTCCCGCGGAGCGGCTTGCCGCGCAGTTCGCGCAATGCGACGTTCGTGTTGCTCTATGCAGCAACACGGCAGGTCTTGAGGTTCCGGATTCGGTAACGCTGGTGTCTATCGGTGATGACGCGGCGTCGATAATCGGCGAAGCACCCGAGGTTGACCTTCCAGCGGCGGAGAGCATTCCGGCCGATGCCCCTGCCTACGTCCTGTTCACCTCCGGGTCCACGGGAACGCCAAAGGGCGTGCTGGTCTCTCGCGCAAACCTGGAGGCACTGCTTGCTGCCACCAACGACTCCGTGCCGCTTGCGGATACGGATGTACTGCTGGCGCTGTCGCCCTTCTGCTTCGACGTCACCGGTTGGGAGTATCTGGCACCGATGGCTGCGGGTGCGCGGCTGATCATCGCCAACGACCTGCAATACCGTGACCCACGCGCCATCGTGACGCTCATGGCCGAGCATGGCGTGACCTGCTGCGAAGCAACCCCCGGCCTGTGGTCCCTCATTGCTGAGGCCGCAGCGGACGAACTTCGCGGTGTGCGTGCCGTCATTTCTGGCGAGGACTTGCCGCAGACCGTAGCCACTGCCGTGGCCGATGCCGGTGCCCAGGTGTGGAACCTGTACGGCCCCACCGAAGCCACCGTGTTCGCCACCGCAGGTGAGCAGAATGCGGGCCCTGTGGATATTGGCCTGCCGCTGCCAGGAGTGGAGATTCGGGTGCTGGATGATTACCTGGTGCCCGTGGCCGACGGTGCGCTGGGTGACCTGTACCTGGTCGGCTCACAGATTGCCTTCGGATATGTCGGCCGCGCGGACCTCACGGCGGCGTCGTTTGTTGCGGATCCACAGGGCACCGGGCGGGTCATGTACCGCACCGGTGATCAGGTTCGCCGTCACGCCGATGGTCGGCTCACCTATTGGGGACGCCGTGACCAGCAAATACAGTTGCGTGGACACCGCGTGGAAATAGGCGAAGTAGTCTCCGCGCTGCTTTCTCTCCCCGAGGTGGCCAAGGCGGCAGCCAAGGTGCTGGAACGCGGCACGGCGAAAACACTGGTGGGATACGTTGTACTGGAGGACAACTCCGAAGGTACAGCCCCAGATGAGAGCACCCTGCTGCTCGCACTCCGGCGTATCCTACCCGACTATTCAGTGCCCGCGCAGCTGGTATTCCTGCCGGATATGCCGCTTACGGACAACGGAAAAGTCAACGTCGCGGCACTTCCCGACCCGGAACCGGAGGAATGGCAGGCCCCCGAGACGGAGACGGAGAAACTGCTCGCCGGTATTGTTGCCGAGCTTCTGGGCAGCGATGAGCTGCCTGGGCGTAACCAAGGGTTCATTTCCCTGGGTGGTGATTCCATCACCGCCATCAGGTTGGCGGCACGGGCCGCTGAGCAGGGACTTCCCATCACCATCCAGGACGTGTTGGTGGCACCCACCATCCACGAACTGGGTGCCATCGCGGATTCCAGGCCGCGGCAATCCGACACCACAGCGGAGACAGCATCGGAGGATCACGCCATGGGTGACCTGTCCGGCCTATCCGGTGATGATTTGTCCCGCGTGCTGGGAGCATTTGGAGATGACAGTGAGTAAAGCAGTTGTTGATGTTCTCGCGGCAACACCGCTGCAGGAGGGGCTGTTGGCCCTGCACCGCCTGAGTTCCGGTGCGGACCCGTACCACGTGCAGTTCGTGTTCCGCATTGACGGCAACCTTGATGAGGCCCTGCTGGCGCGCTGCGCGGATGCGATGCTGGTGCGCTACCCCAACCTGCGTGTTGCGTTTTATGACAAGAACGTGGAACACCCGGTGCAGGTGGTGCCCGCCTCGGCGAAGCTCGACTGGGAGGTGGTGCCGATGACCGCTAATAGCGCCTCAGATGCCACCACCGATACGGATACGCGCGACGCCCAGGCTGCGGAGTTTGCCGCGTCCGACTTCAGCGAGCCGTTCGATCTGTTCCGCCCTGCCCCATTGCGGCTGAGGCTGCTTCGCTGGGATTCGCATTGCCACCACCTGGTGCTCACGGCGCACCACATTCTGATTGACGGCTGGTCCGCGCCGTTGTTTTTCGCCGAGCTGATTAACCTGTACCGGCACGGTGGACACGCGGAACTCTTGCCCCCACCCCCGGATTACCGGAAGTATATTGCCTGGCTGCAGCAAAAATCCAAGGAAGAAAGCCTGCAGGTGTGGCGCACCGCACTGGGCGAGCAGCCATCCCCCTGCCTTGTCGCTCCTCAGGCCCCCAGTTCCCCCGGGTTGCCGCCGGTGGTGTTTGAGGCGCAACTTGACCGCGAACAGACCGAGCAGCTGCAGGCATGGTGCAGGAAACACGGCGTGACGGTGAGTAACGCAGTGTTGTTCGCGTGGATGATGGTGTTGGGAACACTGACGGATCGCGATGAGGTATTCACGGGCACGGTGGTGTCGGGCCGTCCGGCGGACCTGCCGGGTGCAGAATCCATGATTGGCCTGTTCATCAACACCGTCCCCGCCCGCGCCACACTGAACCCCCGCGAGGATGCCGCCACGCAGGTGCAGGCGCTTCGCGACACCCTGGTGGCCACCCGCCCTCACGAGCACATCGGCCTGTCCGACATTCAACGTGCGGCGGGCACCCGCGACCTGTTCGACACCCTGGTTGTGTTCCAGAACACTCCCCTGGGTGCCGCGACAACCGACGACAATTCCGGGTTCAAGGTCACTCCCCTGGCCACCAACGATTCGACACACTACCCCCTGACCATCGTTCCCGCCCTGGTAGATGGGGTGTTCCGGGTGAAAGTGGAGGCCCGCGCGGATTTGATGGAGGGCACGTTACCCGCGGCCGCCAGTGCGATTGCCTCGGCGATCACGACACTGCTGCGCACATTCCCCACCGCCGATGGACTGCCGTTAGCGCAGGTGGGAAACGGTTTTTCCGCTCCCACAATCCCGTATGCACCGACGGCTGAACCCCGCACCCTGCCGCAGCGTATGAGGAACCTCGCGGATGCCAATCCCGATGCCCCAGCACTTGCGGACGCAACAACGCAGCTCACCCGGCGCGATCTTCTCGCCCACATCCTGGATATAGCGCGCCTGCTTATCGACGCCCAGCTCACCACCGGTCGGCGCGTGGCTATCCTGCTGCCCCGCACGGTGTCTCAGC
>ERZ773010.1248-NODE-1248-length-16151-cov-37.124441_pt1 | contig 16151 bp, 20 predicted proteins | sample MGYA00580842_ERZ773010 | MGnify/ENA primary metagenome ERZ773010 (study PRJEB29015, sample SAMEA2737982) | human oral metagenome | biome: human oral; feature: human-associated habitat; material: dental | place: China | collected 2107 ...
TCTTCAGCGGCGCCAACGCGGGGCTAACCGTGGCGGAGATCGAGCTGCGCGATGCAGACGAGCCGCTCACGATACCCGCCTGGGTGGGACGTGAGGTGACGGGCGATGCCCGCTATTACAACTCCGCGCTATCTGTGCGACCGTACGCGGAGTGGACGTAGTGGGACGGGAAAGCGAAAAGTCCTGCCGGCGGGAGCACGTCTCCTACCAGCAGGACTTTTTGCTAACCACTCCTCAAGCCGAACGAAAGAGACCTTGAGCGTTGACTGTGATTAATGATGTCAGTCATAGAGCCTATATACGTGTATCTGAAAATCATTCCCATCTCTCGATGAAGATCCTTCCGCGTGCCAATGGCCATGGCAACGCACGATCACTTGCTGATACTTGATAGTAGCATTGTGGAGCTGGAGAGTCCCATGCTTATAGGGCCTTAGAAGGACGCGAGAGTTCAAGATTGCGCTATTCATGCGGGTTTTGAGCGGGTTTTGGGGCAGTTTTGCGGACGCGTAAAGCGCCGCAAAAGGCCACAGAGATTTGCCTCGGTGTGGCAATGGCGTGGCAGAAATGGGGAGCATAGGCGTGGGCGTCATAGCGCGTTGAATTTGTCCATCTCCTTCTTCTTTAGATCGTCTACGATGGCCACATAGGGCTTCATGGCCTCGTAGCTCGAGTGACCCGTCCAACGAATAATGACCTCAACCGGAATGCCCAGCTGCAAGGCCGTGACGACGAACGTGCGCCGGGCGCAATGCGTGGTTAGAAGCTCCCATTTCGGGTGGTATTCGTCGAACCGCTGTTCGCCCCTGAAATAGACGACCCGCGTGGGCGCATCGATGCCCGCCATGCGACCCAACTCTTTCAGGTAGTCATTCATCTTTTGGTTGCTGATCACGGGGAGCGCCCGATCGCCACGGAAACGTTTGCCGTGATACTTGTCGATGATCGCTTGCGCGTGTCGGTTGAGCTCGATTTTGAGGCCGTCGGATGTCTTCTGTGTCACGACCGTGATGTAGCCCTCTTTGACGTCCTCCACCTTCAGGGCGGTCACGTCGGAATAGCGCAGGGAGGTGTAGCAGCAGAAGAGAAAGACGTCACGCGTTTGCTCGAGGTGTTTCTGGTTGTCCGGGATCTGGCAGGCCCGCAGCCGATCCATTTCCGGGATGGTGAGGTAGATGATCTCACGCGCGTTGCCGTCCGTGCCCTTCAGGCGGGGCTTGAAGGTCTGATGTAGGTTGCCCGTGTAGTATCCCCGCTTCGAGGCCCAGGAGAGGAACCAGCGGACGAAGGCGTAATCCTTAGCCACGGTCGTGTTGCGCATGCCCGCTCAGAGCAGGCGGCTGATGAAGCGTTGCAGAGACTCCTCGGTCAGGTCATTGATGTAGCGCGGTGGGCGGCTGGCCATGAGGTGACGGCCGACGGTCTGGACTTTGCGCAGGGTGGCCTGCGTCCAGCTGTTCTGCACGCAGACCGTACGGATGTATTCCTCGTAGAGGTCAGCCAGACGTGGCCGCTCGTCGGAGAGCGCTCTGCCACCACGTCCGGAAAGTTCGAGGAAGAGGGCCCGGAACTCATCCTGCGTAGGGACGCGCTTCTCCACAAACTCGAAGCGTCCAAAGACCTCTTTGGCCACGGCGGTATACTCGTCAATGGCGCGGTTCACGGCCCTGTCGGTGTGAGCCCGTCGGGCGTCTTTGTCCCAGTCGGAGGGGAGCACGGCAGCGCCGGTCTCGATGTCCACCGACCCCACGCCGTAGATATGCACCCTCATACGCAGGCCGACCCGCCCGTCCGCAGACGGTTTGGGGCGCAATAGGAAGCGAATACTGTATCGGATAAGCATGTCAGAAAAGTCTATTTGAAACGGATGAGTGGGTGCGCGGCGCTGTCAGTCATACTTTTGCCGGCGTCAAATCAACACGAGATATGAAAGTACTTGAAATCATCCTAACTGCGCTCGCAGCGATGTCGCTCACTTGGTTTATTCCCTATTTTTAATGTCAAAATGCACAAAACAATATCCTGTTATACAATGAATTGATAAACAAAATGCAAACCAATTACCGTGCAAAGGTCTCATATGGCTAATCATTTGGATCGCGAGAAATCTTGTTGGCTCATGTTTATGTCTTGCGAGATTTATCTTGCTATGGATTGTGACATTAGGATTACTCTACGCTCTAGTATGTACAAACACGACACAACGATGATGTAGCCGAGCAAAGCATTTCCTCAGTTACTTTTCTTTGCAGAGGAATGAGGCAACCAAAGAACAGTAGACAAAAGGAAGCTGCCTCCTCTGCAAAAAATCCTCAAAGGTTTGTGCTATCTAATAAGATGTCGCACCTTTGCTGTGCTCATCTATAAATAGAAGGAGTTTCGGGGTTCGGCCATCTCAGATATGGTTCGAGCCCTGCGTTCTTTTTAGGCTTTGCTTTAATTTCTTTTCTATCTGCTTACGGCCATATTCCTCCGAGAGGTAATAGGCGGTTAAAAGATAGTATCCTCCTTTTCTTTGATGCTCCAAAATGATTACATACTTCTGCTCTGAATCATATATGTATGTTTTGGTAGCATTCTTCCCTTGGTTTGTGCGCTCTTCGCATGTAAAGACACGAATACAACTCGGAGACTTTTCCTCTATGTGATGCTTTATCCAATGTAAGCGTTCTGAGCGTTCTTTTTCAAATACACGACATTTATATTTCTTGTGAGTTCCATCAGCTCTGTCTTCGCCCCTACTAGTTAGATGATCGAATAATACCTCCATACTATCCTTTCCCTCTCTCTTTAAGGGATAGATACAATCACCCCGAAAGAGAAAGCTCGTATTTTCCTCTATATCTCGCCTAAACACCCTTCGCAAGGAGTCACGATTTTCTTTGTCTGACATCATCAGGTCGAGCAAGTCTGGATATTTTTTTGTGAGATTTAAGGGCATGGGTTGTTTTCTCTAAGTTTAATAAAGAATAAATTAAACTTGCGTTCGCTTTTGTAACTTGTACACTCCAATGAGCAATTGGACTTTTTCTTTATTTTGGCAACTATCTTAGATTTAGCTATGTTCCGTCCCTCAAGAGACCCTTTTTGTACTCTTAAATTATAGTTTACAGCTCCCATAAGCACATCAGTAAGCTGAAGCAGTACGACCTCGTGAGAGCGTACAAACTGACACGTTCTAATGGGGGTCGTATTGCAGAGAATATCTTTCAACCTAGCGAGCTTCTTATGACTGCAAGTATCCTTAATATCGAGGAAGAGATTATAAGTAAAGGAGAAATCTAACTGGTGATGAATGAGCTGATAGTACATTTTGAAATAAAAGTCCTCATAGCTCTGCCCATTGTCTTTATCCTTTATCTGACTTTTATCTACTATTATAGCCCTAAAGTTTAAGTCTGATATATTGAAGAAATAGTCTACAAGCTCTTGATACATTGCTAAGGTTGCCTCGTGAACATTTGTCCATTTAAGCTCTCCCTCAAAGTTGTGCTTGGCAATTATAGTACGAATGTTTTTTTTGACCTGCCTTGTTTGCGGATAAGGTATACTTACGTAGCCCAGCACCATATAAGGCGCTCCATCATTGGGCAGATGAGTACTCTCATCACAATAAAAGTTATAGGTTCTATTCATATGTATGATGCTTCTTAGTGACACAAAGATACAGAATAGGCAAGAAACAAAAATACGATCAGCCTCACAATCTAGGGCGGCCATATTAAAATTTTCGGATGGGCGCAACTCTTTAACAAAGAGCGTTATCCCGGAAGTTGCACTATGAGAGCTCAATATTAGAGACTGAAAAGCATGTCTGAAAATCAGGCTCTTATATTTTTACGCGGTTGCCCTGGGACAAAATTCCGTTTTTGGTCTCGGGCGAGGGTCATTTCGAGACTCCTCGGGGTCACACGCCGGCCGGGGCAAGCTCAGCCGAATGGCGGCGTGCGACGGTACGCCGTGCGGCCTTTCGGGTTGCCTTTTCGGCCTTTTCGCACGCCAAATGCTCGAGGGTGTTTTCGTAGAGCAGTTGCGAGCGGAGCCAAAAACGCGCTGTGATACCCGTTCCCTGTTCAAGGGCGGCGGCTGATTCGGAGGTGATGGGTGCCGCACCGTCTGCGATACGTTGTAGGGCAGCCTCGGGATAGTTTGCTCGGAGAGCCAATTCGCGGATAGGGACGCCTTTCTCTTCGATCCATTCCGTAAGCAGTTCGCCCGGATGGATGGCCACGGCCATATAAAAGTCTTTTTCTGTTTCCATTTCGGTTCGTTTCTAATGATGATAGTCCGTAATCTCAGTAATTGTCAGATAGGGGTCGGTGATCTCTTTGAGCACCATCTCCCCGCGGGTGCCGGGCACGAAGACCAACCGGAGACCACCTTGTAGGCGGCAAGCCCATTGCCCCTTACGGTCTGCGGTGAGCGGATGGAAGTGCCCTGCGTGCTGGGTGAGTGCCTCTAAGTTTTCGGCCGATTTCATCTGTGAAATCCTGCGAAAGAGTATACGTGCACACCTCTCGCTCAGCTTCTTTATCGCTGCCGACTCCGAGGTGCAGAGCTTCTTTAGCTGGCTGCTGGCATAGAGGATTTCCATTTAATCCAAGTCTGATCTTTCAAGCGGAAAGAAGGAACTTAAGACCCTTGAAGTGTCCCTGTTGGAATATTGTTACTTAATGTTCCGAACCAAGAGCCAAAAACCAAGCGGGATACCGATAGAAAGAAGAATAAGCGCAACCCAGAAGCGGCTAAAATCGTTGAGGAGTATATGAAAGGAGAGTCCAATACTTACTGCAAGCACAGCAACAGCACTGAATGGAGGAAGGGGCTCTTTCTCAGGAACGCTATTGGCTTTAGGCCGTGACTGTCTCCTTTTCACTAGAGTCTCTCTGTAATATATGCCAGTGCCAGGTACGCTTGTGTGAAGCGTGACGCCTCGTTTCCCGAAGTTGACCTTTGCCCCACGGGGGCCAACCGAAAGGCTCGTGCCCGACTTACTGACATTGACGTAAAAGCCCGGGAATAACCTTACCCTCTTTCTGAATGATAGTCCCATATTGATACCTGTTTATCGGCGGCGACCACCACTGCTTCGATAGTATCCTTTTGACGAATAACTCCGCGTTGATCCTCTCGTTGACTTTGTGTGATATGTGGCGCCAGTACTTTTCTTTACGTAGACCTTATTTCCATTTGAATTGATATAGTACTTCCCGCCTCTCTTACCGGTGTGTACAGCATACGTCTGACCGCTGCTTCCATAACTAGCATAACTAGTGCTTGCCGGGTTATACGATGAGGGAGAATGATAATCAGCCGGGTTATAAGTTTCCTTTGACATGCTGCATGCTGCAGCCATGAGCGCGATAAACGCCAATAGTAAATACTTCTTCATTGTCTTGCTTATAAATAGTTATACATGTTTGTTCTGTTTGTAGGAGTGTGCCTTACCGCCGGTTGCTGAACACGACCGTGTTGCCGATGGTCATAGCCACGTAGCCCAGCACGAGCGAAATGTGGCGAATCGAAGCCACGGGGATGCTAAACGGCGGGTGCACAAGGCTACCGTCTTCATACTTCTCCGTGTTGGTGCTTTCGGCGATAAGTACGTCGGGAGTGCGTCCACGGCGCAGGCGCTTCGTGACGCGGTACTCGTCTGTTTCGACTACGTAGTCACGCCCGGGAATGATGTAGGATGGATCGAAGATCTCCCTCAATATAAGTATGCAGCCGGATGGATATTCGTCCATGCTGTCTTCATAGTGGCGTATGGCAGACGTAGCGCCGCGAAACCAATCTCCGGCGTCGATGTATTCCGCCGTGCTCCCGTAGTAGGTATCTACATCGGCATCACCATTGAGGCGGCCGCCCATCGTCTGGACGCTATCGAAGAAGGGGATCAGGTTGCGGCCTTTGGGCGGGGTCTCATCAAAAGATGTATCAATGAGAGAGACACTCTCGTCTATACCCCGCCGCGCGTCGGTCATCTCTCCCTCGCCAGACATGATCCATGCACGGGAGATGCCAAAGGCTCGAGAGATGCCGAACAGCGTTGCGTCCGAAGGGGTGCCCCCGGGAGCCATTTCAGCGGCAAAGGTGGCGGGCTTCACGCGGATCTTTTCGGCGAAGTCGTCTGCCGTGAGGCCGTGATCCTGCATCACGCCCCGAATACGTCGTTGCATGGGGCTTTCCGACTCGGGCGCCGGATCGCTGTTGCGCAGCATCTCGCCCTCACCAGTGAGTAGCCAGTTGGCGTTTACTTCTGGGAACTTTGTCAAGATCTTACTCAACACCTGTTTTCCAGCACCCCGGGCGACCCAGTTGCTTACTACTTGCGGGCGGACATCCATTCTTCTAGCAAACTCTGCTTTTGATTTGCAGAAATGGGCGATCACCTCGGATATTCTTTCTTGCTCTGTTTCCATATAAACAAAATCGTTTTCGTGCTGCCGGCATGTAGCAGGTAGTACACATTGTTACACTGTAAGAGGCCTTTCTGTTAAACATCCCAAAACATACACACAACCGTTTCTATACACAGATTCGTGTATGTCTTTGCCACCGATTTCAATGCAAACTTATAATGAAAGAATGAAAGGAACAGTGGAAATGACACGACTAATGACGAGAGAGGAAAGAGAAGCCGGCGTATACGCCTTCTACAAGAGTAGACTGGAGGCTGGCGTAGGGAAGATGAGATCTGTGTACGACACGATGGGAAAGTTCTGTATCGCCACGCCGATCACGGTCTACAGGATAAAGAACCGTGTGGAGAAGCGCCTCGAGGCCGCCGCAGCCAATGGACGCACCGAAGAAGTCACGGAGGGGCAAGAGCCATGAGCGACGACACACGGGCCATGCTGGACGAGATGCTGCTCCGGCGCCTCACATGGCGCGACCGCTGGGTGGCCATCTACTTCGCCATCTCACTGGCGGCCATCATCATCACGGCCGAAGCACCGATATGGGTGATGATAGCGATGATGCTGAACTTCTTCAACGCCGCGCGGGTGGTGCAGACCATCGATCTGCCCCCTGAGGACGACGAGACAACGGACGCGGACAACGAAGACGAGACGGAGGTGGAGGCCTCCAAGCTATGATACGGGCTATCAGTCGGGGCAACATGCCCACGGGTGATACACGCCTGATCGACCTATCGGTGGACGAACTCGAGGACGTGATCACCCGCACGGTCAAACGGGCCCTCGCCGCCGAGCTGCCTCAAGCTCTCACCGAAGCCGAGCGGCGGACGGAGGACGGACTCCTAAAGGTCGGCCGTGAGCGGTATGACTTCGGGATCGACGGTATCGCACGGACGTTTGGCGTATCCCGCACCACGGCCCGACGGATCAAGCGGAGCGGCGTCATCGATGAGGCCATCTCGCAGTGCGGGCGATCGATCACCATCAACCAGACCCGCGCCTTGGAGCTTACTCGAGGCACCCGACTGGGAGCGATGGCCACCGCCGCACGCCGTGAGATGGACAAGTCCGAGAAACGAACCACCAAACAAGCAGCCCAGCAAGAGGCGCTGTAGCTCAAACAGTAATCACACAAATAGTATCACAATGGATAAACGGAAAACAATAACCGACGAGGAGCTTCGTCGCTACAGCAAGTTTATGCGGGAAGCTCACAATGCTGTCACCGAACTGTATAAGCTGGCGGAACAGGATCCTGAGCATCGCAGCATTCTGATCATAGTCTCAGACTCAAGCCGACCTGGTGGACAGGTTTGGAAACACGCGAAGTGCGGGGTTAATCTGTGCAAGGATGTAGCTGCAATCTTCACGAATGATGATTGGAGCGACACTGTGGATGGAATCTTCTACGAGGCAGAGTCTATGCTCAATCCGGGCGTGTCCAAAGTCAAGCCTCTCGACAGAAAAATCGCCCATGACAGAACATCCGATAAGGACTATTACGAGGCATGGCGTGGCGCCTGTGATGTAATTGAGTCGCTAAACGAAGAGAAAAGGAAGATCCTTCGGGAAAATCGACTGCTTAAAGAGCAACTCGACAAACACAAATCGGCCTGTAAGGAAATCGAGAAGTGGCTGCATGGGACGAGAAGAGTCGAACAGTAATCACACAAACACAGAACTGAAGTAATGGCAACGAACAAGTACGGAAAAGAGATTATCACCAAAGAGCGCGCTATGCTCGATCTGATGGAGCCCTTGAATTGTCTCCCCTTCAAACATCGGCAAGACATCCGCTCTTTTTACACCCGGCCGGCCGAGGTCTCCCCTCATGGAGAGCCTGGAGTTTACACGATTCATCTCAGCAAGTCGCACACGGATTACGAGAAAGCCCTGCGAATCATCAGGGAGTATTTCAGTGAGAAGGCTTTGGACAAAGGCGGCTACACGATCGAAGAAGGCCTTTTTGGTCGCACCAAAGTGAGTATCGGCCAGCCCGCAAAGGATAAAAATCACACCCACCAAACACGAACACAACAATGAAAAGGATAACGATTGAGGAGCTGCGCCTTCGGAACTTCCGCGGCGCGCGGGACGTCAGGGTCAGCTTCGCGGCGGGGACGAACATCGTCAGCGGCGATAACGGCACGGGCAAGTCCACCCTGATGGACGCCTTCCTCTGGCTGCTTTTCGGCAAGGACGCAGAGGAGCGGAAGGACTGCGAGATCAAACGCATCGAGGCCGGCGAGACGCTCCGGCGCACGGACGCCACGGTGGAATGCCGCATCGACGTGGACGGCCAACAGAACACACTGCGGCGCTCCCTCCGAGAGGTATGGAGCAAACCACGCGGCGCCACGGAGCCCGTCTTCAAGGGCAACGAGACGGAGTACACGATCAACGATGTGCCCAAAAAGATGAGCGAGTTCGACGCCTGGGTGGCAGAACATCTGGCGCCTGCGGATGTCTTTCGATTGCTCACCGACGCCGGCTGCTTCCCCCGCCTGAAGTGGGAGAAACAGCGCGAGAAGCTCTTTGAGCTGGCCGGCGGAGTGGACGAGGAGGCCGTAAAGGCCAGCGTGGACGGCCTCGCGGATCTGCTGGCACGCCTCTCGGATAAGTCGCTCGAGGATTACAAGCGGGAGCTGGCCGCCCGCAAGCGGAAGCTCAGGAAAGCGCTCGAGGAGATCCCCGCGCGCTCGGATCAGACGCGGCTCATGATCCCTACGACCGACGCCCGCGACGTCTGGGAGCGTAAGCTGGCCGACGTGGACGCCCGGCTGGCCGACTTGAACCGGGAGGCGGCCGACTTTGCCGCCCGGGAGCGTGCGCGGGGCGCCGAGGCCCGTCGCCGGGTGGAGGAGGTCGAGGCGCTCAAGACCCGCATGGCCCGCCGCACGGCCGAGCTGAAGCGCGCCGCCATCGAGGAGGCAGAACGGCAGAACGAGGGGCGCCGACAGGTCGAGGCGCGTCTCCAAGACCTCCAAGCGGCAGAGGCCACCGCCACACGCAGGCTCAAGGACGCCACGGCGGAGGTGGACGAGCTGGCCCTACGGATCAACCAGAAGGAGGCCGAATGCGAGCGCCTGCGCGCCACGTGGTACGCCGAAAGCGCCCGGCCTTACACGGGCGACAACGTGTGCCCGCACTGCCTTCAGCCGCTGCCGGAAGAGATGCAGCGAGACAATCGCCGGCGGTTCGAGGAGTCGAAAAACGAGCGCCTCAGCCAGATCCAAACCGACGGCCATCGGACGAAGGCGGAGATCACCCGGCTGGAGGAGGAGATGAAGGCCGCCGAGGCGCGGGTGGACAAGGCCGCCGCCGAGGTCTTCGAGGCCGAAAAGCGTGCTGAGATCCTCCGGGAGGAGCTGGCCGAGATGCCCGACAGCGTAGAGCCGGCCGCGGTGGATCCGATGACGGATGAGGCCTATCGCGCTATGGCCGAAGAGCTGGCCGCGATGGAGGCTGATGCCCCGCAGACCTCGCAGGCGTCCGAGCCGAATGGTGGCGAGGCCATCACCGCCCGACTGGCGACCCTCAACCGTGAGCGCGACACGATCCGCCGCGGGCTCTCTGATTGCGACACCGCCGACAGCCTCCGCGCCGAGATCCGGCGCTTGGACGAAGAGGCGCGCACGCTGGCCCAGCAGCTCTCGGACGCCGACAGGGACGAGGACACCATGCGCCGCTACACCCGCGCCCGCATCGAGGCCATGGAGCAGCGGGTGAACAGCCTCTTCCGCACGGTTCGCTTCCGCCTCTTTGAGTACACCAACGAGGGCGGCGAGGTGGACACCTGTGTGCCGCTCGTGGGCGCCGACGGCGTACCCTACCCGGTGGCCAACACGGCCGCGCAGGTCTGGGCGGGGCTGGAGATCATCCGCGTCTTGCAACAGCATGCCGGCGTATCGGCCCCCGTGTTTGTGGACGGCGCCGAGCGCGTGACCCAGTTCCCGGAGATGGATCACCAAGCGATCCTGCTCCGCGTGGTGGAAGGCGTACGGCCGATGCGGGTGGAGCGCGCCGAGGAGCAAAAGACGGAGGGGGCGGCATGAAAACATTCAAGGAACTCGCCCACGCATGGCTGGAGGACAAGACGAAATACGTCAAGCCCTCCACGGTGGGCACCTATGTGTTGCAGGTGAACAAACACGTTCTGCCGGCATTCGGAGACCACGAGTCCGTCTCAGAGAGCGACGTGCAGGCTTTCATCTTGGATAAGCTGCATAGCGGGATGAACATCAAAAGCGTCAGGGATATTGTTGTCACGATCAAATCCATCGTCTACTTCCGAGAGAAGCAACTGGGGCTCCCACACGTAGGCATGCGCCTCGTTTACCCCACGCGTGCCATGAAGCAGGATCGCGTAAGCACGCTCTCACGCCAGCAACAGAAAGTGATCACGGATTACGTGATAGCCAACTTCACGTTTCGCAACCTCGGCCTCCTTATCTGCCTAAACACCGGCCTGCGTATCGGCGAACTGTGTGCCCTACGATGGTCTGATATAGACGTTAAAGAAGGCGTGATTCGCGTGCAGCGCACCATCCAGCGCGTCCCTTCGGTGGGCAAAGATCTCCGCCTGAATGGGACAAAGCTGATGGAGTCCGACCCCAAGACGATCAACTCTGTCCGCGACATCCCCTTTGGCGGCAAGCTGGCGCAGCAGCTTCGAAAGCTCAATCAGATAGTCTGCCCGGACTACTATGTGCTCACCAACGAACCTAAGCCCACCGAGCCGCGCGTCTATCGCGCGTATTACAACGCCCTGATCGAGCAGCTCGGCCTTCCCCACCTGAAGTTTCACGGGCTCCGCCACACGTTTGCCACGCGCTGCATTGAGGTGGGGTGCGACTATAAGACGGTCAGCGCCCTGCTCGGACACGCAGACATAAGTACCACGCTCAACCTCTACGTCCACCCGGATATGGACCAAAAGCGGAAATGTGTTGAAATGATGGCTAAAGCTCTACGATGATGGAAGGCAATTCTTTCCGTACGGTTTGGAACGAGGCCTGCCTACAGACAGGTATCCCCTCCATCAGCCGCGACACCTCGGCCCGGATCATGGCCGTGCTGCACGTAGAGAGCGGCTGTACAACGGCGGTCGCTCATTCACCTAAACTGCGAGCCGATCTGGAGTATATCCAAAAGCGATTCGGCATATCTGGCGGCAAAACGCCAGACGCAGCCTTTGTGAAGTGCTTTAGACACTACGTCCATGAGATCGAGGCGCACCAAAAGCGCAGCCGTGGGAACGCAGTACTCTCTTCGGAGGAACGGGCGTGGCCGGAATGGGCGCGCAGCCTCTACATGGATGCGTACAACGTCAAACTCACACCGGTCTTCGTATGACTTACGGCTATATCCGCGTCAGCAGTGACAAGACCCCCATCGAGGCCACCGTCTGGACGGAGCGCGGCATGGCTTTCCTCCGAGAAATGATCAAACAGCATAATCCACAAACGACACAGCAATGAATCCAGCAGAGTTCCGCCGCGGGGCGCAGTATATCTACACCGGTGGCCCGGTAGAATCCGAATACGTGACTTTCATGTATCCCGAAGTCAATCATTACCAATTCGCAGACGCCGACGGGCGCACGATCCGCCTCAGTTTCTCCGAAGCGCGGACGTTTATCCGGCGCATACCGTAACAAACAACACCCCCGCCGTGGGGTATTCATTCAATCAATAAAACCCACAAAACATCATGGTAGTAACAGAACAAATCACACGTGGCACGACAGAGGTGCCCGCAGCTGGCGGCAACATCACCGTCGAAATAGAAGTAACGAACAATGCAAAGGGTGCGCCCATGCAGGTAGATGCCACCTTCAAGCGAAAGACGGATAAGCCGTACGATGCAACATATCTCGGTAGCGCGATGGCTGACGCCAAAGGCACCGTAGACTTTCACTTGAACGACCACGCACAGCTTCCTGACGGCCTGAAGAGCTCCCTCTTCGCCTTAGTGCTAAAAGAGGCCGCCGCCGTTTTCCAACCCGAAACGAAGGAAGCGGCCGAATGACCAACCGCGGTGGGGCGGCTGGGCCACATGCCCACCGCCCCGCCCAAACCTCTCAACACCTCAACAAATAAACGGGCCTTCAGGCCCCAACACATAACCCCCCAACACATAACCCCCCAACACACAAACAGAAATGGAAACAACAGCCACCACCCACACCGCCCCGGCCATGCAGCCGCAGGGCACAGCCACGCCCCAAGAGAGAGGCATCACCCGCTACACCGTAAACGGCGAAGAAGTCGCCCTGAGCGAGAAGATCGTCACCGACTACCTCACCCGCGGCAGCAACATCCCCCGTGCAGACATTGTGCAATTCATCGCCATCTGCAAATACAACCGCCTGAACCCCTTCCTGAATGAGGCCTACCTCGTCAAGTACGGCGACAAGCCGGCTCAGATGATCGTCTCGAAAGAAGCGCTGCTGAAGCGCGCCGAGAGCTGCCCCGAGTTCGACGGGCTGCAGGCCGGCCTGATCGTCAAGCGCGGCAGCGACATCGTCGAGGAAGAGGGCGCACTGCTCCTCCCCGAGGATCAGCTGCTCGGCGGCTGGGCACGCGTCTACAGGACGGATCGCAAGTACCCCTCCACGGCGCGCGTATCGCTCGCAGAGTACGACCGCAAGCAGTCCACCTGGAATGCCATGCGCGCCACCATGATCCGCAAGACGGCCGTCGTGCAAGCCCTGCGCGAAGCCTTCCCCACGCAGCTCGGCGCTATGTACACGGCCGAAGAACGCGGTGTGCCCGAAGACGCCAGCTACGAAGACGTCACCCAGCGCCTCGAACGCGAGAAGGCCGCCGAGGCCAACCGCACCCCACTCAGCATCGATAACGTACCACCCGCCACTGGCCCAGCTTCGCCGGCCCCCGCCGCCGCGGCAGTGCCCTTTTGATTCGGAGACATGTAGCCCCTCCACTCAACACGCAAACACCCACCCTTATGCCTACAAAAGATAGACAAACCCTCGGGAAAGCCCTCTGGACTGTGTCCGAAGAGCTGAGAGGCTCGATGAATGCTGACGACTTCCGAGATCACATCCTCGCCTTCCTCTTCCTGCGCTACCTCTCCGGACGCTACGAGCAGGCCGCACGCGATGTCCTCGGCGACGCATATCCATCGCCAGACAGTCTGCTCAGTGGGCAGACCCCACTGAAAGTCTGGTATGAGCTTCACCCACAAGACACCGATGAATTTGAAGACAAGATGCGCAGCTGCATCCATTACGTCATCCACCCCAAGTATCTCTGGAGCCACATGGCCGAACTCGCCCACACGCAAAGCGGTGATCTGCTCCAGACGCTGGAGGATGGCTTCCGACACATCGAAGAGCATTCGTTTCAGAGCAGTTTCCGCGGACTCTTCTCTGAGGTCGACCTTCACTCCGACAAACTGGGGAAAGGCCTCGAGGCCAAGAACGACATGCTCTGCACCATCATCTGTAAGATCCACGAGGGTATAGCAGACTACTCCACCGACGCAGACGATCTGGGCGATGCTTACGAATACCTTATCGCCCAGTTCGCCTCTGGGGCGGGTAAGAAGGCCGGCGAGTTCTACACCCCGCAAACCGCCTCTACCATTCTGGCGCGCATCGTGGTGCTTGACAGCCAAGACCCATCGCGCGGCCCACGCCAGCATTTGCCCCGCGTGCTCGACTTCGCCTGCGGTTCCGGCTCTCTCCTGCTCAATGTCCGCCGACAGATGCCAACGCCCAACAGCGTCGGCACATTCTATGGGCAGGAGCAGAACATCACCACCTACAATCTGGCCCGTATGAATATGATCCTGAACGGTATCAAGGACGACGCCTTCAAGATCTTCCACGGCAATACGCTAACCAATGAATGGCGGGAGGTCTTTGCACCCGACGACCCGAACAAGGCCATCCGCTTCGACGCTATTGTGGCCAATCCGCCCTTCAGCCTCAAATGGGCGCCACGCGAAGAGTTGGCCTACGACGCCCGTTTCTGCAACTACGGTCTCGCCCCCAAGAAAGCTGCCGATATGGCTTTCCTGCTCCACGGCTTGCATTATCTCAAGGAGGACGGCACGATGGCCATCATCCTTCCTCACGGCGTGCTCTTCCGTGGCGGCGTAGAGGGGAGTATCCGCCGCAAACTGATCGAAGACGGCCGTATCGACGCCGTCATCGGCCTGCCCGAGAAGCTCTTCTTCTCGACTGGGATCCCTGTTTGCATCCTTGTGCTCAAGAAGTGCGCCCGCCCCGACGATGTGCTCTTCATCGATGCCAGCCGAGAGTATGCCAAAGACAAGAAGCAGAACCGCCTGCGCATGGGGCAGAATGGCGAGCCGGACGACGTTGGGCACATCATCGACACCTATAGCCACCGCCGCGAAGAGCCGCGCTACTCGCGCCGTGTGCCGATCCAAGAAATCCGCGAGAATGACTACAACCTCAACATCCCGCGCTACATCGACACCTACGAAGAGGAAGAGCCCATCGATCTGCACGACGTCATGCACCGCATCCATGATCTCGAGGCACGTCGCACCGAACTCGATCGCCAAATTGCCGCCTGCTTCGACGAACTGGGTATAACTAACATCCAATAATTCCACCCTATGCGCCTCACCATATTAGGAAGCAGCTCCGCCGCCAACGGCTACGTATTGGATAACGGCCGCGAGGCACTCGCCATCGAATGCGGGTGCCCGCTCGCCGACCTCCAGCGCGCCGTGGGGTTCGACCTCCGGCGTGTGGCCGGCGTACTCCTCACCCATGAGCACGGCGACCACGCCCGGCACGCCGCGAAGTACATTAAGGCCGCCCTGCCGCTCTATGCCTCCGAGGGCACACTGATGAAGCTCCCCGAAGAGGTGCTTGCCTCGACATTCTCGCACCCCGTGCGCCCGCCCAAGCCTTTCCGTGTAGGTGGTTTCCGGGTGCTCCCATTCGATGTGAAGCACGACGCTGCCGAACCGCTGGGCTTCATGGTGGCGCACCCCGAGATGGGCGCTTTGGTCTTTGCCACCGACACGCGCTTCCTGCCCTACACGTTCGACGGCGTAAAGACATGGCTCCTCGAGTGTAACTACGACGCCGCCCTGCTGGCCGAGAACGCTCGGGCGGGCATTGTCTCCGAGGCGCAGCGCGTGCGCGTCATCGATAGCCACATGAGCCTCGACACCTGTCGGGAGACGCTCTTGGCCAACGACCTTACCGAGGCGCGCCGCATCATCCTCATCCACCTCTCCGACCGCAACTCCGACGCGGCCCAATTCAAGAAAACAATCGCCCGCGCCACCGGCCGCGAGGTCATCACAGCCGACCGCGGGCAAACGATCGAACTCACTTAATCACAACACATAAACATCACACATCATTATGGAAACAAAAACAGAGTATCAGAAGATCAATACGCTATTCAAGCGTGACAGCAACAATGTGATCATGCCCGATGCGTGGGCAGATCCCATGTTTGAGTATTTAGCCAACACGAAATGGGAAGCCACCGAGAAGGTGGACGGCACTAACATTCGCATCATCATCGCCCCGCCCGCCACCGAAGGCGCGCCTGTGGGCGTAGCGTTTCGAGGCCGCACAGACGCTGCCCAGATCCCCGGGCACTTGCTCAAGCGCCTCGAGGAGCTCTTCCCGGTTGACAAGATGACGGAGCAATTCTACCCCGCCGTGCGCCCCATGAAAGACACCATCGTGCTTTACGGCGAGGGGTACGG